>Ga0154015_1085052_pt1 | contig 14493 bp, 13 predicted proteins | sample DielMetaTC5pm1_FD_151992 | JGI IMG/M metagenome (GOLD analysis project Ga0154015, IMG submission 151992) | Corn rhizosphere microbial communities from Kellogg Biological Station, Michigan, USA - Diel MetaT C5pm-1 (Metagenome Metatranscriptome) | ecosystem: Host-associated > Plants > Roots >... | reverse complement strand
CCGATGCTGGCCCGCGTGGTCGATGCGCTCTGCGCCGCCGGGCTGAACTGCCAGGCCGATGCCAACGTGTGGGGCGCGGTGTGGGAGAAAGTCGCCTTCAACGCCGCGCTGAATCCGCTGTGCACCGTGCTGAATCGGCCCGTCGACGCGCTGGGCGCGATAGAAGACGGCCCAGCCTTGGCGTTGACCATTGTGGGCGAAGTGCTGGCCGTGGCCCGTGCCAGCGGCGTTACGGTTGACGCCGCCAAGGTGAACGACAACGTGCGGCACGCCATCGTTGCGCATCGCGGGCACAAGCCGTCAATGCTGCAAGACGTGCTGGCCGGACGTCCGACCGAGATCGAATCCATCAATGGCGCCGTGGTGGCGACGGCGCGCCGGCATGGCGTACCGGTGCCTCACACCGAGACGTTGATGCAATTGGTGCGATTGGTGCAGGCGAGCACCGTGCACCAGCAGGTGCCTTAGCAGACCGAGATACCCCGGGTCTTATTCGATGGCGCGCAGACGCCACATCAACGGAGACAACCACATGATGAGCAGTTCCAGATTGGTGAGCGCGGCGGTGGTATTGCATTGCGCTTTCGCATGTTTGGCATCCCAGCGGAGGCCGGCATGAGTCAGAACTCCACCACGGTCGATATCGGTACGGTCCTTGATGACGGGCCGTTTTCCCTTGCACAGAAGTTGGCGGTGCTGCTTGCGGCCTTCGCTATCGTCATGGACGGCTTCGACGGCCAGTTGATCGGCTTCGCCATCCCCGTACTCATCAAGGAGTGGGGCATCACGCGCAATGCGTTCGCCCCAGCGGTGGCGGCCGGCCTGATCGGCATGGGGCTGGGCAGCGCGTTGGCGGGCCTGTTTGCCGATCGCTTTGGGCGACGCTGGGCGTTGATCGGCAGCGTGTTCGTGTTTGGCATAGCGACGTGCTCGATCGGTTTCGCACCCAATGTGGCGACGATTGCCGCGCTGCGATTTATCGCAGGCCTGGGCATTGGCGGCGCGCTCCCAAGCTCCACGACGATGACGGCGGAGTTCACGCCTGCGCGTCGTCGCACGCTGGCCGTGACGGCCACGATCGTATGCGTGCCGCTGGGCGGGATGCTGGCGGGCTTGTTTGCCGGCCACGTGCTGCCGCTTTATGGCTGGCGAGGGCTGTTCTGGATTGGCGGTGCGCTGCCGCTCGTGCTTGGATTTGTGTTGGTGGCCGCGCTGCCTGAATCGCCGCGCTTCCTGGCGCGACGTCAATCGCACTGGCCGCAACTTGCGCATCTGCTATCGAAGATGGGGCGCGATGTGCCCGCCAATACCGCGTTTGCCGAGGTCGCTGGTCAGAAGGTCATTCAGCACGCGAGTTTCTGCTCGCTTTTTGCCCCCGGGCAGGCGCGCGATACGGTGGCGCTTTGGGCGGCCTTCTTCATGTGTCTGCTCGCCGTGTACGCAGCGTTCAGCTGGCTGCCGACGATGCTGGCTTCAGAAGGTTTGAGCGTGAGCGTGGCGGGCTCGGGACTGACGGCGTACAACCTAGGCGGTGTGATCGGCGCGTTGGTCTGCGCGGTGACGATCGCACGGTGGGGTTCGCGTTGGCCGATGGCGCTGTGTTGCGTAGGCGCGGCCGTGAGCGCCTTTGCGTTGCAGGGTGTCGATGCCAAGCTCAACACGAACTTGCTGATCGTCGGCCTGGGGCTGCATGGGCTGTTCGTCAATGCTGTGCAATCGACGATGTATGCGCTGTGCGCCTACGTTTATCCGACGGCCGTGCGCGCGACAGGCACGGCATCGGCGGTGGCATTTGGGCGGCTGGGCGCAATTCTCAGCGCGTTTGCCGGCGCAATCGTCATCACCGCTGGCGGCTCCGTGGCCTATCTGGCCATGCTCGGAATCGTGATGTTGGTGGTGTTGGCCGCGCTGCTCGCCATGCGCGAGCAGATTCCGCGTCTAACGGAGCGTGCGCGAGCATCCATGGCAGCTGCGCCGGTTTCGCACGGCAGCCCGGTCAAACCGTAGCTGCCGCGCTCGGCGCAGTGCTACATCAGAATGATGTCGTACTGCTCCTGGCTGGCCGCCGACGATTCCACCTGCAGCGAAATCGGCTTGCCGATGAAATCCCCCAGCATCGCAAGGTGCTGGCTTTCTTCTTCCAGGAACAGGTCGATGACCGACTGCGAAGCAAGGATGCGGAATTCGCGCGGATTGAACTGCCGCGACTCACGCATGATCTCGCGCAGGATGTCGTAGCACACGGTGCGCGGCGTCTTCACCTGACCCTTGCCCTGGCACACCGGGCACTGCTCGCACAGCACATGCGCGAGCGACTCCCGCGTGCGCTTGCGCGTCATCTCCACCAGCCCAAGCTGCGAGAAACTGTTGACGGTGATGCGGGTGCGGTCGCGCGACAGCGCCTTGCGCAGTTCCGCCAGCACCGCGTCGCGATGCTCGGCCGACTCCATGTCGATGAAGTCGATGATGATGATGCCGCCCAGGTTGCGCAGCCGAAGTTGCCGCGCGATGGTGTGCGCTGCTTCCAGGTTCGTCTTGAAGATCGTGTCGTCGAAGTTGCGCGCGCCCACGTAACCGCCGGTATTGACGTCGATGGTCGTCATCGCCTCGGTCTGGTCGATCATCAGGTAGCCACCCGATTTCAGGTCGACCCGGCGCGACAGCGCGCGCTCAACCTCCGCCTCGATGTTGTACAGGTCGAAGATCGGCCGTTCGCCGGTGTAATGCGTCAGGCGCTCGACCACGGCCGGCGTGTATTCCTGCGCAAACTCGACGAGCTTCTGGTGGTTCTCGCGCGAATCGACCTGGATGCTGCGCGTTTCGTCCGTCACGAAATCGCGCAGCACGCGCTGGGCGAGGTTCAGGTCCTGATACAGGATCGACGGGGCGGGCAGGGTGGTCGCGTTGTGACGGATGGTCGCCCAGATCTTGCGCAGGTAAGCAACGTCGTTGGCCAGTTCTTCGTCGGTCGACTCTTCGGCGATGGTGCGCACGATGAAGCCGCCGCGCTCTTCGACGGGCACCATGGCGGTCACGCGCGCACGCAGCGCCTCACGCTCGGCCTCGTTGCCGATCTTCTGCGAGATCCCGATGTGCGGGTCTTGCGGCAGATACACCAGCGTGCGGCCGGCAATGCTGACTTGCGTGGACAGCCGAGCGCCCTTGGTGCCGATCGGATCCTTGATGACCTGCACCATCAGCGCCTGGCCTTCGAAGAGCGTCTTCTCGATGGCGACCTGCGGTGTGGGCGGCGCGTCCTTGGCGTCACGCGGGTGCCAGATGTCGGCCACATGCAAAAACGCTGCACGCTCCAGCCCGATATCGATAAAGGCCGATTGCATGCCGGGCAGCACGCGCACCACCTTGCCAAGGTAAATGTTGCCGACCAAGCCGCGCGTCAGTGTGCGCTCGATGTGAAGTTCTTGAACGGCGGCTTGCTGGACGATGGCCACGCGCGTTTCTTGCGGTGTGATATTGACGAGGATGTCTTCGGACATGGAGAGGTACCAAGAGAGCGGGTTTCAGCACCCGCCTCAGGGCTTGATCGTATGCGCCCGAAGCGTGTCTTGAAACCGGCCCTCGCACGCTGTCCGGTGCGTGGTTCAGCGGCCGGTCAGGGGCGAGTTACAGCGTGATGCCCGCCTGTGCGAGCAGTGCGGCGGTCTCGAACAAGGGTAGACCCATGATACCCGAATAGCTTCCCGAAATATGGGCCACAAAGGCGGCCGCGCGACCCTGGATGCCGTACGCGCCCGCCTTGCCGAAGGGTTCGCCGCTGGCGATGTAGCGGGCGATGTCGTTGTCTGTCAGCACCGCAAAGCGCACGTCGGAAATGGACAGCGCGTGCATCGGCGTGCCGCTGGTGGTGACGACCGTTACGGCGGTCAGCACACGGTGCTCGCGGCCGGACATCGCGCGCAGCATGCGGTGGGCATCGGCTGCGTCGGTTGGTTTCCCGAGGATCTCGCCGCCCAGGCATACCGTGGTGTCCGACGTCAGGATCGGCAGGGCAGGGAGGTTGCGTGCAATGCGGCGGCGCACCGCGGCCTGTGCCTTCAATGCGCAGACACGTTGGACGTAGTCGTCGGGCGTTTCGCCGGGGAGCACGGCTTCCAGCGCTTCGGCATCTTCGTCGTCGCCGGCCAGCAGCAGCTCGAAGCGCGCGCCGATCTGGCGCAACAGTTCCTGCCGGCGCGGGCTCTGCGAGGCGAGATAGAGGTGTGGCGCGCCGGGTGCATCCATGGTCATACGCGGTGGTATGGGTGGTTTTGCGTGATGCTCCACGCGCGGTAGAGCTGTTCGGCCAGCAGCACGCGCACCATGCCGTGCGGCAGCGTCAGGCTCGATAGGCGGATCAGCGTGCGAGCCTTAGCCTTGAGCGCCGGGTCCAGCCCATCAGCGCCGCCGATCACGAAGGCGATGTCGCCGCCTTCCTGTTGCCATCCGGCGAGGGATTCTGCGAGTGCGACTGTGGTGAGGTCTTTGCCGCGCTCATCCAGCGCGATCATGCGACAGCCCTTGGGCAGCGCGGCTTCAATGCGCGCTGCTTCAAGCTGCATGACGGTGGCGGCCGTGCGGCTGCCGGAGCGCTGCTCAGGCTTGATTTCGCGCAGTTCGATGCGCAGTTCGGGCGGCATGCGCTTGGCATATTCAGAGAAGCCGTCCTCGATCCAGGACGGCATCTTGTGCCCCACGGCAACGATCAGCAACTGCATGGCGAGACTGCGCGCTCGACGTTACGCTGCGCGTTTCTTGGCCGGAGCGCGCTTGGCTGCCGTCTTGGTTGCCGTTTTTGCGGCGGTCTTGGTGGCGGTCTTGCCAGCACCGGTTGCCCGCTTGGTAGCGGGCTTCTTGGCGGGAGCCTTCTTGGCCGGTGCGCCGGCCTTGGTCGGGCGTTCGCCTGCCAGCTTCGGCTTGGTGGTGCGGCGCTTGGCCGGCGTGACCTCTTCGGCCTCGTCTTCCTCGTCGTCGTAACCTTCGCTGGCCTTGGGCAGGCCGCGCTTGCCGGTGCCGCCCAGTTCGATGCGCACCGGCTTGTCGCCCCAAATTTCTTCGAGGTTGTAGTACTGGCGCAGCTGCGGCTGCATGATGTGGACCACGGCGTCGCCGCAGTCGACCAGCACCCATTCGCCCACGTCTTCGCCTTCCACGGCGATGACGTGGCCGCCGGCTTCCTTGACGGCGTCACGCACCGATGCGGCCAGCGCCTTGGTCTGGCGATTGGACGTGCCGCTGGCGATGACCGTGCGATCGAACAGTTCGGTCAGGTGGGTCGTATTGAAGACCTTGATGTCTTGCGCCTTGACGTCTTCGAGCGCGTCGACGATCACGCGTTGTAGTTTGCGAATATCCATACTGAGTGAGAAGAACGTTTAAAGGGCGAGAAAAAGGTCAGAAAAAATCGCGTGAATGTGGTCAATCACGCGGTCAAGCACTGACCGTGCCATTGGCACGGCGGTACAGCGAATGCGATTGGATCAGGTCGGCCACCCCGGCGGGCAGGTCGGTGTCGCAGCGCGCGCCGGTGGCAAGTTGCTGGCGCAGGCGGGTGGATGACAGGTCGACAGCCAAGGTCTGGTCGATCCACATATGGCCGGCGGGTGCGCATTGTATCAATGCTGTGTCGCCCCGGCGCACATCAAGTTCGCACTGCACCGGCGCATGCAGCGCCTGAAGGTCGAAACCGGGGCGCGTGGCGACGCACAAGTGAACGTATTCGAACAGGTCCTGCCAGCCGTGCCAGGTGTCCAGGCCGACAAGCTGGTCGGCGCCCATGAGCCATGCCATGGAGGTATCCGGGCCGTAAACACCGCGCAATTCACGTACGGTGTCGATGGTGTAGCTGGGGCCGTGGCGGTCGACTTCCATGCTGCTCACGTGGACGCGCGCGCGGCCACCGCGTACCGCTTTGGCGGCGAGTTCGGTCATGGCAAAGCGCAACGGTGCCGGCGTGATGTCGGCGGCTTTCTGCCACGACACGCCGGTGGGAATCCACAGCAGCTCATCCAGGTCGAGGCGGGCAATGCACAGCTCGGCCAGGGCGATGTGGCCGACATGCGGCGGATCGAACGTGCCGCCCAGCAAGCCAAGCCGGTAGGGGCGATCGAGATCGGGGCGCACGAATGAGGGAAGCGTCATACCCAATCGCGCGCCGGCAGGAAATCGGTGTACAGCGCGGCCTCCGGCGAACCCGGTTCCGGCTGCCAGTCGTAGCGCCAGTTGGCGACCGGCGGCATCGACATCAGGATGGATTCCGTGCGGCCGCCGCTTTGCAGGCCGAACAGCGTGCCGCGGTCGAAGACCAGGTTGAACTCGACATAGCGGCCACGGCGATAGGCCTGGAATGCGCGTTCGCGCTCACCGTAGGGGGTGGTGTGGCGTTGCTCCGCGATGGGCAGCCAGGCGGGCAGGAAGGCGTCACCCACCGAGCGCATCATCTCGAAGCTGCGCTCGAAGCCCAGCTCGGCAAAGTCGTCGAAGAAGATGCCGCCGACGCCGCGCGCTTCCTTTCGGTGTTTCAGATAGAAATAGTCGTCGCACCATTGCTTGAAGCGGGGGTACAGCTCATCGCCGTAGGGGGCCAGGGCGCCCTGGCAGGTACGGTGGAAGTGAGAGGCGTCTTCGGCGAAGCCGTAGTAAGGCGTGAGATCCATGCCGCCGCCGAACCACCAGACGGGCTCGGCATCGGGGCGCACGGCGACGAAGCAGCGCACATTCATATGCACCGTCGGCACGTACGGGTTGCGCGGATGGAAGACCAGCGACACGCCCATCGCCTCGAACCCGCGCCCGGCCAATTCGGGCCGGTTGGCGGTCGCGGAGGGGGGCAGGGTGTCGCCCATCACGTGCGAAAAACCGACGCCGCCGCGCTCAAGTATTGCGCCGTCTTCGAGGATGCGGGTGCGGCCGCTGCCGCGCAGGCGCTCGGTGGGCGGTTTTTCCCACGCGTCGGTGCTGAATGTGCCGCCGTCCAGCGCGCTGGCGGCAGTGGTGATGCGGTCCTGCAGGTCCAGCAGGTAGGCGCGGACGGCTTGGGTATCCATGCGATCAGGAGGGGCCGCTCGTAAGGTCGAGCCGGGCCGAGTCATGCGGTTGTCACCATTGTAGCGGGCGGGCCACCGGGGCAAGTTGGGGATCACCCGGGGTGACGGAGGCCGCGCCTGCCCCATGGTGGGGCAAGCTCTGCCGGCGGTCGGTCAATGGCGGATGGCGCGATGGCCGATATCGGTCCGGTACTGGGCGCCGTCAAAGTGAATCTGCTCGATAGCGTTGTACGCCGCACGCTGGGCCGCCTTGACGGTATCGGCCAGGCCAACCACGCACAGCACCCGGCCGCCGTTGGTGGTCAGCACGCCGTCCTTGAGCGTGGTGCCGGCATGGAAGGTGACGCTGTCTTCGGTTTCCTTCGGGATGCCGGTGATGACGTCGCCCTTGCGCGGCGTGTCCGGATAGTTGTGGGCGGCCATGACCACGCCCAGCGCGGTGCGGCGGTCCCAGTCCAACTCCATGCCGTCGAGCTTGCCGTCGATGGCGCGGTCGAGCACGTCGTACAGGTCGGTCTTCATGCGCGCCATGATGGGCTGCGTTTCCGGATCACCCATGCGGCAGTTGAATTCGAGCGTCTTGGGGTTGCCTTCTGCGTCGATCATCAGGCCGGCATACAGAAAACCGGTGTACGGGATGCCGTCTTTTTCCATGCCGCGGATGGTCGGCATGATGATCTCGCGCAGGGCGCGGGCATGCAGCGTGGGCGTGACCACCGGCGCAGGCGAGTAGGCGCCCATGCCGCCCGTGTTGGGGCCGGCGTCGCTGTCGAGCAGACGCTTGTGGTCCTGGCTGGTGGCCAGTGCCACGACGTTCTTGCCGTCGCACACAACGATGAAGCTGGCTTCTTCGCCGGCGAGGAATTCTTCGATCACCACGCGCGCACCGGCGTCACCCAGGCGGTTGTCAGCCAGCATCATGTCGATGGCGTTGTGCGCTTCTTCGGCGGTCATTGCCACGACCACGCCCTTGCCGGCGGCCAGGCCATCGGCCTTGATGACAATCGGGGCGCCTTCCTGGTCAATGTACGCGTGCGCCTGCGCAGCATCGCTAAAGGTCTGGTACTTGGCGGTCGGAATGCCGTGGCGGTGCATGAACGCCTTGGCGAAATCCTTCGACGATTCGAGCTGTGCGGCGGCCTTGGTCGGCCCGAAGATGCGCAGGCCCTTGGCGCGGAACAGGTCGACGATGCCGGCGGCCAGCGGTGCCTCTGGCCCCACCACCGTGAAGTGGATGCCTTCGCGCTCAGCAAAGGCGGCCAGCACTTCCGGATCCGTGATCGGGAGGTTCTGCAGGCGCTTGTCGAGCGCCGTGCCGCCGTTGCCGGGGGCTACGTATACCACCTGCACCTTGGGCGAGCGTGCCAGCTTCCATGCCAGGGCGTGCTCTCGACCGCCCGAACCGACCACCATCACTTTCATGCTGTACCTACCTGAAATTGCAAAATCCGATTCGAAATCTGGAAAACAAAAACGGCGATCGTGAGGTCGATCGCCGTTATGCGCGTGTCCGGGGCTTACTCCCCGATGACCGCGTTGGTGAAGACTTCCTGCACGTCGTCCAGGTTTTCCAGGACGTCGAGCAGCTTCTGCATCTTGACCGCGTCTTCGCCGGTGAACTCGACTTCAGTCTGCGGCTTCATGATGACTTCGGCCAGTTCCGCCTTGAAGCCGGCGGCTTCGAGCGCGGTCTTGACCTTGGCGAAATCGTGCGGCGGGCAGATGACTTCGAGCGAGCCGTCTTCATGCGTGACGACATCGTCGGCGCCGGCTTCCAGCGCGGCGTCCATCAGCTTGTCTTCCGGCGTGCCGGGGGCAAAGATGAACTGGCCGATGTGGTCGAACAGGAACGCGACGGAGCCCGATGTGCCCATGTTGCCGCCGTACTTGTCGAAGCCGTGCCGGACTTCAGCCACGGTGCGCGTGCGGTTGTCGGTCAGGCAGTCGACGATTATGGCTGCGCCGTTGATGCCGTAGCCTTCGTAGCGGATTTCTTCGTAGTTCGCGCCTTCCAGGCCGCCCACACCGCGCTGGATGGCGCGGTTGATGTTGTCCTTGGGCATGTTCGCGTCGGTGGCCTTGTCCATGGCCAGGCGCAGGCGCGGGTTGGAGTCGGCATCGCCGCCGCCCAGGCGGGCCGCCACGGTGATTTCCTTGATCAGGCGCGTCCAAACTTTGCCGCGCTTGGCGTCGGCAGCGGCTTTCTTATGCTTGATGTTGGCCCATTTGGAATGACCGGCCATGAAACTCTCCGAGCGGAATGCAGTGGAATCTGGCGCCCAGATGGCGGTTTGACGCCACCTGCACGCTCTATAATCGGTCGCGGATTTTAGCATGCTGCACACGCCCGCCGCCCCGTCCATCCGGTCGACTTGCTGGTGTGTCATCCCCCCAGATTGATCCTCGTCCAAACGCCATGACCGATCCCATCCTGATTGCCAAGAACGCCAAAGCGGAGTTGGTGCTGTTGCCCCAGCTCGCCAACCGGCATGGCTTGATCACCGGCGCCACTGGCACCGGCAAGACCGTCACCCTGCAAACGATCGCCCAGGGCTTGTCGAAGATTGGTGTGCCAGTCTTTCTGGCCGACGTAAAAGGTGATCTGACCGGCATTTCGCAAGCCGGCCAGTCGAACGACAAGCTCAAGGCCCGCCTGCAGGAGCGCGGCCTGGAAGAGCCGCAATGGGCTGGTTGCCCCGTCACGTTGTGGGATGTGTATGGCGAACGCGGCCACCCCGTGCGCGCCACCGTGTCCGACATGGGCCCGCTGATGCTCTCGCGCATGCTTGAGTTGAATGACATCCAGACCGGCGTACTGAACCTCGTCTTCAAGATTGCGGACGACTCGGGCCTCGCGCTGCTCGACATGAAAGATCTGCGCGCGATGCTCCAGCACGTTGGCGAGCATTCGTCGGACTACACGAACAAGTATGGGAACATCTCGTCGGCCAGCATCGGGGCCATCCAGCGCAACCTGATCGCCCTGGAAGAGCAGGGTGCCGACCAGTTCTTCGGCGAGCCGATGCTCGACATCAACGACCTGATGCAGACCGTGCGCGGCCAGGGCGTGATCAACATCCTGGCGGCCGACAAGCTGCTCAATGCGCCCAAGTTGTATGCGACGTTCCTGCTGTGGATGCTCTCCGAGCTGTTCGAGCATCTGCCCGAGGTGGGCGACGTGGACAAGCCCAAGCTCGCTTTCTTCTTTGACGAGGCGCACCTGCTGTTCAACGATGCGCCACCGTCGCTGCTGCAGAAGGTGGAGCAGGTGGTGCGGCTGATCCGTTCCAAGGGCGTAGGCGTGTACTTCGTGACGCAGAACCCGGCCGACGTGCCGGACACGGTGCTCGGCCAGCTCGGCAACCGCGTGCAGCACGCGTTGCGCGCCTTCACCCCGCGCGATCAGAAGGCCGTGAAGGCGGCCGCGACAACGATGCGCGCGAACCCGGAGTTCAGCATCGAAGAAGCCATCGGCGAACTGGCCGTGGGCGAGGCGCTGATTTCCATGCTTGACGAGGGCGGTCGCCCGGAGATCACGCAGCGTGCGTTTGTCGTTCCGCCCGCATCGCGCATCGGCCCGATCTCGGATGACGAGCGCCGCGAGCTGATGAGCAATTCGCTGGTGGCCGGCCGCTATGACACGGCAATCGATCGCGAATCGGCGTACGAAATCCTGAGCGGGCGTGTGGCAAAGGGCGGGCCAGCATCCTCGCCCGCACCGGGTTCCATCGGCACGGATTTCGGTGCATCGACAGGTTCAGCACCCGCACCCGCGCCAGCACCCGCACAACAGGAGAGCGGCGGATGGTTTGGCGATGTCGGCGCAATCCTGACGAAGGGTACGGGCCGCAGCGGCCGTGGCGATTCGATTGTCGAAACGTTGGCCAAGTCGACGATGCGTACCATCGGTTCGACGGTCGGGCGCGAAATCGTGCGCGGCGTGCTGGGCAGCATTCTGGGCGGGTCGAAGAAGCGCTGAGCGCCTCCAGCGTACCAAAGACAACAGCCGGCAATGCCGGCTGTTTTTGTTTGCGCTGAGCGCTTGCGCGTTCAGTTCTTCGTGCCGAACAGGCGGTCGCCTGCATCACCCAGGCCCGGGATGATGTAGGCGTTTTCATCCAGGTGCGAATCGAGCGACGCGACGAACAGCTTCACGCCCGGATGTGCCTGCTGGAACACCTCCACGCCTTCGGGCGCCGCGACGAGCGCCAGGAACAGAATGTTCTCGTCGGGCACGCCGCGCTTCTTCAGCACGTCGACAGCGTGTACGGCCGAGTAGCCGGTGGCGACCATCGGATCGCACAGGATGAAGGTGCGGTCCTCCAAATCCGGCAGGCGCACGAGGTATTCCACCGGGCGGTGTTGCTCGTCACGGTACACGCCGATGTGGCCGATACGCGCGGACGGAATCAGTTCCACCAGCCCGTCGCTCATACCCACGCCTGCGCGCAGCACCGGCACCACAGCCAGCTTGCGGCCCGCGATGACGGGCGCTTCCATCGGGCCCATCGGCGTGTCGATGTGGCGGCTGGTCAGCGGCAGGTTGCGCGTGATCTCGTAGCCCATCAGCAAGGTGATCTCGCGCAGCAGCTCGCGGAACGTGCGCGTGGACGTGTCCTTGTCGCGCATGTGCGTGAGCTTGTGCTGGATCAGCGGGTGATTGAGGATGAACAGGTTCGGAAAGCGCGGATCTTGTTTCATGGCGGCAGGGGATTCTCAGATGGGGCGCATTGTACCGGCGCGCCCCGTGTCGATTTTGGAAGCGCTCAGCGGCGGCCGCGCATCAGGATCACATACACCACAGCCGAAATGGCGAGGCCCACGAACCATGCATACGTGTACAACGCTTCGAATACGCCTGGCACGCTGGCGACAAACCCGGCCTGCTTGAAGAAACCCGGCAGATTGGGCAGCACGCCGATGATGAGCGCGACGATGGCGCGGCCGTTCCAGCCGTTGCCGTAACCGTAAGGGCCGTCCACGCGGAAGAGTTCGCCGGTCTTGAGCACGGTGCGGCGCACCAGGAAATAGTCGACCATCATGATCCCGGCCACCGGGCCCAGCAGCGCGCCGTAACCAACCAGCCACGTGAAGATGTAGCCCTTGGTCGTCTCCAGAATCTTCCACGGCATCATCGCCAGGCCGATGCCCGCCGTGATGTAGCCGCCGATGCGGAATGAAATGCGATGCGGCGCCAGGTTCGAGAAGTCATACGCCGGCGAAACCACGTTGGCGGCGATGTTCGTCATCAGTGTGGCGGTGATCAGCGCCAGCAGGGCCACGATGACCGACGGGCCGGTCATCTTGCCGGCCAGCGTGACCGGATCCCAGACGGCCTGACCGTAGATGACCACCGTGGACGACGTGACGAGCACGGCCACCAGCGCCAGCAGCCCCATCGGGAGCGGCAGGCCGATCGCCTGTCCGACGAGCTGATCGCGCTGGCTGCGCGCGAAGCGGGTGAAGTCGGGAATGTTCAGGGCCAGCGTGGCCCAGTAGCCGACCATGGCGGTGAGGGACGGCCAGAAGAAGCCCCAGAACTCGCCGGCGCGCTTGCCGCCCGCCGAAAACGCCGATGGCGCCGACAGCATCGGGCCAAAGCCGCCCGCGTTGATATACGCCCACCAGACCAGGCCAAATGCGGCCAGGATCAGCAGCGGGGTGGCCAGCGCCTGGAAGCGCTTGATCGATTCGAGCCCCTTGGTGATCAGCCAGATGTGCAGCGCCCAGAACAGCAGGAAGCAGAAGCCCTGGCCCGGGTTGATGCCCAGCCCCGGAATGTTGCCGCCCACCAGCATGTTGTCGGTGACGACGTTCAGGATCGTGTAGATCGCCTGGCTGCCCAGCCACGTCTGGATGCCGAACCAGCCGCACGCCACGATGGCCCGCAGAATGGCCGGCAGCTGCGCGCCGCGCACGCCGAACGACGCCCGCACCAGCACAGGAAAGGGAATGCCGTACTTGGTGCCAGCGTGGCCCACCAGCACCATCGGCACCAGCACGATCAGGTTGCCCAGGAACACCGTCAGCACCGCCTGCCACCAGTTCATGCCCTCGCTCATCAGCCCCGAAGCCAGCATGTAGGCCGGCACCGACACCACCATCGACACCCACAGCGCGGCGTAGTTGGTGGCCGTCCAGGTGCGGGCGGCGGGCGGCGTGGGGTTGAGGTCTTCGTTCCAGAGGGTCGGGTCGGGTGCCCCGGCGGCATCCGCGGAGAAGGCGGAAGAGGTGGTTTGGCTCATGTAGATGTGGAATCCGTTGTCGTTGTAGATATTCGGAATGCAGGCGCGATTGTACGGCGCTCCCCGGCGTGCTCAAGCGAAAGCTGTGCCAAGTGCAGCGCACCCCGCGCCGGAACGTTTTGTTGAATTCCAATACAATCGACGACGCTCTCCAACACCGCCCGCGGTTCTTCCGCGTTCCGCTGTGAACACCGCGTCCTCTGCGTCCACCACTCCCGCAAGAACCACCGACACCGGCGGGCTGCTGCTTGCCTCCGCGGGCGCCGTGCTGTTTTCCGCCAAGGCCATCGTCGCCAAGCTGATGTATCGCTACCAGGTGGACGCCGTCATGGTCATCACCCTGCGCATGCTGCTGGCCGCGCCGCTGTTCATGGCGATGGGGTGGTGGCAGTCGCGCCGTGCAGAGCCTCTGACCGTGCCAGACCGCTGGCGCATCGTCGGCTTGGGGCTGATCGGCTATTACCTCTCCAGCTTTCTCGATTTCCTCGGCCTGCAATACATCACGGCAGGGCTGGAGCGGCTGATCCTCTTTCTGACGCCGTCGTTCGTGCTGCTGATCACGTCGACGGTATTCAAGCGGCGCATTACCGGCTTGCAGTGGGTGTCGCTGGCGCTGGCCTATGCCGGCATCGTGCTGGTGTTCGCGCATGACCTGAACCTGGGCGGCCACAACGTGTGGCTGGGTGGCGGATTGGTGCTCGCCAGCGCCATCAGCTACGGTATCTACCTGCTGGCCAGCGGTGAGCTGGTCAAGCGTGTGGGTTCGATGCGGCTGGTTGCCTATGCGATGTGCGTGTCGACCGCGGCCTGTATCGTCCAGTTTCTGGTGCTGCGGCCGGTGTCAGCGCTGGTGTTGCCCTGGCAGGTGTATGGGCTGTCGGCCATCAACTCGGTGTTCTGTACGGTGGCGCCGGTCACGATGACGATGATGGCGGTGGCGCGCGTGGGTGCGCCCGTGGCGTCGCAGGCGGGCATGATCGGGCCGGTGTCAACGCTGCTGCTTGGCTGGTGGCTGCTGGGCGAGCCGATCACGATTTGGCAGATTGCCGGCAGCGCGCTGGTGCTTGCCGGTATGGCGCTGCTGTCACGCCGTCGCGGCTGACGGGCGGCCGATCGAAATAATCCAAATAACAATCACAAGGAGTCAGACAGATGGACTTGGGCCTGAAAGGCAAGCGTGCGCTGGTGTGCGGGGCAAGCAAGGG
>Ga0154015_1603848_pt1 | contig 14662 bp, 9 predicted proteins | sample DielMetaTC5pm1_FD_151992 | JGI IMG/M metagenome (GOLD analysis project Ga0154015, IMG submission 151992) | Corn rhizosphere microbial communities from Kellogg Biological Station, Michigan, USA - Diel MetaT C5pm-1 (Metagenome Metatranscriptome) | ecosystem: Host-associated > Plants > Roots >... | reverse complement strand
GCGCTTCGTCGGCGACCTCATCAACCGCGGCCCCGACTCGCTGGCCACGTTGCGGCGAGTCATCGGCCTTTGCGAATCAGGACGCGCACGCACCGTCCTCGGCAACCACGACATCCACGTGCTGGCCGTGGCGGCAGGCGTGCGCAAACCCGGCAAGCGAGACACGATCGCCGAGATCCTCTCCGCGCCCGATAGCGACCAACTCATCACCTGGCTACGCCACCAGCCGCTGGCCATTTTCGAAAACAGTTTCCTGATGGTGCACGCCGGCGTCCTGCCTCAGTGGACGACAGGCGATGTACTGGAGTTGGCCGGCGCGGTGGAGCGAGAGCTGCGCAGCGCACATTGGAAGACCTTCCTGGCCGACGCCTTCGGCAACCACCCGGACAAGTGGAGCGACGATCTCGTCGGCATGGACCGCCTACGCCTGACCATCAATGCCCTGACCCGCCTTCGCTTCTGCAAGCCCGACGGCACGATGGAGTTCGAAACGACGGACGCCGATGGCGCACCGGATGGCCACATGCCGTGGTTCGACGTGCCGGGCCGCCGCACGCGAGGCACGCCGATCGTGTTCGGGCATTGGTCCACCCGTGGGCTGGTGATGCGCGACGATGTGATGGGCTTGGATACCGGCTGCGTGTGGGGTGGGAAGCTGACAGCGGCGAAGTTATCGCTGGCCCCAGCGGGGCGTGACGTGATCCAGGTGGATTGCGAGCAGGCGCAAGACCCGCTCGCGCACAAAAAGAAATAACCGTTTGACCTAGCCCGCGCGAGCGATTAGGGTCGCAACGGCGTCGTGGCTATGTGCGGCCAGGGCACGGCGATCCATCTCCGGAGCCACGGCGGGGCCTACGAGCACTTCCACCACCAACGGCGGCCCGTTCAGCATGGCATTGATCGTGTCCATCATCGACAGATCACCGATATACGCTGGAATGGTCGTCAACTCACCCGTCCCGGCAATGCGATAGCGCAGCGCCACCGGCCGGATGGGTGCGCCAGCGCTGACGGGCGCCTGAAACAGGTTGGCGTGGAACGGCAGCAGTTGCAGCCCGTCAGACGTCGTGCCCTCGGGGAACACGCAAATGGCATCCCCCGAACGCATCGCATCTGCAATGACGTGCATGATGCGGTGCGCATCGCGCTTGCGGGCACGCTCGACGAACAGCACGCCCGTCTGCGCGCACAGCCAGCCGATCACCGGCCAGCTGCGAATCTCCGATTTGGCGACGAAGCGCGGCGGGTACCAACTGTTGATCGCGTAGATGTCGATCCACGACACGTGGTTGGACACCAGCATGGAACCCGCCAGTTCCTGGGCCGCGACCTCCTCGCCGTGCACCACAAGCGAGACCCGGAACAGCGCCAGCAACTTGCGCGACCAGCGCTGGATCAGCCTCTGCTTGGTCTCAAGCTTGACCCACCAAAACAGCAGCGCGCACGTGATAAGGCCTTCGGCCAGATGCACGAGCAACCGCAGCTTGCGCAGCACATGCTTGCGCTGCGGCGTGCTCACCTCGCTGGGCGCGCTTACCACGCGCTGATCAATGCCCGTCATAGGCAAGATGGCCAGCGACCATCGTGGCACGTACGCGGCCAGCCAGTTCGAAGCCCAGGTACGGCGAGTTCTTGCCTTGGCTCCGCAGAGCGCGCGGTTCAAGTTTCCAGGTCGCATCCGGATCGAACACGCACACATCGGCCATCGCTCCCACTTCCAGCGAGCCTGCATGCAGGCCCAGCACACGAGCCGGCTCGCTGGTGATGCGCGCCAGCGCCTTCGACAGCTCGACCTTGTGTTCGGTGGCCCAGCGCAGCGTGAGCGGCAGCAGGGTTTCGAGGCCGGTCGCGCCGGGTGTGGCCTCAGCAAACGGCAGCAGCTTCTCGTCGTCATCCACAGGCGTGTGATCGGAGCAGATCGCGTCGATGGTGCCATCGGCCAGCGCACGCACGATGCCATCGCGGTCGCGCCCGGAGCGCAGCGGCGGCACAAAACGCATCTGCGAATTGAAGTAGCCGATATCGACGTCGGTCAGCGAGATATGGTGGACGTTCACGTCGCATGTGACCGGCAAACCTTCGGCTTTCGCACGGCGCACAAGCTCGATGCCCGCGGCCGATGACAAACGGCACAGGTGCACACGGGCGCCCGTACTGCGAATCAGCTCAAAAATGGTATGCAGGCGCACCGTCTCGGCTATGACAGGCACACCCGAGAGGCCCAGGCGTGAAGCCAGCGGGCCGCTTGCGGCCACGCCGCCCTTACCCAGATACGGGTCTTCGGGGCGCAGCCAGACTGTGAAGCCAAAGGTCTGCGCGTATTGCAGCGCACGCATCAGCACTTGCGTGTCGGCCATCGGCGCATCGGTCTGCGAGAAGCCAACGCAGCCCGACTCTGTCAATTCGGCCATCTCCGTCAGCACCGCGCCCTTCAAGCCGACAGTGAGCGCACCGAGCGGATACACATGCGCCTGGTTCAGGTTGCGCGCACGGAACTTCAGCATCTCAACCAGGCCGGGTTCGTCCAGCACCGGATCGGTGTCCGGCGGGCACACCAGCGAAGTCACGCCGCCGGCCATCGCCGCAGCCATTTCCGATTCGAGCGTGGCCTTGTATTCGAAGCCCGGCTCGCGCAGGCGGGCTGATAGGTCAATCAGGCCCGGGCAAACGACCAAGCCCGTCGCGTCGATGGTCTTGTTGGCATGGAAATCCGCCGGAGCGTGGCCGACACCGACCACCTTGCTCGCCGCGATGTACAGATCCTGTTGTGCGTCGATACCGTTGGCCGGATCGATCAGGCGGCCGCCTTTGATATGCAGTTTCATCGTTTCAATATTTTTGAGATGGATGCAAAACGAAGCGAAGCGGTTCTGGCGGTTCGGCGCCGACGCAGACAGTACAAAAAGTACGGCAAGTCGATGCCGGGCCGGCAGAATCGTTTTTCATCGATCTCAGTCGTTGTTGCCAGCCACGATGCCCATGACCGCCATGCGCACGGCGATGCCGAACGTCACCTGATTCAGGATCACCGATTGCACGCCGTCGGCCACGGCGGAATCGATTTCCACGCCGCGGTTCATCGGGCCGGGGTGCATGACGATGGCGTCCGGCTTGGCCAGCGCCAGGCGCTCCTGCGTGAGGCCGTAGGCCTTGAAGTATTCCTGTGCCGAGGGCAACAGCGCGCCGCTCATACGCTCGTTCTGCAGGCGCAGCATGATGACCACGTCCACGCCCTTCAGGCCTTCTTCCATGTTGTGGAAGACGCGCGCACCCATGTGCTCCAGCCCGCCCGGCAGCAGCGTACGCGGGCCAATGGCGCGCACTTCGGCGCAGCCCAGCGTCGTCAACGCATGGATGTCGGAACGCGCCACGCGCGAGTGCAGGATGTCGCCGACGATCGCCACCGTCAGGTTGGAGAAATCCTTCTTGTAGTGGCGGATGGTGTACATGTCGAGCAGCCCCTGCGTCGGGTGCGCATGACGGCCATCGCCCGCGTTGATGACGTGCACATGCGGCGCGACGTGCTCCGCGATCAGGTACGGCGCACCGGAACTGGCGTGGCGGACGACGAACATGTCCGCCTGCATCGCAGACAGATTGTTGATCGTATCGAGCAGCGACTCACCCTTGCTGGTGGACGACGCGTTGATGTTCAGGTTGATCACGTCCGCCGACAGCCGCTTGGCTGCGATCTCGAACGTGGTACGCGTGCGCGTGGAGTTCTCGAAGAACAGGTTGAACACGCTCTTGCCACGCAGCAGAGGCACCTTCTTCACCTCACGGTCAGAATCCGACACGGAGACGAACTGCTGCGCGGTGTCCAGCACGTGCGTGAGGATGTCGCGCGACAGCCCCTCGATCGACAGCAGGTGCTTGAGCTCGCCGTTTTTCGTGAGCTGCGGGTTGGCGAAAGTCTTGGGCATGAGAAACGAAAGGCGACGAGGTCAGTACAGGTCAGGTCAAAGCGGGTGCGGTGCAGCGGGCGAACTCAAGCGCCTTTGAGCTCGCGCGTAAAGGTGAAGCGGGCCGAAGCGCCCTCGCCGGCTTCGCTCAGCACGAGCGATTCGTTGGGCGGCAGCGTGATGCGTTCACCGATGTAATCGGGGGCAACGGGCAACTGGCGTTCACCGCGGTCGACCAACACGGCCAGCTCGACCGCAGCCGGACGGCCGTAGTCGAACAGTTCATTGATGGCCGCGCGGATGGTGCGACCGCTGGCCAGCACGTCGTCCACCAGCAGGATGCGGCGCTCGTTCACGTCGAACGGCAGCGTGGTCGGTTGCGCCTTGGCGTGCAGGCCTTTCTTGGCGTAATCGTCGCGGTGCATCGCAACGTTGACGACGCCGTAATCGGGCAGGCCAAGGTCATGCGCCAGCCGCTTGGCAATCCAGGCGCCGCCGCTGACAATGCCGGCCACCGACCAGGTGTGGCCGTCGGCCAGCCGCGTGCGCAGTTGTGCAACGAGGCTCTGGTACAGCGCCTCGGCATCGATCTGTTGCGATGTCATGCGTGTTCGTCGAAAAACTGTTGGAGGATGATGCACGCGGCTTCTGCGTCGAGCACATCGTCGGAGGCACCGGCGTCCTGCGCGGCGATTGACGAATAGCGCTCGTCCACCCAGGTAACCGGCAGGCCATAGCGGCCGTGCAATTGATTGCCGAAGCGCTTGGCGAGCTTGATCATCGGCTGCTCTTCCCCATCGGGGTGAACTGGCATACCGACCACGAAGCCGACTGGCTGCCATTCGCCCACAAGCCGCGTGATCTGCGCGAAACGGAAATCGACCGAGCGGTTAGGAATGGTTTCCAGCGCCCGCGCCGAGCGCGTAATGGAATTACCCAGCGCGACGCCGATGCGTTTTTCGCCGTAATCGAATGCCAGCAAGGTGCCTTCTGCGGGCACGGAATGGGTCGCCGGACGCGCCGGCTCAGGCATGCCCGGCCTCGCCCGACAGCATGGCGGGGTTGATGCCCAGCAGGTTCAGCGCCGCGGCAAACCGCTCTTCGGGAGGCACGTTGAAGATGATCTCGGGATCGGCGTGGACAGTCAGCCAGCCGTTGCGGCTGATTTCGTCTTCCAGTTGTCCGGCACTCCAGCCGGCATACCCGAGAGTCAGGATGAAGCGGTGCGGGCCGCCTCCCTGGGCAACAGCTTCTAGCACATCCTTGGAGGTGGTCATTTCCAGCCCGCCCGGCACCGCCAGCGACGACGAATACGCGCCCGTAGCGTCGTGCAGCACAAAGCCGCGCTCAGTCTGCACCGGGCCGCCGTAGTACACGGATTGTTCTGCGAGGGGGTGGATTTCGAGCTTGAGATCGATCTTGTCGAACAGTGTCGCCAAGTCGATGTCGATGGGGCGGTTGATCACGAGCCCGAGCGCGCCGCGCTCGTTGTGCTCGCACATGTACACGACGGTGCCCGAAAACGTGGAATCCGCCATGCCAGGCATAGCGATCAGGAACTGATTCGTGAGATTGATAAGTGCGTCAGGCGAGGCCATGGGGTGAGTTTACCAAAAGCCCCCGGGCGCTGCCCCTCTCATTTTGAGGAATCGGCCCTCGGCGCAAGGTTTTTTGGTCTGGCATATTGTGGCGCCTCAGGCACTCGGCCCGGTTGCATGTGGCGGCGTGGTGTTCAACGCCCCCAGATCAACGGCTTCCAGCCAACGCCAGTCGCCCGGTGCCAGGTCGCCCAGCGACAACCCGCCGATGGCGCTGCGGTGCAATCCGGCCACGTGGTTACCGGCAGCCGCCACCATGCGTTTCACCTGGTGGTATTTGCCTTGCGTGAGCGCCATACGCAGGTGGTGCGTGTCGACACGCTCCGCCCAAGCGGCGGCAACGTTTTCATTCTCGTCGGCCAGCAGCACGCCGGCGCACAACTGGGCGATCTGCGCATCGGTTACGGGCTCGGCGGTGGTGATCTCGTAGACCTTGGGCACCTGGTGGCGCGGGCTGGTGATGGTGTGAACGAACTGGCCATCGTCCGTGAGCAGCAGCAGTCCTGTGGTGTCCTGGTCGAGCCGCCCGACGCACTGCACGGCCCGCTCGCGCAGCGGCACCGGCAGCAGCGTGTATACGCTCGGATGGTGTTTCGGCTTTTGCGAGCACTCCACGCCGGCCGGCTTGTTGAGCATCAAATAGGCTCGGGCGTGGTATGCCCAGCGCTCGCCGTCGACATCCAGCACCAGGCCGGCGGTATCGACCAGCGCATCAGGGCTTTCCATCTCGACGCCGTTGATGAATACCAAACCCGCGAGTACGAGGTCCTTGCAATAGCGGCGCGTGCCGAAGCCCTGTGATTGCAGGATGCGATACAGCGGAAGACGAGAAGAATCAGCCATGACAACAACGTGAACAAGACAAAAAGGCGCGTATTTTGCGATACGCTCGGCCAGTCCAAAGAGCAACCGACTCCATCCGATGCCCTCCACCGCCCCAAGCCGCCAGCCTTACGACATCGGAGCGCACTTCCAGCGAGGCCTGGTGTGGTTCCGGCGCGATCTGCGGCACTTCGACCACGCGGCGCTGCATTATGCCCTGCGCCACTGCCGCGAGGTCTATTGCGTGTTCGTATTCGACCGCGACATCCTCGACGCGCTGCTTGCGCGCGGGCTCAAGGCCGACCGCCGCATCGAGTTCATCCGCGCGTCCGTCGAGGAACTGCGCAGCGTGTTGCGCGAGGCCGGCGGCGACCTGATCGTCGTGCATGATCACCCGCGCCAAGCGATTCCCGAGATCGCGCGCAAACTCAACATCGAAGCCGTTTTCGCCAACCATGACGAAGAACCTTCCGCGCAGGCCCGCGATGAAGCGGTGCGCAAAGTGCTGGCCCAGCAGCCGTGCGCCTGGTTCGACTTCAAGGATCAGGTGATCTTCGAGCGCGACGAAATCCTGAACGGGCAAGGCAAACCGTATGGCGTTTTCACGCCTTACAAGAATGCCTGGTTGGCCGCGTTGACACCGTTCGACTTGCGCGCGTATCCGACCGAGCCTTACCTAGGTGCGCTGGCCAAGCCGCCGCAGGCGCTTTCACACGCGACGCCAGCGTTGGAATCGATGGGCTTCGCACGCACCAATCTGTCGGAGATCGCCCTGCCCACTGGCATGTCGGGCGGCCAGGCCTTGCTCGACGAGTTTGAAGAGCGCATGGACGACTACCATGCGCGCCGTGACTTTCCCGCCGTGCGCGGACCCAGCTATCTGTCAACGCACCTGCGCTTTGGCACCGTGTCGATCCGCGCGCTCGCAGCGCGCGCGCATGCCGCCATGCTGCGCGGCAGTCGGGGCGCGGCGACGTGGCTGTCGGAGTTGGTCTGGCGCGACTTCTATTTCATGATCCTGCATCACCGCCCGGACTTGGCCGACGGCGCCGCGTTCCATCCGGAATTCGATCGCATCCGCTGGGTGGACGGAGACACCGGCGACGCGCGCTTCGAAGCGTGGAAGGCTGCGCGCACCGGTTACCCGCTCGTGGACGCAGCCATGCTGCAGATCTTCCAGAGCGGCTACATGCACAACCGCCTGCGCATGGTGGCGGCGAGCTTTCTCATCAAGGACCTCGGCATCGACTGGCGACGCGGCGAGCAGTATTTTGCCGACGTCCTCAACGATTTCGACTTCGCAGCCAACAACGGCGGCTGGCAGTGGGCGGCGTCCAGTGGGTGTGACGCGCAGCCGTGGTTCCGCATCTTCAATCCCGTCACGCAATCGGAGAAGTTCGACCCGCAAGGCCGCTTCATCCGCAAGTACCTGCCGCAATTGGCGAAGCTGCCCGACAAGTACATTCACGCGCCATGGACGGCGCCGGCCAACGTGCTGAAGGAAGCAGGCGTCGCGTTGGGCGAGACGTATCCCTTGCCCATCGTCGACCACGCGGCCGCGCGTGCTGCGACACTCGACCGCTATGCCGTCACCAAGGCGCATCGCACATCGGGCGCCGAGGCGGCGGCACTGAGCAAGATCAGCGACGATTGAGAATCGCCACGCACCAAAGACAACGGGCCGGTAGAACACCGGCCCGTTGTTGTTTCTGCCAGGCGTGTCGTCAGCCTGCGTTGGCCGCCGGCGCACGCTCGCCGATGAGGTTGCGCAGATGCTGCAGCAACTCCTCTTCGTTGTACGGCTTGCCCAGGTAGACATTCACGCCGATCTCCGCGGCGTAGCGGCGGTGTTTGTCCGCCGTACGCGAGGTGATCATGATGATCGGCGTAGCGCCGATGCGTTCGTCCGCACGCACGTTGCGCGTAAGGTCGAAGCCGTCCATGTGCGGCATTTCGATGTCGACGAGCATCGCGTCGGGCGTGATCTCCTGCAACTGACGCAGCGCGTCCACACCGTCGCGTGCGAGCACGGCCTGGTAGCCGGAGCGCGTGAGCAGACGCTGCGTGACCTTACGCACGGTCAGCGAATCGTCGACCACCATGACGATCGGCTGTGTGGCGAGGCCCGGCACGGCGTCGGTGCTGCCGTCGCGCTGCAGCTCGGCCACGGCGCCCGTGGCTTCCGGGTCTGACAGGCTGCGTGCAACCGCTTCGCGCTCGAAGCGCTGCGTGAGCACCACGGGGTTGTAGATCAGCACAATCTCGCCGTCGCCCAGCGTCGTTGCACCGGCAATGCCTTCCAGACGCGCGAGGTGCGGGCCAATGTGCTTGACCACCACTTCGCGGTTGCCGATCACTTCGTCGACGTGCACGGCGGCGCGCTCGGCACCGTTGCGCACCACCACGGCCGGCGAGTACTTGCGCCCGCCCGTGACGGACTTCGCTTCTTCAAGCAGCGCGCCAAAGTAGTGGAACGGCACGGGGCCCGTCGGCAATTGCAGTGCAGCCGCGTTGTACGCCTCGGCCAGCGCCTGCGGACGCAGTTGCTGCACGTGGTCGATCATGCCCGACGGAATCGCGTACACGCGCTCGCTCACACGCACCAGCAGCACCTGCGTAATGGCGGTGGTCAGCGGCAGGTGGATGGTGAAACGCGTGCCGACTTCCGGCGTCGTCTGCAGCGAGATCCGGCCGCCCAGGGCAACGGTTTCAGCACGCACCACGTCCATGCCCACGCCACGGCCGGCCAGCTCGGACACCTGATCCGCCGTGGAGAAGCCCGGCGTGAAGATCATCTCGGTGAGGCGCGCGTCGCTGGCCTCCTCATCCGGCGCCAGAAGCTGGCGCTCCAGTGCGCGGGCGCGAATGCGGTCGAGGTTCAACCCGGCGCCGTCGTCCACGAAATGCAGCACGACTTCGTTGCCTTCCTGCTGCACTTCCAGCGTGAGCTCGCCCGCCGGATTCTTGCCCTTGGCGCGACGCTCGTCGGCGGATTCAATGCCGTGTGCGACGGCGTTGCGGATCATGTGTTCGAGCGGGCCGCCCATGCGGTCCAGCACGCTGCGATCCAGTTCCACCGTACCGCCCTTGATGAACAGCCGGACTTCCTTGCCGGTTTCCGACGCCGCCTGGCGAGCCACGCGGTACAGACGGTCAGCCACAGTATCGAACTGCACCATGCGCGCACGCATCAGGCTGCGCTGCAAGCCACGCGTGAGGCGTGCCTGCGTTTCCAGATCGAGCGACGCCTGATCGAAACCGCGGAACAAGTTCTGCTGCACCGTCGCCACGTCATTGACGGACTCGGCCATCATCCGCGTGAGTTCCTGCAAGCGCGTGAATCGGTCGAACTCAAGCGGGTCGAACGATTCGTCGTGTGCAGCCGCATCGGCAATGCGCGACTCCATCTGCGTCTCGGCCTGGATTTCGATCTCGCGAACCTGCGAGCGCAAACGCGCCACGTTGTCGTTCAGTTCCGACAGATAGGTCTTGAGCGCATCGACCTCCGACTCCAGACGCGCACGCGCGGCACCGACTTCACCCGCATCGTTGATAAGCGAGTCAAGCGCACGCGCCTGCACGCGCACCATCGCGCGCTGGCGTTCAGCCACTTCGAGGGCTTCAGCTTCAGGGCTGCGCGCGCCGGTCAGATCGACGTTCGTCGATACTGCAACAGCCGGCAGCATCGATGCACCGGACGATGTCTGCGCGTCGGCTGCCGTCTGCGGCGCCTCGGTAGCATCGGCAAGGCCAGCATCGAGCGGCAGCAGATTGCCCGCGCCCAGCGCATCGACGTGCGCCTGAATGCGGTCAAACCAGACGTAGAGCTTGCGGAACAGTGCGTCGTCCACGCGGTTCTGGCGCAAGCCGCCTTCAATGGCGCTTTCCATTTCGTGCGCTGCCTGACCCAGCGTCATGGCGCCGGCCATGCGCGCACTGCCCTTGACGGTGTGCAGGTTACGCAGCAGCAGGCCGGCGGCATTGCGGTCCTGCGGCTCGGCTTCCCATGCACGCAAGTGCTGGCCCAGCTCGGGCAGCGCGACGTGCGCTTCCTCCAGGAAAATTTCCAGCAGCGCCGGATCAAGCGCGTCGGCGGGTGCCTGGCGGACCAGCTCACCCACGGCCGGCTCGGCAACCGGCGACTCGTGCACAGGCACCAGCGACGGCACGAACGTCGGCGTGATCTCCGCCGGCTCAAACCCTGGCTCGCCGGCCAAGCCAGCGGTTTCGTTCTCGGCCTGTTCGGCTTCGGCAAAGGCGGCGGGCGCCGGCTCCAGCGGCAGGCGCGGACGCACGAGCAGGCGCTCGCACAACTCATCGAGGCTGCGGCGCATCGCCTCGTCAGCGTCTGGCCAGAGGCTGGCGGCGAATTGATGCAGCATGCCGCGCATGCGCTCGATGGATTGATCGAGCAGGCGGAAGTCGCCCGGATGCATCGCCACCGGGCGGCTGTTCAGGTTCAGCAGCACCTGCTCCAGCGCCCCAGCCAACTGGCGCACGGGCTCCAGTTCGACCACGGCGGAGCTGCCTTGCAGCGTGTGTGCGGCGCGCAGCGCCAGCTCGCTCGGGGGCGTGCGGCCTTCGTGGCGCCACTCCGAGAAATCCACGCCCAGGCGGCGGATCAGGTCATCGGCTTCCTGCAGGTAGACGTTGTACAGCGCCACGCTGATGCGGACCGGACCAATTTCCTTCACGCCATCGTCGTGCGGTGCTTCCTCCGGCTCGCCAGTCTGCGCGAACGGGAACGGGATCACCTTGGCATCGGCGTCAGCGGCAACCGGTTCAGCGGCCGTTTGCTGATTAGCCTCTTCGACGTGCTCCGCAACCGGCTCGATTGCCTCATGCTCCACCGCCGGCGCGGTGGCCTCGGGCATTGGCGCCTCGACTTCGGGCAGCGGGGGTTCGTCATCCCACGTGAGCGCGACGGCTTCTTCTGCTTCTGCAACGGGCACATCCGGCGCAGCCAGCTCCATCGGCTGCACCGCGTCGACGTCGTGCGATGCGGCTTCCGCAGCCGGTACTTCGGGCGTTTGCGGCTCAACGTGTTGGGGAGCAGCCTGCGCTTCGGGCATGGCCTCCAGCCAAACGAACGGACCGCCATGACGCACACGCTCGGCGGCGGCGACCAGCGGTTCAATGGGGTGATCGGCTTGCGGCGATTGCGCAATGGCCGCGGCCCACGTCGACAACTCGGACTCGGCACGTGTCAGCAGCGCGGCCAGGTCATGCGTCGGCACGCGGCTCTCCGCCAGCCAAACGTTCATGACCTGCTCAATGGCCCAGGCAGCTTCGCCGTAGCGCGTGAGGCCGACCATGCGGCCCGAGCCCTTGAGCGTGTGGAACGCGCGACGCAACTGCGTGAGCAGGTCCAAGTCGGAGCCGGTAGCCAGGCCACCCGTGCCCACATCAGCAGCGGCTTGCAGGCCCTGCAGATCGGCGCGCACGCCGGCCAGCACTTCTTCTGCTTCAGACAGGAAGATGTCGAGCAGCTCGGCATCAATGGATTGGGTATCCCGCACGGCACCAAGTGCAGGTGCAGCGGCAGCGGCGGGCACCGCAGCCGGAGCGGCCAATGCGGCCTGCATGCGCTCAAGCGCGCCGGCACTGCCAACCTGCCATGCGTCGAACTGGGCCAGCGCCTCTTCCAGGCGACGCCGGCGAGCCGGATCGTCGTCGATGGCGGCGGCGTCGCGTGCTTCCTGCAGCGCGGCACGCAACTCGGCGGCCAGCGGGTCGGTCGGGTCGACCGGCTGCTTGGCCAGCAGGCGATCAAGCAGCGATTGCAGCGGCGATGCAGCATCGGCATTGGACACACCTGCGCCGGCGAGCGTTTCGGATTGCGGCTCGCGGCGGGTCAGCATGCCGGATTCGGCATCGAAGGCGAACTCGCGCCATGCGGTTTCGCGCTCGGTCGGCGTCAACTGGCCTTCGATGACGATCTCGTCGACCTGGCCGCCGGTCAGTTCTGTGCCGGCAGACAGCGCGTCCAGCAGGGCTTGCAGGCCGCTGACGTTGGCGGCCAGCGCAGCCAGGTAACGTTCGCGATCGGCAGTAGTACCCTCGCCCGCAGCGTGCAGCGCGTTGATGGTCGATTGAGCGGCTTCGGTAGCGTGGACGGCCTCATAGGCGTCCAGTGCGGCAAAAGTGCTCTGCATCTCGCCGAACAGGCGTGCAGCTTCTTGCAGCCCACCGCTTTCTTCACCCTCGCGCTCGAAAGCGTCAAGGTGCGTTTCGGCAGAAGCCAGCAGCGTTTGCAGTGCGCGAACCTGCTCGGTGCGCGCGCGACGTTGCGCCGCTTCTTCGGCCAGCAGCGTGAGCCATGCAGGTGCCGGTACGGCGTGGCGGTCTTGCGTGGCGCGGGCGTGTTCGGCCAATTCACTGCAGCGGGCGGCAAACCACGCGCTGCGCAAGTCGCCAGATTCGCCATGCAGCGCCCACGGGCGGGCCAGCATGCGCGAAAGGAACAGCAGTGTGGGGGCAACGTCCTGTCCAGCAGCTTCGGTCAGGCGGTTCGACAAGTCAGACAGAGCCGGCTGCCCCAGCGCGTCGGCATGCAGCGCGAGCGTCTGCAGTGCAGCGTCAAGTTCGTCCGCTGCAGGCGCTGATTGTTGGCTGAGCGTTTCGAGCGAGCGGCCAACGCGTTGCAGCGTGTCGCTGGCGTCCGCCGGCAGCAGCGCGTAATACTGGCGCGTGTGCAGTGCACCAGCGGGCGCGTGCGTGGGCGGAATCGCGAAGGCCTGCACACAGGCCACGATGTCCGGGCCGAGCGTGTCGTCGCCCACCGGCGCTGCGGGCGCGTTGCTGTAGGCCATGCCGGCCAGCAGATACAGCGCGTCGGTCAGCAGGCCTTGCGGCAGGTGGACGTTGTTGTGCGAGTACTGACGCAGCAGCAGGTTGACGCGTGCCGCCAGGCGCTTGGCGGTCATGTCGGCCGGCACCAGACCGGCACGCAAGGCGCCAAACGTCAGGGCCAGCACGAGCCACAGATCGCGCTGCAGATCGTCCCCGGCGCGGCGCGGTTCGCGCTCTAGCGCGCGAATGCCATGCAGCAGGTCTTCCAGCGGGGCGTAGGCTGCAGCAGCTGCAGACGGATCCACCTGCGCACCATCGGCGTTGGATGCCGGTGCCCGCAGCGCCGTCAGCAACGCGAGCTCGAACTTGCGGCGCAGGCGTGCCAGCCCCGGCAGATCGCGCGAGGGCAGCAGCAGGGCCGGTAGATGGCGCAGCTCATCGGCCCACAGGTCAGCCGGGTGGACGCGCTCTTCGCCCAGGCGGGCGAGCACGGCTTGATACGGTTGGAACAGGCGCAGCGGCTCTTCGGCCATGCCGGCCATCAGGTCGACCACGTATTCCTGCAGTGCTTGCACGGCGCGCGAGAACACGTCCAGCGTCTGCGCGTCGGCGGCTACGGTGCCAGCATCGACGGCTTCGAGCAGGCGCTTGGCGGCCTGGCAATACACGTCGACACCACGCAGGCCGACGATCAGCAGTGCGCCGGCAGCCTGGTGCAGATACTGGCCGGCCAGGCGCAGCGACGTCGTATCGCGCGCCCCGATGACTTCCGGATTGACGATGACATCGGCTGCGTATTCGCCGAACTCGCGCACGGCATCGTCCAGCGCAGCGCGCATGTTGGGCGCGACCCACGCCAGCGCGGAAAGGTCACGCACCGGCACGGCAGACTTCGGGCGCACCGCGGGGGCGCCAGCCACCTCGAGCGAGGCAGGATGGGACTGGGCGGGCTCGGCGGCAGATTGATGACGCATGTGTGCTTCCAAAAAGCAGGTGGCGGTTGCCGCAGTTGCCTGGGTGACCCCTTCGGCGCTCCCGCCCGAAATCCAGTGACGGCGTCGTTACGCGAATCAGGCGATGCGGAACCGCGCCACCGAGTCACGCAGTTCTTCAGCAAGCTGCGTGAGCTGGCGCACCGACTGCGCGGTCTGGCGTGTACCCGTCGACGTCTGCTCCGTGATGTGCAGGATCTGTTCGATGTTCTGCGCCACGTCCGAAGCCAGCGTCGCTTCGTGCGACGTCGTCTGCGAAATGCTCTCAATCAGTTCGGCAAGCTGGCGCGACACGCGGCCGATCTCCACCAGTGCGGCACCGGCGTTATCGGACAGCTTCGCCCCTTCCACCACGCCCGCCGTGCTGCGTTCCATTGCGTGCACCGCGTCTTGCGTGTCGGTCTGAATCGTGCGGATCAGCGCGCCAATCTGCTTGGCTGCCTCGGCAGAACGTTCTGCCAGGCGCTGCACTTCCTCTGCCACCACCGAGAAGCCGCGGCCGGCTTCACCAGCCGATGCTGCCTGGATGGCAGCGTTCAGTGCCAGCACGTTGGTC
>Ga0154015_1319446_pt1 | contig 15420 bp, 20 predicted proteins | sample DielMetaTC5pm1_FD_151992 | JGI IMG/M metagenome (GOLD analysis project Ga0154015, IMG submission 151992) | Corn rhizosphere microbial communities from Kellogg Biological Station, Michigan, USA - Diel MetaT C5pm-1 (Metagenome Metatranscriptome) | ecosystem: Host-associated > Plants > Roots >... | reverse complement strand
GGGCCTTGGTCATGCCATGGCGGCCGAGTTTCTCAAGAAGGGATGGAATGTCGTGGGCACGGTCCGCGCCGGCAACGACCGGACACTCTTGCACGATCTTGCCAATGCACATCCAGACCGGGTCACCATCGAAACGCTGGACATCACGCGGCCCGAGCAGATCCGGGCCCTGAGCGAGCGCCTGTCCGGCCGGACGTTCGATGTTCTGTTCGTCAATGCGGGGACGACCAATCCGGATCCGACGCAGACCATCGGCGAGGTATCCACCGAGGATTTCATGGCGCTCATGATGACCAATGCGCTCAGCCCGATGCGCGTGGTCGAAAGCCTGGCCCATCTTGTTCCGCCGGCTGGGCTGATCGGGATCATGTCGTCAGGGCAAGGCAGCATTGCCGACAATGAATCCGGCCAGCGCGAACTCTATCGTGGCAGCAAAGCGGCACTGAACCAGTTCATGCGCAGCTTCGCTGCGCGCCAGGCGCACACGCCCTTGGCCATGCTGCTGGTGGCCCCCGGTTGGGTGCGCACCGACCTCGGCGGACCCGAGGGACGATTGTCAATCGAAGAGAGTATTCCGGGCGTCGTGAACGTGATTCTGAACAAACTGGGGCGTCCCGGCCTCGAGTATCTCGACTACCGCGGCAGGACCGTTCGGTGGTGAGTGGGATCAGTGCGGTTTCGGCGACAAACATGCGCGCCTGCTGGGCCTCCTGACGTGCCGCCTTAATGGGCGCATACCGCTCAGAATTTTAGAAGCCCAACCCTTTTGGGGAGCGTCTTGCAGACAGCCACGCTGCTGGCGGCGTGATACACAGCACGGGAATCGCCCACGGAAGAAAAGGACGGCGGTTCTACTGCAAGGTGTTAGTGCAACCCGACTCGTTCACGAAGAAGGCTGAGGGCACAGCGGCGTCAATATCAGAGCCTTTGTCTCAGAGCATGTCCCCCGCGTGCAGTTCGAGCCGAATACTCAACCAGTCGGCGACTCGGCGACACGGGCACCCAGCTCCCGTTCAGCGGGGCCGCCAGTTTCTTCAATCTGTGCATTCCGCATTGCATCCCCCCCCCCGCGTTCCGAAGCAGGACAGGTATCGAATGTGTTCGAGCGTATCCGAACGTCAACCGCAGTCGCACGGGAAGACTCGGAAGCCTGCGCGGCGCGCGTTCAAAAAAACGCGCTGTGTAGGCTCCTTTGATTTGCTGCGCGGGCTTACTGCGATCGTCGCCGCCCTCCTCGGTGAAAACTCGCTGCTTGCGTACGGGCTCGCATTCGCAAGCGGAGAACCTTGGGCAAGCGCGCTGACCCTTGCTATCTGCACAAACGATTTTCTACACACCCAAAGGCAAGTCAGCGACGCACGCTGCCGCGGCAGAAATAACCGCATCGCGATTCGGTACATCCTGAAAACACGCATCCACTCAACACCTCGCGCGATGTACTCAGAAAATCGCTAGACATTGCGTTCAATCGTTCATACCGTGAAGCTGCTGGACGCGCCGCACAGAATGGCGCCCGCTTCCGGGAGAAGGGGGACCCAATAACGAGGGTCCCATGGAATTAATCGTAAAAGCACAGAAAGGCCACGTCGAAATACGCACCCAGCGACGAGCCGACGGCAGATGGGCCAGCGAGTTCCGCTACGCGCCTACCGGGCGAGCACCGTCGGAATGGAAGTCTGCATGCTCCCCCGAAGGCTTCGTAACAGAAGGCATGGCGTTGAGTGCGGCGATTCTGCTCGGCAAGCAGACCGCTGAAGAAGGCACCGCCGCCCTACCCGCTGCCGCATAGCGTTGGCCAGCCCGGGAAGCGGTATGGCGCAACGCCACACTACCGCCTCCCGCCACCAGACCAACACCCTACGCCAACGGCACTGGCAATGCCCCACCCTCCAGCCCCATGCGGGCGGGCCGCTGCCTCAATGATCGCGAATCCCCTCCCCGTTCTGCCGCCGCTGCAGCGCTGCTCGCGTGGTCAACACTTCGTCGAAAAACGCATCGCTGTATGCGGGCAATGTTCCAAACTCAGCAGCCAGCGGGATCGCCTCTTCAAGACTTGCATTGAATGCATCGAGCGCGCCCTCAGCCGCCGAGGGAGGCAGGTAAGGCAAGACCGCCTCGCGAAACTTCATCAACACCACCATGCGCGCAGCAATAGCGCCCATGGACTCCAAGTTGCGCCGGAGAACTGCTTTGACTTGAATGAGCTCGTCGGAATTTTTCGGTTCGCCTGTCATAGGTCCTCTTCAGTGCAGAAAAGCCGTACGCCGTCAGAGGCGTTCTCCAAACAAACGCCTTCACTCAAGTTAAGTGCGACTCTCTCTTTTACACAGAGGGTGAGCGCGCGCAGAGTTGATCCTGCTCAAGCGCAGCCGCCGTACGCGGTATCAAAAGAAGCCGGCTGGCAAGCCCGCGATCATGTCGCGCGCCGACTTCACGAGACCGACGAGGGATAGAGGATCGCTGAGGTCATCGGTGTCCGCTCGCCACGACTTCCGCACGTGATTTGCACGACAGCGTATGGCTAGCGATCCGATCGCTCGACGACGACCTCGCTAACCTGCAGCACCGGTGCGATGTCGGTGTAGTTGGCAATGTCGCCCAATATCTCGGCGCCATGCTTCTGCATGGCGGCCTGGAAGCCCTCGGCCGAATCGCAGATCAACGCGCACATCGCCACGAAGGCAGGCGGTGTACCGGGCGCTCCACCGGCCAAGCCCTTTTCGACGGTGTAGTAAGCGCAGGCGCTGCCCAACCTGGCCTTCACCATCGGCATGTGCCGGTCGCGGTAATAGGTGTGGTCGAAGCGCGTTCCTTCGGTGTACGGGTACATCACGGTGACCTTGATCATGCGGTTCTCCTTGCCATCATTGACGTCGTCGCCCAGCGATTCTCGTGAGTGCCGATGATCATACCGGCTTGCAGTCGACGGGGCTTAAGACTTCCGTTCCGGGCGACCGGACAGACCGTTACATCGGCATGCTCAGTCCTGTAGGTCGCCAATGCCGCTGGGAGGAGACAGCCGATTACGCCAAAGAGCCGGTCGTCATCTTCGCCGGCAGCTATCGGCACAAGCGCTGCCGCGCGCTGACCGACTTTGCTCGGGCGTCGGTGCAAATTTCGGATTTGGGCGGCGGCGGTGCAGGCCAGCGAGGTTGGCCACTATTGGCCGAAGGAAACCATTCGGCCCATGGATGCGCTTGCACGCAAAGTTGGGCGTTCACAGCGATCTGGCAGAGGCATCAAATGCAGAGTTGGCGAGATGCCTGACCGTCAAATCAACGAATGCAGACAAGCGGTTAAGCCGCCTCAAGTCGCGGTGGTAGCCCATCCAGATCTCGCGATGCGGCGGTTCCACGTCCAGCTCCAGCCGGCGGATACCGTGGGTCTGGTCACCCAGCGGGCGCGGCAGCACTGCAATGCCCATTCCCATCACGCACATCTGCGCTTTGACGTTCCGGTTGTTCGAATGCAGCGCGACGCCTGCATTCGGAAACATTTCTCTCAGCCATGCCGTATCCGGAAACGACCCACTTAATACATCCGGCGTGATCAGCCGATATCCGCTGCCGTCGCCAGCGACCGGGGCGGGCCCGGTGGCAGACACGTAGACGCCATAGCGCATCTGGAGCAACCGCCGCTGGACGATGTCCTGCTCCTCGAACGGCACAATGCGAAACGCCACATCAGCCTCCCGTTGCGCCAGGTTGAACAGGCGCGTTCCGGTAAGCACCTCAATCTGGACTTGGGGGTATTTGGCCGCATACGCCGCCAGCACCGGAGGCAACACGTAGGCGCCAAACCAGTCAGCGGAGGTCACGCGTAGCGTGCCGTCGAGCGCTTGTTGCTTCCCGGCCAGTCGCCGCTCCATCGCCAACGCGCCCTCTTCTATCTGCTCGGCAAGAGGAAGCACTCCCATCCCTTCTTCAGTCAGAACGAAACCGTCGGCCGTCCGCTGAAACAGCACCTGCCCTGTGGCCTCTTCCAAAGCGCGCAATCGCCTGCCCACGGTCGGGTGGCTCACGCGCAGAGCCCGTGCAGCGGCACCGAGCGTGCCCGTGCGGGCGACAGCAAGAAAGATCCTCACATCACTCCACTCCATGTCACCCCTTACAAAACTGAACGGACGGTGTTCATTATATTCAGTTGATGAACAGTATCGAACGTTGCGAGACTACGCTCCATCGCCAGCCGAACGATTGGCTGCAGTCAACAGCCCGGCTGGCTCCGTTCAAGCTGGGCCTGACTTTCTGGAGAAAGCAAAGCAAATGGAAATCGGAATCATCGGCCTTGGTGCGATGGGTCGGGAAATCGCACGCAACCTGGCTGCGGCCGGCCACAAGGTTGTCGCATGGAATCGCTCGGGCGGCAGCGTCGCAGGCGTGCGAATGATGGATACGCCAATGCAGGCATTGCAAGCCGACATGGCATTGACCATGTTGTCCGACGACTCTGCCATTCGCAGCGTGTTGATGGAAGGCGATCTTCTGGCGCAGGCAAGGCCTGGCTTGGTGCATGTGGTGTCGTCCACGATCTCGGCTGCGTTTTCACAAGAGCTGGCGGATCATCATCGCGCCCGCGGCATCGCCCTTGTCGCAGCGCCGGTACTGGGACGGCCCGATGTCGCTGCGCGGGCCGAGCTCAACATTCTTGCCGCCGGTGACCCGGCCGCGATCGATAAGGTCAAGCCCGCGCTGGAGGTGATTGGTAAGCGCATCTGGCACATGGGCGACGATCCGCGCATGGCGTATGCCGCCAAACTGGCGTGCAACATGATGATCAGCTTCGCGATCGAAGCGATGGCCGAAGCGGTGGTGCTGACCGAAGCGCATGGTGTGCCGCGGGAACGCTTTCTGGAACTGAGCCTCGGCACCTTGTTTGGCTCTCGCCCCTATCAGACCTACTCCGGCAACATCATCAAGAACGAATATCCGCCAGGCTTCAAGGCGACATTGGGCCTGAAGGATCTGCGGCTGGCGAAAGAAGCCGCACGGGACGCCAACTGCGAGCTACCTATGCTCGACATCGTTTATGCGCGCATGCAGGACGCTGTGGATGCCGGCTACGGCGACCAGGATTGGTCGGCGATGGCCAGAGCCACCTTGAATGGGAAATGACGTAGGTGGCCATGTTGCTGCCAACCCAAACCGCACTCCCGCCGCGCCGTTTTGATGCCAATGCGGCCACCGATACAGAAAAGACGATCATGAAATATCGACATCCAATGACCAAGCTGTTTGTCCTCTGCAGCCTTCTGGCCATGTCTCTGCTACTGCAGTCTGCAGCCCACGCGGCAGCTCCCTTTGCTCGTACCTTAGCGCCAGGCTTTTACCGTTTCATGTTGGGTGGTTATGAGATCACCGCACTCAATGACGGCACACTGGAATTGCCGGTTGACCAGTTTCTGACGAACACCACACCGCAAAAAGTCAACGAAGTGCTGGCCGAGAATTACCTACAAAGTCCGCTCGAAACGTCCTACAACGCCTTCCTGATCAATACGGGTGCCAAACTGATTTTGATCGATACCGGCGCAGGCAACATCTTCGGCCCGCACCTGGGGAGGTTGGCAGCCAACATGAAGGCATCCGGTTACGCGCCGTCCCAGGTGGATGAAATCTACATCACGCACATGCACGCAGACCATATTGGTGGGCTGACGACGGATGGAGACATGCGCTTTCCCAATGCCATCGTCCGCGTCCATCGTCGTGAGCTGGATTACTGGCTGAGCGAGGCGAACATGGCCAAGGCGCCAGAGGGCAATCGCGGCGACCAAAAGGGCAGCTATCGCCGTGCGATGACGATCATGGAGCCCTACATCAGAGCAGGCCGCGTGCGGCCGTTTGACGGCGCGCAAGAGTTGAGCCCCGGCATCCATGCGTACCAGAGCGCTGGACATACACCTGGGCACGTGGGTTACATGATCGAGAGCCAGGGGAATCGCTTGATGGTCGTGGGCGACATCGTGCATGTCGCGGCTATTCAATTTGAGGATCCGACGGTCACCGTTTCGTTCGATAGCGACAGCCAGTTAGCCGAACAGGAACGCATCAAGGAATTCACCCGCATCGCCAACGACAAGATACTTTTCGCCGCCGCTCACGTGCCTTTTCCGGGACTCGGGCATCTGCAAGCGGATAAGCATGGCTTCCGTTGGATTCCCATCAACTACTCGGCCGGGAAATAGTCTCAACAGATGCAGCGATCCAAACGCTCGACGATGACCTCGCTGATCTGGACCACCGGCACGACGTCGGTGTAGTTGGCGATGCCGCCCAGGGTCTCGGCGTGGTGTGGTTGGACAGCGGCGTCGGAACCTTCGGCCAAATCCGACAGACCGTTACATCGGTGCAGATTTCGGATTTGATTGAGGCAGCGGTACAGGGTTGAGCCGGGGCTCGCATCGCTGGCCGGGTTGGCCTAGCGATGCGGGTCGTTGAGGCTGGCCGTCATTGGCCGAAAGCGGATGTTGACCGCCCGACTTCTGAAGAGCTGTTTCCGATCCTGAAGAGGCACTCAGGTTATTGGAACCGACGTGATACCTTGCAGCAAGCACCGCCCCTCCTCGACAAGAACGCCTAGCACGCGCCTTCGGCAGTCACGATCGACCCGGCTCATGGCAGTTCAACATCCATTGCACACCGAAGCGATCCGTCAGTTTTCCGTAGTAGTCCCCCCACGGCTGCATGTCGAGTGCAGTCGTCACGAGGCCTCCTGAACTCAACGCACTGAACAGCTGATCGGTCGATCGCCTGCTGTCCGTCGCCAGATGGTGCGCGGACCCTCGCATCGGCTCTGCGTCATCGTTGTCCGAAGCATAGAAGGCGATACCATCCCCTTCGAATTTGGCGTGCAGACCTTGCCACGCATTGCCTCGCTCTTGGGCGGCATCCCGTCTGCGCCGTATCGCACCATCTCTACAATCCGGCCCAGCCCGCATGCCTCATAGCAGCGCAGAGCCTCCTCGCAGGCGTCGGTAAAGAATAGGTAATTTGAAAGCAGCATCAAGCACTCCTTCCTGGCCCCTGGGATGCCCACTTCGACTCCAAGGGCGACGTTTTCCGTGAGTCGCTGAGGCAAGGAATGGACGATTTGCGAAGAGGTGTTCTTCACTTCCAATCAGAGCATGGGCGCGCCTGGTGGCCAGAGTTTGTGCGGTTCTATCTCAGCGCAAAGCGAACCTGCGACCTGTCGGAAAGCTGCACGCTGCAGACGTTGCCGACTGAAGTGGCTCGCTCCGATCAGGAGTCGCGCGCCGCCTTCGAAGTGGCATTGCGCGAAGTTGCACAGACTGTCGTAGATGGCCCCGCGTCGCCCCGCGTCTCGCGGAACCTTGAAGCAGCGTATTCAGCTTTGGCTTCCTTAGTAGGCGCGGTGGCACTCGCACGTGCGGTTGGAAGCCCGACCTTTGCAGATCAGATTGCGAATGCGGCCGAGTTGGCGCTGCTGGGCTCAGTTCGACCCAGGTAAGTTTGCTTGCCGGAAAACGGCTGAAACACGCAGCGGGCTTCTGGCCCGCGCAGCCATAGAGCTTATGGCGCCTGGGTAAGACGGGCGGCCGGATAGTCGCCCTTTTTTCTTGGCGCTGCTCGCCGCAGAGGTGATTGGCAAGCTCCGCCAATCCGAACTCATGGCCAAAGGCAGACCCGCATTTTCATTTCACAAGTGACAGCCGCAAAACTTCGCTAACGTGCCGCCGATACGCAGCCGCAGTCCAGCCGCGCTTGACCACCAGATCATCCCAAGTCGCAGATGAGGTGAGTGACCAAATAAGATCCGCAGCGGCAGTAACCGAAATCCCATCACGGAGTGTGCCGTCTGCTTTGATACGGGCGGCAACGACACGGCAGCCTTCCAGGCGATCGCTTTGCCGGTCTTGCCATGCCTGCTCTGCATCGGGATCTTGCCGTCGCAGAAGTTCAAAGGCATCTGCAAGCGGCTTGTACGCGGGGCACAGTCGAGCCTGTCGGTCCACAAGGGCCCGCAGTGCTGCAAGACCGTTCTCAGCCGCCCTGATGCGGGCCTGCTCTTGAACAATCCCCCGCTTGCCGTCTACATATCGAAGCAGCGCGACGAATAGATCCGCCTTGTTCTCAAAGATCAGATACAGCGCTTGGCGGGACAGGTCTGCCTGCTTGGCAATCTGACTCATCGTGATGCCGGTAGCGCCGCCCTCGATGAGCGCCAATGTGGCTAGCAGAATCCGGGCGCGCGTCGTTGGCTCTGGACTTGACACTGTGTAAACTCCAACTTAGTTTACACAGTGTAAAGCGGCGTTCTCCTTTTGAGAATGGCCCAACTGGAGAACACCATGCAAGTACACATATTCCGAGGCCAAGGTCGCGTATTCGGGTTCACGTCGGATGAGCGCGGCACAAACCTGCCCGAGCGGCACGGCCCGTGGAGCCCGTTCAAGGTGCTCGACATGCACCCGGACGAGCCGCACCGTGGCGTCGACGTGAACGCGTGCCTGGACGATATCGAGCAGTACGGATTCCACCTCACCGACGCGCACGAGCGAATTACGCACTTGAATGTGGCCTAGCTGCGATGCTAACGGCAGCCCGCCGGGGTGCAGGCGTTGGGCGTATCGTCAGACTCGATCCGTCGCGCTCAAAGAGCCAACCGCTCGACGATGACCTCGCTGACCTGGACCACTGGCACGATGTCGGTGTAGTTGGCGATGTCGCCCAGAATTTCGGCGCGGTGCGGTTGGATGGCCGCCTCGTAGCCTTCGACCGAATCACAGATGAACGCGCACATCGCCACGAAGGCGGGCGGTTCTCCGGGCGCCCTGCCCGTCAAGCCTTTGTCAACGGTGTAGTAAGCGCAGGCGCTGCCCAGCGCGGCCTTCACCATCGGCATGTGCCGTTCGCGGTAGTAGGTGTGGTCGAAGCGTGCGCCTTCGGTGTACGGGTACATCACGGTGACCTTGATCATGCGGTTCTCCTTGCCATCAATGGCGTCGTCGCCCTGCGATTCTCGTGACAGCCAGCGATCATACCGGCTTGCGGCTGACGGAGCCCGGGGCTTCTGTTCCGGTCAAGTCAGGCAGACCGCTACCCCGGCATGCTCATCGTCCTGCAGGCTGAGGACGCAAAAGAGCCGGTCGTGATTTCCGCGGGCAGCCATCGGCACAAGCGCGCCCGCGCGCTGACTGACTTTGCGCGGGCGTCGGTGCAGATTTCGGATTTGATTGAGGCGGGGGTGTAGGGGGTTGGCCTGGGGCTCGCATCGCTGGTCGGGTTGGCGGCGGTGCGGGCAATCTTGACTGGCTGCTTCTGGCTGCGGATTCAACCGGTCAATGCAACACACTAGAGACTGCATGAGCAGTGGAGATGTTGCAAATGAAACAACGGCGCCGGATCTATTACACAGAGAGTCAGAAGGCACTCATGTGGGAGCGCTGGCGTAAGGGCGACTCTCTCCAGCATATTGCCCAACTGTTCGATCGGAACCATTCTTCTGTACAAGGGATTCTCGTGCAGACCGGTGGTATCCAGCCGGCACAACGCCACCGCTCCAGGCTGGCGTTGACGCTTGCCGAGCGAGAAGAGATCTCTCGCTCGGTTGTGGCGGGGCTCTCGATACGTTCGATCGCCTCCCGGCTAGGGCGAGCTCCGTCCACCATTAGCCGCGAACTCCGGCGAAATGGTGGAATCCATAGCTATCGCGCAAATCGGGCCGATGAACTTGCCTGGGTTCGAGCACGGCGGCCCAAGCTATGCAAGCTCGTTAGAAACCGGACCCTAGCGCAGGTCGTGGCAGCCAAGCTGCGGCTACAGTGGTCCCCTGAGCAGATTGCCGGCTGGCTCAAGCATGCATATGCCGTCAACAAGGACTACCCTGGTGTCACACGAGACGATCTATCGCAGCCAGTACATACAGGCCTGCGGTGCGCTTAAGAAGGAGCTGCTCGAACACTTGCGGCGTGAAAGAGCCATGCGTCCTTGGCGGCACCATACGCAGAAGACGGACGACCATGGCCGGATCTCTGAGACGCTGCCGATCAGCGAGCGGCCTGCTACGGCGGAGGACCGTGCGGTGCCCGGCCACTGGGAAGGCGACCTGCTCTTCGGCAGCGCTAACAGCCAGATCGTCACCTTGGTCGAGCGTCAGACTAGGTCCGTGACGCCGCTGAAAGTGGCCAGCAAAGATACGGGGACTGTGATCAACGCCCTGATCAAGAACGCCGTCAAATTGCCTCAGGAACTGTACAAGTCGCTGACGTGGGATCGCGGCAAGGAGATGGCCGACCACAAGCGCTTCACCGTTGCTACGGACATCAAGGTCTACTTCTGTGTCCTCATCATCCCTGGCAACGCGGCTCGAACGAGAACACGAACGGCCTCTTGAAACAGTACTTCCCGAAAGGTACTGATCTCTCCATGCATTCGCAGGCTAAGCTCAATGCTGTCGCCAGACGACTCAACGAGCGTCCGCGCAAGACTCTAAACTTCGATACGCCAGCGGAACGATTCCATCAATCTGATGCATTGACCGGTTGAATCGGCAGCCGAAAGCGGACGGAGGCCTCTCCATGAAAAATGGCCAGTTCTGATGACAGACCGGCCATTGGTACTTTCAAGGGCGGATGATCAGCTTCTTTGCCCGACTACTTCAGCTATGTGATCTTTGCAGACCGTGGCGAAGTTTTCACATAGCGGACACCGCTAGCTTTGCACCACAAGATGTATATCAGGACGCAATTAGTACTAATTTGCGCTTTCCTTCTCGTCGTCGGCGCGGAGTTCATCCAATGCCGAGCTCGCCGGCCGCGGAGCACCGAGATGCAGGTGACGTAGTTCGTCCATAAGGGCACTCCAAAGTGAAGGGCCGCCCTTTTCCAGCACCTCCGCGCGTAAAGACGCCTCTTTGCTCGCTTGCGTATGCCGGAGGCCCCAGGCAGCCATCTGTGCAAGCACAGGCACAAGCTGTATGGCCGCTTCCGTAAGGCTATAGATCCCTTTCTGCTGATGATTCGGATCCGGAGATCGTGTCAGCAGGCCAGATGCGGTCAAGTGCTTCAGTCGGCTTGCGAGGATGTTCGACGCGATGCCTTCCTCATTTCGCTCCAACAGGGCGCCATAGCTGCGCCGGTTCGCGAACATGACATCGCGGATAACGATCAGGCTCCAGCGGTCGCCAATCTGCTCAAGCGTCAAGTTGATCGGGCAGCCCGATCGTCCCGTTTGTTGCACAGCCAACCTCCTTGAATTTCTACTTGCATTATGCAATCGGTCAGAATATTCTTCAACCACTTGCACTTTGCAAGTACTTCGAGGTCCCGCCACCTCGAAGAAGGAATCGAACACACGTGCGGCTTTCATCACGGCTCACCGCGGCAATTCGGTCGCGCGGGTGGCCGGAAAGCTGGCAGCACCGGCAAGGCACGATGAGTTGGCGTTTCGCTAAAGATCATTACGTACAAACGTATCCCACTACACACGCTGGTCAGGAAACCACTATGAAATTCTCCACAATCATTTCGCGGACCGTGCTCGCGGCATCGCTAGCATTCGCTGGGGCCTTCGTTGTTGTAGCACCGGCCCGAGCTGCTGCGCCGATGCAGCACAAGCAGGTTGCGGGCTTCTATCGCTCGATGATTGGCGACTATGAAGTCACCGCTCTCCATGACGGCAGCGGCAGCATTGACTCCAACCTCCTACATGGCGATCCGGCACTCATCCAGTCCCTCCTGGCGCGCTCCTTCCAGAACGATCCCAAGAATGTCTCGGCCACCGTCCAAGGCTACCTCGTCAACACCGGCTCCAAGCTCGTCCTCATCGATACGGGTGCAGGCGGTCACTGGGGCGGCCCCACCCTGGGCAAGCTCGTGCAGAACTTGAAGGCCTCCGGCTACAAGCCGGAGCAGATCGACCTGGTGCTGCTGACCCATCTTCATGCCGACCATGTTGGCGGTATCTACAAAGACGGGAAACGCGTCTTCCCGAACGCGACCGTGATGATGAAGAAGGCCGACGCCGACTTCTGGCTGTCGAAGGAAATCACTGCCAAGGCCCCGGAAGAAGCAAAAATTTTCTTCAAGGTGGCCCAGGATGCCGCCGCGCCTTACATCGCCGCAGGCAAGTGGAAGCCGTACGAAGGCATGGACGAAATCGTTCCCGGCATTGCTCCGTATGCCATTCCCGGCCATACACCCGGTCACACCGGCTACATGATTTCTTCAAAGGGTCAGTCATTGCTGGTCTGGGGCGATGTCACTCACGTCACCGCCGTCCAGATGCCGCACCCGGAAATCGGCATCGCCTTCGACTCAGACAGTGCGGCAGCCATCAAAACGCGTGAAGACCTTTTGGTGAAGCTCGCTGCGGACAAGACGATGATTGCCGCCGCCCACATGCCGTTCCCTGGCCTGGGCCGAGTTCGCAAGGCCGACACCGGCGTTGGCTACGACTGGGTACCGGCAACCTTCGTCAACCTGAAGTGAGTTGAACCATGACCTACGATTCATCTTCCATCCGCAAGCTGCGCGAGGCGATGTTCGCCTCCGGCTTTGCACACCCCGTACGCACCATCGAGACGCTCCGCGTCGGCATGGAGGCAATTTCACAAGCGAACCCGCCGGCGGCCGACCTGACTGTCGAACCGACCCAGCTCGGCGGCGTAGCCGCGGTGGCCATTACGGCGCCCGGCGCGTCCAAAGATCGAGTCATCTACCATTTTCACGGTGGTGGTTGGGTGGCTGGGTCTCCTGCCTCGCATCTGGGCATGCTCGGAGAGCTGTCGCGAGCAGCAAAGTCCCAGGTCATCGTCCTGGACCACTCCTGGGCACCTGAGCACCCATTTCCGGCGTCCTACGACGAGTCCATCCGCGGCTACGAGGCAGTGCGTGCGCTTGGCAAGCCGTTCGCCGTGACGGGAGACTCCAGCGGCGGTGGCATGGCTCTCAACGTTCTTGCCTACGCATCCTCGAAAGGCCACCAGGACGCGCGAGCAGCCCTACTCATTAGCCCCTGGGCAGACCTAACGCTGACGCTGCCCTCGTTAACACAGTTGGCCGAACGCGATCCAATGGTCAATGCGAGCGCGATGCGGGAGATGGTCGAGGCTTACGCTGGAGGCCACGATTTAAAGGATCCGCGCATCTCACCCATGTTCGCTGACATGCACGGTTTTCCTCCGCTACTCATCCATGTCGGAAGCGACGAAGTACTTCTCGACGACGCGCTTGAAATTGACCGAAGGGTGCGCGCGGCCGGCGGCGATTCGCACCTCGAGGTCTGGCCCGAGATGCTGCACGTTTGGCACATTCAGACAGGCTCTTTGCCTCAGGCCCACGACGCGCTGCAGAGAGCCGGCGAGTTTCTCCTCGGGCACCTCGAGAAGTAGCACGCGCGCCCCTCAACGAAGACATAGACACTAGATTGGAGATTGCAATGACTACTGACAACAACACGCCGGCAACGGCATGGATGCAAATCGTCAAGAAGAAAGGAACGAGCGACTTCGCGACGTCGTTCACCGCTGACGCCAGCCTTCAGACTTCAGCCCTCAGCAAGGCCGTGGTCGGCCCGACGCTCATCGGGGCGTTCTTTACCGCGACGAGCACGATGTATGAACACTTCGTGTTCACTGCGGAGACGGTGGACGGTGCGAAGACTTACCTTGAGTGGGATGCCATCCACAGTGGCAAGCCTGTCGCCGGCATCACCATCCTCACTCGAAATGAGTCTGGCCTCATCAACAACATCAAGCTCTTCCAAAGCCCGTTTCCCGTCGTCCGCGAATTCTCATCTGGCCTCAAGGAGCGGCTCGTGGGAACACTCGGTCAGGACTTCTTTAGCTAAGCCGGGAAACAGCCAACTTCATCGCCTCATCCAATCTGAACAACACAACCGAGCAAACGCTCATGCCAATATTTCATGCCCACATTCCGGCTCAAAAATTCTCTAGCGAAGAGAAGCGGGCTCTGGCGGATGCTTTAAATCTCGCTCTTCATGAAGCCATGGATACGCCTATGGATGATCGCTTCGTCATCATCAGTGAGCACAAGGACGACGAATTCTTCATCCATCCGACTTTTCCTAACCTGAAGAGATCCGACAAACGCATGATCGTAACGGTGACGTCCGGCACCAGCAGGACAGTGGAGCAAAAGCGCAAGCTCGCGGAGTTGGTCACCCGCTACGCCGTAGAAAAGGTTGGCGTCAGCCAGGACGATGTCACCCTGTTGATGTACGCCATCCCCCTGGAGAGCATGAGCTTCGGCGGTGGAAAGCTGGTCTCTGACATCGACCTCTCTATGCCTTGGGTCAACAAGTAAGAAGGACGAAGCTGCCCTGCTCTTTGAATTCGGGGCAGTGAATGACTTGAAACGGACGTCCCGATCGTTTCTCAGGTGGGGGGCTCATGCCCCCCGATCCGACACCATTCTCTGGACGCGTATCGGGATGAATAGAGCCACCACTCCGGCCCTGGTGCTGCCGACGCGCACCGAGCCGGAGGCGTTGGAGGCTGCATTCCTTGCGCCCGTCCCCCAAGAGGTAAAGCTATGACCGACTGGCATTTCTACGAACCGGCGCAGGGGCACTCTTTGCGCCACGATCCGCTCAACGCCATCGTCGCTCCGCGACCGATCGGCTGGATCAGCACAGTCTCTAACGACGGCGTGCGCAATCTTGCGCCCTACAGCTTCTTCAACCTGTTCAGCTACAAGCCGCCGATCGTCGGCTTTTGCTCGCTTGGTGCAAAGGACTCGCTCGCCAACGCGCGAGACACCGGCGAGTTCGTATGGAACCTGGCGACGCGAGAACTCGCCGAGGCGATGAACGCCTCCGCGGCAATGGTGCCAGCGCACGTCGATGAGTTCGAGCTGGCCAAGCTGCAGACGCTGCCCTCTGCCAAAGTGCGGCCATCGCGCGTTGCGGCCAGCCCGGTGCAGTTCGAATGCGTGGTCACCCAGATCGTGCAGCTTGAGGCGCAGAGCGGCGCGGCGCTCCCGGCGTGGCTGGTGTTAGGCGAAGCGGTAGCGATCCACATTGACCGGCAGTTGATCAAGGACGGTGTGTACCAGACTGCGCAGGCGCGCCCGATCCTGCGCGGCGGTGGACCGGCCGACTACTTCGAAATCGGCGCGGGGCAGCTCTTCACGCTTGAGCGACCGGGTGCTTGACTTGGCGACGAGCGCCACCTGACATCCTTCTACAGGGAGAACTCCCATGTTTCAACGTACCGATATCGCCTTCGAGGCAGAGGGTGGCATCACGCTGCGCGGCTGGCTCTATGTGCCCACCAGCGGCACCGGCCCCTATCCCGCCATCACCATGGCGCATGGCTATGCCGGCGTGAAGGAGCACGGCCTGGAGCCATTCGCCGAGAAATTCGCCTCCAGCGGCTTTGTCGTCCGCCTGCACGATCACCGCAACTGCGGCGCCAGCGACGGCACGCCGCGCCAGG
>Ga0154015_1104727_pt1 | contig 19630 bp, 17 predicted proteins | sample DielMetaTC5pm1_FD_151992 | JGI IMG/M metagenome (GOLD analysis project Ga0154015, IMG submission 151992) | Corn rhizosphere microbial communities from Kellogg Biological Station, Michigan, USA - Diel MetaT C5pm-1 (Metagenome Metatranscriptome) | ecosystem: Host-associated > Plants > Roots >... | reverse complement strand
GCTGGGGGCCCTTTTCGTGTTTCTAGGCCTTGCCCGGAATGCGGACGAACCGCACCGAGCTCGCGGGGACGATGCGCGTGCGAATGAAGACGCCGTCTCCATCGCTCTGCGAGCCCGCGACGCCGGACGAGGTGTTGCCCTCGACCGTCTTGAGGATGTACTGACCAGCGAAGCGGCCCTTCGTGCCGGGAAGGTGGATCACCTTCACGACGATGCCGATGTGGTCGTTCGCGCGTCCGTCGCCGTCGAAGTCGAACAGGACGAGGTCGCCGCGAAGCGGACGATCCACGACCCAGCCAAGCTTCAGCGCGGTCTGGTAGGTCGACCACACGGAGGCGGACTCGATCGGCAGACGCCGACCAAACGCCGCATGCTCCTCGTAGGACTGGAAGGCGTCGCACCAGGCGTAGCCCTCCGGCAGGCCTACCTCGGCCAGGAACTTCTTGACCCACGGGCCCTGGTTGTTGCCCCCGACCTCGTGGATGTGAAGCTGTGCCGCCGCGAGCTCAGCGCGAACGAGCTTCTCGCGAAGGAGCATTACGCCCCCAGCGCGTGCAGGAGCTGCTGCGCGGCCTGAACCAGCGCGTCGCTGGCGCCGACCGCCAGAAGCCCGCGCACGAGGACGACGGCAGCAAGCGACTTGCCCGCGCGGTCGACACTCGGATCATGCAGGACGACACGGAACGCGTGACCGACCTTGGAGAGCGCCCGCCGAACGGCGGACGGACGAGCCGGATCGACCGGGGCGACAGGAGCCGCCGGAGCCGGGGTCGGCTCGGGAGTGACGCTAGACAGAGGAGACCTCCTAGAGGCTGTGCGGATGAAGGCCGAGCGCGGCGAGGATCGCGACGATGATCGAGATCCCCGGCACCGACCACTGGCGCTTCTCCACCTTGCGCAGACGATCCTCGTGATCGTCCGACGTGGTGACAAGCGTTTCGGTGTGAGCTTCGATGCGGCCCACGCGCCGGTACATATCGAGCAGCAGCTCATCGCGCTGCTGCCCCATGAGCGGTGCGCTTAGCTCCGTGACAACCGGAGCGGGCTCGCTAGAGACGATGTGTGCAGGTTCCATGACCCCACTAGGCGTAGCGGCGAGCGCCCATGAAGTCAGTGCGCCCTGCCAAGGTTGAGATGTGGACAGTCGAGCCCGTGTGCGGGGCCTCGACGAACTTGCCGCCGCCGATGTACATCCCGACGTGTCCGGGAAGCACCTGGCCGTTGACGGTCTTGGAGTCCGAGCCCTTGAAGAACACTGCGTCGCCGGGGCGAAGCTGGTTCGTCGGCACGGACGTACCCGTGCGCCACTGGTCATACGTAGTGCGCGGGATGTTGACGCCCTGCTGAGACCAGACGTACTGGACCAGGCCGGAGCAGTCGAACCCCTTCGGGCTCTCACCGCCCCAGACGTACGGCGTACCGATGTAGCTCTCGACCGCCTTGACGGCCGCGGCGTCATGCGGGCTCGAAGGCGTGACGCCCTTGAGCGTGATGTTGCCGAGCTGGACGTCCGTCTTGCCGGGCCCGTAGACGCCCTGCGCGGCGCCAAGCTGCTGACGCATCATCGCGAGGTTGAGCAGCGAACTCGGGTCGTTCTGGCCCGAGGCCGTCAGTGACGACTGCTGCAGCATCATCGCGGCGAGCTGCTGCTGTGCGCTTCCCAGGGAGCCGCCCGGCAGTCCCGCCATCTGCGCCGCGCCCATGGAAGGCGCTGCGCCGCCGGACTTGCCGTACCACTTCATGGCGTCCGCTACCTCAGCGGGTACGTTCGCAGGACGCTCGAAGTTCTGGGAGATGGCGGTGACAGCCGCGCGGCCCCTGAGGCCCTTCGCGCCGCTCGCCGCCATCTGCCCAAGTGCGTAGTCGATCCCCGGCTTCGACCAAGCCCAGTTCTGGGCCTGGCTCAGCGGGATGTTCTTCGGGAGCGCTCCACCCTGGTGAAGCTGGAATGGTCCGAAGCTCGTACCGTTGTCCCCTACGCCGCCACTGAGTCCCTCGTGGTGAGCGATGCCCATGACGGCGTTGGGGTCGAGGCCGAGCTGGATCGCCCGCTGCACGATGTACGGCTGCGGGTTGAACGTTGCCAACTAGACCTCCTACGCGTACGGGTTCTTCTTGCGAGACCGGCCCTTCTTGATGCCCTGCTCCTTGTCCGCCATCTGGTTCGCAGCGCTCTTCGAGACGTTGCGGATGGGGACACCGAGGAAGGACGTGACCGGCGCGGTGTGATCGACCGCGTACAGCTTCTCCTTACCGGTCTTGGTCGTCGTCGTCGGCTGCGCAAGCAGACCCTTGACGATCGACACCTCCGGGAACGAGCCGCCGAGGTTCGAGCCGATGCTCGTGACGAGCCCGCCCTTGCGGGAGATCGGCGCTCCCGTCAGAAGGCTCTGACCGGTGCCGTATTCGACCGTGCCGGTGAGCAGCGGGTTGACCTGACTGAACAGCGCCTCGCCCGTCGACGGGGTGTGACCTGCGGTCAGGGTCTGACCGAGTCCGGCCAGCTCGCCCACCGTGGCGAACGGGTTCAGCGACTGCGTTAGAAGCACGTTCGCGCGATCGCCCGAGCTCGCGTGACCGCCGAGGAGGCTGAGCGGGAGGGCGCCCTGCAGAAACTCCGGCAGCGAGCCGAGTAGCTTCTCGGTCTCGTTCTTGCCCATCTTGGAGGTCTGCTGCGCGAGAACCGCGCGACCAGGCGTATCCGCCACCAGGTTGCCTGTGGACTTGAGGATGTGGCGATCCCACAGGTAGAAGGGCGCGATGTCGCGCACCTTCTTCTCCCACGGCTTCAGCGTCTGGTAGTCGCCGCCGATCGTGCGTGCGTGCTCTGCGGCCCGAGCCTGGAGGCCGGGATCCTTCTTGAGCGCACGCGCCGCCGCCTTGTCGAACGAGAGGCCGTCCTTCATCAGGGCCTGCACGCCGGGGTCGCGACGCAGATACGCCGAGATTGCAGCCATGCGGATCGGCTCATCGGCCAGCTTGTGGACGAGCGGGTAGAAGCCGCTCTTCACCGCCGAGATGCGGCCACCGTTCTTGTCGAGGAGCTCGTGCCCGAAGACGTTGTTGAGCTCCGTCCCGAAGTGCCGGAACATCCAGTGGTTCCGCTTGAAGGGGGTGGCGTGCATCAGTGCCTCGCCAGCCTTCGCGTCCCCATGAACGATGCGCATCGCGTGCCACAGGCCTGCGGATCCCGTCACCGGGTTCTCGCGCATCGCGTAGAGGATGAAGTTGCCCACGCCGTTGTTCGTGACCGTGCGCGGGGTGAAGCCGACCTGGATCGTCTTCCACACCGAGGATGGCTTCCGGTAGAACCACTTCACGAACTTCGAGCTGTTGCTCAGCTCATGGCCGAGCATCGTCGGGTCGTGCTTCGGCACTAGCCGTACACGTCCGTGCGAGTCGCGGGCAGCTTGTGCCACGGCGCGCTCGATGTTCGCCTTCGTCGGCTTGCTGATTCCGGCGACAAGGTGACGGCCCGCGTTCTGCGCGAAGGAGTGGAACGTCTCCTCGCTGGAGCCGACGTGCTGAAAGAACTGTGCGAATGACCGCTGCTGCAGATCGAGCCGCTGCGCCTTGAGCGTAGAGAGCTCCTGCGTGGCGCGGTCGTGGATCTTGCGCGACTCGTGCGCCTGCGAGAGCTGCTTTTCGAGCCGCTTGATGTTCTGCTGGACCTCGACGATCGGGGCCGCGTTGCGCTCCATGAGCTGCTTGTCCGTCGGCTCCCTGAGCTTCGTCTTCGCAGGCATGACGATGTGGACGCCCTTGTCCTGCATGTCCTTGAGCAGCGCGTTCTGCTGGTCGAGCTGCGCGCGAATGCCCGGAAGGGCGTGTGCAGCCTCCGCGTGAGTCGCGCGGTGCTTCTCCCAGCGCGCCTCCTTGCCCATGATCGAGCGAAGCAACCGCTTGTGGGTCACGTCGATGAGCGACGGGTCCTTGACCGGTCGGTAGTGGTGGTTCTTCTGCAAGAACTCCACAGCCTGCTCTGGTGTCAGATCCTGAACCGGCGCGTGCCGGTAGAGGTTCAACCAGAGCCCGGCCGCTGTCTCGGTGCGGGCCCGCGCAGCGACGGCAGAGTCGGTGAGCGCCTTACCCGCAAGCATCGCGGTAGTCGCCATCATCGCCTTACCGGCGGCGTCGTAGGTCGCGCTGTCTGCGAGGTGAGCCGCAGTCTGACGCGCAGCGACCGGAGCGGTAGACCGAATGAACGACGTCGCAGCCGCGCGATGCGCCATGTCCGAGAGGAACGCGCGCTCGTACTTGCCCTGCTTGAGCGCCTGACCCACGACGCCTGTGTTCTCGTGGATGAGCGGCACGACGTGCTCCTGCGTCAGACGACGCAGCGGGCGCGTACTCAGATCCTTCGAGATCGTGTGACGGCCCTTACCCGAGAGGTCGACGAGGTCGACGCTCTTCGGCTCGGTGAGCTTCGCAGCCTTACCGAGTAGAGACGCGTCTGAGGCCTCGGAGACCTTACCGAGCTTCCCCGCCGTCCCGAGTCCGAAGTCGAACACGGTGGCGAGATCGAGCAGTGGCGCGAGTGGGTGCTCGTAGACACCGGTCGCGAACTTCCCGAACTGTCCATGGAGCAGCGGGCTCCACGTCTGCCAGGTCGAATGGGCCATGGCGTCGACGGAGCTGATCGGGTGCTTGATGAGCTGAACAACGCCGGTCGGCAGACCGACCACCGAGTCCTTCACGTCGTTCGCGAAGTTCTCCACAAGCCCGCCCAGTCCGTGCGGATGGTGCGGGGCTGCGACAGTCGTAGCGGACGGGAAGGGAGAGCGCGTGCTCGTCTTGCCGCCGTAGGGGCTTACAGCCATGCGGCCTCCCTTCCGTTAACCAGCCGTCTGCCAGGTGCGCACGATGTTCGAGCCGAACATGCCCGAGGGCGTGCCCGGCGTCGGAGTCCAGCCGAAGCCGGAGAGAACACCGTTGACGCGAGCTGCCGCCTGCTGCGGCGTGAGGTTGAGCTTCGCCCCCGACTTAGGATCGTAGAGCGACGCCAGCGCCTGCTGGAATGCGTTGTTCTTGACCGTGGGCGACGCGTACTGGAAGCTGTTCGGGTCGAGCGTCTTCCCGAGCTTCGCCTCGCTGGTCTTCACCTGAAGGCCACTCATCATCGCCGCGATCTGCGCCTGAGCGAGCGCGAGGGCGTTGTTGAACCCCTGCTGCGCCAGACCGTTGTTCGCGTTGCGGATGTCGACCCCCATCGAGGCACGCGCCTGCGAGAGAGCGTTGTTCTCCTGGTCGATTTGCGCCTGCGCAGCCGTCTTGGCCTGGCCGCGCGCGCCGAGCAGGTTGTCCACCGCCTGCTGATCCGTCTGCTGCTGCCCCGTGTCCCTGTTGGTCTGGTTCAGCAGCATGTCGGCCTTCTCGTTCTGCAGCAGCGGCCGGAGGTCGTTGTTGTACTGATCCTCCGCGGTCTGCAGCGCACCCTGCGTGCCCTGAGCATCGGCGGTAGCTGCGGCGACGTCGCCCGCACCCGCGTTGGCACCCCCGCCGAGGGAGGCGACGAGCGCCTGCCCGGCGTCACCCAGCGAGTTACCCGCCGCGGTGTAGACGTTCGAGTCACGGGCCGCTGCGTTCTTCTGCGAGCCGAGCACCTGGCCGTACCAGGAGCCGATGTCTGCCGTGTGCTGCTTCGCCAGGGTCGGATCCTTGGCGAGTGCAGCGCGAGCGTCCGCGATCTGCGAGTCGTACTGCTGCCCCGCCATTGCGTCGGCCGTGCTCGGATCGATCATCGTCCCGAACTTGGCAAGTTCGAGAGACAGCGGCGTCCCCGTATTCGGGTCAAGGCCCTGGGTCTGCGAGAGGTCGACGGTGCCGGTCGGGTCCGACGACGGGTACTGCGGGTTACCGTTTGCGTCCAGGGACGTGTTCGCGCCCGCCTTACCGTTCGTGTTCGTCGGGGCCAGCATCGGCGTCAGCCGCTTCGTGCTGCCGTACTTCAGGTTCCACGCGTGCGGGTCGCGAGCTCCAGTGACCTGCGTGTGCATCATTGTCTGCTGCAGTGCAGGCGACATCTTCGCGGTCGACTTGTAGTAGTCCGAGAGCGCGGAAAGCGTCTGCGGGCCCATCTTGCCGTCGACCGTGATGTCGTACCCGTCACGCTTGAGCTGGCTCTGCAGTGCGCGCACATTGAGCGTGAGCGCTCCCTCCGGCGTCTGCACAGTCTGCCCGCCAGTAACGCGCGACACAGGCGACTGAATGTTCAGCGGAGCGGACGGCTTAGGCGTCGGAGCGGCGGACTTCTTCGCCTTCTTACCGGTGAGGGAGACGATTCCCGGCCCAGTGATGATTCCTGGCATCTCGTACCCCCTTAGTGCATCGTGATCACGCCGCGACCCTTCTGGGTCGCAGCGTTCTTGTTAACCGTCAGCTTCTTGGCCGCAGGCTTCGCTGCCGCCTTGGGCGCGGACTTGGACCCGCCCGAGCTCGTCGGGGAAGACGGCGTGGACGTCGCGCCCGTGTCCCCGTAGTCAGGCATCGAGACGTTGCTGTAGTCCGGGGTACTGAACACCTGATTGGCGATCGCGTTCCGGGCCGCATCGAGCTGTGCGGAGTACAGCGCGTCGTTCATCGTGGTCTCCGCGTCGTTCTGCTGTGACTGCAGGCCTTCGAGCTGCGACATGAGCTGCTGCCCGAGCTGCGCCGAGTCAGCACCGAACGAGCGGTGATCGGCGGTGATCGCCTGAGCGGCAAGACCACCATGTCCGAGCCCGCGCGAAGCGGCGTCCGCCTTCGCCTGCTGCTGCGCCGTAGCGTGCTGAGCAAGCATCTCCTGGAACGTGCCGTACGGGTTGTTCGGATCGACGCGCATGTTCGTCAGCGTGCCCGTGGACGGATTGATGTCCCCGATGTAGCCGAACTGACGAAGTGCGCCGGTACGGTTCTCGTTGATCTGCGCGAGCGCCTTCTGGTAGGCGGTCTTCGCTGCGAGAGCTGCCGTTGCGTACGTGTCCACCCCGGGGATGACCGAGTTCTGCACGACACCGTTTCCCTGCTGCTGCGGGGGCGGCGGCGTATACGGCGCCGGGCTACTAATGGGTGCGGTCGGCGTGGTGGGCGAGAAGAAGCCCTCGGCCGGACCTAGTGTCAGCGGCATTCGATTACGCCTTCGACACCTTCAGCGCCATCGGGACGTAATTCCCTGTGTTCGGGAACGACGCCCCAGCAAACCATGAGCCGGAACCCGCGCTGACAACACCAATAGCGGTGAAGGTATGACTGCCCGCGGCCGGGGTGAACTCGACGAACCCATAGTGGGTATCGCCGTCCGAGGGTGGAGCGGACGTAAAGATCGATCGCGCAACCAGACTCGTCGCGGATGCCGATCCATCCATAACGATCCACGATGAGCAGGCGCCGCTTGTAGTGAGTGTGACTGACGGACAATAGAACTCCACCCGGATCTTCGTGCTGCCGTCGAACGACAACGCGCCACTACTGAGAATCGTCGTTGCGCCTGTAGTGGTTGTTGCCGCCGACGTATACGTAGTGGTGCGCTCGGTGTAGCTGAACTCGTATCCAGGGGGATAGGCGGCGATAGCTCCCGCGCCGGTAGAGGTCACCACCTTGCCCGCGCCCGGGTCAGTGATCGAGCTCAAACTGACCTTGGTGACGGACGAACGATCCCAGCCCGTACCGTTCCACACAGGTACTTCGCCTGCGACGATGCCGGACGGCTTAGAGACGCGCGCAGCGATGAGGGCATCGATCTGGCCCATGGCCTCGTTGAAGCCGAGACCGGACGGTGAATCCGCATCGACGTCGTACGTGCCGATGCCCAGGGACGTCGGAGTCCCCGAGAGATCAGTCGGTATGTCGGCCCTCCCTTACGCGGCCTTGAAGTAGATGCCGTGCAGCGACACGTAGACGTTGCTGCTCGGTGAAATCGGTGTCACGGTTCCGTCAGCGCCGACGTCGACGCGACCGACCGCGCCGTTCGACAACACCACGAACGGACCCGCAGTCTCATCGGGACGAAGCCCCGGAGGAAGCGTGAAGGCGGACGAGCCCACCGTCCCGCTCTTGATGACGCCCTGAAGGTGGACGAATCCGAACGGGTCCTTCCAGTACCCGGCCGAGAAGTTCGGTGAGCCCCAGTTCGTCCAACTGTGCTCGAACGCTGGTTCGCCCGTCGCACCGATGAGGTGGAAGTCGGGGTTCCCAGGGAACGACACGTCGCCCTTGAGAGCGAGCGTGTCGTTCACCTGAAGACTGCCGATGATCGCCGTAGGCAAGTTACGCGGCGGCTGGTTCTCAAGGATGTCCTTGATGAACTTGACGAGCTGCGTCGTCGACCAGTTACCGATCGTTTCGACCGGAAGCGGCATCAGCTCACCTCCTTAGACGCGGCCAGGCCGCATCTCCTTGAAGCCGATCTCGAACGGACCGATCTTCACGCGGGTCATCGTGTTGTTCTCCTGGTAGAGCCGGAAGCTCATGTGCTGCGACTTCTTGAGGAAGCGCACGCGCTTCGGGACGAAGACGCCCTGAATGAGGTCCGACCAGGTGGCGAACTGGTTCTTCACACCCGACCAGGTCGTCACGGACTGACGCAACTGACTCCACGTCATCACCGATGCGGGGAAGTCAGTCGACAAGGTCTCTCCGATGTTGTTGAGTCCCAGCACCGTGTCGACCTTGATCGCGCCGCCCTGCGCTAGGTAGTGCAGGATGAAGTGCTTGAAGCGCTTCAGGCGCGTCGGGTTTCCGCCGTCGAACTTCTTCGACTCGAAGTAGAAGTCGGGGCCTGCGTTCGCCACGCCCTCAACCGCGAGGTCGAGTCCTTCCTTGTCGAAGAGGGACGCCGCCTGCGCGACCACGGCCTTCGTACCGTCGTTGACGAGGTACCAGGCTTCGTGCGCTGACGCCGCCGGAAGGATGATGGCCCCGCGGTGCTTGACGTTCTGATGCAGAACGACCGCACCGGTCTCCATGTTCACGACGACTACCCAGTGGTCGGGTGTCGACGCGACAGTTCCCTTGACAACAGCCATCGTCGGGGACAGACGCTCGATGTGGAGGATGTAGTGGTTGCGCTCCATGAACGACCACATGCGGTACTGCGTAGGGTCGAACGTGCGCACACTGTTCTTCCACACGTCTCCGAGCTTGAGCTCGGTGAGGTTCTGAACCTGGATGCCGTCGTAGTAGTGGATGCCCTGTCGGCCCGCCCAGATGACGCCGCCGCCGAACTGCTGCACGGACATACCGGAGAGCGTGCCGTCGTCTTCGAGCTTGCGTACCTCGAACGTCGTCGGGTCAGTGCCGAAGACGCCGAACGTCTCCGTCTCCTTGACCACGATCAGCGCGTTGTACGCCGTCGCGAGCGCGGTGATGGGCTCCTGGATGTCGCCGGTCGAGTTGATCGGAATCCAGTTGCCATCTTCCGTGAGGTCAAGCGCTTCCGGGTCGACGTCGTCGGAGAACCAGAGGCGATAGGTCTTCTCGTACTGAGCGCCGTTGTTCGCGAACCACTGCCGCTGCGCGTAGACCCCCGTCAGGAAGCCCACCTTCTGCGTGCTCGCCGTGGTGACGAGGTTGTAGTCCGAGTCGGCGCGGAGGGCGATGTACGCCTCGTCCGCCATCGCGATCGCGGCGTTCGCCTTCAGCATCAGCGACGTGTCCGTGACCGTCGAGCCAGTGTCGACCGTACCGACCCACGTCATGTCCGACTGGCGGTAGATGTCCCAGTTGCCGGACGTTAGCCCCTGCGCGTGGAACTTCGTGTCGCCGCCGTTGACGTTCTTCGACGTGGTGTCGACGGTGATCGTGCCGACCGAGACCTTCGGGGCGATACCCCGCAGCGCCTGCAGCGTGAAGCTCTTCGCCGTTGCCGTGTACGGGCTCGGGCTCTTGAGCGTGAGCTGTGTATTGCTGACGACTGCGAGTACGACTCCAATCAGGGCGTTCGAGTACGGGTCATCCGTGTTGGCGAACAGCCACATGCCGGGCGAGACGTTCGTCGTGAAGCTCGTCCCCGAGCCGGTGGCGGTGGATGACCCGCGCGTCACGCTGATCGTGCCCGTCGAGTAGTTCGCGTACGTGCCGCCTGCCCAGAACGCGAGCGCCTGGTTCGGCCCGGACGAGTCATACGCCGTCGACACGCCAACCATGGCGCCGAAGTCGAGCGCCGCGCGTGAATCGACGATGCGGTAGGACGTCGAGCTGCCGCTGTCCGGGTCGGTGGGCAGCGCATGCGGCCATGCGAGGTTGACCCAGCTCGACCCGTCCGAGGACAGCACGCTGAAGTAGCCGTTCGACGATGTGCCGTTGAGCACGGCGTACCGATCGACGCCTGCAGGGTCGAGCGTCATGGCGATACCCGTGCCGGGGTGCGACAACGCGGGGAGACCAGTGACGCCCTCGACGGGACCGCGCCGACGACAGAGGCCGGGGTAGTCGACGAGGGCGTCCTGAATGTACTGCGCTTCGGTGTCTGCGATCTCGTTCGCCGGAAGCGCCTTGTTGATTCCGCCCGGTGCGGGCGGGAACTCCTGCGTCAGTAGCGAAGACGGAACAGGACGCGGAGCCGCGGGAAAGAACCCCACAGCAGCACCTCCCTTCGGTCTAGGCGTTAAGCAGCATGGGGCCCGCCCAGAAGACGTCGCCGTAGTCCCACGAGTCCGGGTCGATGACCCTCACACGCGACCGGCGGTCGTACTGCTGGCGGAAGAGCGCTTCGGTAGCGAGATCCATCGCAGCGCTCTGGTAGGACTGGAAGACAGGTGCGAGCTCGGTGTCGTCCTCCATGGCGAAGAGCCGCTGGAGCGCACCGTTGACGATCAGCCCGCGATGGAAGAACTTGGGGATCAAGATCCCGGACTCGGTCGTGGAGGCGTCGATCGCATCCGACCAGCGCGTTCCCGTTAGGCGCATCGTCGTGCCCGAGGCGGGGATCGGCCAGACGCTCAACTCGTTCGCGTCACCGAAGTAGTAGAGTTCGGCGTTACCGGCCTGGGTGTAGTTGAGGCCGACGTGGTCGTCGAACTCCTCCTCCAGCACCGGCATGATGCGTCGACCCGTCGTCAGATCCTTCAGCCGAATCGACGCGCGGAACGAGGGAGACAGCGATGCCCAGTTCGACGGAACACCGCTGGTGCCATCGAAGGTGAGCGTCCACGACGAGCGAAGGAACGGCCAAGGCTTGATACCCTCGACCTGCCAGATCGTGTCCTGGAGCACCGCGACCTTCCGAGTCTCGCTCGTATCCGCGAACCCGTGATCGTCGAGCTCGCTGATCATCGCGGCGACGTCCACCTACATCAACCCCCGAATGAACGACCCGAGTGACCCGGCCGGGATACCCATCATCTGCCCCGAGTTCGGGTCGAAGAAGCGGCCCCCGCCGAGGGGAACGAGTGCAGCGTTGCCGCTGGCATCGGGCGTCACAACGCCCGTGCCTACGCCCGTGGTGTACTCCAGACCCGCGTCGCCCTTCACCCCAGGGTTCAGGTTGACGGACTGCACGGGATGCAGGGCGCCCTGACTGGGGCCTGCCGCGCCCGCTGGGGGCGCGGGCGCAGGCGGGTTGATCGTGTTCCCTGCCGGAATCGGCGTCCCCGGCTGAGGAGCCAGATGTCCGCTGAACGCGCCAGGGGAAGCGACGGCAGCTCCAGCCAGAAACGGCATCGCGGAGCGAGCCGCACCGCCAGGCCCGAGACGTCCGGCGATACCTGCAGGGACTCCGGCGCCGCCGAGGATCGACGTGCCCATCGTGTCGCGACCGGCTCCTGCGGCCCGCGTCGGCGTAGTGCCCGCGGCGACCTGACCAGGGCGCCTACGCTCCTGGTCGATCATCGGGTTGGCGTTCTTGAACGGAGTGAGCCCGAGCGAGCCCGCGCCAGTCGTCTGGGACTGGGCGAAGCGCTGCGCGAGCTGCTGTGCGAGTGCGTCGATGAGACTCTTGCGGCGATCGTTCCCGACATTCGGGTTGTCCGCCCCTACCTGAAACAAGGGAGCTACTCCTTACTGGACGGTGAGTCGGGGACGAAGGCGCGAAGCTTCGGCAAAGCGCCGAGCTTGCGCAGTCCATGCTCGATGTACTCGGCGGTCTCTTCAGCCGCCTCATGTCCGGCGTCGTCGAGTCGTTTCGCTGCCGCGTCGTTGCGGCGCTGAACCTGCTCGACAATCTTGTGACCGTGACGCCGAACGTCGGACTCGTAGAGCATCTTCTGGATGCGGTCGTACGAGGGGAGCTCACGGCCGAGCTCGAAGACAGGGAACGGCATGCCGTTGGGCCCGTTCTTGACGAACACCGTCCAGACCCCGGTCTGCTCGATGCGACCCAGGATAAGGTCGGGGTCGTAGTCGCTCACGGCGTTCGCCGCAGTGACCGAGTGGATCGGTACGACTCCCTTGCCGGGGAGCCAGACATTGGTCTCGATGGTGTCCTCCTTACGGACGAGAAAGGGGCCCGGCCAGCCCGAAGGCCAGCCGGGCCGAGAGTGCTACGCGGAGCTCGACTTAGAAGCCGGTGTCCGTCAGCCCCGACATGACGACCGACGTGTTGCGCCGATCGATACCGAGGTTGATGTAGCGGAAGAGGAACGCCTGGAACGCGTCCTGGTTGGAGACCTGGCGGATCGTCAGACCGTCGCGCGAGATGTAGTCCCAGTCACCGGGGCTGTACACCTGGATTGCGTCGGTGTCGACGAACTGCACACGGCCCCAAGGGGCGTGGCGGTCGGTCACCATCGTCATCACGTCGCCGCCCGAAGCGAACGACATGGACGTGAAGCCGCCCTTCAGCGCCTGCGTGTCGACGAACCTGACGTTCGACTTGAAGTCCGACGTCGCGAACAGACGCCGAGCAAGGCCGGGGGTCGTGAGGACCTTGAGCTTCGAGGCGTCCGCCCCGTTGTTCGTGGCCTTGTTGTAGTTGATCATCAGGTTGTCGAGCGAGATCGCCCCGCCCGACGTGTCGAACACCGGCTGCCACCACTTGAGGCCAGCCGCCGTCGAGTCGATGCCGCCGACCGTGTTCGCGGCGGTCGGGAGCAGCTTCTGCAGACCCGAGTCGATCTCGGCCGTGCCGTTGCTGTCCGCCGAGCCCGCGCGGAAGATGTAGTCGTTGGCAACGACGCTGGTGGCGTCATCGAGCGTGATCGTCCCGGCGTTGACATCCACGTCAGTCACCGTGGCGCCCGACTTGTGGAAGGACGACGGGGTGAGCGAGTTGGCGATGTCGACGACTGCGTTGAGCGCGAGGAAGCCCTTGCTCAGCGACTCGGCCGACGTCAGCGTCAGCACGTTGCTCGCGACAGACGAGACCTTCGCGATCGCGCCGGTTCCGTCGCCGTAGAACTGCCGAGCCATGTCGAGCTTGAGGTCGTTGCGCAGACCGTCGAGCTCCGACGTGATGACCCGAACGAACGAGCCCATGTCGGTCTTCGTCTTCTGGATGGCCGGGCCAGAGAACTGGGCCGTGCCGTACTCATAGGCGAGATCGAACTGAGCCGTCTTGTACTTCTGGCTACCAGCCGACGGCAGGTTGGCGTTCTCACGCCGCGCGCCCGTGCCGGAGTTGCGCCCGTAGTGGAGCGGCACAACGGCCTTGAGGCCGTCGAGGTCGATGTTCTTGTCGTTCAGATTCAGGATCTGAGTGACGAGAACATCGTTGTTGAGCTGCTCCCGAACGGGCCCGAGGTAGCGGTACTTCAGCACATCCGAGATGGCTGAAATCGTTGCCCCGTTGGACATTGTTCGGTACTCCCGTGGGGTAGTCGTTTACAGAACGACCACTCCTCGGCGGATGAGAGTGGTTACTGCCCCTCGTAGTAGGCGACGCGGTTCTTGAAGAACTCCATCGCCTCGGCCTCCGCGTCCTTGATGGTCTCAGGGTGCTCGACGCGCTGGGACGGAGTCCCGGCGCCGCGCGGAGGAACCTGCGTGCCGAGGTTCGTCGCCACGGACTCCTTGTTCGAGAGGTACAGCGCGCGCTCGGCGGCAAGGATGCCTTCGAGACGCTCAGCAGCCTGAGTCAGGTTGCCATTGAAGAACGACGACATCTGGTAGACCGTGAGGATCTTTTCGTCATCCCAGTCGGGATGCGCACCACGAATCGCGTTCTCCTGCCGCTGCAGCTCGCCAAGGAATGCCTGGCGCTCGTACTCGGCCTGCGCAGTCTGACGCTCCTCTTCACGCTCGTTCTTGAGCGCTTCGATCTGGGCCTGCTGGTCCCGGAGCATCTGTGCGAGAGGGGCAAGTTCCGGGTCGTCGATCTCGTCCAGGTTGAGTGCCTGCGCCGCGGGCGACTCCACAGGCTGCGCACCCATAGCCTCAGCCGCAGCCGCCGAAGCGTCTGCCGGTGAGAGGCCGTACTGCTGCATCGCTGTGGTCAGCTCCGCGTGGAGCTGCACCCAGTTGGCGGGATCGTTGATCCGGTTCGCAAAGTCGACAGCCTCCTGAATGACCTCCAGGTCACCCAGAGCCTCGATCTGCTTGGAGCGCTCCGCAAGAGCCTGAGTCTTCTGCGTGAACGCAGCCTGAAGCTGCTTCGCGAGAGGCTTCAGCTCCTCGGGGAGCTCATCGGGGTTGACCGGCGTACCTTCGAACAGATCGGCGGTGTTCTGCTGGGCCGGAGCTACCGGCTCGGCAGGCTGCACCTCGTTGTTCAGGTTCTGCTGCGTCTCACCCACGGGGGCAGACTCAGGGGCCTGCTCCGGCTGCGCGTCAGCCTCGACGCCACGCTGGAGTGCATCCATCATCTGCTCGTCCGACCACTGCTGGTCGGAAACCATTTCGGACAGGTGTCCTTCTCCTTTGTCGACTGGCTACTGAGTCCCTCGCGGCAATTGCGCGACGGGCTGCTCAGTGAACTCAGCGTCAGTGATTTCCTCTTCCCGCTCCTGGTGAGCGGCGAGGGCCCCGGAAACGAGCGCGCCGAGTGTGGCGCGGATCTCGTCCGGTGAGGGGAGCTCGTGCTTGTGGTGAATCGTGCTCTCCGACCCGATGCCGCGTGCGCGGTCGATCTTGTCGGTCAGCACACCGAACACCGTCGCGATCTGGGGAAGCGTGCCCTGGTCGTTCTGCAGACGCTCGTGCATCCGCTGAAGCGCAAGGTCGCGCGTTCGCTCCATCTCGTCGACGTAGTTGGTCACCGCTTCGACGATCTCTTCCTCGATCTTGGGTGGACCGTTCTCCTCCCAAACCTTCTTCCAGCGACGGACGGTCGACTCAGGCATTCCCGTGTCGCGCGCGGTGCGCTTCACGTTGCCCTCGTTCGTGGTAAGGACGACGTACAACCGAGCCAGATCCTGGTCGCTGTACGTCGTCTTACCCGCCACTTGTCGAACCTGCCGTAGCTGCAGCCTGCTGCCGTGCGGCCTCAAGCTGCTGCGCCGCGCGCTGTCGCGCGAGCGCTAGGGCCTGCCGATGGACTTCATCCTTCCGGCGCTGATCCTGGTGATGTGCGTGCAGCCTCGTCGCCATGTCGACGTGCGACTGCACAACCTTCGCCTGGGACAGCGCGGCCTCGTGCTCTGCCTTGGACTGGTCCAGCGCATGCTGGTCCTGAGCGTGGGCGATCTGCTGCATCTGCGTCGCAGCCTCCAGCGGATGGTTACCCGAGCCCTCGCCCGTCCCCTTGTTACCGGCACCGAGCATGTCGCGGACGTCGGTGTCCAGCGGCAGCTCCTGCATGGTCTGCGGGGTGGCCTGGAAGATCCCGGCATTGCGCAGGATCTCAGAGCCGACGGTCGGGCCAACGGTGCCGCGGAGCGACAGCGTGGTCTTGACCGGGTTCTGAACCTGCGGCATCGAGATCACCGTCTGCCAGAGCGCGTTGTAGTGCTGAAGGAATCGAGCCTGCGTGTCCTGGTCGTAGTTCTCGAACTCCGGCGTCAGCATGTGGGTCCGAATGACCTCCATTGACTTCTGCCAGTTCTCGAACTGGACCGGCTGCAGGGCCGCGTCCATCAGGTACTTCTGAACCTCCTGCGGCGACTGGAACGCGAACCCGGTCTGGGGGTTCACACCCTGCTGCACATCCGCCATCGCCTCTTCGAGCGCGGGGACGTTCAGTGGTTCGCCTGCGATGAGCTTGTCTATCTTGCGGTAGGCGAAGTCCTCGTCTGCGGCGAGCCTCGACTGAATGCTCTTCAGTCCGGCCAGCGGCAGATACGGCAGCGCGTCCTGGACGCTGAGTGCTCCCATCTCGACGAGCTCCTTGATCTGCTGGATCTGGCCCGCGCGCGTGCGCGGAAGACCCGACCCCGCCTCGGCCTCGAACCCGAAGCCACCAGCGAGATCCGTGTTGAGGAACTTCTCCACCTGGACCGACCCACCGGGCCCGCGGATCTTGAGCAACCGCGGCTCGATGTAGTACTTCTGTGCCAGCGCCGCCATGATCTTCCCGGCGCGCGCGAGCGCGATCTCCATGCGCTGGATCTCGGGACTGATCTGGTCAGCCACCGCTTCCTGCATGAGGTCGAGAAGCTGCCCCGAGTCCGTGCGAGCGGGGAGCTGCGATCGCTCGCTAGGCATGAGGTTGAAGAGTCGATCGAGTCGAGCCTGGATGTCCGCCACGTACTCGAAGGCGTACGCCGGAATCGACGGAATCTGGCGCCACTGCGGCACCTGGTTCTGGATCGGCGCGTACTCGACTACGAGGCCGGGTTCATCCGTGAGCTGATCGACCAATGACCCGATCGGTGCAATCATCTGCGGGCGCATGGTGAGGTTCATGTGCTCCGCGACCTTGCTGATCTTGTTGTTGAGCTCCTTCTGGAGCGGACGCGCAAGCGTCGTGCGCGACGTGTCGTAGACCGTGTTGAGGCCCTGGATGCCTGGGAACTTGACGACCGGCAGCTCGTTGAGCGGCAGGTTCCAGTCACTCTCCTCCAGGATCTTGTCGGGATCCTCGATCCACCAGACCACGCGGCCCTTCGGCAGCGCAGGCGTCGGGCGGAAGTAGCCACAGAACACCTCGCGCGCCGTACGTGACCGTGAGTCGCGCGTGCGCGTGAACACGAGCTGCGGGCGCGGCTCGACGACAGTCGTATCCGGCGCCACATCCACACCCCAGCGGGCCTTGATGTCGTCGACATCCATCGGGTAGCGACAGATGACGTACGCCGCCTCCTCGAAGCTGGTCGCAACGGGGTCGACCCAGACCTGCTCACCCGAGAGCGGGCGAACGCTGATGTCCCCCAGGTACATGACCTTCTCGACTTGAGCGAGAACGTCTTGCGGGTTCAGTCCTGCCTGAGCGGCCTCCGCGCTGATCTGCTTGCGGAAGACGTCCTCAAGGTTGTCGTCGGTGATCGGCTCCCCGGTCTGGGGGTTGACGATCACGCGGAACTCCTTGCCCGCGTACGGATCCCAGAGGATGAGCCAGTAGCCCTGGCTGATCTGGGCGTGCGTCAGCGCTTCCTGCAGCTTCGCCTTGAGGTGAAACTCGTCCCACCAGTACTCGTACAGGCGCTCCGCGAGCTCTGCAGCCTTCACGTCGCGGTCGTTCGAGGAGTCCGGTACGGCGTGGATCGTCGGCCGCGTCTTCGTCATCTGAGCGACGAGCTGCGTGACGCCCGGCGTGATCTGGTTCGCCGTGAGGCGCACCTTGTACCGAGGCTTCTCGCCGTCGTCGACTCCGAGGGACTCAACGCGTCCGGCGGCGCCGTTCCAGTAGACCCACTGGTGGTTGTTGTAGAAGGCACGGTTCTGCGCCCACTCGCGGTTGTAGTCCATCCGCAAGCGGTCGAGCTCCTTGCGCTTCGATGCGAGCTTGCTCGCATCACGGACGATCTCGCGCAGCGCAAACCGCTGACCGTTGCCGTTCGTCTCAGTGTCCGCCACGCGTCACCTCCCTAGGACTCGATCTGGATGGGCCCGCGAACCGCTGCCCGAAGTTGGGCGAGCGCGAGGTCGGCCTCGCCATGACTCAGATGTCCTGCGTCGCGAAGCGCGAGCACGTCCTCTTCCTCTTCAGTGAGGAAGTGCGGGTTGTGCGCGGGCATGAAGTCGAACTCCGGCATCGCGTGGATCTCGCGCTGAACCGGAGGAGTCGCGCGTGTACCGAAGTGCTGTGAGCGCAAGAACTCGACCTCTTCAGCGAGGGCCGTGATCGTGCGCATCAACTCCTTCGATCGCTGTTCGCTGGCCTCCTTGAGATCAGCGATGCGCGCCTCGTAGTTGCGGCGCTGCTCGACGAGCTGAGCTACTGCTGCGTCAGCAAGCTGCGCCTGAAGCTGTGCTTCGAGGCGGGCGCGCGCGACTTCAGCGTCGCGACGCCCACCCCGGATGAACTTGAAGATGTAGACCTCCTAGGCCATGGCCCCGAGCTCGGGGTCGTACGGACGGCGACGGCCCGCCTTCATCTGGCGGATCCGTTCACGGGCCTCCTCATGTACGTTGGACGGGCCCTGAGCTGTCGCCTCGAACGGCTTCCGTGGAAGCAGTACGCCAGCGACGCCGAGCGCGATCTCAACTGCATCGAGCAGGTCGTCTTCCTGGTTCTTCTTGGCCGCGTCGAAGTTGACCCACTGGTCGATGAACTCCGACTGCGTGCGCCGGATGCGAATCCGGCCGATCTTGAACAGCGGCGACATCGCGAGCAGTCGCTCGTTCTTCTTACCCGAGGCGAAGACGCCGACGATCGGCGGCATGCCCTCGATCCGATACGCCATCTGCGCGAGTGCGCGCTGATACGCGTTCGACTCGATGCCCATCATCTCGGGACGCCACGTCTGGTGGAGCTCGCGGATCTTGTCGAGCTGATCCGGGAACTCCAGCCGCCCGACGTAGTAGTCGAGCAGGAACGCCTGCGTGTTGTCCTCGGTGAGTCCGATGACCGCAGCCGCGAAGTGGTCGGCGGTGTCGGCCTGGCTGATCGCCGGGTCGATGCCGATGAAGACGCGGAGCTTGTACTGCCCCGTCGACTCGTCGAGCCAGTTGCGGATCGAGATGTCCCCGGTCTTGATGTCGGGGTTCCCGTCAACGAAGTAGTGCAGCCAGTCGCCGTGAAGCGAGATGCCGGTGAACGCCTCGAAGCTCGCCAGGAACTCCTGGCGGAACATGATCGGGTGGTACCGGCGGCGGTAGTACTCCCACCGCGCGCGCGGGAAGAACGGGCAGTCGATCGAGGTGTACTCGACGCGGAACTGCATCGGATCATCGAGCGCCGTCCCCGCGAAGAACTCGTTGAAGAACCAGTTCTTGCCATGGGGCGTCGTCGTCGTGATGACGATGCCTTCCTTGTCTGCGAGTGCCGGAGCGGTGACGAGCCACGCGTCTTCGCTCTCGACGAACGCTGCCTCGTCGATCCAGAGGATGTCGAGGCCAGCACCGCGGAGCGACTGCGGGTCGTCGGCCGTCTTGAACTGGACGAGCGTCCCGTTCTCGAACTCGATCTTCCGCTCGGTCTTGTTGTACTGGTAGTCCCGGCCCTTGACGAGCCCGGACTGAGTCATCACGTCGAGTAGCGTCGTGAGCGATGCGAACCCGGTCGGGTAGTCCTTCGCGAGGATCCAGATCCAGAGCGGGCGGTCACTCGTCGTGTGATGCGCATCGCGGTGGAACTCGCTCGGATGCAGCGCGTAGAAGAGAACCTCCCACGCTGCTGAGAGCGTCTTCCCACCACGGCGACCAGCGACGAGATGCCGGAACGGGATGAGCATCCCGTCCT
>Ga0154015_1430827_pt1 | contig 21378 bp, 28 predicted proteins | sample DielMetaTC5pm1_FD_151992 | JGI IMG/M metagenome (GOLD analysis project Ga0154015, IMG submission 151992) | Corn rhizosphere microbial communities from Kellogg Biological Station, Michigan, USA - Diel MetaT C5pm-1 (Metagenome Metatranscriptome) | ecosystem: Host-associated > Plants > Roots >... | reverse complement strand
GTTACGGAAGTAGGCGTCGATGGCCCGAGCCGGCTGGCACTCGTACATGGCCTTGGCCATGTTCTCGTCCTCCTCGTAGTCCTCCTCGAACGCCTCCTTCCCGGGGACACGAGGGTTGACCTGCCAGGTGGCGAGCGGACCGGACACGTAGTGACGGCTGTTCTCAACGCCCTTGCGGTCGTTGTCCAGCTTGCCCTGGTCCGTCAGGCGCTGGATCGTGCTGCCGAGGTACCGAGGGTAGCTGATCCGGACATTCTTGTAGCTCTTCGAGAACCGGGTGGACGCGGAGGTGCGGAGCATCTTGAGAATGTACTCAGCCGAGCGCGCAGACTCCCGGGCCTGCTTGCCGCGGTAGCGCTCGAGCTCGTCCTTGGACTTGAAGGCGTCCACCTCGTCGGCCACGCCCAGGATGAGGTTCATGCCCTCCTGGGACTCCGCGTCGCTGTGACCGGAGATCGCCTCCACGTTCTTGGCGTACACGATCGTGTTCTGCTTAGGGTCCGCCTTGTCCGCGAACCACCCACGCTTCACGGCACGCGTCATGGGCGTGAAGAACGCCGTGTTGGCCTGACCGCTCGAGGACGCGATATTGAGCATGTGGATCGTGTCCTGCTCCGGCATCCCGTAGTAGTCCTGGGGAGACTTGAGACACAGCAGGAGGTAGGCGATCCGCATGGACGCCACGCGGCAGATGTGGTCCTTGCCCGAGCCCTTGCCCCACTGCAGGGTGATGAAGTTCACCATGCGCACCGGGTCACGCCAATACGCCCAGTCGTCGTCGCCCTGAGCCATGACGGTGTACGTGTCCGGGAGGTAGATGCGCTCAATGTGACGGACGGCCTCATACTGCACGTTACTCAGAGGCGGGTTGGACAGGTACCGCTTGTCCTGCACGAACACAGACAGCGAGACCGGAACCTCCTCGAACACGTCGTCCAGGGACCCAAGCGCCTTAGGGAGCGGGAGGTGCTCGTCGCTCGGCTCGTCGAGGTAGTCAGCTACTCCCACAGGCTAGCTCTTCTTGAGCCGGCTGGCCATGAGCGCGTGGAAGTCCGCCTTCTGACCGTGCTCACGGAACATGTCCTGCGCCTCCTGGCTGTTGCCAGACTTGACGATCGCCTGAATGTAGGCGTTGCTCGCGTCCCGGTGGGCCTCCGAGGCCGCGCTGTGAGACGCGTAGTCCCAGTTGTCCTGAGCCTTGGAGGAGAGCTGGCGGGCGTGCTCGCTGAGCATCTGGGCCTTGGGGTAGGCTAGCTTGGACTGCACCTGGCGCACGGTGGCCGCGGCCCGCTGACGGCGGGACTCGTCCACGAGCTCGGACAGGCGGTTCACGTGGTGCTGCAGCCGGCGGGACTCCGCGGCTGCCTCACGGGCAGCATCAGACCACGTCAGGCTGAGCAGGTTGTCCACCGAGGACATCAGCTACCACCGATGTCGATGCCGAACCGCTTAGCGGCTGACTTGATCCTGGCCTTGACGGACCCGATGTCCACCCCGTTCAGCGGGTACGTGGACGCGTTCTTCGGCATGTTGATGTAGCTCCACGCCGCACGCACGTGCGCCTCGGTGTCGATCGGGTACTTACCGTTCTTGGGGTCCGCATACTTCACGTTCCCGTACGGCTTGTTGTCGCCGTCACTCTTGGCGGCCAGCGCTACGATCCTGTCCAGTGCCTCAGCCACAGCGCTCTCCTACTCACGAAGGTCACACGCTACTTCGTCAGTTCGCCCTAACGGTCGCCACCACTAGGTCCGCGCCCACTCCCATAGCCACATTCGAGTTCAGAGACACATACCACGTCAGGTTGGCGCCCGGCGTCAGACCAGTAAACAGCTTCACCAGGTGGGTGTAGCTGAACCCACGGGCACCACTGCCACTACCACTACCGACGAACGCCTGGCCCACCGCACCCACGTCCGTGCCGGTTGCCGTAGTGCCCAGCGTGAACACCAAGGTCGCGTTACTGGCGCCACCACCGGAGCCGGTCGTGAGGCTAAGGTCCAGCTCGACCACGACCGCACCGCTGTCCGGGACGGTGAAGGACACGAACCCGGCGTTCTGCTGAACGTTGGCCGTAGGGATCTGGTCGGCCCACACGTTAGCGGCCAGCACCTTACCGATCACGCTAGGCACCCCGGACCCTCCAGTCACGTCCTCCAGGCGGGCCAGGTCAGTACTCCCCGAGGGAGTTCCAAGGAACCTCACCCGTGGATCGTCACTCGGTAGGCACTCGCGGCCGGAGCCACCGCGAACTTGAGCGTCACGGTGTTGGAGTCCGTCGCCGTCCAGTCCGTCATGACGTTGTTATTGCTGCCGTCCTGCAGGCTCACCGTCACGTCCTGGGTCCCCAAGTTGTGCGCCACCGCAATGGACGTGCTCGCGCCGTCACCGACGGCCGCGGCGTACTTGCGGACCACGACAGACGGGTCGACGGAGAACTCCGTGCCGGCCAGGGACAGACCGTTGCCGGCCGTGTAGGTCGTCCCGCTTCCACCGCCAGTCGCCCCGAACTGGGTGAACGTGATGTCGTCGGTGCCGGGCACAATCGGACTCGTTCCCTGGTCCACCACGATCCAGGCCGTCTTGGCGTTAGCCGTGCCGTCGAGAACATACACCGCCGTGCCCGGATTGAGCTCGCCGGACTCGTCCGCGTCGTCGGCACGCGCCAGAGCAGACACGGCCTGATTGAAGACGTAGATGCCGTTCTGGGTGGCGTCCGCCTGGTTCTTCACCAGGAGACGGTCACCATGCGCCAACACCACGGTGTCGATCGTGGAGCTCACCGCACTGACGTTGATCGGACCCGTAGTTGCGGCCCGACACGCTACCCGCCACGCAGCCCCGTTGACGAGCGCAATGAGCTGGCCGTAGGTGGCCGCGTCGTCAGCCGCTGCCCCGTCGCCGACATGCTTGATCTGCTGACTGGCCGCATCCAAGCCGTCAAGGAACTTCACGAGAGCACCACCTGACCGGTAAAGGGCTGAGGGAACACGATGTACACGTGGCTGGCGTCCGGGTACTCAACGGTCACGCCCACCGTCACTCCCGACGAGTCCACCAGCTTAACACTCGGCAGATACGGGAACAGATGGCTGTGGCTGAACGAGGTCACGCCAGCCAGGTTGTACGTCACCGGCTGCAGGCTCGCGGTGCCCGGAAGCACCACGCCAGTGGGACCAGTCGGGTTACCCACAACCACGACTGTCGGAGACTGCCCCTGCACCACCGGCTGGGGAGGAGCTGGACTCGACGGCACCACAACCACCGGTGAGTTGTCCGGCGGAGCTGTGACGACCGGGTCAGTCACTAGGGATCCACCGTGATCCGGGCCGTGATCGTGAGCTCGAGAGCACCCTGCTTGGTGATCGCCTTGCGCTGACCGTTCACGTTGGCGAAGATGTCGAGAGGGTAACTGCCCGGCACCATAGTCGCAGTCGTCGCATACGGCATGGTCAGCACCAGGACGCCGTCCGACTGGATGCTCGCCAGGCCCAGCTGCTCGCCCGACATGTCGAACGTCGCCAGGAGGCCACCGCCCTTGCCCTTGGCGCGGACGTCCATCACGGGGGTGTCGAACACCAGGGGAATCGTCTGGTCAGTGTCCTTGTAGAAGTAGAGCGTCTGCGACCAGTCCTCGCCCTGGTACATGCTGATAGCGACAGGCTCAGTCACGGCTAACTCGACGTGAACGTCAAGGCACCGTTGCCGTCACTCGCTACGGACGCGCCGACTACCGAAGGCGGATCGAAGTTACCGCTCGGACTGTCGTAGGTGCCGGTCGCGGAGGACGTCACGATCTCCTCGTCCGCGTCCACGTACGAGCTCAGAACGGTGGTGCCGTCCGCCTTCTTCTTGAGGACACTGCTGTCCAGGTACTGAGTCACTTGAGCAGCTCCGTGATCCGGTCAAGGTGCGTCGCCTTGACGGTGGACTTGGACGCGTTGTTCGCCGTGTCCGGCTCGTTGAACACGTCGTTGAGCTCATGGGCCAGGTCGTCGAGGTCGGCCGCGTTGACGTCCGCGTTCTCGGCCTCGGACCACACCCGAGCGAGCTCGTCCGACTTGATGTCCTCCTGCTGAGCCACGGGATCTCCTACTTCTTCTCGGCGCGCTTAGCCGACGCCAGCTGGCGACGGATGGAGTCGGCTCCCGCAGACTTGCCCTTACCCGTAGCCTTAAGACCCTCCAGACGCGACTGCAGGGCAGACACCGAACTGCCCGCACGAGCCGCGACCTGCTGGGCGGCGGAACCCTGGGTGCCCTCGCGCTCTGCCTTGAGCTTACCGCCGTTCTGGACGTGACCGCGGGTCACGTGAGCCAGCGCAGACTCGAGCTTGCCGACACGGGCCTTGTCCACGCCGTGCTGACCGCTCATACCGGACGGCCGCGGCGTGCCGGCCTCGATCTGCTTGACCCGGGCGGACAGGTAGGACTTCTCCTCGGGAGACTTGATCTTGTCCAGCCACGGCTGAGCGTAGTGACCGAAGCCGGACATCTTGTCGCTGCCGCTATGAGGAAGGCCCTTGCTGTTCTGAGCTGCGACCTGCGCGGCACTCTTGGCCGCGGCCTGAGCTGCTGCCTCGTGACTAGCAGCCTTCTGCATGTGCTGGTCCTTGGCAGCTCCCTTGACCGAGTCCGCGGCCTTCTCATGCGCCGCCGCAGCCTCTCGGTGGGCCGTCTCAGTACCGACCTGAGACGCATGCTCAGACAGTGTCTCTGCCTGAGACCGCAGTTCACTCGAGGACGGTGAGCCAAGACTCGCAGGAGCAGGAGTACCACTACCACGGCGACCCGGCAGAGGCACTGGCGCAGACTTCGACACCGGGTACTTGGCTAGGAACTTCTTAGCCTCAGCGTCCCCAAGCTGCGCCCTGACGTCGTTAGCGTCATAGACTCCACGCTCCCACTGGGACTTGACATCGGCAAGCTTGCTAGCAGGGTCAGCAATCCGCGCCGCGTGGGCCTTAGCCGCAATAGTCCTCTGCTGCTGCAGGTCCCGCGTCGCCTGCGCGCGGCTCTTCGAGAGGTTGGACCCGCCGACGCCCGCACTAGACACCGGACGGCCGGAGGAGTCAAAGCTCCAGCCCAGGGACCGCGCCCGACTCACCTCGCTGTCCGACAGGGACTTCTTGCCCACCTTGCCGGAGCCCAGCATCTGGTGGAACTCCGCGTCCGTCTGGGGTGCCTTGCCGCCAGGCTCATGATTCATGCCGGCCGCGTGACGGCGGGCGACCTGCGCCGCAGACAACGGAGTCGCCTCGCCGCGCGAGTTCACGTAGTGACCGGACCCGTTCGCGCCGACGATCATGTGCGCCTTGCCGACCGCGGAGCCGTTCTTCGTGTGGTACTTGCCGGGAGCAATGGCAGCACTCGCCGACAGACCACGCGACTTAGCCTCCTCCACCGCCTTAGCGTGGGAAGGATGGCTAGAGTCAGCCGCGGCCTTCCTTACGAACGCGTCACTCCACCGCCGGGAACCCGATCGGGAAGCTTCTCCAGGATCGTAGCCAGACTTCTTACTGCCCGTATCGATGACCTTGGAGTGATGGTGCAGGCGCCGCGCCTCCTCGGCGGCCTTGCGTGCTGCCTCCGACCAGGCCAGCTCCACCACGTCAGACTTGCGCTGATACTTCGCCACAATAGACGATACCGCGGAGCCCTCCGCTGCGGACGACAGGACGGGCGTCGGGGGAGCAGCAGGCTTGCGGAGGCTGTTCGCCAGGGCCAGCACACGGTCGGCGTACTCGTACTGCTCGTTCCACGAATTGGCGAGGTTCAGCAGCTCGTCCAACTCGTCGTCTCCCAGGTCCGCACCGGACATGTCGTCACTCGGAACACCGAGGTCGTCCAGCTCATCGTCCGTCAGGTCGTCACCGTCCGCAGGCGAACCGACCGGCTTGCCGGCCGCGTCGACCCACTCCTGATGCACCTCCACGGGCTCACCGAAGGTCACCTCCCCGGTGGACTGACTCACGGAGAACGGGACCTTGTAGTAGTCAATGTCGGCGTCGTTGTCCAGGTCGCCGGTGGCGATCAGGAACTGCGTCCACACTTGGACCGCGTAAGAACTGGGACGGTAGCCGGGAGGCGTGTCCGGGTCGTGGCGGCCAGGACCCGCGTTGCTCCCGGCGAACATGCGCTGGGCCACGCCGGAGGTGCGATACGCACGCTCGACGTCCTCGACGTTGAACAGGTCGGCGCAGAAGCACACAAGGTCGAGGTCCTGGCGGGACGCCGCGACCTGCTTGGCCGCGTGGAGCGCATGGGACTTAGCCTTAAGGGCCTCCCAGGCGGCCGCGGCGGCTGCTCCCTTGGCCTGCGTCTGCGGGTGGACCGACTTGGTTCCCTTGCCGCCGGAGCTGTGACCGTGCGCCCAGTTGCGTACGGCACCGATCGCGATGCGGATCGCCTCAGAGGTCGTGTGACCGTTCCGCTTGACGGCGCGGGCCACGCGGCAGATGTAGTCCGGGAGACCGCCGGCCTCCTGGACCCAGTTCTTGCCCGGCTTCTCGTCCAGCGAGCAGCCCGCCAGAATGAGGTACATCATCGCATCCTCAGACTGGCGGGTGAACCTAACCGGCTCCCTGACGAACGTCACAGGACTCTCCCCACTGCCCCCAGCGGGAACCGCCCGTGGTGGCTACACTTTGCCGACGCGGCCGCGGACGGCCCTACACAGACGGGTCGACCTGCTCCGCCTCGGGAGAACCGCTCTCCGGCACCTGGCCGGGCTGGGAGTCCGCGGGCTCGTCCGAGGGACCCGGCTCCACCGGCCCCTGCTGCGGAGGCTCCTCGTTCGGGCCGGGCTCGCTGGAACCCTCCGTGCCCTCGGGGTTGGCCGTGCCGGTCGGCGCTACCGCCTCGCCGTCCTCGGGCTCGACCTCGTGGTGCTCGAGATTGTCGAGACGCTCGAGAACGTCCTCGCCGGCACGCTTGACCGCCGAGGCGCCACGGGCCAGGAACTTCTCGCCCTCCTCGACGTACGTGGACGCAACCTCCACGCCCTCGCGCGTCTCCTTGCGGATGGTGCCAGGGAAATGCTGAACCTCGTCGCTCATGGCTACCTCTCCTGATAGTCCTAGACTGACCACAGACTTCGGCTACAGACCCGCCTGCTCCAGCTTATCGGACACCATGCCACGGAGCTTCGCCCGAAGGTCAGCGTCGGGGCACTCGTTGATCACGTCCCGAACGATCCGGCCGACCTGAGCCACCAGGCTCTCACGGAACTCACTGTCCGTCTGCTTGGTCTGCTTGTTGAACTCCTTGACAAGGTCCAGCCAGAACGTGTTGTAGTCCTTCTGGGCCGTGGCGTGGGCGAAGCCACGCTCAGTGCCGGCCGCAGCCTCCTTGGCGCGCATGGCCACGTAGTTGAACGCGATGCGCTCCAGCAGGAGAAGGTCGATCGTGGTCAGGCGACCGCCGGCCTCACGGCGGAGACGGTCGACCACCACCTCGTAGGTGGTACGCAGACGGGCGGCATGGCCGCGAACTGCCTGAGCTCCCTCGTCCACACGACCGTCGAGACCCGCCTCGCCGAAGATGCCTCGGGAAGGTAGAAGATCTCGTCTGGGACGGGCTCGAGCTCACCAGGCTGCACACCTACCGCTTCGGGCGGAAGCTCACCGGGTCGCGATGAAGACGGAAACCAGGGGCACGGGTGGCCTCAAAGGCCGACGGCACCTGGTGCACACCACCGTCCCGGCCGATGTTGTCGGAGCGGCTGGCCAGAGGGAACACGCACCAGTACTCCTCGGCCTGCACGATGCGCTCGTTGAGGTTCCAGTCCCAGCCCGAATGGTTGCCGGGCCGTCCGGTGTACGTGGAGTAGCTGTGGTCCCAGGTGGGCTCGATCACACGGTCCCAGCGGTCACGCCAGGTTCCCCACACATGCGGCGAGAAGTAGCTCACGAGCTCCACATGCCGCGGGTTCTCGGAGCCGTTACCGCCACGGGCGTTGACGGTCAGGACGCTCGGGTCGTCCGCGTACTCCAGGAAGGCCCACCGGAAGTACTCGATCACGTCGTCACTGACGATCAAGTCCTCCTCGGCCAGCACGACCTGGTCGTCCTTGACAAAGGCACGCTTGAGCGCCTGGTACGGGTTCTCGAGGACGCCGAGCTTACGGTCGTTCACCGTGACCTCATGAGGATGAGGGAACGACTCAATGACCAGCAGGACCTCGTCCAGCTTGGAGGTCGGCTCGACGGCGAACTCCCACCACACGCCCTCGGCCCCGCGGGCGCCGGCCCAGCACTCGAGAACCTGACGCAGGTAGCTAGGACGCTGACAGACGGTGAAGGTAACGATCACTGGACAGCCACGAACGCACCGGTGACGTCGTTGAGCGTATGCCACTTGATGGACGGGAGCTCCTGCAGCACCTGGTCCGCAGACCAGTGGTACCGATGCGTCTCGTACGGGTTCCCGAACATGGCTCCCTGCTCGTAGTGAATGATCGGAAGGTTCAACACGACGACCGGTGACACGGCCAGGCACCGCTGCCACAGCACGAGCGCCGCGTCATACTCCAGGTGCTCCAGGACGTCGCCCAGGATGATGATGTCCGCAGGCTGCAGCCGAAGCGCCATCACGTCAGACACGATCACGTACTTGTAGCGGTACAGCTCGAAGCGGTCCACATAGGGCTGCCACGCCTCGATCGCCGTCCACTCGGACTGAGGCATCCAGGGCCAGTAGAACTCCAGGTTGGCTCCGGCACCCGCGCCGACGTCGGTGACCTTGCGGTACTGCTCCAGGGGCCGCATCTCACGCAGGCGCTCCAGCACCCACGGCTTGTTGCGAGCGTCCGAATACGGCATCAGTAGGCCCGCCTTCCGGCCCGAGCACAGATCCACTCCTTGAAGGTCACTGCCCGCTCCTCGCCGCGCTCGACCGAGACCTCGCGGTAGCGGCTCTCCAACTCGCCCTCCTGGCGCATACGCTCGTCGATGTAGTCCTGAACCATCTGGCGGTGCTGGCAGTCACGACGGCACGCACGCATACCCCGAGTACACGACACGCCTGCTACATTCGGCGCATCTGGTCGAGGGTCAACCGAGGGGCGGGCTGGGAGGCGGAAGCCCTGGGACGGGACTTGCCAGCCAGAGCCTCCGTAACCAGCACGCCGGCCAGGTCCAGGGCCACCCGGGGGTCGTCGCCCAGGCGGACCTTAGTCTTGAGGTCCCACAGGACCCGCAGCGCCGCCACGACCGTCTCGGAGGGCACCATCGCCGACAGCGCCTGGCGGTCAGACAGACCCTTGCCCTGGCGGGACACTACACCGCCGGACTGCAGGACGAGCATGTCCCGCAGGCAGAGGACAAGCTGGGCAGCGAGGGCACCGGCGTCACCCGTACGCGCAAGCTGACCGTCCAGCGCCTCGAGGACCACGGCGTGGTCGCCGTCCACCATCGCACGGATGATCGCAGGAGCAAAGTCCGACTCACCGAGGAGCTGCTCGAACTCGCCCACCGTCCGCACACCCACACGGGTGACCTGGTCCAGCGTCATGATGGCGTCCCGCATGCCACCGTTCGCACGCTCCGCGATCAGGGCCACGAGCTCACTGTCCACCTCGAACTGCTCCTGGCTGACCACGTATGAGAGACGCTCGACAATGTCAGACGTGCTGATCCGACGGAACTCGAACGGCATGAGCCGGCTGTGCACCGTCTCCAGGATCCGGCCGGGCTCGGTGGTCAGGAGAACGAACACGGTGTCGGCCGGAGGCTCCTCCAGGCCCTTGAGCAGGGCGTTGTTAGCCTCGCGCGACATGCTGTGCGCCTCGTCCAGGAGAACCACACGCTTCTGCCCGCCGACACTGTAACGCAGCGTCTCCAGGAGCTGGCGGATGGACTCCACGTTACCGTTCGAGGCAGCATCGATCTCCAACACGTCCAGGCTCTGCCCGTTGAAGATCGCCTTGCAGTGGACGCACTCGCCACACGGCTTCTCCACAAGCTCAGCCTCGCAGTTGAGGGCCGCGGCCAGGATACGGCCGGAGGTCGTCTTGCCCGTGCCACGGACACCGGTGAACAGGAGACCGGTCGGCACCTTGCCCTGCTTGACCATCTCGTGCAGGATCAGGCGCACGGAGCGCTGGCCGGTAATGTCGCTGAACCGCCGCGGGCGGTACCGGAGCGCTAGGGTCTCAGTCAACTGACGTGCCCTCCTGGGCGTCGATCCAGTCCTCCAGGGCAGCCATGAACGCAGCGTTGGCCGCGATCCACACCCTCGCCTTCTCTACCAGATCCGGAGGCGCAGGCACCGGCTTGGGCGCCGGAGGCACGGGCGGGTCGGGAGTGGGCTGAGGAGGGTCGGGAGGAGACACGGGACCGACGGTCACAGGCACCTCCACCGACGCAGACGCGCCACCGTCAGAGGAGCGCTGAATGACCTCGAGCTTGTGGTGGCCGTCCGGGAGCGAGCCCGAGCAGAGCCACTTGCCCAGGCTGTTCACGTCCACCGGGTGGCCGAACAGATGGTCCTCAGCATACACAATGATGTTGTGACCGAGCTCACCGGTGCCGGACAACACCACGGTATGGTCACGCACCGCTACCGTAGAGTCCACCGTCGGAGGCGGAACTAGAGAAGGCGGCGCAGGCGCCGGAGCAGGCTCCGGAGAAGGACCCGGAGCTGGCTGAGGCGAAGGCTCAGGAGCTGGAGCGGGCTCAGGCGGGAGGACTGCGGGAAACGGACGCCCAGTGATCTGAGTGTAGGCCGCGGCGAACGCCGTGAGGTCCATGCCACTCACGAACTCCTTGGAGCCGAGGTGCTCCGGCCATATCACCACCCAGGCCTCCTCGACCTGCTTGGTCCAGAACTCGTCGGTGAAGCTCGTCTCCGTGGCCCACGTGATGAACCGAACGTCACTGCCGGCCTGGCCCTGGTAGCCTCCGGAGAGAACCGAGTGACCGCCGTCGTCCGCACTGCCCTGAACGTAGTCCCACGGCTGCCCGCAGGCGAACTGCTGCATGTTCGCCTGCTGGACGTTGATGCCAGTCCAGACGTAGCCGAACACGGCGATCGCTGCCTTGACCTCGTCCAGGTTGGACTGGTCCACCTTGGCGAACCCGACCGCCTTGACACCGTCCGGACCGCCCGACTTGACCAGGTACTCCAGGAAGGTCTGGATGTCCATGCCGGCGTCGGCAGGACTGCCGGGACCGTTGTCGAACTGGGAGCCGTTCGGGTCGAAGTCCGGGTTCTGCGTCCGGTACGCCTCGTACACCATGTCCAGCGTCGGGTAGGACTCGGTGCCCGTCAGGGACCCCGTGACCTCCCGGCGCTCGTTGGCCCACGTCACCGGCACACAGACACCGGCCGTGTCGTTCCCGAGCATCTGCCATCCCGAGAACACGGACAGGTAGTCCACGCTGGCCGGGTAGTCAGGCGCCGACCTGAGCACCGCCGACAGGCGGATGGACCGCTCGGCATGGGCCGGGTCCGGAGCACGACGACCCGAGTGATTGTAGACGGCAGGCTGCGTCACTCCGGCCTCCGACCGATCGTCAGACCAAGGCTCACCGGCTTCGGGACCGGAGGCTCCTGGGGCTGACCGATACCGGAGACCGCGCGGCGGACGGATGCAGGAACACCCACGGAGCAGTTGCCGTCGGCGTCCTCGGCCAGGATGCTCGTCTCGACACGCTCCCAGCCGAACTCGAAGCCGCAGTCGACGCACGCGAAGTACTTGTGGTCGCCGTCCTGCTCCGGCTCAGCGAGCCCGCCACAGTCCGGGTCGGGACACCGGCGCTCCTCGGCCCGCGTCTCTACAAGGTGCTGACTCACGCTCTCTCCTCTCGACCCACTGCCCCCAGCGGCACCCGCTGCTCTACGCCGGAGCTGGCCGACGCGGACGCACAACGGTGCCCAGGCGACCCGAACTACGCCCGGGGCGGCCAGTACCAGCGGAACCGGTCGCCGGCCGCGATCTCGTCCAGGCTCGTGACCTCACCGCCGAACTCGACGCTAGTCATCCACGCGTCCTCAGACGCATCCTTGTGCACCTTGAGGTTGACCACATTGCTGTTCCACACGCGGACGATGGTAGCCGGGGCGATGTCAGTCCCGTTGTTCGTGCTGGCCTCGGACTCGGGCAGGCGGACCAGAACGATCCGGCCCAGGGTAGGCTGCTGGCTCACGCGAACGTCAACTCCTTCACAGCTGTGCCGTCCGCCTCGTCCTTGTGAACGGGGCAGTACTCGGTGTCGTACGGCTCGTCAAAGATGTTGGTCGGAATGACCTTGTCACACGTATGGCAGTTATTCTTGAAGAAGTCATACTGCTCGGCGTCGACCTCCACGAAGGAGTCGAGCTTCACCGCCGGCTTCTTGGCTGCCTCGATCCAGGACGCGCGATTCATCAGGGCCGCGTAGATGTTGTACGGACTCGGCCGACCGCGGAGGGTCATGCGGAGCATGAGCTTGGACCCGTCCCGGCGCAGCCACAGGTCCTCGACGTAGTCCTTGGCGTTGACCTCCTCAGAGCCCATCGCGAAGTAGCCCGAGTCCTGCTTGAGGACCATCTTCACGTAGTCGGAGTCGTTCCACTCCTTGAGCTTCCCGAGAACGCGGCTGGGCTCGTCGTCGATCTCGAGCTCCCACAGGCTGAGGTCCACGTCAGTCCGCATGTTCGCGCTGGTGGCCGGGTGCAGCACCCACTCGTTGATCTGCATCCACCTGGTGGACTCGTCGCCCACGGTGGCGCACAGCTCCTTGTTCATCTCGTCGATGAACAGCTGGATCTGCTCCTTGGTCATGCGGCGCGTCATGCCGAACTCGACGTAGTCGAACCCGGCAGTCCAGTCCTTGTACTTGATGTCGTCCGACGCGAACCTGATGGACCGCTTCGTGATACCGTAGTCCGTGTTCAGGTTGACCTGAGCCCGGAAGGCGGCACGGCGGAAGTTGAACCGCCAGTGGTCGTTCTGCACGAAACGGTACTTGTTCGGCTTGAAGATGCGGGCCCGGACCTTGAGGGCCTGGGACTTCTGGTCCACCGGCTTGATGGACGCCAGGTCGATGTGCGCCTCAGACTGGGACTCCACGATGTACTGGCGGCGCTTCTTGAGGTCCTCGGCGTCACAGGTGCCGCACGTCTTGCCGTAGCACTTCGTGTCGCAGCGCTCGATCCACTCGTTGCCGTGGTACTCGTCGTCGAAGTTGAGGTCGTAGGTGTGGCTGTCCGTCTGCTCCACGAACTCTCGCATCTGCAGGTAGGTGACCCACAGGAGCTCGGTGCTGACGCCCTGGTCGATGAACTCCCAGCCGAACATGTCGTGCTTGAACCGCTCGTCGAAGCAGTCCTCGAAGCCGTTGTCGAACCCGCGCTCCAGGAGGAACTTCTCGAGCAGGTCCTTCATGCCGAGCTTCGCACCGGACGTCTTGGGCACACCGCCCCAGCAGGCCGTGTCGAGGAAGAGCATGGCGTCCACGATCGCCTCACCGACGTCCCGGGAGGCGCGCTGGCACAGCTGGAAGAAGGTGGCCTTGTTGGGCTCTGCCTTGCCGCCCAGCTTGAAGTCGATCTTGAGGTCGCGGAACTCCTCCCACACATCACCAAGGGCACGGGTGGACGTCGGAGGCGCGAACCACTGGAAGGGCGTGTTGGCCTCAATCAGCAGCGGCGTCCAGGAGAACTGGATGCGGACGTTCGGCTGGTTCATGCCGTCGCGAATGTCCGCCAGGTCCTTGGCCAACTTGAGGATGCGGAACACGTCGCCCTCGTCCTCGCCGGGCAGGTTCGAGATCATGAACATCTTGAACTTGCGGATACCGGCCCGGATGCCGCGGGCTACCGCCTCACGGATGTCCGCGTCACTTGTGCCCTTGCCAACAAGGTCCCGCATTCGCTGACTGTTGCCCTCGACCCCGAGGGTGACACCGTCAAGTCCACCGTGTACTTGCAGGAGGATGAACTCTCCGTCCGCGATGAAGTCATCAACGCGCATAGCACCAGCATCAACCTCATCCGACACGTTCTCGAGCAGGGACTTGATGAGGTTCTTGCGCTGAGTATGCATCGGGAAGTCAGGCATAAAGGGTACAAGGCCGGTGCCGCCCATGTTCGTCTGGAAGCGCTTGGCAAAGTCAGTCATGTACTGCACCGTGCGCTGGCGGTACGGCTTCTGCCGGTACGTCAGCGCGCAGAAGGAGCACCAGGCCGGACAGCCGCGGCCGACCTCGAGGTCGCCGGCGCCCATGCCAGGGTCGGAGTACAGGAGCGGCGGGTTGTCCAGCGGCACGATAGCGTCCATGTCCTTGACGATGCGCTTGAGCACCGGCAGGCGCATGCCCTCCAGGTTGGACCGGTAGGACACCACCTGCTTGGACGGCTTCGCCACCTTGACGTGGGTGCGGTTCTCGTAGGCGTACTCGACGTCGATGAACTGCGGGAAGTACAGGAAGTTGAACTCACGGGCCAGGTCCTTGTAGCACTCGATGCGCTCTGTGGACCAGCGACCCTCCTCCTTGAACTGCTCGATCCTGCGGGTGAACGCCGCAATGCCCGGGTTGTTGGGCTCATCCTCCACCTCGCCGCACCAGATGCAGTCCACGATCGGGGCCAGGAGCTCCGGGTTGCCGTAGACCTGGCCACCGACGAGAACCATCGGGTAGTCCTCGGGTCGCTTGGCGCGCTCCACCCGGCGGACCGGAATGTCCGACATCGACAGGTACTTCACGAAGGACATCGTGAGGATCGGGTACGCGATGGACGTGGCGACCACGTCGAAGTCCCGGAGCTGATGCTTGGACTCGATGCCGAAGATCGGCATACCCGCATTCTCGAACATCTTGAGGTCACGGGGAGTCGCCGGGAGGTAGAACCGGTCGCACAGGAACGTCGGGCTCCCGATGTTGATCGCCTTGTAGACGGTCGGGATGGACTGGTTGCCGGCCGCGGCCTCGTACGGCCAACTCGCCGCCACGATCCAGCGGACGTCAGTACTGTCCCAGTCCTTCCGGTAGCTGTTCGGCTCGTCGCCGTAGAACTGCGATGGAAGGTCCATCCGGTACTGATTGTCCTGGACGAACTTGTCGATCTGCGTCGGTGTGCGACTCGCCACTCTGGCTCTCCCTGGAAACTTGGACGCACTATTCGGTAGGCCGTGCGCTAACCTCGCCCTGCTCTCCTACACTACCGCTCTCACCATGCCGCTACGGGCGCTACCTGCGCCGGGAACCGACCCCGTACAGGAGCGCCACCACGACCAGCACCACGGCGAAGATAAACAACCAGTGGACCGCGAACCCTCCCGCCACGGCCAGAACCACAAGGACGAGGAGCACGATCAGGAGGATGTCCATGCTACACCACTTCGACAGGAGGCGGCTACCGTGCCTCGACCTTGGTCACACCATTCTCAATGGAGAACCGATAGACCTTGTCGGCGTTCTCCGCCAGGGCCGGCTGGTGCGTCACCATTACGATCTGCACACCCGTCTTGTCCACGACCTCGCGCAGGAACTCCGAGAGCCGGTCCAGGTAGTCGGCCGACACCATGGCGAACGTCTCGTCCAGGAACAGGATCGTGTCCTGACGCTTCCGGCTCAGGAGCAGCACCACGAGCCGGATCAGGAACCCGACCGTGGCGGCCAGACCACCGCCGCGAGCCTCCATGACAGACGTGTCGATGAAGGACCCGTCGGCCAGGGTAGTGCGAACCACGAAGTCGATCTGTGCACGCTTCGCTGACTCGCTCGACACCAGCAGAAAGCTCAGCTCCTCGCCGAAGATCGTCTGCAGGCCCTGGGTTACCAGGCCCTCGATGGTGGCCTGCGCCGCCACCTGACGCTTCTCACCGATGGAGTTGAAGAGGCCAGACAGCTTCTCCAGCTCGAGCACTTCGTCCCGGAGCTTCTGCACCTGGGCTTGAAGCTGCTGACCACGGGCACCGACGGCGCGGGCCTCACCGACCCGACGGTCGATCGCGGTGCGCTGCTGGCGGACCTGCAGCTGCAGCTCGTCAAGCAGAGGCGGCATCGGGCTTGCCCTCGACGGCGCGGTCGAGCTCGGCCGTGAGCTTCTCCGGCGTCATGGTCGGAGGGGCGTCCGTGGCCCGCTTGAGAACAGTCTCCCTGCGCTCGATGGACTGCACGGTGGCCGAGGACCGCGGCTGCAGGTCGTGCCCGGAGTCGCCGGACAGCACAGTCTTGCCGTACGGCGCATGGCCGAACGCACCGACACAGCGCCGGCCCGTCTTAGGCTCCACGTACTGGCAGAACTCGAACGGATTGAAGTCGGCCATGAGCTACTCCGTGATCTCGGTGACGTAGTCCGCCTTCATCTGCTGGATGATCCCGATCGTCCCGGTCTCGTCGTCCTGCAGCATCACAGTCGACTTACGGGACTTGGAGTCGTCACCCAGGCGGAACTTACAGCTCTTCCCGTCGTACATCGCCAGCATGTCCATGAGGAACTTGTGGTTGATGACAAGGATACGGGGCTGGCCCTTCCAGGACGCGTCGATCTGCTCGCGGGACGCGTTACCGAGCTTGTCCTGGGACTCCACGCTCACCGTGTCGGTGCCGAGACGCAGCACAACGGCGCTGGTCTCAGGGTCCGCGTTGATCCGGACGCGCTTGATGGCCTGCTCGAGCTCGCTGCGGTCGCACAGCAGCTCGTGCGTGTTGCGCAGCGCCGGCTCCAGGAGCATACGCTCCACGTCCGGAAACGTCGCCATGAGCTTGTTAGCGATGAACACGTCGTTGCCGATGCGGAACACGATGTGGTAGTCCGCCTCACCGATACCGACCTCGGCCAGGTCGGTGGTGTTGAGCAGCTTGAACAGGTCGTCGACGGCACCGATCGGGATCTGCAGGCTCAGCGGGAAGTCGTCACCGAGCTGGGCCTGCTGGAAGCGCACACCGTCACAGGCCGTCATCTTGCCGTCGGTGATGTCGATCATCATGAGGTTCGGGCGGACCGTGTCAGTGGCCGCAGCGTACCGCACGGACCGGAGGCCACCGAGGAACTTGACCCGGTCGACCTCGTGGAACTGAATGTCAGCAATTTCGGGCAATGCCGGATAGTCGCTGCCATCCTGCAGCCGCAGGCGCCAGGTCGTCGGGCCCACGGCGAGGTCGGCCACGCCGTCCACCACCGTCAGGTGAAGCTCCTCGTCCTCGGCCTCACGCATGATCTCGAGGAGCTTCTTGGCCGGGAACACCGCGGTGCCGGGCTGGGAGACGGACACCATCTCAATCGTGCTGACCACGGAGAGCTCGAGGTCGGTCGCCACCACCCGGAGCCGGCCGGGCCGCGCCTCGATCTGGAAGTTCTTGAGAACCGGCAGGATGTCCTTGCTCGGGACCGCCGAGTACGCCTTCTCCAGCAGCGCCTGCATGAAGAACTTCTTGATCTCCAGGCGAATGTCGGCGTTCGGCACACCCGCAGGCTCAGGCGAACTCTTGTGGACCGCAGGCGCCGGTGCGTCGGCCGGAGTCTCACTGGCAGCCAAGAGGCCGGCCATCTGGTCGTCCGTCACCGAGCCACCCACTGGCATGGTGTCCACCGGAGAAGCAACGCCAGCCTCACCGAGCAGGTCCACGCCACCGCCCAACAGGTCATCCGAATCCGTCATGCTGATCCCTTCAAAGCTTCCTCGGCCTGCCCCAGCAGGCTGTCGACGCTGGCACGCAACTCGGCCAGCTTTGCACGTGCTTCGTCCAGGGTAGACACACCGAACTGAGACTTGAGCTTTGCACTCACCTCGGCGGCACGCGCCTGGGCCTGCTCCAGCTGCACCTCGGACCGCGCACGCTGAGCACTAGCCTGCTGCACGGCAGCACGCAGCTGCCGAATCCTTCCCTCACGGTCGTCCACGATGGAAGTCACGTAGTCTCTACGCCGCCCGCAACCCGCAACTCCAACATGGAAGCCACAGTCTGCTCCGTGTTCGCAGTATGCATGTCGTTGAGCGACATGCGCTTGCTGTGGGACTGCATGGGCTTGAACTTCGCGCAGGCGTGGCGGACCGGACAGTAGTCACAGCCGCTGTTCGACTCCTTGGGCGTGGCGTCATGGGTCCACATGTCGTGAGCCATGCGGATGATCCGTGACCACAGCTCGTTACGCTTCTGCTGGGTGGCTTCGATCTCAATCTGCTGCTGGCGGCACATGGGCTGAATGAGGCCGAGACGCTGGCTGTACTCGCCGAACATGGCGTGGACCGCCAGGTCGTAGAAGATGATCTGGCCGATCGTCTTGCGCCAGTAGCTGTCGTCGGCCGTTCCCTTGAGGTCCCACACATGAAACCGCGGCTGGTCGTCCCGGACCAGGAGGTCCATCTCGCCGGCCAGGAAGATCCACACGGGCTCGCCGGTCAGGTACGGAATCTGCACCGGCACCCGGAACCGCTTCGCCACCATGTAGTCGTAGGGCGTCACGAGCTCGTCCAAGTGAGACTCGAGCCGGGTGACCAGCTCCTGGCACCAGACGATCAGCTCCTCACGGTCGGTGCGGCTCTTCCAGCGCACCACACCGTCACCGGACTCGACCGCGGCCAGCTCCTCACGGTCCATGATGTCGACGACCCACTGGGCCATCTGGCCAGGGCGCCGCTCGTCCTCGGGCTGCTCGAGCCACTCCCGCATCACGCGGTCCACGACGGTGCCGTGGAAGAACATGCGAATATTCGTGCGCGGGGACTTCTTACCCGTACGCAGCAGCATGCCCTTCTGGCGGCACTCCTCGTGCGCACGCAGGGAGCTCCAGCTAATGGTCAGCGGCCTACCGTTGAAGTCACTCAATGACCTGGCAACCCGTCCTTCGGGGGTTGAACACACAGAACAGGGATCTGACACTCTCGCTCCACGGCCTCGCACACTTCCGGCCAGTCGTCGATAAACAGCTTGATGCTGTAACCCTTCGACTGCCACCGTTGGAGCTGTGCAACCTTCCACTCCGGGACCGGCCGGTCGTTGTAAATCGACGGTCGGAGACGGAGCAGGTCAAAGTGAACGTTGTGCTCCAGGAGCCACGCGCGAGACAGCTCGCCGGCCTCGTCGTTACGGCCAGACAGGATGAACACCTTGTTACCCGAGGCACGGAGCAGGTTGATGAGCGCCTTCATGCCCTCGATCAGGGCGTCCTCGGCGCAGAGCATGGAGTAGTCGGTCCACGTCCAGCCCTCAACGCCACGCTCACGCTGCTTGCGCGGAGTCATGTGCTGACGGTGAGTCGTGTCCGCAATGGTGGAGTCCAGGTCGAACACGACGATGTCAGTCACGACGACACCGGGTACTGGAACTCAACATGCAGAGGACGAGAGTGACGTGGAGTGTAGCGCTCCGGCGCCTCGCACGGAGCACGCACAAGCCAGCCGCTCAGCGGACCGATAGCCCGACGGACCAACTCACGGTTACTCACCCGGCGATGTGGGCGGACGTTGATCACGTACACCGCCGCGGCCGGAACTGCGAGAACAATGGTAGCCAGAACTTCCAGACCGGTGAACACTAGTGACCTCCTGAGGACACGCTTGCGAGGATCTCCTCGGCCCGGCGAGTGATCTCCGGACCCAGGTCCAGGGCACGAATGTGCTCCAGGACGGCCTCGACCGAGGTCACCTCGAGCTGGGCCTGGCCAATGCTCGCCAGGAAGTCCCCAATGGCCTCCTTGGCGTCCTCGAGCTCACGCTTCTCCATGAGCCTAAACACCTCGTCCGCTGGCCGGTGGGGAACCTCCACCCGGGTGAAGCCCTCGTCGGGACTCCACGTAGTTACGCCGATGGCCCGCTTTAGGTCCGACTCATGGAGGCTGCCGCGGGTGATCGCTCCCTCGTTGGCGAAGTGCACGCTGTCGACGTCCCACTGGCCGTGACGGTCATGAACGTGCCCGTAGTAGCAGTACCCTTGGCCCTGGATGGAGGCCCAGCCGCGCCGGTCGTCAGCCACGTCACCGTCGGCGACCACGCCGGCACCCTCGTCCCGGGCCGGGTAGTACTCATACGGGAGCTCCTGGCCGGGCGGGTAGAGCGGAGCGTGCGTCACCACGAGGCACTTACTGGGCGGGGTTATGGTCGGGAACCGAGGACCGGGGTCGTGCCAGTCGGTGAACGCCTCCTCGACGTCCTCCTGCTCCCAGCGCTGACGCCACGGAATGCCGTACAGCGGGTGCTCACCCGTACGCTCCCAGCCATTCAGGAGCTCAGCGCCGGCCTCGAAGAGCACGCCCAGGGGCTGGGACTCGAACAGGCTCTCGTACCGGTCGTTGAGCATGTCATGGTTGCCCGGCACGATCCACAGGTGCTTGTACTGCTGCACCAGGCGGATGGCGCGCTGCACCAGGCGGTGGGACGTTCGCGATGGCTGCTTGTGGTGGAACACGTCGCCGGACCACACCACGCCGTCGAGACCGAGCTCGGACTCCAGGTGCACAGTGTGCTCGAGGATCGCGAACAGGTCGTCCAGGTACGTCTCGGTGCATGAGCTCGGCGGGCGCTCGGACAGGTGAATGTCTCCCACGAGCAGATACTTCACAGCCACTCCTCCACCTTGCTCCACAGGGCCTGTGACCCGGCCCGCACCACGTCAGGACCGGCCGTCAACAGGAACACCTTGAGAGGCACCTTGAGCTTCTCGCACACGTAGGCATACGCATAGGTCTCACAGTCCATGAGCTCAGCGTCCTGCTCCAGCTCCTTGACCTGCTCGGGACTGAGCAGACCAGGGCCCACCGTTGCTACCGTGTAGGGAGCGGTCACGTCCCACTGGACCTGCTCACCACAGTGAACGGCGGCTCCCACCTCATACACGGTGGCCCACGGCAGGCTCGCGTCCAACACACCACAGGTACCGACCGCCACGACCAGGTCCGGGAGACCGCCGACGTCGTCGAAGCAGTTCATCAGCTCGTACGTAGCCGACACCAGACCAGGACCGGCAGGCAGCACCTCGACCCAGTCAGGGAATTCCTCGACACACGCCGCGCATGAGGAGACCACCAGCTTGCCGTTCCTCACACGGACACGCTCTCGGGGTGCATGTGCTCACGGGAGGCACCACAGGTCGGGCACACGTCCAGGTCCAGCATGTACCCGGTGTACGCCTGGTCCGCGTCCGCCAGGGCATGCTGCGCTTCCGTCACACGACCCTGATGCTCAACCACGGCCTGGTTCGCACCGACCCAGGACTGCACCAGGGTCTCGTACGCACTGAGCTCCGCCAGCGCCGCCTCGAGTGACGACAGGTCCGGAGGCGCTGGCACCTGGGACTCGCGTGCCTGGGCGTACTCCTGGGCCGCGGCGGCTGCCACCACGACCTCACGCTCCAGGTCACGGGCCTGGGCCTCAACCGACGCTGCAGTAGACAGGACCTGCTCGGCATGCTCGACGGCCGCAATCTGGGCAGGCAGGGTGCGGAACTCCTGG
>Ga0154015_1371877_pt1 | contig 22951 bp, 20 predicted proteins | sample DielMetaTC5pm1_FD_151992 | JGI IMG/M metagenome (GOLD analysis project Ga0154015, IMG submission 151992) | Corn rhizosphere microbial communities from Kellogg Biological Station, Michigan, USA - Diel MetaT C5pm-1 (Metagenome Metatranscriptome) | ecosystem: Host-associated > Plants > Roots >... | reverse complement strand
TGAACGTCGACTTCGAAGACGTGAAGACCGTGATGGGCGAACAAGGCAAGGCGATGATGGGCACGGCCACCGTGTCCGGCGTCGACCGTGCACGTCTGGCCGCTGAGCAAGCCGTGGCAAGCCCGCTGCTGGAAGGCGTGGACCTTTCGGGCGCGCGGGGCGTGCTGGTCAACATCACGGCCAGCCGCTCGCTCAAGCTGTCCGAAACCAAGGAAGTGATGAACACCATCCGCAGCTATGCCGCGGAAGATGCCACCGTCATTTTCGGCACGGTCTACGACGATGCCATGGGCGACGCACTGCGTGTGACCGTGGTTGCGACGGGCCTGGGTCGCGCTGCTCGCAACAAGCAGCAACAGCAACAGACGATGACGCTGCTGAAGACCGGTACGGACAACCAGCCGGTGGCTTTCGGCGGTAGCGCCGGTCACTCGGTGGCGGCCGCGCCGGACTACAGCAATTTCGACACCCCCGCCGTGTGGCGCAGCTCGCGTGAGTCGGCATCGGCTCACGTGGCGGCACTGCAAGAGAAGGGCGTCGACACGTACGACATTCCGGCATTCCTGCGCAAGCAGGCGGACTGATCGGGCCTGCGTTGGTTCGATAGCGCTCGCGCACGTCCGACTGCCTGCGGCACCGCACGCCGCGCGCGGTTCACGGCTCCCCTCCCGTGATCGCCGTTGTGTGATGGCCCGCTGCTCGCAAGTCGACAGCGCTCGACGAACCGGACACAGTCGTTGCCGCCGGGCAGGTTGGCCTCTGGCCGCCTCCCCGGAAGGGTTCACCCCGCCCGGCGGGTGTATCCGTTCGTTGTGCCGCGCGCGGTGCGTTCCGACCCAAGCGGCCTGATAGTGTTGTCTCCCAAGACCGCCCGCGTGATTCGTTCACGCGGGCGGTCTCGTTTTACGAACCGGCTGCGCGGTCGCGCGGCAAGTTCTATGATCGCGATATCCGCGCACGCTCCCTGACGATCATGATCCAGCCTGGTCAACCACTTCCCGACGCTACGCTCTACGAGTTCTTTGAAGTGGAAAAGGACGGCTGCGCGCTCGGCCCCAATGCTTTCTCCGTCCAGCATCTGGCAGAGGGTAAGACGATCGTCATCTTCGGGCTGCCAGGTGCGTTCACGCCGACCTGTTCGGCGCGGCATGTGCCCGGCTACCTCGCCCACTTCGACGCGCTGCGCGCCAAGGGTGTCGACGAGATCTGGTGTGTGTCCGTCAACGACGCCTTCGTGATGGGCGCCTGGGCCCGAACACAGGGAACCGACGACAAAATCCGCATGCTTGGTGACGGCAGCGCAGAGTTCACCAGCAAGCTCGGCCTTGACCAGGACCTCTCCAAGCGCGGCATGGGCGTGCGCTCGCAGCGCTACGCGATGGTCGTGAAGGACGGTGTGGTAACAGCGCTACAGGTGGAAGCGCCCGGGCAGTTCGCCGTCAGCAGCGCCGAATCGATCCTGGCGATACTCTGACGCCACGCTGGCGGCTCCCCCAAATGGCGGAGTACCGCCCGCTATGCCGCCTCGCCTCAAGGCTGATGAGTTCGTGGCCCTGAATCTGCGTGCACTAAGGTTGAGCAGAGTGTGAGCACCCCTAACATCCCGATACAAAAGTCGTTTTGAAGGCAGGGATGTGAAAATGGTATGATTAGGGTTATCGCCTATGCAGACCGCATAGATAAAAACAATCGTAGAAATTTCGTGAGTTGAGGGCGGCCATGTTGAAACAACGCACCATCAAGTCCCTCGTCAAGACCGTCGGCATCGGGTTGCACTCGGGCCGTAAGGTGACGTTGACGTTGCGCCCGGCAGCCGCAGGCACCGGCATCGTCTTCACGCGCGTTGACCTCGATCCGGCCGTCGAGATTCCCGCTACCGCCAGCGCCATCGGCGACACCCGCCTTGCGTCCGTGCTGCAAAAAGACGGCGCCCGCGTGTCGACCGTCGAACATTTGATGTCCGCTTGCGCCGGCCTCGGTATCGACAATCTCTATGTCGACGTCGACGCCGAAGAAATCCCCATCATGGACGGCAGCGCGGCCTCATTCGTGTTTCTGTTGCAATCGGCGGGCATCGAAGAGCAGGGCGCAGCCAAGCGGTTCATCCGCGCTCAAGCCGGTGGAAATCCGCGAGGGCGACAAGCTTGCCCGCCTCGACCCATACTTCGGCTTCAAGCTGTCGTTCACGATCGAATTCCGCCACCCGGCTGTCGACAAGACCGGCCAGACGTTCGAGATCGACTTTGCTGACACCAGCTACACGCGCGAAATCGCCCGCGCCCGTACGTTCGGTTTCGCGCATGAAGTTGAAATGCTGCGCGAGGTCGGTCTGGCGCGCGGCGGCAGCCTCGACAACGCCATCGTGCTCGACGAGCACCGCATGCTGAACAACGACGAACTGCGCTATGGCGATGAGTTCGTCCGTCACAAGATTCTCGACGCGATTGGCGACCTGTATGTGGTGGGCCACCCGCTGATCGCTGCGTACACCGCGCACAAGTCGGGTCATGGCCTGAACAACGCGCTGCTGCGCGCGCTCCTGGCCGACGAAACGGCTTACGAGATCGTGACGTTCGACAAGGTGGAAGAAGCGCCGCGCGCGTTCCTGCCGCAGTTGCAACCGGCCTTCTCGTGATCGGCTGAGCGGTCGTTCGTATGAAAAAAGCGCCCTGCGGGGCGCTTTTTATTTGGGCTTGGCGGCCGGTGCAACGTGTCGCGCAATCATTTCGGCCAAGGCCTGCCGAAGCGGCGAATCGGGCAGTTCATTGGCCAGGGCCGCTAGGCTGTTGACTCCAACTGCGGTCATCTTGGCGCGTTTAGGCGGCTTTTCGGTCTCTTGTGGCCATAAACTGTCGTTGCCGCCCTGCGGTTGTACCCGTACACGAATTGCGGTAATCTGCGATCCCCGGCGCTGCAGACGCTCCAGCAAGGTGGGTACCACCTGCCGCAAGCGCGCCGCAGCCGCACTATGTGCGGCGAGCAACACCAGAGTCGCTTCGCGGCTGTCGCGCGCATCGTTCTTGATGCCACCGACCGCCACCCCGCCGCCCAAACCGGGCGGCAGCAGCGACAACACCTCCGCTTCCAACGTCGCCAATTGCCTGGCCGCCTGCATCAGCGGGCCGACCGAACCGGCACCCGAGAGCCAGTCCTGGACGGGTTTAGCCACAGGCGTCTTGAGAGCGGGATGAACAAAGATTCGCATGCCGGCATTGTAGGGCGCTTCATCGCGCTTTCGTGCTGGTGGGCAGCTTTTTTGTCCGGAAAACGAGCGATGCAGATCATCCTGATTCACCCGCGCAAGGCCGGCGCGATGCACCTGTCGCGACGCGGCGTCTTCGTGGCTATTGGCGCAGTGCTGCTGACCGTGGCAAGCCTGTCCGTTGGTGGGACCTGGTTGGCGGCCAAGCAGGGGCTGCTGCCGGGTGCGCCTGCTTCCGCGGTTCCCGGCGCAGACCAGCGCGTCACCCGCGAAAACCTCAACCTGATGGCTGCGCGCATTGGCGAAATGCAGGCGCAGATCGCGCGCCTGGACGCGCTGGGCGCCCGTGTGTCGGGGCTGGCAGGCGTGCCGCCGCGCGAGTTCGATTTCAAATCACAGCCGAGCCGTGGCGGGCCGGAGGGTGCATTCTCGCGGCCGATGTCGATGCCGGAAATTCAGTCCGAGCTGAATCGCCTGACGCGCTCGGCAGACCAGCGCAACGATTACCTCAGCGTGCTTGAAAGCACCCTGATGGACCGGCAGATCCACGCCAAGATGATGCCGACCGTGCGCCCGGTGGCCACGGGCTACGATTCCTCGGGCTTCGGCACGCGCATCGATCCGTTCACGGGCCGGCGCACGCAGCATGACGGCGTCGACTTTGTCGGTCCGGTTGGAACGCCCATCGTGGCTGCTGCCGGTGGCGTGGTGGTGGCCAGCGAGTTCCACCACGAATACGGCAACATGATCGACATCGACCATGGCAACGGCCTGAAGACGCGCTATGCGCACGCGTCCAAGGTGTTTGTGAAGGTCGGCGACATCGTGAAGGCGGGCGAGCGCATCGCGCTGATCGGCCGTACCGGCCGCGCCACTGGGCCGCATCTGCACTTCGAGGTGCACGTCAACGATGTCCCGCAGAATCCGGTGGCCTTCCTGGAGAACGCCGGTCAGCCCAAGATGGCAGCCAACAAGGCGCCCGCGCCGAAGGTTGCGGCGACCGATATCGGAAAGAGCATGGCGGCGGCCGGCCATTGATCTAGCGCGGGTTGTAATCGGGCGCCCGTCCCCAGTTCAGCGTGAGTGTGTAGCCGCCCGGACGACGTTCGTGCGGCCCCAAAGTGCGGCGTTCCTGCCACATCTGGTGGTTCTGCTGCCATCAAGCGGGTGTTTTGCACATGCTAAACTCCCGCCTTTGCGCCAACCCTTTCTGGGCCGTTGTGCTGCCTGTGTTTCGCGGTCTCTCCGACGCGTTTTCCGGGTGGCTCACCAGCCCTAGCCATCGATGATCACGGGCCTTCTCAAGAAGATTTTCGGCAGCCGTAATGAACGGCTGATCAAACAATACCGCCGCAAGGTGGCGCAGATCAATGCGCTCGAGCCCAAGTTCGAAGCGCTCTCCGATGCCGAGCTGCAGGCCAAGACCGAAGAATTCCGCCAACGTTTTGCTAAGGGCGAGACCCTCGACGCGTTGTTGCCCGAAGCGTTCGCTGTGTGCCGCGAGGCCAGCAAGCGCGTGATGAAGATGCGGCACTTCGACGTGCAGCTTGTCGGCGGCATGGTCCTGCACGACGGCAAGATCGCCGAAATGCGCACGGGTGAAGGCAAGACGCTGACCGCAACGCTGGCTGTGTATCTGAACGCCATTTCGGGTCAGGGTGTGCACGTCGTGACGGTCAACGATTACCTCGCCCAGCGCGACGCCGAGTGGATGGGCCGCCTGTACAACTGGCTGGGCCTGTCGGTGGGGGTCAACCTGACCACCATGGATCACGACCAGAAGCAGGCTGCCTACGCGTCGGACATCACCTACGGCACGAACAACGAGTTCGGCTTCGACTACCTGCGCGACAATATGGTGTACGACGCCGGCCAGCGCGTGCAGCGTCCGCTGAACTACGCGATCGTCGATGAAGTCGACTCGATCCTGATCGATGAAGCGCGCACCCCGCTGATCATCTCCGGCCAGGCAGAAGACCACACCGACCTGTACCGCCGCATGAACGGCATCCCGGCGCAGCTCACGCGCCAGATCGGTGAAGAGAAGTCGGATGGCACAGGCGTCGAGAAGCCGGGCGATTACTATGTCGACGAAAAATCGCATCAGGTCTACCTGACCGAATCGGGCCACGAGAAAGCCGAGCAGATCCTGCTGCAAGCCGGCTTGATCGGCGAGGGCGAATCGCTCTACGCGCCGCAGAACATCACGCTGATGCACCACCTGTACGCCGCCCTGCGTGCGCACAGCCTGTTCTTCCGCGATCAGCACTACGTGGTGCAGAACGGTGAAGTGGTGATCGTCGATGAATTCACCGGCCGGCTGATGGCGGGCCGCCGCTGGTCCGACGGTCTGCATCAGGCCGTGGAAGCCAAGGAAGGCGTGCAGATCCAGCAGGAAAACCAGACGCTGGCGACCATCACGTTCCAGAACTACTTCCGCATGTACAACAAGCTGTCGGGCATGACCGGCACGGCTGACACGGAAGCGTATGAATTCCAGGAGATTTATGGCCTGGAAACCGTGGTGATCCCGACCAACCGCACGCCGCAGCGCAAGGACTTGCAGGATCAGATCTACAAGACCTCGAAGGAGCGCTACGACGCCGTCATTCGCGATATTCGCGATTGCTACGAGCGTGGCCAGCCGGTGCTGGTGGGCACGACGTCCATCGAAAACTCCGAACTGCTGTCGAACCTGCTGAACCAGGCGAAGCTGCCGCATCAGGTGCTCAACGCGAAGCAGCACGAACGTGAAGCTGAGATCATCGCGCAGGCCGGTCGTCCGAAGATGATCACCATTGCCACCAACATGGCTGGCCGCGGTACCGACATCGTGTTGGGCGGCAACGTGGAAAAGCAGTCTGGCTTCGTGATGGCCGACGAGTCGCTCTCCGACGCCGAGAAGGCCTCGCGCGTGAAGACACTGCAGGACGAATGGCAATCGCTGCACGAGCAGGTGAAGGCCGCCGGCGGTCTGCACATCGTCGGCACCGAGCGCCACGAGTCGCGCCGGATCGACAACCAGCTGCGTGGCCGTGCCGGCCGTCAGGGCGATCCGGGTTCGTCACGTTTTTATCTGTCACTGGATGACCAACTGCTGCGCATCTTCGCGGGCGACCGCGTGCGCGCGATCATGGACCGCCTGAAGATGCCCGAAGGCGAGCCGATCGAAGCAGGCATCGTCACGCGCTCGATCGAATCGGCGCAGCGCAAGGTCGAAGGCCGCAACTTCGATATCCGCAAGCAACTGCTGCAGTACGACGATGTCTCCAACGATCAGCGCAAGGAACTCTACAAGCTGCGTAACGAGATTCTCGAAGCGCAGGATGTGGGCGATCTGGTCAAGAACCTGCGCGAGTCCGTGTTCACCGAGCTGTTCCGCACCTATGTGCCGGCCGAGACCATGGAAGAGCAGTGGGATGTCGCCGGCCTGGAAAAGGCCCTGCGTGAAGACTGGGGCGTCGATCAGCCGCTGGTGAAGACGCTGGAAGATGCGCAGTCGATCGAAGACGAGGATCTGCTGAAGATGGTGCTGGACGCCGCTGAAGCGGTGTACGAAGGCAAAGTGGCGCAGGTGGGCCGCGAGTCATTCGCCGGCTTTGAGCGTTCGGTGATGCTGCAAAGCCTCGATACGCACTGGCGTGAGCACCTGGCGGCGCTCGACATGCTGCGCCAGGGTATCCACCTGCGCGGCTATGCGCAGAAGGACCCGAAGCAGGAATACAAGCGCGAGTCGTTCGAGCTGTTCGGCCGCCTGCTCGACACCATCCGCAACGAAGTCACGCGTATTGTCTTCACGGTGCGCATCCAGTCGCAGGAAGAGCTGGAGCAGGCATCCGAGCAGATCGAAGAAGATCTTTCCGCGCTGAGCAACCTGCAGTACAAGCACGACGAATTCAGCGAACTGGCCGAAGTGGCCGCGGGCGATGCGGAGATTCACGGCGCGACGCCGGCTATGGCCGCACCGCGTTCGGCGGCATCTGCCGCTGCTGCCGCACTGGCTGGCGAAGTGCCGAAAGTTGGCCGCAACGATCCGTGCCCATGTGGTTCGGGCAAGAAGTACAAGCAGTGCCACGGCAAACTTGCCTGACGCTGTTTAGACCTGTTTTCTGTTGATTCACGATGCCCGCAATGCGGGCATCCTCATTTTGAAAGGTGTGCTCCATGGCTGTGAATCTCGTCGCGCCTGCCGCTGACTCCCTGTTGCCGATCGACGGTGTGGACCTGGGCTGGGCCGAGGCCGGTGTGCGCAAGGCCAATCGCAAGGATGTGCTGCTGGTTCGTATCGCAGAGGGCTCGACGGTGGCCGGTGTGTTCACGCAGAACCGTTTCTGCGCGGCACCTGTGCAGGTGTGCCGCGAGCATTTGGCGAGCGGCAAGGGCGCACGTGCGATCGTCGTGAACACAGGCAACGCGAATGCCGGAACGGGCGCACCGGGCCTCGCGCACGCACGCCAGACCTGCGATGCCGTGGCCAAGCTGCTGGGCGTGTCGGCGGAGCAGGTGCTGCCGTTCTCCACGGGCGTGATTCTGGAGCCGCTGCCGGTCGACCGCATCATCGCCGGACTGCCTGCTGCTGAGGCGAACGCCAAGCCGGACAACTGGCTGGCCGCCGCTGAAGCCATCATGACCACCGACACCGTACCCAAAGCAGCGTCCGCCACGTGCACGCTGTCGGGCAAGACCGTGCGCATGTCGGGCATCAGCAAGGGCGCAGGCATGATCCGCCCGAACATGGCGACGATGCTCGGCTTCATCGCCACTGATGCCAATGTGGATGAAGCTGTGCTTCAAGGTTTGGTGCGCCACGCCGCCGATCATTCGTTCAACAGCGTGACGGTGGATGGCGATACCTCCACCAACGACTCGTTCGTCGTCATCGCCACGGGCCGTGCCGGCACGCCGCGCATCGATTCCGAATCGCACCCCGACTATGCTGCGTTGCGCGATGCGTTGACGGGTCTCGCACAGGAGCTGGCGCAGAAGATCGTGCGCGACGGCGAGGGCGCGACCAAGTTTATGGCCATCCAGGTTGAGGGTGGCCGCAACGTTGAGGAGTGCCGATTGATCGCCTACGCGGTCGCGCACTCGCCGCTGGTGAAGACCGCGTTCTACGCTTCGGACCCCAACCTCGGCCGCATCCTGGCCGCCGTTGGCTACGCCGGTGTGACGGACCTCGACGTGAACGGCGTCAACCTGTGGCTCGACGACGTGTGGGTTGCGCGTGACGGTGGCCGCAACCCCGAATACCGCGAAGAGGACGGCCAGCGCGTGATGAAGCAGGCAGAGATCACCGTGCGCATCGCACTCGGCCGCGGCAACGCCACCGCCACCGTGTGGACGTGCGATTTCTCGCACGATTACGTGTCGATCAACGCGGACTACCGTTCCTAATTCGGAGTCAGCCGCTATGTCGTCCGACCTTTCCGCACGGCTCGACCGCTTTCTTGGGCGGCTTGAGCAATGGCTGCCGCCCGAACTGACTGAGGCTGATTGGAACGAGGCCGTTGCCTTCCGCTGGCGCAAACGCCAGAGCCTGTTCGGCAACATCGGCTATCTCGTGCCGATCCGCCAGCTGCCGCCGATCCACCTGAGCGATCTGCACAACATCGAGCGCCAGAAAGACGCCATCGTCGCCAACACCCGCCAGTTCGTGCGTAAGTTGCCGGCCAACAATGTGCTGCTCACGGGTGCGCGGGGCACCGGCAAGTCATCGCTCATCAAGGCGTGCCTGAACGAATTCGTGAAGGAAGGCCTGCGTCTTGTCGAAGTCGACAAGGATGATCTGGCTGATCTGGGCGATATCGTCGAGCAACTGTCGACGCGCCCGGAGCGCTTCGCGATCTTCTGCGATGACCTTTCGTTTGAAGAGGGCGAATCGGGCTACAAGGCGCTGAAGTCTGCGCTGGACGGCTCGGTGGCAACGCAGTCAGACAACGTGCTGATCTACGCGACGTCCAACCGGCGCCATTTGCTGCCCGAATACATGAAGGACAACGAGACTTATCAGCACACATCGGATGGCGAAATCCATCCGGGCGAGGTGGTGGAAGAGAAGATCTCGTTGTCGGAGCGCTTCGGGCTGTGGCTGTCGTTCTACCCGCCCAAGCAGGATGAATATCTGACCATCGTCGGCCACTGGCTCCGGCATTTCGGCTGCAGCGACGAGGACATCGCCGCTGCGCGTGGCGATGCGCTGGTCTGGGCGCTCGAGCGCGGTTCGCGCTCTGGTCGCGTGGCATGGCAGTTCGCCCGCGACTGGGGCGGCAAGCATGGGCGGCAGCATGTCGACTGACAATCTGACGCAAGTGCCACCCACGCACACCTCCGACGGTCGCAAGATCACCGAGGTGGCCGTTGGCGTGCTGGTGCAGCCGGACGGCCAGTTCTTGCTTGCACAGCGTCCCGAGGGCAAGCCGTACGCGGGCTACTGGGAATTCCCTGGCGGCAAGCTGGAGGCGGGCGAATCGGTGGAAGCTGCGCTCACGCGTGAACTCAAGGAAGAACTGGACGTTACGTTGCGCGCCTGCGTGCCCTGGCACACCATCGAGCACGATTACCCTCACGCATATGTGCGCCTGCACTTCTGCAAGGTAACGGCGTGGGACGGGACATTGCGCGCGCTGGAAGGTCAGGACTTCGCCTGGCAGACGCTGCCGATCAACGTTGATCCGGTGCTGCCGGCAACGTTGCCCGTCTTCGAATGGATGCGCGAGGAAGCGACGGCTAGTTGAGCTTGCCGCTCGTATCGCCGCCAGGCGCGTCGGGCAGGTCGTCTTCTTCGACCACAGGGATGGTGTACTGCTCGGCGGCCCAGGCACCCAGGTCGATCTGCTTGCAGCGTTCGGAGCAGAAGGGGCGGTAGCGGCTCTCAGGCACCCAGGGCACGGGCTTGCCGCAGCTGGGGCATTTGACGGTCTTCACATTCATGGTGCGGCTCAGAAATTACAGAGCTTCAGCTGGAACGGGATATCCGCATCGACGGGCTTCGGTCGCAGGTCGCCATCCTGCTGGGTAAAGCGCACCCAAAGCATGTACTTGTTGGCGCTGATCTCGGGAATGAACCCCAGCGCCGACTCGTCCAGGCGCACCTGCATCAGCTGGTACACACGGCCCGACAGCATCTGCTGATAGCTGCCAGCGTTAGCAATCACCTTGCCACTCTGGCCCGATTCGCGCAGCAGGCGCAGCACGATCATCGTGGCGTCGCGTAGCGGCACCAGCGGTTGGGCCCATTTGATGATGTCGGCGCGGCGGCGCTCGGCGGGGTGATGCTGCCATGCAAAATACGCGGGCAGATCAAACTCGCACGTACCGCCGGGGATGATCGCGCGGCTGCGGATGCTCGTCAGCCACTCGTTGTCGGCGATGAGCTGGCCCGCCTTGCCATGTGTGGCAGTGAGATTGCCCGAGGCGGTTTCCAGCTCGCTGATGACGGCATCAAGCGCGTCCTGGTCGATCTGCGGATTGGCGCGCAGCGCGGTGAGCGTCTGGCGCTGGCGATCGAGTTCTTTCAGCAGATCGGATTTGAGGTCGGCACGCCCGGCTACGTCCACCACTTCGAACAGCGTGGTCAGGGCCACATGGTGCTGCAGCGGGTGTTCCTGAACGAGAAAGAAATCCAGCCGCTCGAACAGGTCTTCGAGGCGCAGCAGCGTCCGAATGCGTTCGTTGAAGGGATATTCGTACAGGATCAAAACTTGGGTGCCCGGTTTGCTGGCCTGCTGGCATATGCGGCCCCGAAGCCCATTTGGCCTCGATCTGCCCGCATTCTATGCGAGACCCTCGTTCATCACAATGCAAAGGGCTGTGACGACCGCTTTCAGACCGTTTCAGTTCGTCCTGTAGGTTAGGTCCAGACGGTCGATCTGCGGCAGGAGGTCAGCCAGCGTGCCGCTGTTGTCGATCACGTCGTCGGCTGCGGCAAGGCGCGCTTCGCGTGAAGCCTGGCGCGCGATGATGGCTTCCACCTGCGTGCGCGGCAGCCCGCTACGGGCCATCACGCGGGCAATCTGCGTCTCAACCGGGCAGTCGACCACCAGAATGCGGTCGACCAGCGTGCGCCAACTGTGATGCCCGGCGAGGGATTCCACCAACAGGGGGACCACGTAGACGAGGTACGGATGCGCGCTCGATGCCTGCGCGGCGGCTCCGCGCGACAACGCGATCTCGCGGATGAGCGGATGCGTGATCTGCTCCAGTCGCGATTTGGCGGTGGCGTCCGAAAACGCGAGAGCGCGCATGGCATCGCGGTCCATGGCACCGTCCGCGCGCAGGATGGCGGCGCCGAACGTCTCGACCAGCTTGGGGATGGCCGCCCCCCCGGGTGCGGCGATCTCATGGGCGATCGCGTCGGTGTCGACAATGGCGGCGCCGCGTTCCGCCAGGCGGTCTGCCACGTAGCTTTTACCGCTGCCAATGCCGCCGGTCAGGCCGATCACGCGCATGTTCGCCATGCCCTTATGGCGCAAGCAGCGGGCCGAGCCCTGCCAGCATGAGCAACTGCGGGCCGGCCAGCAGTGCGATCACGCCGGCCCCGGCAATGAACGGTCCGAACGAGAACGGCGATTCGCTCTTCGCGCCGCGCGCAATGCGCACCAGCCCAAACACCAGTCCCACGACCGACGAGAGCAGCACCAGCAACGGCAGCGCCTGCCAGCCGAACCAGGCGCCGAGTGCGGCCATCAGCTTGAAGTCCCCATAGCCCATGCCTTCGCGGCCGCGCAGCAGCTTGTACGCCCAGTAGATCGACCACAGGAACAGGTAGCCGGCCATCGCGCCAATCACCGCGTCGTGCAGGTGCACGAACATGCCGAACAGATTCACGCCCAGCCCAAGCCAGAGCAGCGGCTGGGTGATGGCATCGGGCAGTAGTTGTGTGTCGGCGTCGATCATCGTGCCGGCGATCAGGAACCACAGCAGCACCGCCGATGCGACTGCCACCCACGTCGGGCCGAAGTGCCACAGGCAGGCCGCGGTCAGCAAACCGGTGACCAGTTCCACAGCGGGATAGCGCCACGAGATGGGTGTTTTGCATGCGCTGCACCGGCCGCGTAGCGCAAGCCAGCTCAACACGGGGATGTTCTCGATCGCCTTGATCTGATGGCCGCACGACGGGCAAGCCGAGCGCGGCACGACTAGGTTGTATGCATTGGGATGAGGCAGCGGCTCTTCGCGCAACTCGGCGATGTAGTTGGCTTCCTCTCGCTCGATCATGCGCGGCAGGCGGTGGATCACCACATTGAGGAAGCTGCCGACCAGCAAGCCCACCAGTGCGCCGGCCGCAATGACAAACCACGCCGGCAGTTGCGCCAGCGTGGGAATGACAAACAACTCGGGCATCAGACCACCTGGCCCAGCTTGAAGATCGGCAGATACATCGCCACGACCATGCCGCCGATCAGTACGCCCAGGATGACGATGATGAGGGGTTCAATCAGGGTGGATATGTTGGCTACGGCGTCGTCGACCTCGCGCTCATAGAACTCGGCCACCTTGAGCAACATGCTGTCGAGGGCACCGGATTCCTCACCGATCTGGGTCATCTGCAGCACCATGTTGTCGAACACGTGCGTGGCTTGCATGGCGTTGGTCAGGCTGGTACCGATGCGCACGGCTTGCTGGATCTCGATCGTGGCATCGTGATAAATCCAGTTGCCGGCTGCGCCGGCCACCGATTCCATCGATTCCACGAGCGGCGTGCCGGCTGCAAACATGGTGGCCAGGGTGCGCGTCCAGCGGGCGATGGTGGCCTTGCGGATAATGTTGCCGAAGATCGGCATGCGCAGAATCCAGCGGTGCGTGGAGCGCTGCACGTTCTCCGAGCGCTTAAACGCCCGGGCGAATAGCGTAATGGCAATGAGGGGCGCGAAGACGATGATGTACCACCATTGCACGAAGAAGTCCGAGATGCCCATCACTACCAAGGTTGGAGCGGGCAGTGTGGCGCCGAAGCTCGAGAATACGCTCTTGAAGGACGGCACCACGAAAACCATCAACACCACGGTCACCAAGAAAGCCACCGTCAGCACCGAGATCGGATAGATCATCGCTGACTTGATCTGAGCCTTCAGCGCGATCGACTTCTCCATGTACAGCGAAAGCCGCTCGAGCAGCGCATCCAGAATACCCCCTTGCTCGCCCGCGTCGATCAGGTTGCAGTACAGCGTGTCGAAGTACTGCGGATGACGGCGGAAGGCTTGCGCCATGCTGCTGCCCGACTCGATGTCGAAACGGATTTCCGTCAGCAGCTGCGTGAAATTCGGATTGGCGTGGCCCTTCGCGATGATGTCGACCGACTGCAGGAGCGGCACGCCGGCCTTCAGCATGGTCGAGAGCTGGCGCGTGAAGTAGGCGACGTCCTTCGGCGTGATCTTCTTGCCGCGGGCCGCACGACGGCGCTTGGACTTGGTGATCGACAAGCCTTGCTTGCGCAGGACGGCATTCACCTCGGTGATGCTCTCGGCGCGCATCTCGCCCTTGAAGATCTTGCCTTTGCGATCTTTGCCTTCCCACTCGAAGATGTACTGCGTGGGCGCCTTTGTCTTGGCAGTCTTTCGCGCTGGCGCGGCGGCCGCGCGATTCGCGGCAGGTGCTCGTGTGGCCATGGTTGGTTCCTACCCCCCGGTATGGGAACGATTGATCGAGAAGGTTATTGGTTCGTTGTGGCCAGCACTTCCTCTAGGGAAGTCAGCCCCTGCTTCACTTTCCGCAAGCCCGATTCGCGCAGCGACAGCACGCCGTCCTTGCGTGCCTGCTCGGCAATCTGCAGCGCCGTGCCGTGCGTAAGGATGATCTCCTGGATCGCTTCGGTGATCGGCATGACTTGGTAGATGCCGACCCGGCCCTTGTAGCCGCTGCCGTTGCAGGTTTCGCAACCGACCGGGTGATACGGCTGCCAGGAGCCGTCGACGTCCGCTTCGGTAAAGCCCGCGTCGAGCAGCGTTTCCTTGGGCAGCGGCCCCGGCTTCTTGCAATCCTTGCACAACCGGCGTGCCAGACGCTGCGCTGTAATCAGCAGCACCGACGACGCGATGTTGAACGGCGCCACCCCCATGTTCATCAGGCGAGTCAGCGTGGTCGGGGCATCGTTGGTGTGCAGCGTGGAAAACACCAAGTGCCCGGTCTGCGCGGCCTTGATCGAAATGTCGGCCGTTTCCAGATCTCGGATTTCGCCCACCATGATGATGTCCGGATCCTGCCGCAGGAACGACTTCAGCGCCGCCGCAAAGGTCAGCCCCGCCTTGTCATTCACGTTGACTTGGTTGATGCCGGGCAACTGGATTTCCGCCGGATCTTCGGCGGTAGAGATATTGATGTCGCCCTGATTCAGCCTGTTCAGGAAGGTGTACAGCGACACGGTCTTGCCCGAGCCCGTTGGCCCTGTCACGAGCACCATACCGTACGGGCGCTTGATCACGTCGAGCAGCAACTGCTTCTGTTCCGGCTCGTAGCCGAGCTGGTCGATATCGAGCCGCTCGGTGGACGACTCCAGAATCCGGATCACGATCTTCTCGCCGAACAGCGTCGGCAGCGTCGATACCCGGAAGTCGATGGCGCGCTCGATCGTCTCTTTGTTGTCTTTGTCCTTGCGGTCTTTCGGGACGGTGATGAGCAGCTTCATGCGGCCGTCTTGCGGCACGCGCTTTTCCGAGATGTCCAGGCGCGAAAGCACCTTGATCCGGGTCGCGATCTTGTCGCGGATGTCCAGCGGCGGCTGCGCGACCTGCGCCAGGATGCCGTCGATGCGGAAACGCACACGGTAAAACGTTTCAAACGGCTCGAAGTGCAAGTCCGACGCGCCGCGCAGCAGGGCTTCGGTAAAGAGCTTCTGCAGGAAGCGCACCACTGGGGCATCGTCGATGCCATCGGTGGTGGTGCGACGCGTGGCGGCAGCAGCGCCCGGGTCGTACTCGATCTGAGTGGCTTCCTGCTTGGTGAAGAGTGACTTGATCTCGGCCGGTGCCTCATTGGCGAGGTTCAGCTGGCGCACCAGTTTGTCGTGCTCGACGATGACCGTTTCGATTGCCACGTTCATCTTCTGACGCAGCTCTTCAATCGGTTTCGGATCGCTGGGGTCGGACGTGGCGAGGATGAGGCGGTTTTCGCGGCGGCCCAGCGGCAACAGGCGCAACTGGGCAAAGTGCTTGTTGGCTGACAGCACGGCCGGCACGGTGTCGAGCTTGTACTGAGCCAAGTCCAGCAGCGGCATCTGATACTTGCCGGCCACGAACACGGCGAGGTCGTGCGCACTCATGATCCCGCTGCCCACCAGTTCGTCGATCAATTGCGTGCGTTTTTCACGCGCGCTCTGTTCGAGCTGGGTGAGTAGCGTCGGCGCGATCCGCCGGCTCTGCGCTAGAGCGAGTCCGAGTGTCATGAGTCCAGTCCGTCAGGCTGAAGCTGACCATTTCAGCGCGCGCCGGGCCCCACCGCCTCCAGCGTGCGCTCGCCCCCCAAGGCGATTGTTTTATGTTCTGCAGCCGGTACCCCACCCATTCGTGGGGGGTGGTGTCCGGAACCGGGGCAGTTTGCCGACCGCCCCTGCATTTGTAAAGCGCACATCAAAGCGCAGCTTGCATTTGTGCCACATCGGCAGAAAACCGCTCCAACTGAAGCGTTCGCGCTTGAGTGTGGCGTCAACTGCGCTTTGGTTGCGGCGGCTGATGCAGGCGTACCGTGCGGATCGATTGGCTGTCCATCTGGACGATGTCCATCACGCAGCCCGCAATCTTCACACTCACCGTCGCTTCGGGAATCTCTTCCAGCACTTCCAGTAACAGCCCGTTGAGCGTCTTCGGGCCGTCGGTTGGCAGGCCCAAGCCTAGACGCCTGTTCAGATCGCGCAACGACATTCCCGCATCCGCAAGATAAGTGCCTTCCTTGTCCCAGGCCAGCTTGCCGGCGTTGGGCAGCGTGGTGGTGAACTCGCCGATCATCTCTTCGATGATGTCTTCAAGCGTCACCAATCCCAGCATGTCGCCGTATTCATTGACGATCAGGCCGAGACGGCGGCGGTTCTCCTGAAAGTACTGTAGCTGGCGGAAAACGGGCGTGCCGCTCGGTACAAAATACGGCTCGGCGAGCAGGCCCCGGAAATCGTCGTGCGTGAGTTCGGTGTGCCCCAGCAGTGACAGTGCCTTGCGCACATGCAGGATGCCGATCACCTGATCGCTATCCTGCTCGAACACGGGCAGCTTGTTGTGATAGCAGGTTTCGAGCTGCTGGATGACTTCTTCAATCGGGCGTGACAGATCGAGCGATTCCACGCGCGCGCGCGGCGTCATCACGTCGTCCACGGTGATGACGTCAAGGTCGAACAGGTTGAGCAGGATGCTGCGGTGCTTGTGCGGAATGAAGTTGCCTGATTCCAGCACCAGCGTGCGCAGTTCCTCGGTCGACATGCGCTGCTCCGGCGCTTTGCGCGTGTTGATGCGCACCAATCGCAGGACACCCATGGCAAACGCGTTGACCACCGCGACCAGCGGCGTCGAAATCTGCAGCAGCGGCTTGATGATGAAACTGGCAGGGAAGGCCACGCGTTCGGGGTAGGTCGCGCCCACGATCTTGGGGGCAATCTCCGCAAATACGATGATGAGAAACGCGACGATGGCCGTGGCAATCGACAGCGTCGTTCCGTTGTTGCCGAAGTAGTGGATCGCCAAGGTGGTGATCAGCACCGGCACAGCGGTGTTGATCAGATTGTTGCCGATCAGGATGAGCGAGAGCAGCTTGTCGGTCTGACCGAGCAACTGTTGCGTATTGCGCGCGCCCGATACGTTGGACTTGGCAAGATGCCGCAGGCGATGGCGGTTCAGGGCCATCATCGCGGTTTCGGAAATCGAGAAGAAGGCGGAGCAGCACAACAGCAGCACGACGGCGCCGATTTGTGCCCAGAGCGGCCAAGAGTCCAAAGCGGGAGAGGAAGGGCGGCGAAGCGCCCACTATAACAGAGGGGTTTGCCGCTTCTGCGCACACGGCCATTGGCCGCGCGGACAGCGCAACACCCCGCTGAAATAAGCGGACGATGCGGAAAATGCTTGGAATTGCTGTGCGGCGATGCTGAAAACTGTGCCGCCGGAATGACTTGAATACGAGAAACTGGTCGGGGTGAGAGGATTCGAACCTCCGGCCTCTACGTCCCGAACGTAGCGCTCTACCAGGCTAAGCTACACCCCGATGCTTCTTCGCAGATCTCGTGCGTGTCAGGACTGACGTTGCAGCGAGAAAGCACACAAGTCTATCAGCGTCTGACGGAAAAGGGAAGGGGGTAATGCGTTTGCCGCTGCTTCAGCTGCGGCGGCTTCGCGCTCGGCGGCCAGGCGCGTGTACTCCAGCGCGCCGGAAGCCTGAATGGCAGCGAAGATTGCATCGAAATGTTCCGTGCCGCCTTGCTCGATGGCTTGGCGCACCAGTGCGCGCTGCTCTTCCGTGCCGTTTGACAGCAGGTGGATGAGTGGCAGGGTCGGCTTGCCTTCGCGCAGGTCGTCGCCAGCGTTCTTGCCCATTTGATCAGCGGTGGACGTGTAGTCGAGCAGGTCATCGACGATCTGGAACGCGGTGCCAATGCGGCGGCCGTATTCGGCGGCAGCTTCTTCGATGGCGGTGTCCGCGCCTGAGAGCACTGCACCGATCTGGGCGGCTGCCTCGAACAGCTTGGCGGTCTTGTAGCGAATGACCTGCAGATAGCGCTCTTCCGTTACGTCCGGGTCATGCATGTTCAGCAGTTGCAGAACCTCGCCTTCAGAAATGATGTTGGTTGCGTCGGCCAGGATCTGCATGATGCGCATGCTGTTGGCCTGCACCATCATCTGGAAGGCGCGCGAATACAGGAAATCGCCCACCAGCACGCTGGCCGCGTTGCCGAACACGGCATTGGCGGTCTTTCGGCCGCGGCGCAGGTCGGATTCGTCAACCACGTCGTCGTGCAGCAGTGTGGCCGTGTGGATGAACTCGACCACGGCGGCCAGTTCGTGCTGATGCTCGCCCTTGTAGCCGAGCGCATTCGCCACCAGCAGCAGAATCACCGGGCGCAACCGCTTGCCGCCGGCGCTGATGATGTATTCGCCGATCTGATTGATCAGCACCACCTCCGAGCCTAGGCGGCGGCGGATCACGGCATCGACGGCGCGCATGTCTTCAGCGACAGGGGCGAGCAGGACGGAGGCGGAGGACTGGGTCAAGGCGAATTCCGACAGAAAGCGTGTGGCTGGTGGTCAATTTGCGCGCGTACGATGCTGCGCAAAAAACCGCGAGATTATAGAGCAACAGGGTGGTTTGCCGATGGCCCGGCGCACCACGCTTGACGTGGCGGGTGCGTTGCGCGGGCGCAGCACGCCTGTAACGCATTAACCTTTGATTTGCTTGGGTTTTTCTTGTATAGTTGCGAGTTCTCTGTGTCCGTTGTCCGCGCAGGTGGGCGTCGAGTGGCACAAGAGTCACGTTTTAGTTCTTTTATCGAGGTCCGACAATGTACGCGGTCGTAAAAACCGGCGGTAAGCAATACTAGGTTGCTGCTGGCGAAAAACTGAAAGTAGAACAGATACCGGCGGACGTTGGCGCAGAAATCACGCTTGACCAGGTGCTCGCAGTGGGCGCCGGCGACCAACTCAAGGTTGGTGCGCCGCTGGTGAGCGGGGCTGCCGTCAAAGCCACCGTCATCTCCCACGGTCGTCACGACAAAGTGCACATCTTCAAGATGCGCCGTCGTAAGCACTATCAAAAGCGCCAAGGGCATCGTCAAAATTACACCGAGTTGCGTATCGACTCGATCGTGGCCTAAGGCTGCGTCGTCTACGTAACCGGATAGGAGTTCAGTCATGGCACAGAAAAGGCGGCGGTTCCACACGGAACGGCCGCGATTCCGAGTCGAAGCGCCTGGGCGTGAAGGTGTACGGTGGTCAAGCCATCAACGCTGGCGGCATCATCGTTCGCCAACGCGGCACCGCACGCACGCTGGCGTGAACGTGGGCATGGGCAAGGACCACACCCTCTTCGCGCTGGTCGATGGCCACGTGAAGTTCGCCAACCGCGGCGAAGGCAAGAAGCAGTTCGTCGACGTTGTTCCGGCGGCCTGATTTAGCCTTGTAGTAGAAAGGCCCCGCACCCGTGCGGGGCTTTTTCGTTTCTGGCTGCTAACAAAACGCGACCCTGGGCGGTACGCTGCTTCTTGGCGCGTTTTTCCAGGCGCGTTCTGTTAGCAATGGCGCGAGTGGCGCCGATTTCTTTTTACCTGCCGTGCGCGTGCCGCACGGGCGGAGACCTCCATGAAGTTCATCGACGAAGCCCGGATTGAAGTGATCGCTGGTGACGGCGGCAACGGCAGCGCCTCGATGCGCCGCGAGAAATTCGTCCCGTTTGGCGGACCGGACGGTGGCGACGGTGGGCGTGGCGGCAGTGTGTGGGCCGTGGCTGACCGCAACATCAACACCCTGATCGACTACCGCTTTGCCAAGAAGCACCTCGCGCGCAACGGCGAAAACGGCCGTGGTGCCGATTGCTACGGCGCCGCTGGCGACGACATCACGCTGCGCATGCCTGTGGGCACGGCCATTTACGATGCCGACACGGAAGAGCTGATTGCCGACCTGACGATCGACGGCCAGCGCCTGTGCCTGGCGCAGGGCGGCGAGGGCGGCTGGGGCAACATCCATTTCAAGTCGAGCACCAATCGCGCGCCGCGCCAGAAGACCGACGGCAAGGCCGGTGAGCGCCGCAACCTGCGCCTGGAGTTGAAGGTGCTGGCCGACGTGGGTCTGCTCGGCATGCCGAATGCCGGCAAGTCGACGCTGATCACCGCCATTTCCAATGCGCGGCCGAAGATTGCCGACTACCCGTTCACGACGCTGCACCCGAATCTGGGTGTGGTCCGGAGTGGCCCATCGAAGTCGTTCGTGGTGGCGGACATTCCCGGCCTGATCGAAGGCGCAGCGGAAGGCGCCGGTTTGGGCCACCAGTTCTTGCGGCACCTGCAGCGCACGCGCGTGTTGCTGCACGTGGTGGATCTCGCCCCGTTCGATGAGAACGTCGACCCGGTGGCCGAAGCCAAGGCAATTGTCGGCGAGCTGAAGAAATACGACGCTGAACTCTTCGACAAGCCGCGCTGGCTCGTGCTCAACAAGCTCGACATGGTGCCCGAGGACGAACGCGAAGCGCGCGTGAAGGACTTCGTGAAGCGCTTCAAGTGGAAGGGCCCGGTGCACCGCATTTCTGCGTTGACGCACGATGGCACGCAGGCGCTGGTCCACGCGATCCAGGAATACCTCGACGAGTTGCGCGCCGAAGAGGACGCCGCGGCGGCCGCGCCCGACCAGCGTTTGGACCCGACACTGCACAACGTCGACCACGACGGTCAAGCCTAAACACAACATCCTTCGGAGACACGCCCACCATGGCCCTGCATTCGCTGATTGCCGATGCGCGCCGCCTTGTCGTCAAGGTCGGTTCCAGCCTGGTTACCAACGATGGCCGTGGCCTCGACCAGGCCGCCATTGCCCGCTGGGCCGCGCAGATTGCGGCGTTACGGGCGGCGGGCAAAGAGGTCGTGCTGGTCAGCTCCGGCGCCATCGCCGAGGGCATGCAGCGGTTGGGCTGGGCCAAGCGTCCGAAGGAAATTCATGAGTTGCAGGCCGCCGCTGCGGTCGGGCAGATGGGGCTGGCACAGGTGTACGAATCTGAGTTCGCGCGGCACAGCATCCGCACAGCGCAGGTACTGCTCACGCATGGCGATTTGGCCGATCGCGAGCGCTATCTCAACGCACGCTCCACCCTGCTCACGCTGCTGAGCCTCGGTGTCGTGCCGATCATCAACGAGAACGACACCGTCGTCACCGATGAAATCAAGTTCGGCGACAACGACACGCTGGGGGCGCTTGTCACCAACCTGATCGAAGGCGATGCGCTGATCATCCTGACAGACCAGCGCGGCCTGTACACCGCTGACCCGCGCAAGGACCCAGGCGCTCGCTTTGTCGACGAGGCGCAAGCCGGCACACCGGATCTCGAACAGATGGCCGGCGGTGCCGGTTCGAGTATCGGCAGGGGCGGCATGCTGACGAAGATTCTGGCGGCCAAGCGCGCGGCAAAATCCGGCGCGCACACGATCATCGCGTCGGGCCGCGAGGCTGACGTGCTTGCGCGGCTGGCGAGCGGCGAGGCCATCGGCACGCAACTTCGCGCGCCGACCGGGCGGATGGCGGCGCGCAAGCAGTGGATGATCGATCATCTGCAGCTGCGCGGTCGCGTGGTGCTGGATGCCGGTGCGGTAGAAAAACTCACGGCCGGCGGCAAGTCGTTGCTGCCGATTGGCGTGACCGAAGTGCAGGGGGAGTTTGCGCGCGGCGAAGTGATCTCGTGCGTGGACGCGGCGGGGCTGGAAGTTGCCCGTGGGTTGACGAACTATTCGTCAGCTGAGGCCCGCTTGATTGCGCGGAAGTCGTCTTCGGAGATCGAGGCGGTGCTGGGGTATGTGAGTGCTGCCGAGTTGGTGCACCGGGACAATCTGGTATTGCTCTGAGTTGGGATGTTGGTGGCTTGCCCTCTTCGGCCCCGGCAGGGGGGGCGAAAGGAGAGGTTGGGCCACCAACGTCCAATCAAAATCTCCAGGCGTTTACGGCCCGAAATAGCGCCCGCTGCCGCCCAGCCGTTGCACCAGTGTAGACGCCTTTCCATCTCCCGCTACTGAGCGCACGTCGCAGAAGTACGAGCGCATCAGGGCCGACGCATAGTCCGTCGGCCCGCCATTGCCAACGCGCTGCCAATCGGTGGCCGGCTTGTAGGCGTTCATGCTGGCGGATTCAGCATTTGCGGTTTCATTCATGTCGACCGCGCGGTTCCCGACCCACTGGTTGGAGTCATTGCGCAGCGTCGCATAGATGCGTCGCTCGGCCGTGTCGCAGCGCAGGCCTTCGTAGTTCACGTTGCGCGCGCCGGTCTTGCTGGTGATCAGCACGGTGTAGCGCACCACGTTGTCCTTGCCGATCGACACCGATTTCGGATCGATGGCAAAACGCAGCGGCGAATCAGTGCGGCCGCCCACATCGAACGGCACGGCATCACGGTCGACCGGCGGGGCCGGGAAGGTCACTGCGTCTTCCTTAAAAGGTTTGTCGTTGAACGGGTCCATCAACAGCTTGTCTTCGAGGTCGCCGGTGCGGTTATGGCCACATGCCGTCAACGCCAGCGCAGCCGCCAGCGCGAGCGGCACGAGAGCGCGGCGCGCTCCACGTGTCGTCGTCATCAGATTCACGAATTGTCCTTGGGAGCCGTGTCGTCAGGGTTGGGAAGGGAGGGGGCAGGTGCGGATACGCTCACCGTTTCGACGATGACCGTCGTGGTGGTAACCGTCAGGGCCGGCTGGGCATACTGCTCGTTTCGGCCGCTTTGGCCGCCGGAACGTTCGCGGCCCTCGCGCCCATCTCGTCCGTCGCGCTCACGGTGCTGCCCGCCGCGCCCGTAAGGCGAGAGCGGTGCGCGAGTCTGCCGCTGCACGAAGCGCGAAAGCTCCGACAGCGCCAGCTGATACACCTCGCGCTTGAACTCGATGACGGCTTCGAGCGGCACCCAGTACTGGCTCCACCGCCAAGCATCGAATTCCGGATGCTCGGTGGCACGCAATTGGATGTCGCAGTCGCGACCGACCATGCGCAGCAGGAACCAGATCTGTTTCTGGCCCCGATAGTGGCCGCGTATTTCGCGGCGGATGAACTTGTCCGGCACCTCATACCGCAGCCAGTCGCGCGTGCGACCGAC
>Ga0154015_1630749_pt1 | contig 24018 bp, 32 predicted proteins | sample DielMetaTC5pm1_FD_151992 | JGI IMG/M metagenome (GOLD analysis project Ga0154015, IMG submission 151992) | Corn rhizosphere microbial communities from Kellogg Biological Station, Michigan, USA - Diel MetaT C5pm-1 (Metagenome Metatranscriptome) | ecosystem: Host-associated > Plants > Roots >... | reverse complement strand
TGAACCGGCAACTCGACAGGATCATCGCAGCAGCGGTTGGAACCATCCTCTGCACTGACCTGAAGACGAAGCACATCGCTGACATGCTCGAGGCGAAACTAGCGGAGGGAAAGATCGCGCTCGCGCGACAGCTCCGGTCGCGGGCCGTAGTGGTCTGCCGCCGCGGCACGTCGCTGGGGCTGATGGAGCACAACCCGGCGATGAATACCGAGCCGATCAAGATGGTGGTGAGGCGCGGTCGCCTGACGCTCGAGCGGTTCATGGAAATCTACGAGGTGGCGCCGCAGGTCAACGAGTGGCTTCAGAGGGCGATGTTGCTGGCACTCGTATCTGGACAGGATCGGTCGACCTGCGTGCGCTGGCCGCGCCGCTGCGTGCACGGCGAGTATGCCCGCGTGCACCGCCAGAAGACGGGCGTCGAGATCGAGATTCCCGTGGCGCTTCGGATGGATGCGGTCGGCAAGTCGCTGATGGACGTGATCCGTGAGTGTCGGTCGACCGGCGTCGTCAGCCAATACCTGGTCCACCACGTGCGGCAGAAGGGCAAGACGATGAAGGGCGACCCGGTGAACCCTGATGCCCTGTCTGTGGCGTTTGCCAAGGCTCGCGAGCTGGCGAAGATACCGGAGGAAGGGGCGCCGACGTTCCACGAAATCCGCAGCCTGTCGAAGCGTCTGTACGAGAAGCAAGGGAATGTGGACACGAAGGCTCTGCTCGGCCACCTGAGCGATCAGTCGGCCCGGATCTATGCCGATCCGCGCGGAATCGAGCCGATCCGCGTCAAGATTGGAGGGAAAATTGGCTAGACCAAAATCATCAACGAACGATGGACTTCCCAAGTACCTATACGTCCGCAGTCGATCTGGCGGATCGTACTACCTATATCGAAGCCCTATCACCGGGAAATCAATATCTCTTGGCTATGACAGAGAAAAGGCCGTTCGATACGCCAATGAGGCAAATCTGGAAGTAAGAGCAGTTGCTGGCGCGAAGGCGCATGCGAAAGAATCGATCAAGCACGCATCAGTCGATGACCGGGGCCTGCTCGATTCGGATTCTATCGCTAGGAGAGCAATCTTCCATGACCATATCTGTGGCATTTATTTCTTGCTCCAGCAAGACTTGATCGTCTATGTGGGGCAGGCAAAAAACGTCTTGGGGCGGATCGCTACGCATCGCGCCGAAGGGAGAAAGGTATTCGACCGCATCTTCATCGTCGAATGCAAAGCTGCCGAGCTGGATCATCTCGAAGCGCTCTATATCGACAAATTCCGCCCGACCTACAACATCGTGCGCCCATACGTGCATCCATCAGCATGCGCATGGGATGGCTCGCTGGCGCAAATCTTGGGGTCTGGATGTGCGTGAGGTTTCAAATGAATTTTGTACACCTGTTGAACGAGCCTTACGCAACAAGGGTTTGAGGCCAATCGAGTGAGTAAGCGTTGCATATTGCCACAAGACAGGATTTTTCGTTTCTTCTCAAGACGTTGCGAGAGAAGTTGGCCGCAAAATTGCATGGCAGGAATGGGTATCTTGCGGCCAGCAAAATCAAGCACTTACCAGAGTGTTATGAACAGCCTCACTTCCCATCCGGAACCACCGCATCATCCCCGATCGTCGAGGTCAGAGCGTTGTCGCAATGACCCGGGTTGATCCAGTTCAGGAGGCGCCAGAGCGCCCCCCCTGCGTTAGACGCCCCGCAAAAAGTAGGCCGTGAGAAGCACGCTAGACCAATCGAGCGCTGCATTTTGTTGGATCTGGTCAGCCACGGAGACGGATGGCTCGAACCCGTACTCGAATCCGCTCGGAACGAAGCGCAATAGAACGTCACCGACATTCAGGCCCGGCACCGATATAGCACCCGACGAAGTTCCGCCGTAGAAAGTCGCCCGAACCACCAGAGGTGAATTTATGACAACGGTCATTATCGAACCCTCCGCGCGCGGATCCATCCGCTCGCCGTTACGCTGCCGCCCGTGTAGTTAGCCTGAGCGCCGAGATATGCCGTCGTGGTCGTAGACAAGCTAACTCGGGTAACCCATGTGACCTGTTGCGACAGACTATTCACGAATTGCGTTACCGAGTTCGGTCCTCCGGGATTCGTTGCGGACACGGTGTTGATGCCACAAACCGAAGCGGTTATGCCCGTACCAGTGCCCCCATACGCGCAGAAACCTTCGACATCCCAATCGCCGGCTGACAAAGACAGCGTCGTTATGTTGGTGTAGACGGTGTTGGTGAGCGCGACTCCTGACGCCGTGTTTGTCTGGTATTCCCCGACGCTTCCAGCGTTCGCATTGTCGTTCGTCGTGGTGCCGACGATGCCGGCGGTGCTCGACGGAGTAATTGCGCCCGTGAAGGTGAGAGCGCCGACACTCGACCCAAACGCAGGATCCGCGCCGGTCGCACCCACCAGCACTTGTCCGGTCGTGCCGACGGCCAGCTGGTTGATCGCACTCGTTCCCTCGCCGACCAAAACCCCGTGTGCGGTGAGAGTCTGACGACCGGTACCGCCCTGAGCAACGGATAGCGCGGTCGTGAGCCCGGACAAACTCGTGATGTTTGCGTTCGCCCCCGAAGTCGCGATCGACGAATTGCATCCGAACCCGGAGCCGTTGGTCCATTGAAGTGCTTGCGCCGCTCCATTGCACCCTGTTACCACAACGGCTGTTGGAGAGGCGCTCGCATTGGTTGCGTTCGCGACAACCGTATTTGCAGCCTGCGCAGCTAGGCTGGCAAGCCCAACCTTCCCCGTCGCAGTGAACGTTCCATTGACCGTGAGGTTCTGAAACGTCGGCGACGGATAACTTTGGGCAAGCGCCAGAAGCGGCCACATGAGGGACGCAATCAGGATTTTCTTCATGGGTTATCTCGAGAATTACTGCTCTTCGACAGGTTGCGCTTTTGCTAGAAGTCGCGTTTTCTCGTCACTACCACTGGACGAGCCGAAATAGTATGACGCAGCGGCTTTGGCTTCGGCCGCGAGGTAGCCGCTGATGTTGCCGATGATGACCCACCCTTGAGGCGGGATTTTGGCCGCCTCATCAGGCCATCCCATCAGGGCAACTAGCTGGGCGATCGCCACGCCAAAGAAGCCGCCAATGATGATGTAGGCAAGATGCGCAGGCGTCCGGTCCTTTACCTGGATCTCTCGGTTGCGAGCATTGCTGCGGTCGTTGGCCGCGATCTCTTGCAGGGATTCAATATGGCTGAACCCAAGCTGCGCCATGAACTCCTGATGCTTCTGGTCTGCTGCCTTCAACGCCAGAAGTTGTTCAGGAGTGGCGCCAGCAAGAGCCGCGGTCACATTGTCCGGACTAGCCTTGTCCGGCGACAAACCAAGAACACCGCAAAGAGCCTTGACGGCCACGCCAGCAACAGGCGTCCCTAGGGTTCCTGCAATCCACGGCGCGATCGTGCCGATTGCTCCTTTTACGGTAGACCAGTCCATATCAGCTCCCCAACAAAAACAAGGCGCGTTCCGCATCGCGGCGTTTCACAAGACCCGGAAGCGTCACGCCTCCGGCATGGATCCATTTCCCGAACTCGATGGACGCAGCCTGAGAATCGCCAGAATTAAAGAGACGGAGAAGCGTAGAATTCGAAAGCGCGGTCAGTCCGAGGTTGTAGGCGAAATCAGCCAACGCGCCCTTCTGTTCATCCGTCATCGGTACCTTCACGATCGTATCGAGCTGGCTACCGATAGTGCGCATCCGATTGGCGAGATCCGAGTCAGCCTGATCCTGCGTCCATACCGTGTCGCGGTTGATGCCGTAACCGGTAGCACCGTAGCCAATCGTCGGAACGAGCCATCCTTTAGCCGGGTCAGGATAGGCTTTCAGCTCACATCCCTCGAATTGCTTGGCAAGACCTATTGCCATATCGAGCCAGTTCATTGATTTTCACCTCCTGTGAGGGTTTTCAGGATTCGTTCGTCGCTCTCGCGCAGTGCCCGCAGTAGGTCGGCATGGTCTGACAACATGTCGCGCTGGGCTTCAACGATCAAAAGAGCCGCCTGACTGATTCGGTAAATGTCCTCGACGAGCCGGCGTTGCACTTCCTCCTGTCTGTTCTGCGAGATCATGATTACTGGCGCTTGAACGCCAGCCAGCCACGAAAACACCAGATTCAAGAGAATGTAGGGATACGGATCAAAGGCGTTTCCGCCCAGCATGACGTTGATGAAACACCATGCTGCTACAAACAGATTGAACGCGATGAGAAACGACCAACTGCCGATATGCTTCGATGCCAGATCGGCCGCGCGCTGCCCTATGGTTTCAGTGTCCACGGACATACATCAGCACCTCAAAGATAGCTTCCAGAGCGACGAGCACGATCACGATCCACTCGAGTCGTCGACCGTGACTTTGCTCGCGCGCGCCCTCAAGCTTCTCGATGCGCTCGCCATAGTGGTCAAGCCGCTCGTCGTGGAGCTCGAAGCGGCCTTCAATGGTTTCGTCATCCATGATGCTGATAGAAACTGACAACAAGAGTAATGATGGCTATCACGAACATACCTGCGCTGATTAACAGCGAATGCTTTACCGGAACAGAATTATGTGCATCACGCATTTGCACGGTAAATTGCTCGTTTATATCTTTTCGCAATTCGGTGATATCGTCCTTCGTCGCTACTTTTGCTACCGCCTCTCGAAGGCTGGAAGTTATTTCGTCAAGCCGCGTGACGCGTAAATCTAGGCGCTCAACGGCATCGTCTGTAGCCTCCTGACGCGCCCGAAGTTCTGCGATGGCCATGTTCGTATCCATGAAATCCCCGGTTGTCGTTAGTTAGGTTGACGGTTGAATGGTGAAACTGTCGGTGAAGCCTTCTCGAAGCGCCAAGATATTTCCGCTCGCGCCATTCACAGACCATGTGGTCGAGTTTTGCTTTGCTAATACAGCACTCGCGCCAGTCGTATTGTTCTTAGCAAGAATGTTCCCAGCCCAATTGGGCGCAACTGAGAATGAAATGGTCATACTCCCATTAGTCGTGCTTTGGCTCATTCCTGAAAGTGTGCCGCCGAAGAATTGGTTGTTTAGAAAAATGCTGGCTGGATTGACGCCCCCTACTGTATTATTTCCATCATATCGACCAGTCTTGCCAAGCAGATCGGAGAAACTCACGGGCGGTATCGCTTTCCCGGCGAGCGCGATCACCCAGTCATGCGTCAGCCAGAGCGGCAACGACAAACCAAGTTCGGTCGCAACTTGCGACATGGAGAGAGGGAACGAGGTTGGAAGCGTCATTTCGATACTTCCAAGGCCGCGATTCGATCTCGTAAGGAAATGACCTCGCGAGACAATTCTATTGCCGCCACGAGCGCCGCATTCCCGTAGGCGACAGACAAAATGCTTGCCCCGTGCACGGCCTCGGGAAGTACCGGAAGCAATGATTGAGCGCTTACGCCCACCTGACGCTCGCCGTTATCGATGCGCGTATAGGTACCGTGTTTCACTTCCGCCAATTGCTCGATAAAATCCACGGGAAGATCTAACCAATCACGCTTCAGGCGCTCATCGGAAGACGCAGTGACATTAGTTCCGGTAACTGTTCCTGCCGCGCTGAAGTTCCCCGAGATATCCGTTGTCCATCGTGTAAGTGCTCGTGTGTTATCCCAGAATCCAGCTACGCCAGATGGCGTGAGGAAAAACCATCCAGTTGTATTGGAGTTGGATAACTTCAGGTCGATTTCCGCGTTCTGACCATTGCCGACCTGAAAGGCATTGCCCGTTACTAAAAATGATGGCAACGCCGCAATAGAAGGGGCCGCCGGGTTAAGCATCCCGACATCTACTTCCGACAAACCGCCATCCAAAGAGCCGGAATCCCACGCAACCGTAACCGTAGTGAGCGATGTATAGACAGAAGAGCTGATAGAGCCGTAGATCGCCCCCGCGGTGACGATGGCTTTCACGCGACGGCCAACTGAGTAGCGCGAAGTCAAATTGGCCGGTACGGTGAATTGCGTAGCGCTGACATACGTCGGCACATCGCCGTAGTTCAGCCATTCGGGGTTTGCAAACCACGTCGCCACGTCAGCCATCATCTGTCGAGCGGAATCGTTGACCGTGGACGGCGGCTGCCCTTCGGCCCAATCGATCGCCCCGGCGCTAGCGTTGTTGGCCGGCGTCGTACTCCACTGCCAAAGTGCCATTTTGGATCACCTATAATGAAAAACCCCGCGCGTGGCGGGGTTCGGAGGCCGAGTGAACGACCAAATAATCCATCTGTTCCTAATTAAGCTGGCTGTCGTCAGCGTCATCGGCCTAGTGGTTGGAATTTATGAGGCCGCCACTAAGGGCATTCCCAATGGCTGGACGCCCATAGTTAAGCAGCCCCTGCATGAGCGGATTTGGAACCGCCTGCGCCGCCGCGGCAGCACGAGCGTCGAGGTACGGGAGGATCGCGTTCGGGTCCATAAGAAGCCCCGTTAGACGGTCTTGAAGGCGTCCACCTACCATCTGGCCGATCTTGTTCCCGGCCCCGAGAATCCCAAGACCCGCCATCGGATGGCCTAGTGCTGTCGCGCCGAGTGCCCCGACTGCCTTCCCGATATTCCCTGCGCCGCCGAAGGTTGGGCCGTACAGTTGCCGAGCTAGCCAGCCTTGTGCAGCCAGGTTGTAGGCGGTATCGCTGCCAGGGGAGCGAATCGAATTCGATACAGTGGCGCGCTGAAGATCTTGCCCGATCCCCTGGAGACGTTGCAGAGCATCCGCATCAATCCCATATGGGGCATTCTTCATCGCGGACGTGAGCGCCGAGCGGAACGGCATCAGCTGAATTTCGGGAGCGCCCCCCGCATTCATGGCACGCGTTCCGAGTCCGTTAGCAATCTGTTGGCCGACTTCCATCGTATTGACTGGAACACTCAACTGCGCATAAGCCTGCGCGGCTTGGCGTTGCGCTGGGATATATCGGGAAGTCCACGCGTTGAGCTGGCTTTGTGCATCAGCAAGACCGGAGGCAAGTTCCTTATTGCCCGATGACTTCGCGCTTCCAATCATGTCCGAAAGAGCGCGGTTGGTGTAATCGAGGGCACGCCCGTTGATGGCCATGTCGCCGCCCTGCTGTGGCCAGACGAGCGTCTCGCCTCGATTTGCGGCCAATTGGTCGGCCTGCTGCGCTGCCTGCCGCATAGCGGGGCGTTGGAACAGATTGACGAGAGCCTTACCCGCATTTGCCGTCTGATCTCCCGCGGCCGAATACAATGGGAAGGTCGCGTCTTCGCGCGCCGTCCTAGCTGCCTGCAATGCTTCGGGCGTCTGCGCAACGCCCATAAGCGCTTGCCACCGAGCGTCATTATTGTCGATTGCCCTTTGGGCTGCCGCAGTCTTGAATGCAGGAATGTTCCCGGCCGCTTTTTCCGTCTGCACAAGCATCGGATTGCCAGCGACTTGCGCCGTCGTCGGCATTGACCCAGGTACGAACTGCGGCGCCCCGCGAACATTCGCCGCCGCCGCCGCCGCTTCTGCCGGATCCATCAACCCGGCAATCCCCTCTCCGACATAGCGTTCAGGCTGAAAGATGGGGCGAGCCGCATTCCAGAGCCCGGTACCGACTGCCTTGGCGCCTTCCATCGCGAGGGGAATAGCACCCCCCATCAATCCACCGATTCCTGCCTGCTGCATTTTCTGCTGCGCGAACGATTGATCGGTATTCCCCGTCGTCGGCATCAGCGCCGCGCTCGTCGCGCCCTGTAATGCGCCCATCCCGACACGACCAGCAAGACCAGTGCCGCCGCCGCCCATCGCCATTACCGGAAGCGTGCCGATGGCATTCCCGGCAAGCCGCCCCCAATCGATACCCGGAGCGGGCTGCTGACCAGTGACAATGCCCGTCATGGTCTGGGGCTGTTGGGCGCCACGCTGAGCGGCATACGCAGCATTCTGAGAATCAATTGTCTGCTGCATCTGTGGGAGCGCGGCAGCAGCATCCTTGGCGAACTGAGAGTTCGGAGCAACCTTATTGGCGAGCCACGACAGACCGTGAACAATATCCTGAGCACCGCCGCGAACAACATCCCCAATACCCATCGTGACACTACCCGGGACTTGCCATTGCCCTTTCGGCTGGGGACTTTGCTGCGTCTGCATGGGCGCACGCATGCCCGAAGGCGACGCAGCAGTAGCACCCTGAGAGGATCCAAGATATGAATCAAAGTTCTGCCCGGTTGGGGCTACCGGGGAATTTAGGTAATCATCGAAGGCGCTCATTTCAGCATCCCGTTGTTGAACGCCCATTCGAAGTTCGCTCGGAGCGACGGATTCGCTTTTACAGCTGCCTGAACTGCGGCGCGCTGCTGATCGCCTGACATCTGAAGGATCGGCATCATCGAAGGCTTGATGTTCTGGTCGAACGCGGCCGACTGCTGCGTGTATGCCTTCTCATTACCTTGCGTGTAAAGGGGTGTCAGGAACTGAGTTTTCAGATGCGCTTGATCGAGCTGATTAAGTTGGTTAGTCAGGCCGGCGATCTTTGCATCTTGCGGCTTGTCGTATGTCGGAACTGATTCATTGATCGTTGCGCGCGAGGCATCCGTGCCGCCGCCGCCGAGCGCTTTCCCTTGCAGGCTCACATAATTCGCATGCGCCTTCTGATATTCGGCAGCGTCTGCGCTAAGGCGCGTGGCGACGTCTTGGGGAAGCATGCGCATTGCGGTGCCTCCCATCCCCTGATTGCGCGCGATCGCCATCATCTGTTGAAGCGCCTCCCGCGACTGCTGATAATTCGCATCGCCATTCGACAGAGAGCCATAGGCGTCCGCCATCTGCTTAGACGGTGCGCCTTGCGAAGCGTTAGCCGCGGTCGTTGCCCCCATTGGGGCAGCAGCATAGATTGCGCCGCTCTGAGGTTGCGCGCCTTGACCATTACCAGAGAAGTTCTGCATTTGTGCATGAACTTGCCCGACATAGTTGCGCGTCTCAGGCGGCAGCATCTTCCATGGGCGACCAGCCGAAATCCATTTGTCCGCGTTTTGCGGGCCCCAGTTGTAGGCGACAGCGGCATCCGTATCATTGCCGTAATGTTGCTGCATGGCCGCCGCATAATCCGCACCTACGCGCTGCAATTCGGCCGGGGAATTGTTTGCCGCTGGCCGCACACCAAAACCCGGATTCCCAGAAGTCGCGGGCATCGTCTGCATGCTTCCCGAAGCGCCAGATGCCGGATTAACGGCCATCGGGTTGCCACCGCTTTCGACCTGACGGATGGCGTTCTGAAACGGCGTGAACCCAGGAACTCCCGCCCCCTGTGTGGCTGCCGCAGTGCGGCTCATGATCGGCAGGGGATTACCTGCCGCATCCTTGCCCTCAGTGAACGGAAGCGCGGATCCCTCGCCGGCCGTCTTGGCCGCCGCCATCGCGGAGGTGATATCAGTTGCACCGGGGATCTGATTGATCCCAACGACGTTGCCGGAAGCGTCGAATACCGGCGTACCGCCAGCCGGGATATTCGGATTGAACGCCATCGGTTGCATCGTGAGCGGATTGCGCAAGATCGCACCGGGCCGCGCATTGACGGGGGGGATGTAGTTCGCCTTGGCTACACCAGCGGCATTTGCCGCTTGAATATCCGCAGGAGACATGCCGCCCTGCACGCCCATCTTCGTGATGTCGGTCGGCATCATGGCCGCAAGCGACGGGTCGTGTTCGACCGCGATGCGCATCAGATCGCCGCCGCCTTTGATGTCAGCCATGTTCATCAGCATGCCTTGCTGGAACAGTTGCTGTGGCGATCGACCGTAGATGCCAGGGGAAGCTTGCTGAGGCGCGGAAGGGGCTTGAGGGGCTGCATCCGCCATCGTGCCGGGTGCCGTCGACGCCGGCCCGAACATGGACGAGTAAGAAGGTGCCGACTGCGGCTGAGCGCTCGGTTGTCCCGTATCGCCACCCATCAACCCCTGCATAGCACGCATGCGAAGCAACTGCTGCTGCGTCTGGAATGCGTTGCCGACGCCTTGGCCCATCCCTTGAAGGCCAGCGCCGAGAGCCTGGCCCATCGAGACGGGAATACGTGACGGCCCGGCTGCTTGCAAGAGGCCACCAGCCATCCCGAGCAATCCTGCAGTTTGCGGGTTGGCAAATGCCGCCATCAAGCCGCCGGTCGGATCTCCATCGAATAACCCTGCCATGTTAGTACCCCTGCGGCCGGAGTGAGCCGCTGAATCCGAACGATGGATTAAAAGTCGCGTACGACATTGATGGGCCGATCGGACCAGATGGTCCGCGTTGATTTCCTTGGCGCCCCTGTTGCATCGGCATCATCATTTGGCCGCCGGGCGGCTGTTGTTGCTGCCGTTGTTGCTGAGTCATTTGCAGCAGCTTTTGCGCATCACTGAGTGAAGATCCGCCGCCAAACCCGAATCCGCCCATCGTGGTAGTTCCGAGCGGCGCAGCACCATTAACAGCACCCGAAAGACCGCCACCAAGCGCACCGCTTGCGGTTCCAGTCATTTCGCCACCCGGAATGAGGCCACTGAAAAGGCCCGTAGGAGCAGAGCCAAGTGCAGCACCCATATCAGCACCACCCATCGCTCCAAGACCAGATCCCGCACCTGAAAGCCCAGCTGCTAATCCCGCATCACCGAATGCGGCTGGACCACTAAGAAGGCCAGTCAGCCCACCGGCTCCCGCACCTGAACTGAACAACCCGGCAGTGCCACTCCCGATTGCAGATGGAGCAGCTCCGAAAGTAGCCCCCGCACCAGAGCCGGCCGCACCGGCACCCATGCCGGCGGCGCTGCCGCCAGATCCAGCTGCCGTGCCAGCAGCAGCGCCAGCCCCAGCCCCTCCGAACGCTGCGCCCAAAGCAGGCGCAGCATATCCGCCGGCGATCATTGGAGCGATTTTATCGGCGACCGAATTAATCCCGCTGAACATGTTCAGGCCCGCGCTACCTGGATCGCGGTTGTACATGTCCTGCCATGCGCTCGATGTGAAATTCCCGGTTGGGCTGAGTAACGCACCGCCTGGCTTGTTATTGAAAAGGCCGCCGAAGAACGGATCATACCCAGGCACACCAAGAGCAGCGCCCAATGCCTGCAATGGGTGACTAGTGATCTCCCCGACACTATCGCCGATGAAGTTGCCGATATTACCGAAGAAGGACATGAGCACCTCCGATAATCTCGTAGTTCACCATGTCGAACCCGCTGTAATGACGAATAACAGCATGCGGGGCGACCTTCGACACCTCGTCCGACATGACGCCAAAGCGACGCGTATTTGGAGCGTCCCAGATGTAGCGGTAGCGATAGACGGGCAGACCATTGGGGAGCTTCTCATTCGTTTTCTCGATGTCGCGTTTGAGGCGACGATCGGAGAACGCGCCCATCAAACCACCTGCGGCAGCGCCGAGCCCAGAACCCCATCCCGAACCGTTGCTCAAAGCGCTGCCGAGCATCGCACCACCCAAAGCACCTCCCATTCCGCCGGCGAGTTGGTTCGAGTAATACGGCTGCGTAGTGCTCGCCTGGCCGCCATATTGGCCTTGGATGAGGTTCGAGTAGTTGTTAAGCAACTGCCATGGGGCATTGAGCTGCGATTACTGGAGAGCTTGCTGATTGCCGCCCATGTTGTAGAGGTTGGAAGCCGCCCCATTGATCGAGTTGACGATGTTCGGCGACATCGACAGTGCCGCATTTTGCTGATTAGACAGGCCTTGAGCGCCAGCCAGCATATTCCCCATGTTCTGCTGATACATGCTGTTCACGAGGCTTGCATCCGTGTTGCCGAGCTGCGTTGCAAGATCCTGCTGATTCTGGCTGACTGCCTGCCCGTAGGCGCCGGAACCGTACCGCCCGGATGCCGCGAAGTTGCTGGCAGTCTGTGGCGCAGTGGCGGTCTGATAGGCGCGCGTGATTGCATTGTTCGCCGCATCGAGAGCCGCACTCTGATACGGGCTATTCATCATTGAGCCATTCGCAAATTTAGCGAATGCGGATGCCGCCGGGCTGGAATCAGTATTCCCATTGAGCATATTCGAGACATACCCGCCAGCCGCGTTATTGACCCCTGACGAGTTGCCGAAATTCGTCCCGTTCGCAATTCCTTGCGTCGCACCCATCGCCTGTTGTTGCATTGGCGTGAATCCAGCGACAGACGATGATGCATCATTCTTGAATCGGTTATACGCGTCCGTAGCACCAGCAAATGTGTACGACAAATACGGCTGCTGACCTGCCCACGGATCGGATTTCTGGACGGTAGTCGTGCTACCGCTACCACCTCCGTTTGCTGGGACAACAGGAAGCCCCAGCCGCATCAAATGCAGCTGTCGAGGATTGCGAATCATAGTGGCTTCTCACAATAGAGATGAGTCATTTCGTAGCCGCCCAGCCGACGCAGAAATCCACGCCACCAGCCCGGGCGTGCCTGCAATTCCATTGCTTGGCAACCATTCGCCTTCGCCCAGCGCTCGAGCGTTTCCATTGCTGGAACTTGCCATTCGGAACGATTGCGGCCGGTGACGATGCGGATCGTGCAAACCCGCTGCTTCGGGTAGTTGCACAGACGGGTGATGCCAACCGCATAAGCCGTATCAGTGCGCCAGATCCAAAGCTGGTCGTCGCCTTCCAGCAGACCGATGCGAATGTCGTTCTCATCGAACTTGCCGCGGCTCGTTTTGCAGGCAGCAGCAATCCACGGACGAACCTCGTCCCACACCTCATCAACGAGGTGTTTCTGAATTCCGTAGAACATTGTTAGCCGACCAGGATGACGTTGAAGGTACGATCTGTTGTCGCAGTGTTGGCATGTGTAAGCGTCGCGCTGCCGTTGACTTGGGCTGATACATAAAGCCCCGAAACTGCTGCGGCTGCATTCGCCGTCAGCGGCGAGAAAAAGATGCCGGTATATGCTCCGATACGCTTATCGGTGATCGTCGTCGTGGTGACGTTTGCCGATAGCGTTACCTGGATGACGTTGTTGGTCTTGCCTTGCAGCAGGTTATTCGCCAGCCGCGCGATTCTCTTGCGATGCTCCACTTCATTAGCAAGGGATTCCGGAACGCCGTCATATCCGCGGTTCATCGCCGCCCCGACATATGGACCGAATCCTCAGGAATCTCGATGCCCTGAAGATTCGTGAAGCTTCCGCTCGTCTGGATTCGGGCTCGGAGGTAACGACCATCCGCACGAAGCGGACACTCGCCATTGAAGTTGATTGCGCTCGCCGCCGTGAACGTCGGAGAATCGATCAAACGCTGACGAGTTCCGATCTGGATCGTTGGCGATCCGCCGTCTACCATCGGGCGCGCGCTCGTCACGAATGCGCGCTTGCCGGCGCTCCCAAAAGGCTCCAGTTCCACTGTGTCTGCCGTTGCGTTGGCAGGCGTCCCAGTGAAATAGTTGAGCTTGTGGGTCGTATCGAAAGCACCCATCAGCACCTGACCGCCCGTCCATACTCTCGAGTCCAGCGAGAACGGCAGCGTATCCAACGTGTAACCAGTGGAGTCCAGCGAATCCAGTGAATAACCCTGCGAGATCGCGCGGAAGATGTATTCCGCGCTCAACTGAGCAAATCCCCATTTGTTCAGCGCCCAGTTGTAGACGAGCAGCGAATCCGGCGTCCCACCAGGTGCGGAGTTAGACGGATATAGCCACATCACCAACCGATTGATCGGATCAACAGCAGCGATCACGTTGTAGAGATAGTTGATGTTGACGTTCGCCCAGAACGTCTTGTCAACTCGATCTATGCCGATCGGCTGAGATGTCGAGCCATCGAATACGTAGAACCCATCCTCACCGAGGTAGTACACCAGTGCGCCAATCTGCGCGATGCTGTTCGACGCCGGCGTTCCGCGCACCCCTTCGGCTGGATAAAACCCGAACACGGTCGGAGAGCCTTGAAACACGACACGCCATACGGCACGCTCGAAGAAGATTGCACCGTCTGCCGTGCCGAGGTTTCCGACGATGCCTTTGATCCATCCCTGAGTGCCGGGAATGATCTGCGAGCCGGCCAGCAATTGCGCTTCTTGGACACTCCCGGCGGCCGGCCATGTGGTCGGATCATCGATTGCGCACCATTGCACTCGCTGAGGTTGTTCGCCATTCGTGCCGTCGAACGTATTGGCGACCATCACCCAATCCTTGATCGTGGTGACGTATCGAGCCTGCGGGGCCGCTGCGGCAAGATCGGCGAATTTTGTGCTTGAGCCTAACGTGAACGACTGGAGATTCTGTCCTTGTGCAGAGGCGATCACCCGTTGACCGTATTGGGTAAAGTACCAGTTCTCACCGATATTGACTGAATACCCACCTACCTTGCTGACATCCGCGAACGCCGTAGAACCGACCGCGAGCTCATAGAGTTTGCCAGTGTCTCCAGCGAATATGAAGTTGTTCGCACCGTTGTCAATCGCCATTACGGCGCCGATGCATTTGTTCGTCAATCCGTTGCTGCTGTACTTAGACAGGGTGCCTACCGGACCCCACGATTCCTTCGTGCGAGGGAACAGGTTCACCACATTCGAAGACGATCCGGCCTGATTGTTCGGCGGCAGATCGGGGGCGTAGTCTGCGATAGGGAGGAGCATAATCAGAAGTACGTCGGTCGAATACGGCGCGGCGTCCGGCGCAGCGTTTCGCCCTTCAGGTCGTAAAGCGCATCAAGCTCGACAGATTTCATCGATGCAGCCAAATCTGCATCGCGCAGGATATGCACTGCAATTTCATACTTCGCCCGGGCGCGGATCAGCAGTTCTGCATCTGAAGTCCACGGATTCGTATCGGTCGGATTCGACAGCGTGAACAAGCGGTAGATACCCGATAGCGCCACCGAATAAGTGTTGTCCGGAATCGGATAGAACCGCAACTGCTCGGCAAAATAGGCGTAATCGACCGGCTGACCGAACACGATTGGATTGACCGATGTGTCCTCGAGATACTCGGGAGTACGTGGATTAAGCGAATATCGGTTCCCGCTGACCGTGACCGTCACACGGTTGAGCGTCACCATCGCAGCAATCAGAGGCGAGTCATTACCTGTATAGAATTCTTGGCCTTGGGCCGTGTAAAACGAGGATTCCTGGCGAAGCTGGTTGAAATAAAACGGAATGCGCTCGTACTGCTTGATAGCTGTCTGGATCGCGTTCTGAATCTGCGAAGTCAAATCTGATCGAACCAGTTCATCCGCAATACGGTTCTGCATGTCACCATAGGAGCGACTGTCAAGACCCAGTTGCGATGACGGGAGGACGAAGATGGTCATGTCATGATACCGAGACGACGCCGCCGTTATTCCACGGCTTGCCAGCAGATCCAGGAAGAGTCGTCGGGAGATCAGCCACGATCTGATCAGACAACAAAATATCGCTGCGCGTCACTGACTGAATCCCGGCGCCGCTCACCGTAATCTGGTAATGCCCATCCGGCCCATAGAAAGCGAAATTCCCAAGCGAATCGGTCGTCAACACGTTGCTCGGATACGGTGTCACGCCGTTGTCGGCATAGATCGTCGGCACGGTCAATGACGGGTAATTCAGCACCGTCACCTGCACGGCCGCCGCGGGCTGACCATTGATCATCACGACGGCATCTTGAAATTTCTGCATGCTGTCATCCCTTGCAATGGCGAATGTGCTTGGCGATACCGCGACCGCGGCGACCGCACAAAGGACAAACGAGAGGACCTTTCTTCACAGGTTTTGGTGCCGGTTCAACAGTTTCGACGGTTGTATCCGGCGCGCGCACCTCGGCTTGTTCGAGCTCGTGGTGCGCCGCCATGAACCACCATGCGAAGCTCATTCTTCGCGGTACACCTTCATTCCGCCCGGGGTGCTTCCAGATGCCGCTGGGCGCGAGCCACCGATGTTTTTGCTGACACCCTTGCGGCGCGCAGCCGGACCTGGACCGCCTGCGTACACTTCACCCGCTCCGGCGGGACCACCACTCATGCGCTCTGTATGATTCGGGGAGCCGGACGAGCCGACATGGAAACTTGCCTTGCGGTTCGCGCCGCGTTTTGCGTTCGACATTTCGATTCCTTCAAAGAAACGAGCGGCCGAAGCCGCCCTGATTCACAGATCACAGGCTCGCTATTACGGATCCATCGTGTAAAGCGCAGTCAGCCTCACGGTACCCGTCTGGAATGTCGCGGCGGCCGTGTTGACCTTCACGTTGATCCAGGTGTCAGCCGAGTACTGGTAAGCCGTACCGGCAGCGACACCGGTATGCACAACACCCCCAGCCTGGGGAACCGTCGAAGCGGCAATGAAACGTGCTGCGGTGGTCGCATCGCCCACATCGAACTTCATCGTCGGAGTGCCGTTCGAGTCGAGATCGTCGGAATCGAGGATCATGTCGATCACGGTAGCGCCAGCCGGAATCTTCATCATCTGTACGAGATCGTTCAGCGACGGCGCGGAGCCGAACGTGTACGAAGCGCAGACAGCGATGACGCCGGAAGGCAGAAACTTCGGGCTCACTCCGGGTTGAGCCTTGTTGGAAAGAACAGTCGCCATTTCAAGCTCCTATCAGTGCTGGACCGCGTAGGTCGAGACGACGATCGACGCGAAGTCGGCGCTGTTGAATTGCGTCTTCTTCAAACCGAAAATCGTGCCTGCCGACACGCCAAGCTCGTTCTCGTAGTCGAACAATTCTTCGACCCACGTATACTTGTTCGGGCCAGAATCGCGACCGAACGCCAGCATCGATGCTTGCGCACCGCAGAACACGGCACGGCGAACCGTCGTGACTGCCGAGGTCGGAGTAGCAAGTACACAGCCGGTCGTGACACGAGCATCGGAATGCAGGATCACGCCGTTGTACATGCCGAGCGAGCCGTCGAAGATCGGGTTGTCGCTGACCTCGCCGCCCGTCATCGCCGCCTTCTGGATGTCCAGCCACTGGCCGGTGCTCGTGCTCGTGCGAAGGTCGGTGACCTGATACGGATGCAGGAACATCACGTAGCAGTCTTTCCCGTTCACGCGAACCGGACGGATGGCCGGCGTGAGCGTACGTGCCCGTTCGACGCACTTGTCGATCATCGTCAGCGTGAACGTGTTGCTCGAACCGAGCGCGTTGTCGTCCGTGCCGCCTGCCGGATCGATCCGGTGTGCCGCATCCGGAGCGATCGTGGCTTGGTTGCCCGTGAAACGCGTATCGGTCTGCGCCGTGTTGCCGCAGATCTGGTTGAAGAACGACGCGTCGAAGCGGTCAGCCCACCAGTCACGAAGTCCCGAGAGCGCTTCTTGGCGGACATCGAACGGCACGCGCTGTTGCGACATGCGGCCGGCCGATCGGACAGCGTGGCGAAGCTGGTTGATCAGCACAGCATCGCTGTACGTGGTCAGCGCTTCTTCGTTGCCCATCAGCGTGCCGTCGCCTTGAACGCCACCACCCGAGAGCTGCATGCGCAGACCGTAGGTGATCTTGTCGCCGGCCGACTTCTGCGCTTCGTCCTTGATCTGGATCAGAGCACCCGAATCGGTGCCCATGAATTTGCTGGCCCACGTCTGCTTCAGCGCTTCGACTGCGAGCTTCTTGGACCAGAGCTTTACGGCAAGGGGATCGTTTGTGCCCCAGCTGGAAACTGCCATGATGAGACTCCTAGAAATGAAAGAACAATTCGGGTTCGTCGCGTGTCGCTGCGACTGCGAATTGCCCGGTCACGCCCGGAGCTTGCGAAACCTGAATAACGGCTCAGGAGGCCGAATCGGGGCGCTTCAGGAGGCCCCGGAATCCTTCGATACGGTTACTGCGAAAGTTCTGCGTTCAGCTTCTGCCAATTCATCCCATTCGTCGCCTTCGCGAACTCGGAATCACTCATTGCGAGCAATTTCTCGATCGACATGGATGCGGCCGGAGCGCCACCAGCCTGACTGAGAGATGCCGCATGCTGCTGACCTTGCGCGACGGCCGCGAGGCGTGCCGCATTGTCTTGCTGCGCGGCGGCTGAACCTTGCGAATTTGCTGCGGCTGCACCCTTGTAACCACGCGCCTTCGCGAGGCTATAAGCCGCCTGAGCTACGTTCGTGCCGTTCTGATACGCGATATTCGCCATCGCAATCAGATCCTGTTGAAGCGCGTTCTGAATCTGAAGCGGGTTGGTCATGCCAAGCGCGCGGTATTCTTCGGCGCGGGAGTGCTGCAAGAAATCCGCAGCCGCATCGTAATCCGGCGCCTGCGCGCGAAACTCTTGCTCGTGCGATGCGATGAAGTTCGCGACAGCCATATGCTGTTGCTGTTGCTGAGTCATCTGTTCGGCCTGCTGATGCTGGCCGCTCAGATAACTCGTCACCTGCTGCAACTGACGCTGCAATGCTTCGTTCGTCGCCCGCAGATGGCCGACCGGATCCGTCGCATAGTCCGGGATCTGGACCTGCGGTTCCTGGGCTTGCGGTTGTTGCTGACTTGCCAGAATGCGTTGAACGAGGGCGTCTTGCTGCTGCTGCATGCGTTGCAGATCGTCACGCAGCCGCTTGCGCTCGGCGCGTTCTTCCTGCAATGCAGCGAGCGGAACCGTGCGTTGGTCGGGCTGCTGATCTTGCGGTTGCTGCTGGGCAGCATCCTGCGCTGCTTCGGCCGCAGCGGCTGCGGGCTGCTGTGCGGGTTCACTCGAAGACGGCGCAGCATCGCTCAGGCCTTCCGCCTGCGCACCGCCCGATTCGAAATATGCGGCTTCCTGCGGGGTCAAACCTTCTTGCTCGGCCATTTCGTCGGTCCTTAACGTTTCCCAGAGTCCGTCTGGTGCGGATTAATGCAATGCGGCTTTCGGTGCCGTAACCGGTGGCGGGTGAAGCGCCGTGTGCATTTCGGCCGCAGCTCTCACTGCGTCTGCATTGGCCTTCGTATCTGCCGCTCGAGCCTTGACCATTTCCGTGATCAAATGCATCGGATCGATAGGAGGCGGTTGCTGCTGCGCTCCGGCTTGATGCGCATGCGCGACTTTCTCCATTGCGCTTGCCTGATTGAGTTGAGTCTTCGAGTTGATCTCGCCAATTCGCGCTTGTTGCTCTTGCTGTGCAATCTGCGCCGCCGGATTCGGCTGCTGCATGGAATTCGTGATCGTGCGCTCGATGTCCGCAACAAGCGTCGACGGAAGTGGGCTGTATTGCAGGATATCGAGCCAGACTTGCGGCGGAACAGCCATGTTTTGCAGCATCGGCATGAGCTGCAACAGCGCTTCCCACGTCTTTTCCTTCAGGTTCGGGCTGGATGGCGTATCGTCCACGATCACGTCGTATTCCAACGTGTCGTGCTGACGCACCAGAGGCACATACTGAGCTGATTCAGGGCCGCCAATGCGGATCAGGCGCCCATCTGACATGAACGTGGTCAGATACCATAGCAACAAGCGCCCTTGCTCTTTGCGGTAGCGGCGCAGGCCGTCGAACATTGATGCAAGAACCGTCATGCCGGCCTGCTTACGCGCATCTTCGACAATCCCAGGCTGATCGCGGTTCGCCATGCCAAGAAGCTCGAGATTCACGCCTGACACATCGCGGATGCTCGAGACAGCAAACTGAAGCAGATTGTCCATCCCTGCGGGGAAATTGACCTGCGGCTTCGGCATGATCTTGCCGGCCGTGATGGCATTCTTCGAAACGAGCGTGATCGCGTCAGGCGATGCCCACGTATCCATCGCTTCATTCACATCATCGAAAGCATCAGCCTCGGCAATGATGCCTCCCTTAGCATTCGTGTTGATGATGTGAAGCGTCTGCGCCAACCACTTGTTCGCCCACTTCTGCGGGTCGATCATGGCGCGCACAATACCGTAGAACGTGCCTTTGTTGCGGTCACGCTTGCCAGTGATTGCCTTCCAAGTGAAGCCGCCAGATTTCGGGCCCGGCAGCATCTTCAGCACTTTCGTTCCAAGGAATGCACGCCGGTAGATCTTCGCCTTCTGCTCGACGTGCATCAAATCCGGGCCGCCGATCGCGTGAACGCGCTCTTGCAGCTTGTCGAACTCGGCGCGCGACAGGCGCGAAACGTTGCCGCTAGTCGGGTCAACGTAGCGCACGACGATCTGATGCTCCCACCATTGCGCCTCAACCACGCGCACACGGTAATTGCGTTTGTCCAACTCGGGCGATTGGTCATGACGATAGAACGGCGCCTCCTGCGCGTCGTGCGGATCGTCCGTCACGCTTGCGGTGTCATCGGCCCATTGAGCGTTGATTTCCTCAAGCGGCACGCCAGGGAACATTTCTTCGGCTTCTTCGCACGTCATGTCGCGCACGCGAAACATGCGCTTTGCATCCATGAGGTTGCGCTTCGTGGCGTTCGAATCGACGTACAGTTCCAGAGGGTCAAGACGGCGTACCACGCACATGCCATCCGGATCCTCGTCATAATCCATCTGCGTCTCGGTATAACCGTAGCCGCAGATTACTGCGTCGACAAACGCATCCGATTCCTCATCCTCGGCGTTGCATTCGTCGCGCGCCCACTTCGCCGCTTCCGTCAGCAGTTCGTTGACGCCGGCCTGACCAAGCTTGCGAGGGATATAGCGCACTTCCTGCCGGTTCGCCACCTCCATACCGCTTACCGTATCGATGACCGGCGCAATGCGGTTGAAGGTAATGATCGGGCGCAGTTCCAGACGCATCTTCGCCGCATCCTCAGCCGTCCACTGATCGCCAGCGACAAAGGCGTAATCCTCGCGTGCCTGGATACGCCAGTCGTGCGAATGGTCAGCGTCCTGGCGAAACCATTCCTTAAGCGTCTCGAACAGGCTCATGTCGCCTGTCAGCGAGCCAGTCGTCGGGTTTTCGGTGGTTTCAGCCATCTCAGGCACTCATCCATGAACCGGAATGACGGCGCCGCAACGAAGGCGGCGGAATGTCTGGCTTGGCGTGTCGCAGCATCATCAGCGCGTAACGCGAACTCGAGATCAGATCGTCGAATTCCTTCACGATTACACCGTTCTTGCGGTGGTAGAGGCGGAACTCGTCAAGCCATGCGGATAGGTGCTTGAATACTTTCCAGCGTCCCGTCTGCATCCGCTCCAGCATGTCGGTCACGCCGGCTTCAACGCCATTCGATCCATCTTCGAACGTCGCGCGCTCGTCCAGCATCTCGAGTCCATGCTCGCGGTACTTCTCCGCAAGTTGCTCGCCCGATCCCTTGTCGTGCTGCAAGCCGTCATGCGGCCATGCCCATGGCAAACTTACGCGACCATCCCAGTGCCTAAGCGCGCCCGCATGAATCAACGGCGTCTGTTCGCGCACCTTGTATTCGCTAGTCACGTAGATCACGTCCTCGTCTGCGTCATGAACCAGTTTCGTTGCTGCGGTCGGGTGATCCCAGCCAAAGTCCAATCCGCCTATCCGCTTCCAATGCCGAGGGATCGGGAATGCCTCGATGGTGATATCGTCGTCGGAGATCGGAAACACCCGACCAGAGCCGAGAATCGGAATGCCTTTCGCCCGAGCGTCGCGCTCGTGAGCGGGGTAGCCAGCGATAATCGCGTCAGCCTGTTCGCGCGAATAGACCCACGGCACTGCATCGTCGATCGTGGCGCGTACAACATGACGGGTCATTGTGCTGATTTCCTCATCTCAGATAGCGTTTTCTCAGGGTTCCTATGCTCATTTCGTCATTTGCTCGACTTCGCTATCAGCGAGGAACAAACGCACGACTTCAGACATGCCTAGCAGCGGCGTGAACGTGATGATGTTGAATACGCCCAACTGGCCTTTGTTCGTGCGCGTGCGGCCTTCCGAGTAGATCTCCATCGGCGGCTCTTCGTCGAACCACACGCCATCCACCGTGTCGCCCTGCCACTTCTCGCGGCCTTTCTCGTAGGCTTTGAACAGCACGATCGAGTGCTGGGCTTGGATATCAGCCCCACCACCGTGCCGAACCACAATGCTGTCCAGTGCGTCAGGCGTGCCGCGGGCGCTGGTGAAGTCCATCAAGCATTCTTTCGGGATCGAGCCAGTTCCCCACTCATCCTTGATCTGCGGCGGACCAACCAAGATGCGCTGAGGGTTATCTCGAGTCGATTCGCCGGTCACGCCGGCCACCCACCATTTCGGCGCACGCTCAAACACGGCGCCTTCCCACCAGTCCGGATAGCGGCCAGTGAGATGAATCGCTGCCTCGAATCCGCCAGCCCACGTCTTCCCGAGCTGATTGCCAGCCATAAACAGGCGCTCGCCATGCACCGCCCCAGCCGCGTGAAACTCACGCTGCTTGGGGTACGGCTGGTAATCGCGGAGCTTGTTAGTGCGCGAGCGGTCGTGCTTCGTCTTGAGCGCCCGCGCCAGCTGCATCTTCAAGCTGGTCATATCGGGCGACTGCGGAAGCAAGCTGCTTGATGTATCGATCGAGGTCTGCATCGCTCATTTCCTCGATTGGATCGATCTTGACTTCCATCTGAGTCGGGAGGATCGAAGCCACAACCTTGAGGTAGACATCCGGCTTTTCAGTGCGCACCGTTTGAATGACCGCGGCGCCGTGTTCCACGAAATCAGCGTGGAGCTTCGACAGGAATTCCTCGCCGAGCTTGTTTCGCGATCCCTTAGGACGCCCGGGCCCAGCCGCAGTACCAGGCGCAAAGCGGCCACCCTCAACGCGCACTTCCTTTCGGTTATCGTCGGTTTGAAAAGCGTCTTCCATTTCACTTACATCCTGCGACAGCACGGCCAAGGTCAACGATCGTCACAATGGCGACAGCCAAGACAGCCATGGCGACGATCCAACCTAATACGCGCCACATCATCGGCCTCGCTTGCCCTTCAGGACAGCATTTGCCTTGCGGTCGATCCGCGACTCTTGTGATTTCGACATACGGCCGGCATTGACAGCCTGACTGGCGCGAGCCTTTGCGTTCGCCGCGTGGCTCTTGTCATTCACTGGGTATGATCGGCCCGGACCAGCGAAATCCTTCGCGGGCAGTTTCTTGCGCGCTTTGGTAGTGAGCTTCGCCATTTCGGGATCCAGAAATAAAAACGCCCGCTCTAGGCGGGCTAACGGCATGGGGTTTGCCGTGGAGGAGACACAACATTCAAAGAGGCAATGATGCAGCCTATCTGAACAAAGCCAATTTTAAGGCAAAGTGTTCAATCGATGGTACAACTATTTTGTTCAACTAAGATTGAACACTTGTCGGCACCATGCATCCCGTGAATCTTAGCGATCGACTGAGACAAAAGGTATGCATGCCGAGCGAACCGCCTAGCCCTATTGTAGATCGTTCCGCGGGCACATTCCTGCTCTTTTGCGAATGCCTTTATGTTCACGTCGTACCAGTGCATCCCCACGAAACAAGTGGCCTCTTTCTCGTATATGGCCGACTCACAAAGCGCATGGACGGCCATATTGAAGAAAGGCATTTCCTTGTCCAGGAATGCATCAGGCTCGAAGTTTCGTCCGCCCGGTCTGAGGCGAGCCAAGATGTTTGACTTCACACGCGGCGCGAAATAATGCCGCGTCCGACACCACCAGACCCAACGCGCTGCGATTTCGTCTTCCATTAATCCTCCTGCGGGAATATGACCTTGCGGATTGCCTGTTGCGCATCTGGATAACATTCGAGAATGGCATGTAGCTGCAGGAAGATCGTGTCAACAATCCTCGGCATCAGGGCACGCGAAAGAATTTCAATTGAATGCTCATCGAGCACCTTATCTTCTGACTTCAATTCATCGATGCTCTTCATGCTTCATCCTTATCCAGACAGTCCCGTAACCATCGATAGCCACACCGCGAGCACGTCAGCCGCAGATCCTCATTTCGGTGAATAACGGTGTGGCCGACTAACGTTAATGGCTCTCGGTACTCCACCGTCTTCCCCGGATACCCGCACTTTGCGCAGTGCTCGTGTTGGTCGTATTTCATTCCGAAGCGCCTTTCCCAAGGATGGCCTTGGATACAGCGTCAACGACGCTATGCACTTCCGATGGCGAAAGATAGCTCCCGTACAAATTCTGTCCGACAATCCGCGAAATTTGCCGGATTCCTGCCGCGGCGCTATCAGAAGATGAGTTGTAGCGGATGATCATTTTCGCGATATAGATGACGGCTCCGATGAACCCAGCACCGAACATCGCGAGAAGTA
>Ga0154015_1232202_pt1 | contig 24686 bp, 19 predicted proteins | sample DielMetaTC5pm1_FD_151992 | JGI IMG/M metagenome (GOLD analysis project Ga0154015, IMG submission 151992) | Corn rhizosphere microbial communities from Kellogg Biological Station, Michigan, USA - Diel MetaT C5pm-1 (Metagenome Metatranscriptome) | ecosystem: Host-associated > Plants > Roots >... | reverse complement strand
GCGCGTGAGGCTGCCATCCGCGCCAAGCTTCTCAGCCAAACGGATCAGGCCTGTGCGCTTGGTCTGCGTGCCATCGGCCAGCGTTGTGACCAGCGTGACGCGCTGGCCCAGCAACGATTTGAGTGCGATGCGCGCATTGGCGCTCACGGCCACCACACGCCATTCGAACAGCTCGGACAGCGCCTCCCGACCGAGCCAGGCTTCCACCGCGAGGTCCGCAAGCGGCCCATCGCCTTCCAGCGAATACAGGCGGCGTGTTGGTGCGAAGAGGTTCTGAAGAAGGGTCGTGGCGTCCATTCGCTGTCCGATGCTGCAACGCGTGGCGTATCACCGAGGGATTTCGTGAAACCAGCGCGGGCATTTACGAGGCAGCGCAATGTCGAGCATCGCACCCGCCCCCGCTCAATTACCCGATTGTAAAAACAACCAACCGGGTAGCCGGGCGGCTATTGCCCTTTGTAAGTGGGTGAATTGGCGGCCTTATTGGCCGCATTCTGCGGCGCAAGCAATGCGGCCAGCAGATCGGCGTCAGGATCATCGGGCGCCAATGTGCCTTTTTTGTTCTTGGCGGTTTTGGCAGAGGATTGCGCCTTGGGCTTTGTTGGCTGCTGCAACGCCTTAAATGGTGTATTCGTCGATTTGGCGACCAGCTTGGCGGTTGCCGTCTTGCCTTCGTCGGTATTGGCCGGGGTGCCTGAAGACTTTGCCGCCAGGGTGTGCGTGGCCGGCGCCTCGTCATGCGCCTCCTTGGCGAGTGCGCTTGCAACCGGCGCCTTGTCGCTCTTCTCCGTGGCGTGGTCTTCGCCCGCCGGAACATTGACGATGGTGGCAGCCTGTACTTCCGCCACGGGTTCGCTCGCGGAGGCAACAGGCGCCGCAGCGGCCGTGTGAGTAGCTTCCGCAGGTGCTGCTTGCGTGGCTGCGGCCGGTTGAGCGGCCGCTGGCGCTGCTTGCTCAGCCATCTGTGCGGGCGCAGGTTCGCCGCTTGGGTTCAGCATGATCCATGCGCCGATACCGGCGGCGAGCACAACGACCGCCGCGGCAACGCCATAGCGCTGTCCCGACTTTTTCGGTGCCTTGCCGCTGGCCGCGACGCGGCCTTCCAGGCTCGCCAGAATGCGCGTATGCCCGGCCTCATCGGTCTCGGATTCAGAATTGAAGAGCGTTGGTGGCCCTTCTTGTTTCAAATCGCCGTTATTACTCATCACGGGTCCAGAATTGAAATAGAATGCGCGGCGAACGTATGGATTACAAACAAGCGCCGATTCCGGTGGTGGCTGCTGATTCTAAGTCTGGCCTTGCTGAAAGACAAATGATTGACGCACGTTGCAGTATTTTCTTTATCGTTTCTTAATATTTCTGCGTAGCGAGCGCTTGATTATTACCGTTTATTAATAATTTAGAGTTCTAAATACAGATATAAATCTGGATGAATTGACGTAGGCGCTCACGCTCCGCAGGTCGGTATGGTTTTTTTCGCTCTGGTTCTCTACTTCGTTGCCATGGTGGTGGTGGCTGCCGTGCTGCTGCTGCCGTCGGTGCGGCAGCGCTGCGCGGCGTTGCTGCGTGCGCAATGGCGGCGCGTGAGCACAGGGGCTGCGGTGGTGGGCGCGCGCTCAGCAGGATCGTTGCGCGAGTCGGTGGACAACGCGACGTCGGGCGTATCGGCGTTCAAGCAGTTCGTGGTACGGCGGCGAATGTTGCTGCTCGGTGCGCTTGGCGTACTTTCGGTGCCGCCCATGCTGGCACTGGCGCTGCGCGAGCAGCAGTCGTTCGAGTTCGATGACGACCAGGTGCGCGAGCCCGATCCGCACATCTCGGCGCTGCTCAATGGCGAACGGCTGATCCCACCGCCGCCCTTGCCGCCGGAGGTGTTCACCACGCGTGAAGTCGAGCAGGTCCGCCCGGCCATCCGCGATGCGAGCCGCGACTGGAACCTGCTCGACGCGGATTTCCGCCAGCGTTTGCTGCTCGTCTACAAGATCATGCGCGACGAACACGGTTACGAAATGGCGCTGCTCGAAGGCTACCGAAGCCCCGAGCGGCAAGTGAAGCTGGCGGCAATGGGCAGCAATGTCACGCAGGCCACGGCGTTCCAGAGCTATCACCAGTACGGCCTGGCGGCGGACAACGCGTTCTTCCGCGACGGCAAGCTGATCATCAGCGAGAAAGACCCGTGGGCGATGCGCGGCTACGAGCTGTACGGCCAGACGGCGGAATCGGTCGGCCTCGTGTGGGGCGGCCGCTGGAAGATGATGGACCTGGGCCACGTGGAGCTGCGCCGCAAAGGCGTGCTCGGCAAACAGCCCGCACCAAGGCAATGACGATAGGACACATGGGGAGCATGCAATGACACGGCCCTTCATCCTGCTGGGTGACAAGACGGACCACGGCGGCGTGGTGATCACCGCATCGGGCAACACAAGCACCGGCGGCAAGGGCATCGCCTGCGTGGGCGACAAAGTGACGTGTCCGAAGAACGGCCACGGCGGCACGACCGTCATCGTGACGGGCGACCCGAACGTCATCATCGACGGCAAGCAGGCGGCGCGCCATGGCGACAAGACCGCCTGCGGCGCCACGCTCCTGTCCAGCCAAGGCAACACCGGCAGCATCTGAACGCGTACGACATGGTTGCAAGACTCTTTCGGTCCGGGCTGACGCTGCTCGCTGTCTTCGTGGTGGTGTGGATTGCCGTCATCGTGTGGTGGCAGTCCGCCAACCGCATGCCCACCACCGCCGACATCCTCACCTACCTGCTGTTGCTGCCGGTGGGCATGATCGTCGGCTATTGGGTCATCAAGCGCGCGCTCGATGGCATCCGCTCCAATGTGGCTGCAGGGCGGGAGCTGGCCGCGACCGCACCGGCCGCTGGGGGCACCGAGGCCAAAGCCCCCGACCCGCAAGACGCCACGCGCCAATGGCGCGCCGTGCTGCTGGCCAGCGCCCTGCGCGCGCCCGCGGGCAATGACGCGGCCTCGGTCGTGGACGCAGTGCAAGCCAGTACGCAACCTGGCCTGACCGATGTGCAAGGCTTCGGCCAGCCGATCTTTGCCGCGCAAGTGGAAGGCGTCGACATTGAAGACCTGCGCGCCGAACTTGCCGAGCATCATCCCGACGTCGACTGGCTGGACGAACGCCTGCGCGCCCTTTTGCTGGCCGGCCAGGTGGCCGAAGAGCTGGCAGCACACGCCGTTGCTACGGTTCCGGAAATGACCACGCCGGAAATCACGCGCCTGATCATCACCGCCCTGCTCCCGCGCGACTGGACACCGCAGCATCAAGCCGTGGCCGATGGCTGGCTGCGCCAACGCGTCGCGTTGATCTGGCCCGCCGACCGACTGACGCTTGAGCCCATCACCGCCAAGGGCGATGCCGATGCGCTGCTGCTGCTCGATCGCGCCACGCAAGGTGTGAACCGCAGCAGCGACGAGCGCGTGCTGCGCATGGTGGTGGTGGCGGATTCGCTGGTCGGCCCCAGCGCTGTCGAACAACTGATGCAGCACGAGCAATTGTTCGAAGCCAATCGCCAGCATGGCCGCGTGCCGGGCGAAGCCGCTGCGGGCGTGCTGCTGTGCGCGCCTGCCATTGCGCAGCGCCTGCTTCCGCCAACGCTGGGGGGCGAAGCCGCTGCGATGGAGTCGTTCACGATCACGCGCGCCGGCGTGGCACGGCTTGAATCGCCGACGCCTGACCGCGGCCAGCCGCAACTGCAGGCGCTCGGCGACGCCGTGGGCCACGTCCTCGATACCTTGGCCGCTGCGCCAGTCAAGGCCAAACAGGACGCAGCACCCGCCGAGAAGGCAGGCAGCGCAGAAGGCGATTCGGCTGCCGACCCCATCACCGTTGCCGGCGTCGTTTCAGACACTGGCATGCACCCCGTGCGCACCGTCGAGGTGGCACGCGTGTTTTCCGAACGTTTTCCAGCGCTGGACTTGGCTGCAGATCTGCTGCCGATTGGCACGCCCTGCGGCTACGTGGGCGCTGCAGGCCCGCTGCTCTCGGTCGTGGTGGCGCACCAGTTGAGCCAGCAGACCGGCAAGCCGGTGCTGGCCATTACCGCCAACGACATCCAGCAGCGCGGCGCCATCGCGGTGGTGCCGAGTCTGACGTGACCTTGTTCCTGATTTTGATTCCGATTCCGTCTGTTCCCGAGCCGAAGGCAACATGCAACGCTTCCTGAACTTCCTGACCAACTCACGCACGCTATCGATTCTTGGCGTGATCGTGCTGACCATCTTCCTGCTGCTGATGGCGCAGACCTTCGAGGTTGGCCTGGTCTGGGTCGGCGTCGCGTTAGGCGTGCTGCTTGCGCTGTGGCTGCTGACGTATCTGTGGAAGCGTTGGCGCGCCCGTCAGGCCAGCAACAAGCTGGAGGGCGTGCTGGAACAAGCCGCCGCCGACAAGGCCGCCACGCCAGACAAGCGCGAAGAAGTGGAAGCCCTGCGCGTGCGCCTGGCAGAAGCCGTCAAGACCATCAAGCGCTCCAAGCTCGGACAGATGTCGGGCAGCGCAGCGCTGTACGAGCTGCCCTGGTACATCGTGATCGGCAACCCGGCGGCAGGCAAAAGCACGGCCGTGCTGAACTCCGGCCTGCAGTTTCCGTTTGCTGACAAGGGCGGCGCGGTCATCCAGGGCATCGGCGGCACGCGTAACTGCGACTGGTTCTTCACCACCGAAGGCATCCTGCTCGACACGGCCGGCCGCTACTCGGTGCACGAAGAAGACCGCCGCGAGTGGCTCGGCTTCCTCGACCTGCTCAAGCGCTATCGCCCCAAGGCCCCCATCAACGGCATCGTCGTGACGGTCAGCGTGTCGGAACTCACGCAAAACCGCCCCGAATTCGCCATCAACCTGGCCAAGAACCTGCGCCAGCGTGTGCAGGAACTGACCGAACGCCTGGAAGTGTTTGCCCCGGTGTATGTGATGTTCACCAAGGCCGACCTGATCACCGGCTTTACCGAATTCTTTGGCGACAGCGAGAAGCAGGAGCGGGACCGCGTATGGGGCGCCACCCTGCCCTTCGAGCCGGACTCGAAGCCGGATGTGGCCGCCGTGTTCGACCAACGCTTTGACGAGTTGTGCGACGGGCTGAAGGAGATCAGCGTTGCGCAGATCGCGCTGCACCGGAACAACAAGCTCTCGCCGGGGCTGCTGAGCTTCCCGCTGGAGTTTGCATCGATCAAGCCGACGCTGCGCGCGTTCCTGATGACGCTGTTCGATGAAAACCCGTTCCAGTACAAGCCGGTGTTCCGCGGCTTCTACTTCACCAGCGCGCTGCAGGAAGGCGCCACCAACAGCGTGTCGGCGGAGCGCATTGCGCGCCGCTTTGGCCTGTCGACCGACGGTGCTGCGCGCACCCGCGAAGTGTTCTCCAAGAACGGCTTTTTCCTGCGCGACCTGTTCTCGAAGGTGATCTTTGCCGACAAGCAGACCGTGCGGCAATTCGCCAGCCCCGCCAAGACGCGCCTGCGCATCGCCACGTTCTTTGCGCTCGTGCTGGCGCTGGGCGTGATGCTGGGCGGCTGGACATGGTCGTACATGGGCAACCGCACGCTGACTGCCAACGTGCAAGCCGACCTCGACAAGATCGTCAAGATGCAGCAGAACCGGGTGGACCTGCAGGCTCGCCTGGAGGCACTCGACATCCTGCAAGACCGGATCGAACAGCTGGACCGGTATCGCAACGACCATCCGCTCGCACTGTCGCTGGGCCTGTACCAGGGTGACACGCTGCAGCACAAGCTGCTCGACGAGTACTACAACGGCCTGCGCCAGGTCATGCTCAAGCCGGTGGGCGGCGCGATCGAAACCTTCCTGGCAGAAGTCAACGCGCATCCGGATCAGTTGGCACCGATGGTGCGCCCGCCGGAAACCGGTGCTGTGATGACCACGTCCGTGACGACGGCCACCGCCACCGTGGGTGGTGCGTCGGGTGCGTCGGGTGCGTCAGGTGCCGCCGCCAATGCGCCTGCTGCACCGAACCAGGCCACGGCTTCAACCGGTGCCAAGCGCTACACCGATGCCTCGCCCACCAACGTGGAAGACGGCTACAACGCGCTCAAGACCTACCTGATGCTGTCGGACAAGCGTCACGTGGAAGTCGCGCACCTGACCGATCAAGTCACGCGCTTCTGGCGCGGCTGGCTGGAAGACAACCGGGGCAACATGCCGCGCGAGCAGATGATCCGCTCGGCGGAGCGCAACCTGTCGTTCTTCCTCGCCCGCGTGAACGACGACAACTGGCCGCTGCTGGAAGGCAACCTCGCGCTGGTCGACCAGACGCGTGAGAATCTGCGCCGCGTGGTGCGCGGCATGCCCGCACGCGAACGCGCGTACGCCGAAATCAAGGCCCGCGCCTCCACGCGCTACGCCCCGATGACCGTCGCACGCATCGTCGGCGATACCGGCGCCGGCCTAGTGGCCGGCAGCTACGCCGTGCCCGGCACGTTCACCAAGGAAGCGTGGCTCGGCTACGTGCAGCCCGCCATCAAGGAGGCCGCCAACAAGGAACTGCAGACCAAGGACTGGGTGCTGAACGTTGCCGCGCGCGACGACCTCACGCTGGAAGGCAGCCCCGAGCAGATCCAGAAGGCGCTGGTCACGATGTACAAGACCGAATACGCGCGTGAATGGCAACGCTTCATGCAAGGCGTGGCGATCCAGGATTTCTCCAGCTTCGATCAGGCCGTCACCGGGATGAATCTGCTGGGCGATCCAACCAACTCGCCGATCCGCAAGGTGCTCGACACCGCGTATGAGCAGACGTCGTGGGACAACCCGTCGATGTTCAATGCCGGCCTGAAGCAGGCCAAGACCGGCGTGCTGGGATGGTTCAAGCAGCTGTTCGCGCGCCAGACGCCGTCGCAGGTGAACGTCAACCTGGAGGTGGGCGGCAATGCTGAAGCCGGCTCCATTCCGATGGGGCCGGTCGGCAAGGAGTTCTCGGGGCTCGCCCGCGTGGTTGTCATGCGCGACGACAAGTCGCTGCTGCGCGGCTATATGGATTCGCTCTCCAAGGTGCGCACGCGCTTCAACCAGATCAAGAACCAGGGCGATCCGGGGCCGGGTGCACGCCAGCTCATGCAGCAAACACTGGACGGCAACGGCTCGGAACTGGCCGACACGCTCAAGTACGTGGATGAGCAGATGCTGACCGGCATGACCGACAGCGAGCGCGCCACGCTGCGTCCGCTGCTGGTGCGCCCGCTGCTGCAGTCCTATGCGGTGGCGATCCGCCCGGCCACGACCGAAGTCAACAAGGTGTGGAACGCGCAGGTGTATCAGCCGTTCGCCACCACGCTGGCAGACAAGTATCCGTTTGCACCCAACGCCAAGATCGAGGCCAGCGCGGCTGAGATCGGCCAGGTGTTCGGCCCGGATGGCGCGATTGCCAAGTTCGCCAGCACGACGATCGGTCCGCTGTCGGTGCGCCGCGGCGACATGATCGCCTCCCGCACGTGGGGCGATCTGGGCATCGCATTTGTGCCCGAGTTCACCACGGGCTTCACGCGTTGGATCGCACCGCTCACGGGCGGTGCGGCCGGCGGCGCAGGCGGTGCAGCAGCCGCGGCACCGCAGACGGTGTTCCAGATCCTGCCGGTGCCGTCGCAAGGCGCGACCGAGTACACGATCGAGATCGATGGGCAGCAACTGCGCTATCGCAACACGCCACCGCAGTGGGCTAATTTCGTCTGGCCAAATCCGCAAGGCACCCCGGGTGCACGCGTGACTGCCACCACGTTTGATGGCCGCACGGTGGAGCTGCTCAACGAGCCCGGCCGCTTTGGCCTGGAGCGCCTGATTGCCACGGCACAACGCAAGCGTCGTCCGGATGGCGCGTTCGATCTGTCCTGGACGAAGGACAACCTGACGGTATCGATCAGCCTGCGCATCATCAGCAGCCCGCAGACCGCCGGCACGACGGCATCGGATTCGCCGCAAGGCCAAGGCCTGCGCGGTCTGCGCCTGCCGACGTCGATTGCCGATGCATCGGCACCGCAGAACACCCTGACGCCGCCCGCCCCGGCAGCACCCGCAGGCACGCCGCCTGCGGCGCAAGCGACCGTGTCAACGCAGGCCGCTCGCCACAGCATCACGGAAGAGCAAGGAGGGACGGCGCAATGAGCCAGACCCAATTGCAGCTTTCGTACTTCGGCAAGCTTCCTTCGCGCGGCGATTTCGTCAAAAGCGCCAACAACGTCCAGTTGCTCGACACGCTGGACCGCTGGCTGGCACAAGGTATGGAATTGCTGGCCGAAGCCCCGGACTGGAAGACGACCTACGACAGTTGGAAGCCAGTGCAGTTTGCGTTTCTCGGCTCGCAGAGCAAGCTCGCTATTGCGGGCACGCTCATGGCCAGCAGTGATCTGTCATCGCGCCGCTTTCCGTTCCTGACGGCGGCAGCCATGGAGGTCGATCGCCCGATCAACTTCATCGCGCGCAGCCCGATTGCACTGGCGCGCCTTTGGACACGCGCCGGCCAGCAGATGATCTCGCTCGGCACGGCTACCGACGCGACTGAAGGCCTGCGCCTGCTCGCCGAAGGTCAGCACGGCGTAGAGACCGGCACGGGCGGCACGAGCACGCAATCGCACGACGCAAGCTTCTCGGATTTCATCGACTTCCAGACCGTTGCCGGCCTTGAGCAGATGCTGCGCTCGGAAGGCCACAACATCCGCCTGCGCCGCACGCTGCTGGCGCTTGGCACGCTGCTCCAACCCGTGATGGCGAATGGCTCGTCGCGGCTTGAGAAAGGCCTCACACTGCCGCTGCCCGCAGACCCGCTCTATCGCAGCCTGGTGGCGAGTTTCTGGCTGGAGCTGGTGTCGCGCTTCCTGCAGCGGGCGGACTTCGAGCTGTCGCTGTTCCTGGGCGATATCAACGGTGCCGAGCGACTGGTCATCGGCTTCAACGGCGCTTCGTCACGCACGCTGCACAGCGTCATGTCGCCGCTGGCGTATGCCGAACAGAACATCAACATCGACGATCCGGAATGGGTCGACCAGCATGTCAGCGGAGATTACGGCTTGGCCAAGTTCGTGAGTTACCTGGATCAACCGCAGCTCTCGCTGCGCGTGGCAGTCGATACCTTCCGCGAAGTCTTCATCGGAGAATGAACATGGGTCTGGATGCAATCAAGCGCGGCTTCCGGCCTGCAACACTCCTGGCGAACGCCGCCATGCTGGCCTGCCTGGGCAGTGCCCTGCCCGCGCATGCCGCGGCGGGCGATGCTGCGCCTGTGCCTGGCCAGGTCGTCGCGGGCGGCATGGTGCCGGACGAAGCCACCAAGGCGACCGTGCTGGCCAAGCTGCGCGAGCTTTACGGCAGCGCCAACGTGGTGGATCAGATTGAAGTGGGCAACGTGGTGTCGCCGCCCAACTGGTCGGCCAATGTGCAGAAGATCCTGTCGCCGGCCATCAAGCAGGTCAACCGCGGGCAGCTCAACATCGACGGCACGCAGGTTTCCCTGCACGGCGACGTTGGTAACGAGGCGCAGCGCCAGCAGCTCACAAGCGACATGGCAACAGCGCTCGGCCAGAGCTACACGATCAAGAACGGGCTGCGCGTGGCAGCGGTGTCCGAGCAAGGGCTGCTGGACCAGACGCTGGCTAACCGCATCATCGAATTTGAAACCGGCAGCGCCACGCTCACGCCCAAAGGCCGCGCGATTCTGGATGAAATGGCCGCCGTGCTCCCGCGCCTGAACGGCCGCAAGATCGAGATCGTCGGCCACACCGACAACTCCGGCAGCCGTGCGCTGAACCTCAACCTGAGCCAGGCACGCGCAGAAACGGTCAAGAACTACCTCATCGCCAAGGGCGCCGAGCAAGGCACGCTCACCGCGATGGGCGTGGGGCCGGATCAGCCTGTGGCGGCCAACAACACCGATGAAGGCCGGTCACGCAATCGGCGGATTGAGTTTCGGGCGAGTAAGTGACGCACGAAGATCAGGCAGCGCCGACCGAAGCAGATCGCCAGGCCTGCCTGCTTCGGCTGAGCCAGTATTCGCCCGATGCGCCTGACGCTCCAGTGCCGTTTAGCCACCGCCTGGCCGAAGCCGAGGGGTGGTCGCGTTTATATACGCTGACTGTCATCGAGGAATACAAGCGCTTCGCGTATCTAGCGGTGTTTGCAGGGCACCCCGTCACGCCTTCCGAGGCCATTGATGCCGCCTGGCATCTCCATCTGCAATATTCGAAAGAGTATTGGACGGTGTTCTGCGGGGAGGTACTGGGCGCGCCGCTCCACCATGCGCCAGGTATTGGTGCCCCGGACGAAGACGACACCTACGCACAGCACTACCAGCAAACGATCGAAAGCTATCAGCGCACGTTTGGTATGGAGCCGCCTCCCGATATCTGGCCGGTGCCGGAACCTGTCCAGCCAGACAGTGCGCCAGAGGCTGCCAGCCCCGCACGACATCCGCCCAACCCTGTCACACCGCCGCCTGCATCAACCGCGCGCTCATTCATGCCATCCGTATGGCTTGTGATCGGCGTCAGCCTCATCGCCATCACCACGAATGCCGCCTCGGATGTCGATGTGCTGAGCTATTCGGGGCCGCGTTTTCTCGCGTTCTACCTGGGCGCATGCGTGATGGCATGTCTGCTGATCCGGGCCCTGCATCGAGTCGCATACAGCCGCAACCCATGGGGAACCAGCGGGAGCAACGTGCCGCGTCAGCTGACGCCTGCCGAGGCCGCGCTGATCACCGGTGACGCCGCACGAATGGCACAGGTTGCGGCGTTGGCGCTGCTTGATGCGGGTGCGATCCGCATGGTCCCTCCGGCTAAAAGGAAACGCGACCGCAACACCTACGTGGTCGCGAACCAGGACCGAACGCCGGAGCGCCACGTCAACGCATGGACATGGCTCGCCCGGCAAACGCAGCAGCGCTCGCCGTGGCCGAACTTTCGCAACCGGCTCATCGACGAAGCATCCGATATGACAAATCGGCTGCGCAGCGAAGGATGGCTGTGGCCCCGCGGGGCAATGCGAGGAACGACGCTCGCTGCGTGGGCCATTGCACTGGCGACGCTCTGGCTCGGCGTGATGAAGGTCTTTGTGGGCCTGTCCCGGGAGCGTCCGGTGATGTGGCTGCTGGTCGAGATGGCGTTGTTCGCCATCGTGTACTGGGGCGTGACGGCGCGGCTGATTGGCGTCGGCCGTGCCGGCCCCACTGCGGGGGCCAACGCCGCGCTCAATGTTTATCGTCAGCGCGGCCAGCAGGGGCCACGTGCCGGTTTGTCGACGCACGATCTACTGTGGTTGACCGCGTTTGGCGGCACGAGCGTGCTGGCCAACACAGCGTGGGCCGGATACCGATCGATGATGGGACCACCCGCCGGCGTCAGTTCCGGCGGCTCCGGAGGCGACACGTCGAGCAACTGCAGTTCAAGCAGCAGTGGCTCCAGCAGTTGCGGATCGAGTAGCTGCGGATCCAGCGGCTGCGGCGGTTGTTCGAGCAGCTAGCCGGTTCAGCTCGCGCTTTCCGACGGCGGATCGCCCAGCCCCAGCAGCTCCTCAATCTGCGACAGCGTCGCATCATCTTTGACCACCGTACGCAGCCACGCATGCAGCGGCATGTCGCCCCATTTCGCGGCACGCGCGGCGAGGTAAGCAACGGGGCTGTGCGGCTCGGTCTGGCGGAAGAACTCGGCTACATCGCGCAGCTGGTTCAGCGCCTGCGCACGCGTGCGGATCGGGCCGACGGCAACCGTTTCAACAACCGCGCCTGCGGCTGACTGAGCAGCCTGTTGTTGAGCCCCCTTCGCTTCCACAGCGGTGGGCTTGGGCTCTGGCTTGCCACCAAAACGTTCCACTAACGCGCGCACCGCCTGCAATGCTTCACGTGCGGGCCGGAAGCTCGGCGCATGGTCTCCAGCGCGGGCATCCAGCACCGATTCCAACCGCAACAGCGCAGCGCCACAGCCAACCACATCATCATGCAGCGTCTTGTAGAACGCCGGCGGCGTGGCGCGCCGTGCGGATTCAAACTGCTCCTGCGTGATTTTTCCGCGCGACAGCTCGTCTGCCTGCTCTGGATCACGACGGATGGCTTCGACCAGGCTGGTCGCGACTTCCCAATCGATCAGGCTGTAGCCGCCCTTGCCCGCGTCCACCAGCGGCACCTCGCGAATGAGCTGGCTCGAACGCGTCGCAAGCCACGCCATGCTGCCCGTGCGGGCTTCAGGATCATCGGCTTCCGGCAGCGGATAGAGGTGCTCCCAGAACTGTTCGCACAAGCCGGCGATCAATTCGTAGCCCTCGCGCAGGCCGGCAAAGCCACGCTCCTTGGACAGCGCCTCGGCCAACCATGCGGCCAGGCGCAGATCCTTCGTGCGGTTCTGCAGCAGTGACGTGCTCTCGGCAATGACGGCGCGCCAGTCGGCCTCCTTGATCTCCGTGACCCACTCACCTTGATCGAGTGACGGGTCATCAAACCGGCGCGCATCCTGGATGCTGTCGAATTCTGCAGAGAAGAGCATGTCTTCACCGCACGGCTGGGCGCCGGGCAGCGGAGCGAGCAATTGGTCAAACGGAAGAGAGGCCATGTTCGGAAACGAAACCGGAATGCAATACGAAAATCAGGGCTTGCCGACGCGGCAATCCGCCAGCGCCAGCGTCAGGCCAACGAACTGCCGGTTCAGGCAATCCAGCGTGATGTCCTTGCTGGGCTTGTACGCTGCCAGCTTGTGATCGGGAAACAGCGCTTTGAGCGCGTCACGCTGATCGTCCTGGAACGGCGCGCCCACTTTCAGCTCTTCGGTCAGGGCCAGCGTGTTCAGGCTGTCGTCGGACAGCGGATAGACCTGACCCTTGAAGACCAGGCGGCGACCGTCGTATTTCTTCGACGCAGTCGACGCGTCCTTGAAATATTCGGTCAGTACCTGGCGGTACGAAACCTGCAACGGGGTGTCGTCCTGAGCGAAAGCGGGCGTGACGAGCAGCGCAGCCACAGCAGAAGCGGCGGCGAAGCGGGACAGAGCGTTCATATCAGCGTGCGTGAAATTTGGCGTCCGCACGCGCAAGGGCGGACGGTGGAGATGCTACGCAGGCTTGGGGCGATTGGGGGGATTGTTTCTAAATCTTCATGTTGCGGCGGGCCAGTGGGCAGCCTTTTTCACTGCGCCTTACCAGCGCCTGACCAGGCGCAAATGAACTCCTGCGGAATGTACTTGCGCGCATCGGCTTCGCTCATGCGGCGAGCAATATCCACGACGTTTATATAGTCGCGCCCGTCGCTGTCACGAGATTCCACCACCAAGCGCTTGCCGTCTGGGCTGAACCGGGCACTTTTGGGAAGCCCCGGCATGAGGTACATGCCGACTTCCACGCCGGTAGCCAGATCCGTTACGCGGACGACGGGCTGATGGCCGAGCGACGCCACCAGTTCTCTGCCTGCGCCGTCGTGCCAGGCAGCGCCCGGCTCCGTGATTTGCCCCATGTATTCGGCATCGCACAGCGCCCATGCGGCCACAACTTCGGAGGGCGTATTTGCGGCGCCGGGACGTATCAACTGCAGACTGTCCGCAGACGGCCACGCGACCAACAGGCCATCCGCAGGCCCCTGGCGCGGCAAAATTTGTCCGACATTCTCTGGAGCGTTTTTCGGTGCCGGCGGCGGGGGGAATTCGGCGTCAAGGCGAGCGACCGCTGCGGCATCATCCCACTTGACCACCTGCCCGGCGGATTCCTGCTCGGTCACCGGGGGCGGCAGCACAGCCCGCAACGCTTCAGCCGCTTTCGTGCGTACTTTCGCAGATGCAACCTCGGCTCGCCGCGCGTCGCGCTCAGCGCGTCGCTCTTCTTCTGCACGCTGCTCGACGGCATCTTGTTCGGCAGCCTCCTGATTCCACGAAGTCCGCCATTCGCGTAATGCCGGCCACGTTGCCAACGACAGACCGCCGTAGAGAACTGCCACGGCCGCGACTGCTGTCAATACGATACGGCGATGCGGTGACCACCCCATACGGGCCACGTCAGTGGCAGCCCCCACAGCTAGACCGAAGATGGCGCCCGCAAGCAACCCGCCCAGATGCGCGGCCTGATCTACGCCCTTGATAGCGAAACCCATCACGATGTTGATGGCCACCGTCTGCATCAACACCTTTCCTGTTCCCGATAGCCTGGCTCCTTCTTTTGCCAGCGACGGTGGCGTGTCATCGTGCAGCCACGCCATGACGATCAGCGCGCCGCACAGCGCCATGATGGCGCCTGATGCACCGACGCTCACGGTCATGTTCGCGTCGGTTTGAGATACGAGTTGCCATCCCAGCCAGCAAGCGCTGGCATAACTCGCCCATAGACCGCCAAGCAAATAGATCGCAAGCGTGCCCGCTTGACCAAACCAACGCTCCGCCAGCCTGCCCACAAGGAACAGCATGTACATGTTGAGCAGCAGGTGAACAATCCCCGCATGCAAGAACACATTTGTCAGAAGGCGCCAAGCGTCGCCCGTAAGCGAGAGCGCCGCCAGGTTGCCGCCCAAACGGTACAGCGCTGACGGCGAGAACGTGACAAAGCCCTCGCCAAACACAATCGACAGAAGAAAGACAAACGCCGTGATGCGGATCAGAAGCGTAGTAACGGAAAGCTTTGGCGTAGCGCGCGTCGCTGCGGCTTGCTCCTCAGAGCGAACGTGATGGTCGATGGACGGCAATGCCTCGACCGTCGTGGCCGTATGTGGCGGCAGGCGGTCTTCAGGAGAATCCAACATAGATTTGCTCTGCGGTGAGGCTTGATAGAAGGCGGGGCTTGCCGGCAGGCCTTAGGCGAGCCGCCCAGTCGATTGATTTGATGGAGTAGCCGTCTGCACAGCACAAGTACGACAGACCTTTTTCCGTCCAGGAAACAAGGTCACTCGTAGCGATATCCCTGCTCGTCGTAACTTTCGAGTGTGATTGCTTTGCTATCGACAGGGCTACAGACGAGTGCCTTGGTCGCGTCACTCGCACCTGCATCGCGATCGACCTCGAATCCCCACTGCAATCCGCCCACCCACCAGATCTGGCCCATGGCGCATTCCGTCAACTGACACCCCCCCCAGATGATTGACAGGAGGCATATCCGTCGCCTTCCGTGACGACGCGGAAACTACGGCTCGAACCGAAGAACGCCACGTTCCTGGCCTGATCACCGCTCACTGTATGGCGGCTGCCGGAGTCAGACCGGACCTGGTATTGATAGCGCACGGTTTCATCGGCCTGGGACGCGCGAGTCCACTCCACCATCAGCAAAGCCGGGTCGCGAAAAACGAAAATCAAACAGAACAGGAGGAGAAGGAAGACCAGAGCCCCTGCTTTGACACCTGATGTACCGCTTGGCTTCCATTTACGCTTCTGCGCGATAAACGACACCAAGAGACACGCAAAGGCAGCCACGCCGACGCCACCCGCTAATTGATGCGTGTTGCTTTCGTTAGACAAATCCAATTTCCTTGAAGTGGATGGCGCAGGCGGCCATGACGGCTTCGGCGTCAGTCGCTGCGCAACATATTCGCAAGTGCCCACTGATGCGAGTACCTACAACGCCAGCACTGAGAGAGCCGCAGCAATGGCAGCAGCGCGTTTCGCCATTCGCGCGACAAGGGACGCACGGTGGTGATGCTACGCACGCTTGGGGTGGGACGTGTTTCTAAATCTTCATCTAGCCCCACTGTCCGCAGCTGGCCGTAGAAGCCTTTGCGAAAACCCATGGCTCTTGCCTACTAAGGCAGATTGGCCGGCCAGTTCAGTGGCTGCTCCGGTCCGATGCCTTTCTCCCGCCTGATCCGCCCAACCTCGCTCTTCCACTCCACGGGGAAGACTGGCCAGTAGCACAGGCATTCCGCCAGCCAATTGAGTACGTGGTCGGGGTTGCGGCCTTTGTGTAGCCATTCGCCTGGCATGGCGGGAGCTTGCACGGCATCCATGCCCTTCTGCATGAACGTCTGTATGTAGTGCCAGAGACGCTCGCCACTGTTGCGCGGGCCAACCCAGATCAGATCCTCTCCACGTCGTTCCGGGTCCGCTGCATCCAGCGGCGGCCAGTACAGAAGCAGACAGCCGCCGTATTCTCTCTTGCGCCGCTTCTCGCGCGCTTCGTCCGACAAGTCATAAGCGGGCACGCTAGAGCCACTGATCAGATCCAGCAGACCAGTGATAGCAAGACTGCTATCCACTTCGCCGCCGGTTTGCCGCGACCAATTCACCTCTCTTCGGAGTTCCTGAGCCCTCTCGTTGACCGACGTCGCGTATTCCTGGCTTTGCTCAGATTCGGCAGGCGGCACCCAATGTACGTGGGCTTGGACACGTGACCAGTCGAGTACTGCATTGCCGCCCCATCGCCTGGGCCGCAAAACATACACCTTCCCTGTGGAGCGGTTGAAGCGATAGCGCGCGCAGCGCGCCGTGAACACGTGGCTTTGAAATTCACGCCAGAGCATGGATGCCATGGATACGCCTAGCACTGCGAGGAGCAACATCCCCAAGAGCACCCCAAGCTCCTTGATGGAGTTCGGTGGGAATGGCATCTGCGAATCGCCAACAAACGCGATATCCCACAAGAACCACAGCGTTCCCGCGCTCAGCAGCAAACATAGCGGCATGAAGCACACAACGATGATCAAGCCAATCCAGCGCGGCAGTTCATCGTTGCGCAGATTGCTCAGTTCCAGGAAGTGCTCATTAAAGTCGAGGACTGTAGGCTCAGGAGGCCACAGGATGGCCGGGTCGGACGAGGTAGCATCAAGCGCATGCTGCATGGGGGCATCGCGCAAATCGGCATAGTCTTCAAGTGCCTTGACCATGCTGTGCTTGCGCCGATAGCGATGAAAGGCGGCCTCAAATGTGAACATCGTTGGATGCTGTTATTCAGTGCACTTCAATTCACGGACTCGGTGGTGCACATACGGCACGGTGCTTTTCGAGGGTATCCGCTGCCTTGGCCTGGTAACTCAACTCCCTTTGCATCGGACTTGAGGTATGGAAGCCCTTGTGCGGCGATTCATACCCAGTGGATACCGGCACCTTCCTGGCACGAGAAAACTAAATTCGCTGAGTTAGGCCGGTTTGCGAAACGATCTCTGCCGGCCACTTCGGTTCCGGCGCAAGGCGTTGCCCGACGTACTCGAAAATACCCGCAGGAAGAAACAGCCAAAACAGCGGGATCCCAACCGCCGTCAGCAGCACCAACTCAACCACGTGCATATTGGCGCGAAGCCGTGCGCCTTCTTCTGTCCGATCAAACAACGGATAGAACTCCAGCAGGCACCGTCGGAAACTGATATCGCGCGGGAACGGCCTGATGTTTCGCAGATTCTTTGGCCCCTCACTCATGAAGCATCGGATATACGCCCACATCTGATGCAGCACGGGTGGAGTCGCCACCTGCGACTTCACGATGATCCGATCCTGGACCTTGGTCGTATTCGCTTCGCACTGCGCCAAAATCAGCCCATAGCGCACCGAGTACGTCTTGCCGTTGTATCCGGCGATCTTTCCAATTTCCGCTTCGACACGCGACCAATGCAGCTCCTTGATCACGGTCTTCCATTTGGCGAATGGATTCGCCTTGGGTAAATACTCGAACGCAAAAACTTTCTGATTTTTTCGATCGAATAGAACCGGAAGGTCTCGCGGCGTCCTTACCCCTCTCTTGATGAGGTGAAGCAAAAGGATCGCAAGCCCCAGCAGCATCAAGGCCAGCACGGACGCGATGACCGGCGACTCTTCAGGGTGGCCCTCCTGATACATCTGACCGATGAACGGCAGCATGGCCACAAATGCGATGGAGACGCCCACCCCAAACATCAGGCCGAAACCACGCTGGATGGACGAGGCCCGGGACAGCTCAAACACGTCTTCATTCACGTAATTGAGGTCAAGTGCGAGGTTTGGTTGGTCATTCTTGTCGCTGGACTTGAGCGGCACGGCTGGGCCGGGCAAGTCTTCATACCAATAGGGGCTCTGGGGTTGCAGCTTCGATACATTTCCCGCCATCTCGACCACTCATCATCGTTCTCCGCTCTGCCTGAGCTTTCCTGAGGCATCGCGCTCCCTGCATTTCGGGTGTGGATCGCCGAAGTCCGCTGTCTTTGCGTGCTGCGTTGCCCTCGAACCCCTTTCTTTGGCAGTACGACAGGGGTGCATCGCCCTCAAAGAGTGGCAGTCGGGGCACAACGGTCAGCACTCCGCTCTAAAACAACCGACCCATCGGGCCTCAGAGAGCCGTCTTCCACCTTCTGGCAACCAAACGTGCTGCATTGAGGCTCGCATGCCATGCTTAGACCGTCGGACATGCCAGTCGGAGGTCGAAATTTTGGACCTCTGGCAGTGGATTGCCGCTATTTGATGCTCGCACTGCGCTGTCAACGGCTGAAATGCGCAGTTCAGAGGCGCATGTCTGGGGCTCGGATGTGCGTAAGCGGCTTGTCGCTAAGGAGCTACGGTGCTGTTCGAGGGCCTTCCATCGCAATCGCTCCTCCAGAATCCGAGATGCATTGGCACACGGCTAAACGGCTTTAGACAATGCCTCGTTCAATGCCTCCTGCGTCCCCCAGCGCCGCAAGAACGCGAGATTATCTTCTGCAGACAAGCGACCCTGCGCCCGATACACCATCGCGGTCATTACAGCGCCCGTCTGTACCGGGCGATCTTCTGGCTCGCCCAGGCCGGAATCACTACCCCATTCCTTAGGGAACCGGGGCCATGCACACGTCATCTGGCTCATCATGTGGCAAGACGCTTCCATGAAGCCGGGCTTCTGCTCCAAGATGTGCTGACGCCAACTGGGCTTACCGCAGTACGTCGTATATTCCTGCGGCAGATAACGCGGAATCTGCTTGTAGTTCGAAGGCGCGCTTGGTGGAATCTGGTCGACCGTAGGGCCGTCCTCCATGTAGCGACGAATGTATTCCCACATGCCAGCCGCCTGGAGATCCCTGAACGGCAACGTCGGCCCGACAAAGATCGCGTCCTCATCGGAATCACTCCCAACCTCACCAGAGGGCGGGCGATATAGCGCTATCGCCTGGACAGTCTCCTTATCCCCCCGCCGAACACCCTCCGGTTTCAGCAACGCGACGATCTTTTCCCAGTCGATCACCACATTGCCACCGCAATATTTTGGTCGCAGTACGTATATTTTTCTTTTCAATCGATTAAATCGGATGCGACCGCGCGCTAACGTGAAGAATGCTGTGCGCATTCCTCCGACAAAAAACCACAAGTACAGCAAGAAACCGCACCCAATAGCCAAAGGGAAGAACAGAAGCCACCCCATCCATAGAAGAACCTTGTCCCCATCCCCTAAAGATGTCTTCACAAAGAAGAAAATTACTCCATCTGATATCAATGGATAAATAGCGAAACCAAACCACCACCATATCATTAACAACGCAGGAATCACGACAAAAAAATTCCCAATACCTGCCCGCCATTGCAGATCCCATCCTGGGTTGCATATTTCCAGGTAAGCATCGTTTTGCGCAAAAATGCATCTACCCGGGAGGCTTATGCCCTCTGCGTCGCTGGGCTCGTTAACACGCCATTGGCGTTGCCCATCGACATTGAGGTACTTGCGACCTTGCTCAGCCGAGCGACTTTTTTTTCGCGCGTAAGCGTTTTCACGTACAAACATTTTTACCCACCTAAATTCCAGACTGCGCGTTCGCCAATTTCTGAAGCGTGTCGCCTAGATTGTTGTGTATTGGCTTTTTTTTCTTACGCTTCAAGTTCAGCGGATTGTCGCGCAACCAAGTAATCCAGTCATCCTCTTTGAGAATCAGAACTGCAATGACCGCCACGACAGTAAGTACCGCCCCAATCAGACCCAGTACAGCGGCTACAGCCAGCAACGAGGCATTTCCTATTGCAAAAACGGCAACGCCAGTGCTTACAACGGTGAAAACCGTACCAGCCACGCTTGCGATCTGCGCCGCCATCACTGCATAGCTTCCTCGTTGCCCTGACGTCCAAGCATCAATCCCGTCAAAAAATGCCGAAATGAGCGCAGCGGGCAGCAGGAATTTGAACGCCGTCAGTCTCAGTCCCTTGAGTTGAAGGGCCTGCAACTCATCCAAAGTCGCCTGCATGCCAGGCGTTGAGAACAGGTTGCGACCTTCAATTCCCTTGAATACGGTCTCCTCATAAGCCTTAGCCCTCCAATCCGCCAGGCTTCCGATACCTTGCAGGATATTGCCAACTAACTCAATCCCCGTTCGGCCATCCATTTTCGTCTGGAACTGTGTGCCCTTGATGATCGCGAAACTCACATCCAACAAACCCGCCAGCGCGGCTGCACGCGCATTCGGCGCCGCTTTAAAGGCATCAGCCCTGTTTGCCGCATTCGAAAGGCCTCGTTCGGCGTTTCGCAATCGGTCCCGGTTTGCTTGAGACAGCGTCCCGGCGTACTGGGCCGCGGTCCGGCCGAGTGTAGTTACACCAAGCGACACAAGGTACCTAGTCAGCTTAGCCTCCACCTGCGGGACTGGAAGACCTTGAACAGTCTTCATCATCTTCACACTCATAAGCGACGCGATATGCAATGGCCAGGCAAGCTTGCGTAGCGCGGCGCTCTCGCTGATACGCGGAAAAGCTTCCATGAAGCCCAGCGCCTTGTCGCCCAGCGAAACCCGGGCAGCAAATGGCTTCAACTTGTCCGTGACAGCGTCAGCGAGACTTGTGGTTGGTTCGGCATTCGGTAGAACCTGGGGAGGAGGTGATTCCTGTGTCAGCGCCTTCATCTGCTCGCGATAAGGCACATTATTGAAAGACAGCGTCTTGCCCAGCACGTTGTCATCCCATAGATCTACCTTCGCAAGCCACGCCTTGCCCGCCTTGTTGGATTCTGTTCCGCTCATGCAGTGCGCCAACTCCAAACTCAGAGCCGCGCCCCCCCCCGGCTGGTTGACTGCCGTGTCTTTTGGGCTATATAGCGCAATCGCTTGCTTGAGCGACGCCGAGTCGAGCCAGGCAACCTGATCGCGCCCCAAGGTCTCGCGCAACGCCTGCACGTTGTTGTACTCACTGCCTTGGGCCGCAATAATCGTTGCAGCGGAAGTCGAATCAAACAACTCTTTGAACTCTGCATCGCCCGCTGCGGCTGCTCGATCTCGCTCGGCTTGCTGGTTGCGGGCGATCGCCGCTTCGCGAATGGCCTCTTCCCTAGCGCGTGTCGCCTTGTCTGCATAGAACACCCCTGCGGGGCGCCGCATCTTGTTCCAGTTATCAATATGCTCGCTAGCTTTTTGGATCGCTCCTTTCTTTACAAGATCACGCAAGCCTTGCGCACCTATGGCCGTTTGATACACCCACTCATTGCTGACACTGGTATCAAACCCTGGGGAGCTTCTCGCCTGCCATGCTGTGTAGACGCTCTGCGCCTCGCCTTGCAAGTGGCCCAACTCCTGTGTGATTCCCATCGCATCATCACACGCAACTACCGCACCGTGGTTCTGCTGCAAGAACGCAGCCATTTGCTTCAGACGGGCTGCATGGGCCTTCTCATAAGTAGGGCCAGTCCGCATAACCGTAATCGTTTCATCGACACCAAAAGCATAACCATCCGGCGTCATTTTTGGAGTCGAAACCTCCTCCTGGTAATCGCCCCAGCCACGTTCCTGCGGCGTACTCCCCATCAAGCCATACAGCAAAGGATCCAGCGCATCTATTAACTTGGGGTTCGCCAACGCAGCAAATTCGGCCACTTGCCCATTGAGCAGTCCCGGTTGCGTCGTGTCCGGCTGACTGGTGTTGCCGTTTGCCCAGCCTGCCACATCGAACGATTTCATGTACGCGGCAGGATTAGCAGAAATCACGTTTTTGAAATGCTCATAGTCGATCGGATCTGGGCTAAACAGATACCAGAGCTTCTTCACTCGCTTCGCATCCCGGATCCACACCATGCTGTTGTTCGCTTGTCTGGAATCACGCGCACAAGCGATCTTCGGTGCCGTTTTTCCGGGCACAAACACATCGAACTCGGTCAGATACCCTTGTGGATGCACCACATAACCCTTCCATTCATCGTCGGTGCAGATGAGAGGGCCTCGGTCAACGTGAACGTACAGATACCCCGCACGGAGCAAGCGTACGTTATAGACCGCCGTTCCGATCGCAACACCAGCAGGTTTGGCCTGTAGTTGTCCAGTGGGACTCAATTGCTTAAGCAACGTCATGTTTGCTTTCTGAGCGCTGTAAGCAACTGCGTATCGCGTGAACAAGATAGGCAGCCCCTTGCGATCGCAGTTGCTGCACGGCGTTGCACAGACTTTTTCAGCAGCCATGGAAATGCTTCCTCATGCAAATTGCTCGTAGACTTCAAACAGGCTGGCAAAGCCCGCTTCGGGATCGTTATGCAACGCTTGCAAAACACGTGCAAGCACGTCGCGCCACCGTGGGCTGTCCCAATCAATTGGTAAACCGGCGGCGCTGTCCTGGGCGCTTTGCAGAATCGGTCGCCAGCTGCACCAGATGAAGTCCTGCAGATTGGAGTCCACCAACCCCAGTTCCTGTCCCTTGCTCAACAACCGGGTCATGCTTGCCGCATCCGGCTGTTTTTCAGCCGGGACCCCTCGCTGTGCCAACCGTGCCCATATGCGATTCCCAATCGGCGACGAATGGGCTGTCTGCCACTGGTCGGCGTTCGTCAGACGGTTAAGCGGGGGCACAACGGTTTGCGTATTAGATGAAACGTTTCTCTGCGCTTTGAACCAGATCGGTGCGGGAGAGGCGCTATCTTCTCTTGCAGACAAATCTGCCATGGGGCCCCATGGCTGCGTCAATGACCACCACGCCTGTGCTTGTCCCAGCCACACGTTCTGCTGCTCCGTCGACAGCCTCAGCCAGACACGTTGCATGACACGCGGATCCTGATAGCGAAATAGTCTTGCCGTGTGACTTCGGGGTACGTATTGCAACCCGAGCTGAGCAAGATGCTGGGCAAGCCGCGTAGCCGACTCTGGGCTGAACAAGACAGCGCAGAAGTATTGCCTCGCCAATCGTTGATCGGCCTCCTTGCTAGCCTCCTCCAGCCAACGGGCCAGCGTTTCTCGCACGCGCGCCTGTGGCAGATTGTCGGTATCGGCATCGAGCAACAAGTGGTCGGGAAACGGCACGAGGCAAGGCGCCTCGTCCTCTCGGCCCGCGTAAAAGCTATCGGGAACGGCCTTCCTCTCGCTGATAGTCTCGGGCCACTGTTCGGATAATTCGGCTGCAAGGGGATTACCTTCCCACGCGTCAAGCAGCAAATACGCACGCAATGGACGGTCGCGAGAGGCCTGTTGTTGCAGCATGCGATAGCCGGCCGCCAACTCCCTGCACCGAGCCAGGTAATCGTGAGCCGGGACCGCTTTCTCTGCTGGGGTGGGATTCAACATCACGTCTGCAAGACCAGCCAACATGCGATTCGTCATGTCCTTGCTCAAGCCGTTCACCGCGACACCGAGCCCGCGCCGCTGGCGGCAGCGCTATCTTCCTGGACACTGCACCCCTTCAATTTTCCCTGCGCCAAGCTGTTATCCCCCCCCGCCCCACCCGGCCCCACAAACCGATGCCCCGCCCCCTTAAACGTCACCATCCCAGGTGCATGCAGCTCAATCGTGCCGTTCGTCACCTTGATCTGCGCACCGGCCGCATTGACGAGCACATGCTGCTTCGCCTCCGCCGTCACGTTGCCCTGGGTGGACGCCACGGTCACGGCCTTCTCGGCTACCAGATGGCTCTCGCCCTTGAGGCTGGAGAGCCCGACCTTGCCGCTGGCGGCATGCATGGCGATGCCCGGTGTCGCATCCCCCGCCTGCCCAAGCGATTTGCCGTGCGCGTACAGGCTCAATCCCTCGGCGACTGCGACTGAGAGATTGCCGCCCGCGGCAACGTTGGTGTCCTGCTTCGCGATCAGCGTGGCTTGCGTGCCGGCAACCAGCACAGCATCCACAGGCGTCGTGCTGACGATGCCCTTGGGCGCGGAGACTTGCAGATGCGGTTCGCTGTAGGCGATGGCTTGTGCGCCCTCGCCGGCGCTATCCGCATGGCGCAGCACTTCGGTGGTGTGGCGCAGTTGCTTGAGCGCGGGAAGCTCCTTGGCGGCAGGTTCATCGGCCAGGCCGGCCTTCTGCTTCTGCGCTGCGTCGGCAAGCGATTCGGCGAGGTAGCTCACGGCTTCGATCTGACTGGCGGCGGCTTCGCTGTCTTGCAGCGCGGCGCCGCTGTCGTCGGTGGCCAGCGCGGCCCCGTGGCCAAGATCTGCCTGCCGCGCGCTGTCGACCTGTTCCTTGTGATGGCCAAGCACGAGGCCCGTGGCGGCCTGCGTGGTGCTGAGCTGCGTGCGGGCCTGCCCTTCGGAGTCATCAAAGACGAGTTGGTTGTAACCCGACGAGCCCGACTGGCTGCCGGCTAGCGCCTGCGTCTTGATGCCGGACAGCACGGCGTTGTGGGCGTAGGCGCCCTGGCTCTTGCTGTCGCCGGCAAACCACGCCGGCGCGTTGCCGGTGGCGCCGGCTGCGCCGGCCTGGTTCTGGTTGTACTGCGCGTTGGTCTGGCCGCTGCCGTTGTAGGCAGCGCCCACCACCACAGGCCGATCGATGTCGCCTTGCAGGAATTCGACCAGCACCTCCTGGCCGACACGCGGTAGCGCCACGCCGCCCCAGTTCGGTCCGGCCACGGGCGCCGTCACGCGCACCCATGCGCCAAGACCTGCGCTGG
>Ga0154015_1048785_pt1 | contig 25158 bp, 24 predicted proteins | sample DielMetaTC5pm1_FD_151992 | JGI IMG/M metagenome (GOLD analysis project Ga0154015, IMG submission 151992) | Corn rhizosphere microbial communities from Kellogg Biological Station, Michigan, USA - Diel MetaT C5pm-1 (Metagenome Metatranscriptome) | ecosystem: Host-associated > Plants > Roots >... | reverse complement strand
GTGCTGAAGCGCGCCAAGAAGATTGAGCCTATCGGCGGCGACTACGTGGTGCGGGACAAGAACGGCAAACCGAAGACGGCGGCAGCCTGTCGCGATGCATGGAACGACGCCAAGGCGCGCGCCGGCCTGACCGACACGGGCTACACGATCAAGGACATTCGCGCCCAGGCGCTGACCGATGCCAAGCGCGCCGGGTACGACATCGACGAGCTGCAGATCGCGGGCGCGCACACTGATCGGGCAACAACCGAGGGCTACATCAAGCAGCGCGACGTGCCGGTTTCAAACGTTCGTCTCACGCTTCCGGCGGCCTGAAATTCTGTCAAATATGAGCCACCCGACGTGCCGGAAAGCCGCATGGCCACGTGCTTAAGAAATAAGCACAATATTGGACAGTTTTCTTAGAAACCGTTGACCGGCGCGGTTTTGCGACTGATTGCGCACCTACATGGGGTGCAGGTGGTCGGAGGTTCAAATCCTCTCGCCCCGACCAAAACAAAAGCCCGCGTAACGGATCACGTTACGCGGGCTTTTTCGTTTCTATCTGAGCGCTTCTTGTCTGCAATATCGGCTTTATGGCTTGTCGGTACGCAGCACTTCCAACACGGCCGACAGCTCACGCCGCAAGTCCTGAACATCGACCGACGCGCTCGCAGCGACGGACATCGGCGCCGCAACCTCCATTTCCAATTCTTCGGCCTCGACCGGCGACGCTGCGGCCACGCCATGCCGCAACTCGTCCAGCCGGTTCCGCGCGCCATTGATCGTGAAGCCCTGCTCATACAGCAGCTCGCGAATACGCCGGATCAGCAGCACTTCATGATGCTGGTAGTAACGCCGATTGCCGCGTCGCTTGACGGGCTTGAGCTGTGTGAACTCCTGCTCCCAATAGCGCAGCACGTGCGGCTTGACTGCGCACAGGTCGCTCACTTCGCCAATGGTGAAGTAGCGTTTGGCAGGAATCGGCGGCAGGTTGACCCGCTCCGTGTGTTTATCGGCGGCCATACAGGGCTGAACTACAGGGCTGGCGAAAGAAACGGATTGAACGGACAGCTGAACGAGATCACGCAGCAGAGTTACGCGACGTCGACAGGCAGCGGCTCGACGCGCTCTTCAACGAGCGCCTTGAGCTTCTGGCTCGCATGGAACGTAACGACGCGACGCGCGGTAATGGGGATGATCTCCCCCGTCTTTGGGTTTCGGCCCGGGCGCTGCGGCTTGTCGCGCAACTGGAAGTTACCGAAGCCGGACAGCTTGACGCTATCACCCTGTTCGAGCGCCTCGCGAATCACGTCGAAAAATGCCTCGACCATGTCCTTCGACTCACGCTTGTTCAAGCCGACCTGCTCGAACAGCATCTCGGCAAGCTCGGCCTTGGTAAGCGTCGGCACGTCCTGACCGCGCGCATCACGTGCGTCGGCCAATGCTGCCGAAGAAGAACCGAGCGAGTCGCCCAAGGATGCCGCCAACGCTGGCGCGTGTTGATCGTTCATAGGATTCGCTTAGCGTATTCGATCCGAATGCGGAGGTTCGTTCGAGCTGTCTCTAGCGCAGTGCGGACGTCTGAGACGTCAAGCGCGCAGGCGCGCGCCAAATGCATCGCCGGCCGCTCGAATCAGTTGCTGTGTGGCGGCCTCGACAATGTCGTCCTGAAGGGTGCTGTCAGTATCTTGCAACGTAATTCTGAAGGCAAGGCTTTTCTCCTGCGCCCCAATGGCAGCCGTGGCGGCCTTCGGACGGAACTCATCGAACAGCACAACGCCCTGCAGATAACGCTGCCACGGGGTGCCGACAGCCGTTTTCTCGAACGTGTCGACCAGATCCTGCACCGCCACATCCTGGCGCACAACCAGAGCGATGTCGCGCGTCACGGCCGGCACGCGCGGCACTTCACGATACTTGGGCAGGCCCACCGCAGTGATGGCATCGAGCTCCACCTCCCACACCACCGGCGCAGTCGCCAGATCGTACTTCTGCAGCCAACGCGGATGCAGTTCACCGATCCAGCCGATGGCGCGGCCATTCAGCACCACGCGCGCGGAGCGCCCCGGATGCAGCGCGGGATGTTCGGCGCGCTCGAAACGCGCCTGCAGCGGCCACAGCAGCGACTCGACATCGCCCTTCACATCGAAGAAATCGACCGGACGGGTCTGCACGCCCCACTGCTCTTCCTTCGACGGACCATATGCAATGCCGCCCGCCATCATCGGTTGCGCGTAGCCGGCGATCGACAGGCCACCGTCGGCGACGCTCGCATCGCGGTGGAACACACGTCCCACCTCGAACATACGCACGCGCGAAGCCTTGCGATTCAGGTTGTAGCGCACCTTGTCCAGCAAACCGCCGATGAGCGTGCTGCGCATCACCGAGTACTGGCTGGCAATCGGATTCAGCAGCGGAATCGGGTTGGTGTTGCCAGCAAAGTCGGCTTCCCATTCGGTCTCGACAAAGGCGAAGTTGACGACCTCGTGGTAATCGCGCGCGGCAACGGCGTGACGCACGTCGTGCATCGTGCGACGCGCCTCGTCGGTCAGGCGCATCGCGCTCTCGGCCACCGGCGGCTTGGCGGGAATCTGCTCGAAACCGTAGATGCGGGCGACTTCTTCGATCAGGTCTTCCTCGATTTCGAGATCGAAGCGATACGACGGCGGTTCGACGATAAACACGTCGCCGTCCACGCTGAACGTGAGGCCGAGGCGCTTGAACACGTCCGCCACAACCTCGTGCGACAGCGGAATACCGAGCACACGTGCAGCACGTGCGACACGCATGCGCACCGGTTCGCGCTTAGGCAAGTTGACAATCTGATCGTCGATCGGGCCAGCCTGGCCGCCGCAGATTTCCAGGATCAGGGCACTGATGCGTTCGATGTGCTCAACGGTGGTCGCATAGTCAACGCCGCGCTCGAAGCGATGGCCGGCATCGGTCGAGAAGTTGTAGCGGCGTGCACGGCCCTGGATGGCTTCCGGCCACCAGAATGCGGCCTCGACGTAGATGTTCTGTGTATCGAGCGTGACAGCCGTCTTGTCGCCGCCCATGATGCCGGCGAGGCTTTCGATGGCCTGCTCGTCCGAGATCACGCCGACCTTCTCGTCGACGGTGATGGTGTCGCCATTGAGCAGCTTCAGCGCTTCGCCGGCCTTGCCCCAACGCACCGTCAGGCCACCGTGGATCTTGTCCAGATCAAATACGTGCGACGGGCGGCCCAGCTCCAGCATCACATAGTTCGAAATATCGACCAGCGCGGACACGCTGCGCATGCCCGCGCGCTCGATGCGCGAGACCATCCAGGCCGGTGTCTTCGCATGCGCATTTACGCTGCGGATAATGCGACCAGAAAAGCGACCGCACAGGTCCGGCGCCTCAACCTTGACGGGCAGCTTGTCAGCCAGCGCTACCGCAACAGGTGCCATCGACGGCATGGTGATCGGTGCGCCCGTCAGAGCGGAAACTTCACGTGCCACGCCGTGGATCGACAGGCAGTCCGCCTTGTTGGGCGTGAGTTTAATGATGAAGATCTGGTCGTCCAGATCGAGTACCTTGCGGATGTCTTCGCCCACCGGCGTGTCTTCCGGCAGGATCAGGAGGCCGCCGTGGTCTTCCGACAGCTTCAGCTCGCGCGCCGAACACAGCATGCCGTAGCTCTCCACGCCACGCAGCTTGCCGATCTTGATTTTGAACGGCTTGCCATCTTCGCCTGGCGGCAGCTCGGCGCCGACCATCGCGCACGGCACCTTGATGCCTACCGACACATTCGGCGCGCCGCAGACGATCTGCAGCAGCTCGCCCGTACCCGCATCGACCTTACACACGTTGAGGCGATCGGCGTCCGGGTGCTTGTTCACCTCGACCACATGGCCGACAACGATCTGCGAGAACGGCGGCGCAACGGGGTCGACCTCTTCCACCTCGAGGCCAGCCATCGTCAGACGATGGGAGAGTTCATCCGTGGTGATCGACGGATTGACGAAACTGCGAAGCCAGGATTCCGGAAATTGCATGGCGCGACAGGAAAGAGAATTCGATTAGCGGGGCGATGGAATAACAAGTGCGAGCGCTCGGCGCTTACGCGAACTGGCGCAGGAAACGCACATCGCCCTCGAAGAACAGGCGCAGGTCGTTGATGCCATAACGCAGCATCGTCAGGCGCTCCAGGCCGGAGCCGAACGCAAAGCCGATGTAGCGCTCAGGGTCCAGGCCCATGTTGCGTACCACGGTCGGGTGCACCTGGCCGGAACCGGAAATCTCCAGCCATTTGCCGTTGCCGAACGCCATGTCGATCTCGGCCGACGGCTCGGTGAACGGGAAATACGACGGGCGGAAACGCACCTGGATGTCGTCGCGCTCGAAGAAATTGCGCAGGAAATCGGTATAGACGCCCTTCAGGTCGGCAAAGCTGATGTTGTCTGCAATCCAGAGGCCTTCGACCTGATGGAACATCGGCGAGTGCGTGGCATCGCTGTCAACGCGGTACGTGCGCCCCGGAGCGATGACCTTGATCGGCGGAATGCGGTCGAGATGCTTGTACTTCTCGACGTGCATGCGGGCATAGCGCACCTGCATCGGGCTGGTGTGCGTGCGCAGCAGCAGAAGCTTGTCTTCGCTATCGCGACCGTCGATGTAGAACGTGTCCTGCATCGAGCGCGCCGGATGGTTGTCCGGATTGTTCAGCGCCGTGAAGTTCATCCAATCCGATTCGATTTCGGGGCCGTCAGCCACATCGAAACCGATCGAACCGAAAATCTTGGCGACCCGCTCCCAGGTATTCATCACCGGGTGCAGACTACCCTCGGCCACATCGCGGCCTGGCAGCGTTACGTCGATCGCCTCGGCTGCAAGGCGGGCGTTCATCAGCGCATCAGCCAGCGCCTGGCGGCGGGCGTTCAGCGCCTCCTCAACACGGCTCTTGGCTTGGTTGATGCGCGCGCCTTCGGACTTGCGCGTCTCCGGATCGAGCTTGCCCAAGCCTTTGAGCAAGTCGGTCAGCACGCCGGACTTGCCGAGAAAGCGCGCCTTCTCGTTTTCCAGCGAGGCGTTGTCCTCCACGGAGGCAAACGCGTTTTGGGCATCGACGACGACTTGATCCAGATCCAGTGACATGGGAAGGCGAGCGAAAAAATTCGGGGTGATTCGGGTCCGCGAAATGCGCGGAATAAAAAACGGGGCTCGGTGAGAGCCCCGTCAGGGTGATCAGCCGGCAAACTTACTGGGCAATTCCAGCGGCCTGCCCGGCCAATCCAATTCAGGCGACGTTGGCTTTCACCTGGTTCACGATGGCAGCAAAAGCCACCTTGTCGTGAATGGCCATGTCCGACAGCACCTTGCGGTCCAGCTCGATGGACGCCTTCTTCAGGCCGTTCATGAACTTGCTGTAGGTCAGACCATGCTCGCGTGCGCCAGCGTTGATACGTGCAATCCAGAGCGCACGGAACACGCGCTTCTTGTTGCGACGATCGCGGTAGGCGTACTGACCAGCACGCATGACCGCCTGCTTGGCGATGCGATAGACGTTATTGCGGCGGCCGCGGTAACCCTTGGCTGCGCTGATAACCTTCTTATGACGGGCCCGCGCTGTGACCCCACGTTTTACTCGAGGCATGAAATGCTCCTTTTGTAGTTAGTTAGGGTTAGGCGTACGGCATCATTGCGCGAACGGACTTCAGGTTCGTCTCATGGACGCCCTCGGTACCGCGCAGGTGACGCTTGTTCTTGGTGGTCTTCTTGGTCAGGATGTGACGCTTGAAGGCTTGGCCACGTTTGATCGTGCACCAGGACGGGCAGTAAAGCGCTTGGAGGCGCTTTTCTTCGTCTTCATCTTCGGCATGGAACAACTCCGCTTTTGACATGAAGCCAGGTGGACGGCTGGCGCCGACACTTGCAAGACCCGGGCTCACTTGTTGTATCGCGGCGGGTTTTGACACCTGCCGCGTTTTCCGACGTTTCCGTCTGGAACCTACTCAGCGCGGTCGGAATCGCCCGACCGCCACTGCATTACTTTTTCTTCTTGGGCGCCAACATCATCACCGCCTGGCGACCTTCCATCTTCGGCATCTGCTCAACCTGACCGAATTCCTCCAGGTCAGACTTGATACGCTCCAGCACACGCATGCCGAGTTCCTGGTGAGCCATTTCGCGGCCGCGGAAGCGCAAGGTAACCTTTACCCGGTCGCCATCCTCAAGGAAGCGCGTTGCGTTGCGCAGCTTGACGCCGTAGTCGTTGTCGTCGGTACCAGGGCGGAATTTGACTTCCTTCACCTGGATGACCTTCTGCTTCAGCTTGGCCTCGTGAGCCTTCTTCTGCTCCGAATACCTAAACTTGCCATAGTCCATCAGGCGGCAGACTGGCGGCGTTGCAGTCGGCGCGATCTCGACCAAGTCGACGTCCTTCTCTTCTGCCAGACGCAGCGCGTCGAACAGTTTGACGATGCCGAGCGCCTCATTATCAACCCCGGTTAGCCGGACTTCCGGCGCGGTGATCTCGCGGTTGAGGCGGTGAGAAGATTTGTCAGTAGCGATGTTGATGTCCTCGAAGAATCAAAAAAACAGGCCGTGCCCAGCTCATGACTTGTTGGCGAGATCGTTCTGCAGTCGCTCAACGAACGCCGACACCGGCATGGAGCCTAGATCGACGTTGCCACGGGCACGCACGGCCACCTGATTTTCATCCCGCTCTTTGTCGCCAACCACAACCTGGTATGGGACCTTCTGCACGGAATGCTCGCGGATTTTATACCCAATCTTCTCATTCCGCAAATCGACGATCGCCCTAAATCCTTGTTTTTGCAGGGATTGCGCAACGGATTGTGCGTATTCGGCGTGCGAATCGGTGATGCTGAGCACCGCAACCTGCACTGGTGAAAGCCACGTCGGCAGCGCTCCGGCATATTGCTCGATCAAGATACCGATAAAGCGCTCTAGGCTGCCGACAATGGCCCGGTGCAGCATGATGGGGCGATGGCGCGCACCATCTTCGCCAACAAACTCGGCATCCAAGCGTTCAGGCAGGTTCGGGTCGACCTGAATCGTGCCGCATTGCCATTGACGGCCAAGCGCATCCTTAAGCACATATTCGATCTTCGGACCGTAGAACGCACCCTCGCCTGGCAGATACTCGAACTCGCAACCCGAGGCACGCAAACCTTCGGCCAATGCGGCTTCGGCGCGATCCCAGCTTTCTTCGGTGCCGATGCGCTTGTCCGGCCGCGTCGATAGCTTGTAAAGAATCTCGGTAAAGCCGAAATCTTTGTAGACCTTCTGCAGCAGCGTCGTAAATGCGGTCACCTCGGCCTGGATCATGTCTTCCGTACAGAAGATGTGACCATCGTCCTGCGTGAAGCCGCGTACGCGCATGATGCCGTGCAGGCCACCCGAAGGCTCGTTGCGGTGGCAGGCACCGAATTCGCCGAAGCGCAGCGGCAGATCGCGATAGCTCTTGATCCCCTGTTTGTAGATGAGGATGTGGCCCGGGCAGTTCATCGGCTTGAGCGCGTATTCGCGCTTCTCCGATTCCGTGATGAACATGTTCTCGCGGTACTTGTCCCAGTGGCCGGTCTTCTCCCACAACGACTTGTCGAGAATCTGCGGCCCCTTTACTTCCTGGTAGCCGTTCTCGCGGTACACGCGGCGCATGTACTGCTCGATCTCCTGCCACAGCGTCCAGCCCTTCGGGTGCCAGAACACCGTGCCAGGCGAGTACTCGTCGATATGGAAGAGGTCCAGCTCGCGGCCGAGCTTGCGGTGGTCGCGCTTTTCGGCCTCCTCCAGCATGTGCAGGTAGGCTTCCTGGTCCTCCTTCTTGGCCCAGGCCGTGCCATAGATGCGCTGGAGCATCTCGTTGTTGTGGTCGCCGCGCCAGTAGGCACCAGCCACCTTCATCAGCTTGAAGACCTTGAGTTTGCCCGTGGACGGCACGTGCGGGCCGCGGCAGAGATCAACGAAATTGCCTTCGCGGTACAGACCAATTTCCTGATCCTCAGGAATGGAGGCAATGATCTCGGCCTTGTACTTCTCGCCCATGCCCTGGAACAGCTTGACCGCCTCGTCGCGGCTCAGCACTTCACGCGTAACCGTCTCGTCTTTCTTGGCAAGTTCACCCATCTTCTTTTCGATGGCGACGAGATCTTCGGGCGTGAAGGGACGCTTGTAGGCGAAGTCGTAGTAGAAGCCGTTCTCGATGACCGGACCGATGGTGACCTGCGCGTCCGGATACAACTCCTTGACTGCGTAAGCCAGCAAGTGGGCCGTAGAGTGACGGATCACGTCGACGCCGTCGGCGTCCTTGTCTGTGATGATGGCGAGCTTCGCATCGCGGTCAATCGTGTAGCTCGTGTCGACCATCTGGCCGTCCACGCGGCCAGCCAGCGCGGCCTTGGCCAGCCCAGCTCCGATGCTCTGTGCCACTTCGGCCACCGTCACCGGGCCGGGAAACTCACGCCGGGAACCATCCGGCAACGTGATTGCGATCATGCTTGCTCCTGTGGAGTCACCGTTGCGCATTTCAGGTTTCAGAGATGCACAGCGGTCGTTATTCTGTCGTGCGCCACGCCAAATCAGCGCAGCAGGTTGTCGAATCGAATGCTTCGAAGCGCTTTCAGCTTGATCGCCACGCGTGACACGAAACTGCGGACGAAAAAAAAAAACGCGGCCAAGGCCGCGTTTTCATTTGCGCCATCCACCGCTTGGGCAGACCGCAAAGGGCGAAAAACGCACCTTGACTACTGTCGCTCCGAAGCGGTTGTAGTTCGCGGTGCCTGAATCATATTTCGCCTTGTGTTCAGTTGTACGGGACAAACCCGGGAATTGCGAGGATGACGGCTTGGACACCCTACCCGACGCGTCCTGCTAAATGCGTTGGTAGGCTCGATTGGACTCGAACCAACGACCCCCACCATGTCAAGGTGGTGCTCTAACCAGCTGAGCTACGAGCCTGCCGAAGAGCGAAACTATACCGTCACTTCCTTCGGGCTGTCAATACCCCCTGCACTTCTTCGATCAACGTCAGCGCGCGCTGCAGTTGTGTCGCCTCTGACACTTCCGCGGTGAACTGCATTTTTGCGACGCCCTTGCTCGACAGCGTGCGCACCCCGGTCACGTTGATCTTCTCGCGCGAGAGGATTTCCGAGATGTCGCGCAACAAGCCCTGCCGGTCCAGTGCCTCGACCTGGATGTCGATCGGGTAGACCGAATCGCTGCGTTGTCCCCATTCCGTCTGGATCACGCGGCCGGGCGCGCGCGCGGCAAGCTGCTGGAACGTCGCACAGCTCTGCCGGTGAATCGATACGCCACGCCCGCGCGTGACAAAGCCCACGATCGGGTCGGGCGGCGCAGGCTTGCAGCAACGCGACATCTGCGTGAGGAGCGAATCGACGCCCACCACCAATACGCCGCTCTTGGCGCCGCGAGCCACGCTGGTGGCGCGGCTCTTCTTGGTAATGGCCGCTTCGTCGTCGACGGGGGCGGGGGGCGGCGCCCCATCCGAGCGCAAAACAGCCTCGATGCGACGCAGGCTCAGCTCGTCCTTGGCGACCACAGCATAGAGATCGTCCGGCGTCTTGTAGCCGAGCTTGGCGGCCAGCTCTTCCAGGTTGACGGCGGTCTTGCCTTCGCGCTGCAGCGTCTTGTCGATGAGCGCACGGCCCTGCGCAAGCGTCTCTTCCAGCTCCATCGCGTTGAACCACGCGCGCACTTTCGTGCGGGCACGCGGGCTGACGAGATAGTGCAGCTCGGTGTTCAGCCAATCGCGCGACGGCCCGCCCTGCTTGACGGTGACGATCTCGACGGTCTGGCCGTTCTTGAGCGGCGTATTCAGCGGCACCATCGTGCCGTCGACGCGCGCGCCGCGGCAGCGGTGGCCGAGATCACTGTGCAGGTAGTAGGCGAAGTCGACCGGCGTTGCACCTTGCGGCAACGCGATCACGCGCGCCTGCGGTGTCAGCACGTAAATGTGATCATCCAGCTCGGTGTGCTTGAGTTGCTCCCACGGGGAATCCTCGTGCGCGACGATGTGCTCGGCGTCGTCCTTCCAGGCGAGCAGCTGGCGAAGCCAGGCGATTTTCTCGTCGTAGCGCTCGCTGGCGGAGAACTGGCCGGCATAGCCCTTGTTGCCCGCCTCCTTGTAGCGCCAGTGCGCGGCCACGCCGTACTCGGCGAAGTGGTGCATCTCCCGCGTACGGATCTGCACCTCCAGCGCGCGGCCGTCGTCTCCGATCACCACCGTATGCAGCGACATGTAGCCGTTGGCCTTCGGACGCGAGATGTAGTCGTCAAACTCCTTCGGGATCGGCTGCCACATGTGGTGCACGAAACCGAGCACCGTATAGCAATCCTTGATGTCGTCGACGATGACGCGGAAGGCTCGCACGTCGTACAGATCGGCAAAGTCGAGTTCCTTGCCGCGCATCTTTTTCCAGATGCTGTAGATGTGCTTGGGCCGGCCGCTTACCTCCGCCTGAATGCCGGCGTCGTGCAACGTCTTTTGCAGTTGCGCGATGGCCTGGCCGATGAACTTCTCGCGCTCGATGCGCTTTTCATCCAGCAGGCGGGCAATGCGCTTGTAAGTGTCGGGATCCTCAAAGCGAAAGCCCAGATCCTCAAGCTCCCACTTGAGCTGCCAGATGCCCAGGCGGTTAGCCAGCGGTGCGTAGATATCCAGCGTTTCGCGCGCCATGCCGTCCGGCGCCGGACGTTTCGTCTGCGCAAGCCAGCGCAGTGATTGCAGCCGCGACGCCAGCCGGATCAGCACCACGCGAATGTCTTGCGCGAACGCGAGCAACATCTTGCGCAATGCCTCGACTTGCGCACGGCGCGCTTCAGCTTCGTTCTTGCGCGTGATGCCAGCATCGGTCGGGCTGGCGAGACCGGCAATCGCGCCAATGCGCAGCAGTTGCCGCACGTCGTGTACGAGCTTGACAACCTCGCCACCGAACGCGGGCTCGAGCGCCTTTTCGTTGTCCATTGCCAGCGTGGGCAACAGAAACAGCGCGGCCGCCTGCAACGACGGCGTATCGACGCGCAGCCCTTCAAGGATGGCGATCGTGCCGCGCGCGTGCGACTCCAGCGGCTCGCCGGTCAGCGTGGCGCTGTCCGCGGCATTGGCCGCAAGATATTCGATCGCACGTGCGACCTGCTCTGCCGCCGATCCGGGCCCCTCGGCCGGCCGTTCGGTCTTGTTCTCCATGATGCGTCCTGCTTGCGTCTGGCCTGTTGCGCGACGGGCTCAGTTCTTCTGTGCGGCCGTCACGACGATTTCGATGCGGTACTTCGGATTGGCCAGCGCAGCCTCAACGGTGGCGCGCGGCGGCGAGTTCTTTGAGTCGGCGGCAACCCACTGGTCCCACACCTTGTTCATCTCGCCAATCTCGCCGATGTCTTTCAGGAAGATCTGGCACATCAGGATGCGTGTCTTGTCGCTGGCGTTGGCGGCGAGCACGCGGTCGATGATGGCGAGCACTTCTGCGGTCTGCTCGGCAATGCCGGCGTCGAGCGTGGTCTCAGGCACCTGGCCAGCCACATAGACGACGCCGTTGTAGACGGCTGCATCGGAATAGCGATGTTCGACGTTGTAACGCTTCAGTTCAGTGCTCATCTGCAAATCGAATGAGGTCAAGCAACCGGTCATTGACCGAGAAAGAATTTGCGGGCGATCGCCACCTGATCCGGCTGGATGAAGGTCGGCGCATGGCCCACATCGGGAATTTCCACCGTGTTCACATGCTGGCCGCGCTGCATCATGGCTTCGACTGTCTCGCGCGTCAGCAAATCGGAATGCGCGCCGCGCACCACCAGCACCTCGCCGGGAATCGCCTCGAACAGTTTCCACAGCGTGGCTTCGCCAGCGGCGATCATTTCCGGCGTGGTGTTCTTGAATGGCTCGGCCAGGCGCGGATCGTAATGCAGAATCCACTCGCCGCCCTGCGGTTTCAGAATCGCGGTATTCAACTCACGCCATTGCTCCGGCGTGTGGGGGCCGAACGAAGCGCTGATCGTCTTGAGGTACGCCAGCCCTTCATCGAAGGTCTTGAAGCGTACGTTCAGGCCGAGGTAAGCACCGATGCGCGTCAACGACGATTCCGTCACACGCGGGCCCACATCGTTGAGCAGCAGCTTGCGAATCGGCGATTTCGGCAAGCCTGCCAAACCGATGCCGATCAGACCGCCCATCGAGGTCCCGAACCAATCGACGGATTCCGCATTTACGCGCGCGAGCAGCGTGACCATGTCGGACGCGTATTGCGGTAGCACATAGCCCTTCGGATCGGCCAGCCAATCGGAGCGCCCGCGGCCCACCACATCGGGACAGATGACGCGATAGTCATTGCACAGCGCCTGCGCCAGTACGTCGAAATCGCGCCCCGTACGCGAGAGGCCATGCACGCAAACCAGCACACGCGGATTCTGTGCGTCGCCCCACTCGTGATACGCCATCCGATGCAAGCCGGACGGGCTCAGGCATTGCACGAAGGCAAGGCGCGGCGAAACTGGCATGAACAACTCCCACACGTGAATGACGGAGACAGCGAAGCCTGATTGTACGCGGGCCCGCGAACATGCGGCGGCGCAGCAGGCATGCGCTGTCCATCAAAAACAAAAAAGCCCCGCCGGAGCGAGGCTTTTTTTGAAGCAGATCGGCTTACTGCGCGACCCAGCCACCATCCATGTTCCACGCCACGCCGCGCACCTGCTCGGCCGCATCGCTGCACAGGAACACCGCCAGCGCACCGAGCTGATCGGGCGTAACGAACTCGCCCGACGGCTGCTTTTCCATCAGCAGATCCTTCTTGGCCTCGAGCGCGGACAGGCCGTCCTTCTCGGCGCGCGCATCGATCTGCTTCTGCACGAGCGGCGTCAGCACCCAGCCCGGACAGATCGCGTTGGACGTGATGCCCGTCTGTGCCGTCTCCAGCGCCACCGATTTGGTGAACCCGACGATGCCGTGCTTGGCCGCCACATACGCCGATTTCTGCGCCGATGCCACCAACCCATGCGCCGAAGCGATATTGATGATGCGGCCCCAGTTCTTGCGCTTCATGCCCGGCACGGCAAGCCGCGTCGTGTGGAAAGCCGAGGTGAGGTTGATGGCGATGATGGCATCCCAGCGCTCGGTCGGGAAATCCTCCACGTTGGCCACGTACTGGATGCCGGCATTGTTGACGAGGATGTCCACGCCGCCGAATTCTGCATCGGCGTAGGCGAACATCGCTTCGATCTCGGCCGCCTTGCTCATGTCGGCGCCGTGGTATCCGATACGGATGGCGTTCTTGCCTGCCGCCGCGATCTGCGCCTTGGGCGCTTCCACATCGCCAAAGCCGTTCATGATGATGTTGGCGCCCTGCGCGGCCAGCGAACAGGCGATACCCAGACCGATCCCGCTGGTCGAGCCCGTAACGAGGGCAGTTTTTCCTTGCAGCATGCGTGTCTCCGAAGGTCAGCGATTACAGCAGGTTGACGCCAGTCTTGGCTTGGATCTCTTCACGCGAAACGCCCGGCGCGGTTTCAACCAACTTCAGGCCCTGCTCGGTCACGTCGATCACGCCGAGGTCCGTAATGATGCGATCAACCACGCCCACGCCCGTCAGCGGCAGCGTGCACTTGGGCAGCAGCTTCAGGTCTTCGGTGCCATCCTTCTTCTTGGCGGTATGTTCCATCAGCACGATCACGCGCTTGACGCCGGCCACGAGGTCCATCGCACCGCCCATACCCTTGACCATCTTGCCGGGGATCATCCAGTTGGCGAGGTCGCCCGTCTCGCTCACCTGCATCGCGCCGAGAATCGACAGGTTGATCTTGCCGCCGCGAATCATCGCAAAGCTCTGGTCGCTGCCGAAGATGGCGCTGCCGGGCAGCGTGGTCACGGTCTGCTTGCCCGCGTTGATCAGGTCGGCGTCAACTTCGTCTTCCGTGGGGAACGGGCCGATACCGAGCATGCCATTTTCGCTTTGCAGCCAGACTTCCTTGTCGCCGGTGTGGTTGGCTACCAGCGTCGGGATGCCGATGCCGAGGTTGACGTAGAAACCGTCTTGCAACTCCTGGGCAGCGCGCGCCGCCATTTGGTCTTGTGTCCAGGCCATGTCGGTCTCCTTAGTTGGCTGCTCGGATGGTGCGCTTTTCGATGCGCTTCTCGGGCGTGGCATTAAGCACGATGCGGTGCACGTAAATGCCAGGCAGATGAATGTCGTCCGGTGCCAAATCGCCCACTTCAACAATCTCTTCGACTTCAACGATGCAGATCTTGCCGGCGGTGGCCGCAGCCGGATTGAAGTTGCGTGCGGTCAGGTTGAAACGCAGGTTGCCGGACTTGTCGGCCACCTGCGCCTTCACCAGCGCCACATCGGGCACCAGCGAGCGCTCCATGACGTACGTCTCGCCGTCAAACTCGCGCAGCTCCTTGCCCTCGGCTACCAGCGTACCGACGCCGGTCTTGGTGAAGAATGCCGGGATGCCGGCTCCGCCGGCGCGTAGCTTTTCGGCCAGCGTGCCTTGCGGCGTGAATTCCAGCTCGAGCTCGCCAGCCAGGTACTGGCGCTCAAACTCCTTGTTCTCGCCCACATAGGACGAAATCATTTTCTTGATCTGGCGCGTTTCCAGCAGCAGGCCCAGGCCAAAGCCGTCAACGCCCGCGTTGTTGGAGATGCATGTCAGGCCCTTGACGCCCGAGTCGCGCAGTGCGGCAATCAGCGCTTCCGGAATGCCGCACAGGCCGAAGCCGCCCACGGCAATGGTCTGGCCGTCCTTGACGACGCCCGCGAGCGCCTCGCTCGCGTTGGCGAAGATTTTGTTCATGCGTGCTCCTTCCTTGGTGGTCCAACAAATCCGGCAGGGTTTTGACCGATCACACAGTTGGGGTTTGTGCGATGCAGCGCCGGAAAATAGTAACGATACAATCTGGCGAGAATACGCAAGCGTCGCGCGACGCAGCAATACGTACGAATACATATGCCCGCCCTCGACTACCAAACTGCGTTCCAGCTTGCCCCTGTCGGCATGGTGATGTCCCGCGAGCGGGTGATGCTCGACGTCAACGACGAAGCCGCCCGCATCTTCGGCCACGCGCGCACGACGATGATCGGGCAGTCGTTCGAGCTGCTCTATCCGACGCACGACGAATACGAGCGCACCGGCGCGCGCATCATCCCCGTCATGAACGCACGCGGCAGCTATTCCGACGAACGCATCATGAAGCGCGCCAATGGCGAACTGTTCTGGTGCCACGTCACGGGCCGGGCGCTAGACCGCGCCAAACCGCTGGGCGAAGGCATCTGGACGTTTGAAGATCTGTCAGCACATCGCCCCGTTACCGCAGCGCTCACGCCGCGCGAACGCGACATCGCTGCGCAACTGGTCGAGGGTAAGACCAGCAAGCAAATCGGCAAGCAGTTGGAGATCAGCCCGCGCACGGTGGAAATCTACCGCGCGCGGTTGATGAAGAAGTACGCCGCCAACACCTCGCTCGAACTTGTGCAGCGGCTGATGGGGCACTAAGCCCCAGCGCCTTACACCATGCCGTCGTCGGCGTTGATAACGGCACCGTTGATGAAGTCCGACTGATCCGACGCCAGCAGCAGAATCAGCCCATCCAGGTCTTCCGGTTTGCCGACGCGCTTGCGCGGCAGCATCTGCACGAGCTTCTGGCCAGGCTCGGTTTCCCAGTGGTGATGATTGATTTCGGTATCGATATACCCCGGGCAGATCGCGTTGGTATTGATGCCATAACGCCCCCACTCCAGCGCCATGGCCTTGGTCATGTGCACCACGGCCGCCTTGCTCATGCAATACACGCCGATCTGCGACAGCACCTTCAAACCCGCCACGGATGCAATGTTGACGATGCGCGACTGCGGCAGCGGCGAGCCGTTCTTCTCAGCGCCCTTGGCCCGCGCAATCATGCGCTTGGCCGTTTCCTGCGCCACAAAGAAGGCGCCGCGCGTGTTGGTGTCGAATACGAAATCGAAGTCGTCCGGCGTGACGTCCACCATGCGCTGCGTGGTTGAAACGCCCGAATTGTTGACCAGGATGTCGATCGTGCCGGCTTCGGTTTCAGCGTGGGCGATGGCCGATCGGATGCTGTCCGGGTCAGTCACGTCCAGCCGGATGACATGGGCGCTGCCGCCCTTCGATTCGATGTCGGCGCGCAGTTCTTTCAGTCGCTCGACGCGGCGCGAAGCCAGCACGACCTTTGCGCCGGCCGCCGCCAGCGTGTGCGCGAAACGCGCGCCCAGGCCGCTCGACGCGCCCGTGATCAGCGCGACCTTGCCTTCCAGATTGATCGACAGACCCATGATGCGTGTTCCCCGTGTGTTGGTTTGACATGCGCCGGGCTGCTCCGAAGCAACACCGGCATGTGATTTGGGCGCAGCTTAGCAAAAAATCGAACGATCGTTCAGAAATTTCCCTTGCCGCATTCAGGCGTGTCCCGGACAATGCGGAAAATTCTAATGCAGCAATCCGTCATACCAATAAGCAAACGCCCTACAAGCGAAGAGACACTTATGAACCAGCAACAGCTCCTCGAACAATACGGCCCGCGAGAGTCCATGGAGTATGACGTCGTTGTCGTCGGCGGCGGCCCCGCCGGCCTGGCGACAGCGATTCGCATCAAGCAACTGGCTGCCGAGACGGGCAAGGACGTGTCCGTCGTCGTGCTGGAGAAGGGTTCCGAGCCGGGTGCACACATTCTTTCGGGCGCGGTGATGGACCCGCGCGCCATCAACGAACTCCTGCCGAACTGGAAGGCCGACGGCGCACCGCTCAACCAGGCAGTCACCGGCGACGACGTGCTCTTCCTGAGCGAGACCGACGCCAAGCGTACGCCCGACTGGCTCGTGCCGCGTAACTTCCACAACGACGGCTGCTACGTTGTCTCACTGTCGAACGTTGTCAAGTGGATGGCCACGCAGGCCGAAGCCATGGGCGTGGAGATCTTCCCGGGTTTTGCCGCTGCCGAAGTCCTGTACGACGACAAGGGTGCGGTGCGCGGTGTCGCAACGGGCAACATGGGCATCGGCAAAGACGGCGAGCCAACAGAGAACTTCCAGCTCGGCATGGAGTTGCTCGGCAAATACACCATCTTCGCGGAAGGCGCGCGCGGCCATCTCGGCCGACAGCTGCTGGAAAAATTCAAGCTCAACGCCGGCAAGGACCCGCAGACCTTCGCCATCGGCATCAAGGAACTCTGGGAAATCGACCCGGCAAAGGCCAAACCTGGCCTCGTTGTGCACACTGCCGGCTGGCCGATGGAAGACGACACCTTCGGCGGCGGCTTCCTGTATCACCTGGAAGACAACAAGGTCACGCTCGGCTTCGTGATCGGGCTGGACTACAAGAACCCGTGGATGAGCCCATTCGAAGAAATGCAGCGCTGGAAGGCCCACCCGGCCATCCGCGCACACATCGAGGGCGGCAAGCGCATCGGCTACGGAGCCCGCGCCATCAACAACGGCACGCCGCAAGCACTACCGAAAACCGTGTTCCCCGGTGGCGCGCTGGTCGGTTGCGACGCCGGTTACCTGAACGCGGCACGCATCAAGGGCAGCCACGCGGCCATCAAGAGCGGCATGATGTGCGGTGAAGCCGTGTTCGAAGCCGTGACGGCCGGCCGTTCCGCTGACGAGCTGTCTGCCTACCCCGCAGCCTTCGAACAGAGCTGGCTGAAGGAAGAACTGGATCAGTCGCGCAACTTCAAGCTGTGGTTCAAGAAGAGCCCGACGCTGGGGAAGATCATGACCGGCATCGAACAGTGGCTGCTGCCAAAGATTGGCGTCAGCAACCCGCCTTGGACGCTGCACGGCACGAAATCGGACAATCAGTCGCTCAAGCCGGCATCGGAGTGCCCGAAGATCGAGTATCCGAAGCCGGACGGCAAGATCACGTTCGATCGGCTGTCGTCGGTGTTCATCTCGAACACGAACCACGAAGAGAACCAGCCGGCTCACCTGACGCTGAAAGACCCGACCGTTCCGACGCGCATCAACCTGACGCAGTTTGCCGGCCCCGAGCAGCGCTATTGCCCGGCAGGCGTGTATGAGTTCGTCAAGAACGACGAGGGCACCGAGCGCCTGCAGATCAACGCGCAGAACTGCGTGCACTGCAAGACCTGCGATATCAAAGACCCGACACAGAACATCGTGTGGGTCACGCCGGAAGGCGGCGGCGGGCCGAACTACGTCGGCATGTAAGTACCGGGCGAGCACCCAACAAAAAAGACGGCTTGAAGCCGTCTTTTTTGTTGCCTGAGCGAATCGATTCAGGAAGCTTTTGCCGCGATGGCCGGCGTCTGCACCGACACATCGCCGCATTGCGCGCGATGGCGCAGCGCGTGATCGATCAGCACGAGTGCCAACAGCGCCTCGGCGATTGGCGTAGCACGAATGCCGACGCACGGGTCATGGCGGCCGAACGTCTCGACCACAGCCGGATCACCCGCCTTGTCGATCGAACGGCGCGGCGTGCGAATGCTCGAGGTCGGCTTGATCGCCAGCGACACGGAGATGTCCTGCCCTGTCGAAATCCCACCCAGGATCCCGCCGGCGTTGTTGCCGACGAAGCCTTCCGGCGTCAGCTCATCGCCATGCTCGGAGCCGCGCTGGCTGACTGCGTGGAAACCGGCGCCAATCTCAACGCCCTTCACCGCGTTCAGGCCCATCATCGCGTGTGCAATATCGGCATCCAGACGATCGAACAGCGGTTCACCCCAACCGACGGGCACGCCCGTGGCCACCACCTCAATGCGCGCGCCGACGGAATCGCCGTCCTTGCGCAGTGCATCCATATAGGTTTCCAGCTCGGGAACGATCTCGGCATTGGGCGCGAAGAACGGGTTGTTCGGCACCTCGTTCCAGTCCATGAACGGGATGTGAATATCGCCCAGCTGCGACATGAAGCCGTGGATTTCGATGCCGAACTTTTCACGCAGCCACTTCTTGGCGACGGCACCCGCAGCCACCGTCGGCGCCGTCAAACGTGCGGAAGAACGGCCGCCACCGCGCGGATCCCGAACGCCATATTTGTGCCAGTAGGTGTAGTCGGCGTGGCCGGGACGGAAGGTCTCGGCGATGTTGCTGTAATCCTTGCTGCGCTGATCGGTATTGCGGATCAGCAGGCAAATCGGGGTGCCCGTGGTCTTGCCTTCGTACACGCCGGACAGGATCTCGACGAGGTCCTCCTCCTTGCGCTGCGTGACGTGGCGCGAGGTGCCGGGTTTGCGACGGTCCAGATCGGGCTGGATGTCTTCTGCCGACAGCATCATGCCGGGCGGGCAGCCGTCGATGACAGCGCCGATGGCCGGGCCATGCGACTCGCCGAAGGTGGTGACGGAAAACAGCAGGCCCAGGGTATTGCCAGACATGATCGAGCTCGGGAAAGCGCCGCGACCGCCGCGGCGCGAAACATCAGGAAAACGCTATTGTAAGGCCGATCTATCGGCCCTTTGGTCAGCCGCCGATACCAAGCAGTTCGACCTCGAAGTTCAGCGTCGAATTGGGCGGAATAGTGCCGGGAACGCCGCGCTCGCCGTAAGCGGTGGTCGCCGGGCACGTCAGCTTGGCCTTGCCGCCCACCTGCATCTTCTGCACGCCTTCGGTCCAGCAGGGAATCACGCGATTCAGCGGGAACGAGATCGGCTGGCCGCGCTTGTAGGAGCTATCGAATTCTTTGCCGTCGGTCAGCGTGCCACGGTAGTGCACCTTGACCGTGTCGCTGGCCTTGGGCGACGGGCCGGTGCCCTTGGTCAACGTCTGGACGATCACACCGGAGGGCAGCGTCTCGGATGCCGGCGATGCGGCTTGCACGGTAGCGGCAGCCAGGGCAAGCAGCGAGGCGCACAGCAGCGGGGAAACGTGTTTCATGGCAGGTAACGGGAGAGTTGGAGGTCAGAGAAAGCATCATGGCCGATGCAGGCCAACCGGCAGTGTATCGAAGTCCGGAGGCGAGCCCGGCGCTAGAGCCGCTCCCCGCGCAGCGCCAGCACGGCAGCCTGCATCGCTTCCGGCGATACGGCATGCGCCGGCACCGGCGTGCCGATGCACAGCTCCAGCCTGTTGAGGAAACCGCGACGGAACGGGCGCGACATCGCCGCCCCGCCCTTGCGGGAGAAAAAGCTGCCCCAGAGCCCGCGCAGCGCCATCGGCACCACCGGCACAGGTGTGCGCTCGATGATGCGGCGCATGCCTTCCTTGAACGGGTTCATCTCGCCCGTGGCGGTGATCTTGCCTTCGGGGAAGATGCAGACGACCTCGCCTTCCGCCAGTGCAGCCGCAATGGTGTCGTAGGCGCGCGTGAGCATCTCCGGGTCTTCGTGCATCGGCGCGATCGGAATCGCCTTGACCGTGCGGAAGAACCACGACAGCACTGGCACCTTGAAGATACGGTGGTCCATCACAAAGCGCACGGGCCGGCGCACGAACGCGCCCACCACCACGGCATCGACGAAGCTCACGTGGTTGCAGACCAGCAGGCATGGGCCTTCATCGGGAATCTGCTCGGAACCGTCCACCTTCACGCGGTAGACGGTATGGATCAGCAGCCACATCACGAACCGGATCAGGAATTCCGGCACCAGCGTGTAGATGTAGATCGCCACCACGGCATTGAGGATGCCGGTCACCAGGAACAACTGCGGGATCGTGAATCCGGCACGCGTGAGCACCATCGCCAGCACCGCGGAAGCGATCATGAACAGCGCGTTGAGAATGTTGTTGGCGGCAATGATGCGTGCGCGGTGCGTCGGTTCGCACCGGCTCTGGATCAACGCGTACAACGGCACGCTATAGAAGCCGCCAAACATCGCCAGCAGGAACAGATCGGCCAGCACGCGCCAATGGCGGTGGTTCTGCAGGAAGCCGGAAATGCCCGTCAGCACGTCGTGCGCAACCAATGCCTCGGCGTGCGACGCAAAGTACAGATCCACTGCAAACACCGTCATGCCGATCGAGCCAAACGGCACCAAGCCGATTTCCACCCTGCGCCCCGAGAGCTTTTCGCACAGCACCGACCCCAACCCGATGCCGACTGAAAACACGGCCAGCAGCAGCGTCACAACGTTCTGATCGCCGCCAAGCACGTTACGCGCAAAGGCAAAGAACGACGTCAGGAACGTCGCGCCCACGAACCACAGCCACGAAATGCCCATCAGGCTCAGGAACACCGCGCGCTGGTTGCTTGCCAGCTTCAGGTTGCGCCAAGTCTCGGAGATGGGGTTCCAGTTGATGCGCAAGTCCGGCTGCGACGCCGGCGACACCGGCACACCACGCGCGGTCAGCCAGCCGGCCACGGCAATGACAATACATGCGATGCCCGTGAACATCGGGCCGATCAGCTCGCCGTTGCGCGTGTAATTGGCCAGCTCGCCACCGCCGATGGTGCCGATCAGGATGGCAACGAAGGTGCCCATTTCCACCAGCCCGTTGCCGCCCACCAGTTCTGTCGATTGCAGATGCTGCGGCAGATACGCGTACTTCACCGGCCCAAACAGCGTCGAATGCACGCCCATCAGGAACGTGCACAGGTAGAGCAGTTCAACGTGACGCAGCGCGAAACCCGCGCAGCCGATCGCCATGATGGCGATTTCCAACGTCTTCACCAATCGGATCAGCCGCGCCTTGTCCATGCGATCGGCGATCTGTCCGCTGGTGGCCGATAGCAGCACAAAAGGCGCAATGAAGATCGCAGAGATCAGAAACGCTGCCGAAGCCGGGTCAGCATTGCCGAACAGCGCGGCGTGGTACGTGACCAGCGAGGAAAACGCCACCTTGAAAACGTTGTCGTTCATCGCGCCCAGGAACTGGGTCCAGAAAAACGGTGCAAAACGACGCTGCTTCAGCAGGGAAAACTGGCTCGATTGGCTCATCGGCAGGAGGCTGTTGGTTCAACAAAAAAACCCGCTCGCAATGGCGGGCGGGTTTCATGAATGCGGTAAAGAGATCGCGCAGATCAGTCTTCGTTGGCCTTTTCTTCCGGCCAGTCGCGAATGTACGCCTTGAGCATCTTGTTTTCGAAACTTTGATCTTCCAACACGGCTTTGGCCACGTCGTAGAAGGAAATCACGCCCATCAACGTGCGGCTGTCGAGCACAGGCAGGTAGCGCACATGGTGCTCCAGCATGATGCGACGCACTTCGTTGACCTCGGTTTCGGGCGTGCAGGTGACGGGATGATCGTCCATCACCTTGCGGATGGTGGTGCCGTCGCCCACGGAACCGTGGTTCTTGGCGACAACCTTGATGATTTCCCGGAAGGTCAGCATGCCGACCAGTTCACCGTACTCCATGACCACGAGCGAGCCGATGTCTTTTTCCGCCATCGTCTGCACGGCCACCTGGAGCTTGGTTTCAGGTGCCACGGTGTAGAGCGTGTTGCCCTTCACGTGGAGGATGTCGCTGACTTTCATATTGCGTCTCCCAGAGTTCGGGGTGCCGGTCTGCCGGGGGGCGACCGCGCGCGGGTTGTGGTTATGGTTGTGCTCTGATCCTAGCCCAAACCGGATCGCTTCGACAAGCATGCAGCGCAGAAAAAACCTGTCAAAAACCGCGCCCGCTCGGCGTTTGCCCGGAATGCGCTGCAACAGGCAGCAGTGCTAGCATGGCCCGTCCAAACCCGCTCCCGCTCCCTTTCGGGGTGCTTGAATCCATGTCCAAAGCCCGCTTCGACACGCTGGCCCTGCATGCCGGTGCCGCGCCCGACCCGGCCACCGGCGCGCGCGCCACGCCCATTCACCTGAGCACGTCCTTTGTGTTCCGCGACAGCGAACATGCGGCGTCATTGTTCAATATGGAACGCGCGGGCCACGTCTATTCGCGCATCTCCATCCCGACTGTTGCCGTGTTCGAGGAGCGTATGGCCGCGCTCGAAAACGGCGTAGGCGCCATCGCCACGGCTTCGGGCCAGGCGGCACTGCATCTGGCCATCGTCACGCTGATGGGTGCCGGCTCGCATATCGTCGCGTCTTCGGCGCTGTATGGCGGCTCGCACAATCTGCTGCATTACACACTGCGCCGCTTCGGCATCGAGACGACCTTCGTCAAGCCGGGCGACATCGATGGCTGGCGCGCTGCCATTCGCCCGGACACCCGGCTGCTGTTTGGCGAGACGCTCGGCAATCCGGGGCTGGATGTGCTGGACATCCCGACCATTGCATCGATTGCCCATGACGCGGGCGTTCCGCTGCTGGTCGATTCGACCTTCACCACGCCGTGGCTGCTGCAGCCGTTCGCGCATGGCGCAGACCTCGTCTATCACTCGGCCACCAAGTTCCTGGGTGGGCACGGCACGACCATCGGCGGCGTGCTGGTGGACGGGGGCACATTCGACTATGTGGCCGCCGGCAAGCACCCCGAGCTGACCGAGCCGTACGCGGGGTTCCACGACATGGTGTTTGCCGAGGAAAGCACCGTCGCGCCCTTCCTGCTGCGCGCGCGACGCGAAGGCCTGCGCGACTTCGGTGCCTGCATGAACCCGATGGCCGCGTGGCAACTGCTGCAAGGCATCGAGACACTGCCGCTGCGCATGGCGCGGCATGTTGACAACGCTCGCCGGGTCGTCGCCTTCCTGGCCAGCCACCCGATGGTGGCGTCGGTCGCTTACCCTGAGCTGGAATCGCACCCCGATCACGCGCTGGCCAAGCGCCTGCTGCCGCGCGGCAGCGGTGCGGTGTTCAGCTTCGACCTGCGCGGCGACCGGCGTGCCGGCCAGCAATTCATCGAGTCGCTCGGCCTGTTCTCGCACCTCGCCAACGTGGGCGATGCACGCTCGCTGGTCATCCACCCCGCATCGACAACGCACTTCCGCATGGACGCCGACGCGCTGGCCGCAGCCGGTATCAGCGAAGGCACGATCCGCCTTTCCATCGGCCTGGAAGACGCCGACGACCTGATCGACGATCTCAAGCGCGGCCTGAAAGCCGCCGAGCGCGCGATGTCCGCCGCGCCGGGCAAAGCCGCCTCCAACGCAACGGGAGCCCGCTGATGGAATGGACCGTACAAGGCGAGCGCGCCTACGCCTACACCGGCGGCAAGCCGTTCAACGCCGAATTGCCGTGCGTCGTGTTCGTGCATGGCGCGCAGAACGATCATTCGGTCTGGGGGCTGCAGACGCGCTGGTTTGCGCACCACGGCTTCAGCGTACTGGCGGTGGATCTGCCCGGACACGGCCGCAGCGCCGGGGCCCCGTTGCAGACGGTGGAAGCCATGGCCGATTGGGTGATGGCGCTGGTGCAGGCGGCTGGCGTCATGCAACCGGTCATCGTCGTCGGCCACAGCATGGGCTCGTTGATTGCACTGGAGTGCGCGTCACGGTACGCAAGTCGCGTGCGCCGCATCGCCCTGGTGGCGACGGCTTGGCCGATGAAGGTGTCGGATGCGCTGCTTGATGCGGCGCTCAACAACACGGCCAGCGCCATTGACATGGTGAATACGTGGTCGCATTCCAGCCTCGCGAACAAGCCATCGTCCCCTGGGCCGGGCTTCTGGATGCATGGCGGCAGCCAGCGGCTGATGGAGCGGATTGCGCACGGTACCGAGGCGCCCGTCTTTCACACGGACTTTGCCGCCTGCAACGCCTATGCACGCGGCGCCGAAGCCATGGCGGCCGTGCAGTGTCCGTCACTCGTCATCGTGGGAGAGAAAGACCAGATGACCCCAGCGAAAGCTGGACGTCAGGTTGCGGCAGGATTGACCGGCAGCCGCGTTGTCGGGCTCCCAGGCGGGCACGCGATCATGGGAGAATGCCCCGACGGCACACTCGACGCGCTGATCGCCTTTGCGCGAGAACGAGACCCGGTCGCCGCATAAGTCGCCTCCTGGAGACGCATCATGGCCACCACTGACACCCGGAGCTTCGGCAGCTTTGCCGAGTTCTATCCGTACTACCTGAGCGAGCACCAGGACCGCACCTGCCGGCGTTTGCACTTTGCCGGCTCGACGGTGGCGCTGGTATGCCTGATCCTTCTTGTCCTTACGGGCAACCTGTGGTGGCTGCTCGGAGCGGCGGTGAGCGGTTACGCGTTCGCGTGGGTCGGGCACTTCGGATTCGAGAAGAACCGGCCCGCCACGTTTCGCCATCCGTTTTACAGCCTGATGGGCGACTGGGTGATGTATCGCGACATCTGGACCGGCAAGATCCCTTTCTGAAGCGTCAGGCGCCGGCGCTGGCGGCGGCCATTGCGGACGCCGCG
>Ga0154015_1636926_pt1 | contig 26784 bp, 29 predicted proteins | sample DielMetaTC5pm1_FD_151992 | JGI IMG/M metagenome (GOLD analysis project Ga0154015, IMG submission 151992) | Corn rhizosphere microbial communities from Kellogg Biological Station, Michigan, USA - Diel MetaT C5pm-1 (Metagenome Metatranscriptome) | ecosystem: Host-associated > Plants > Roots >... | reverse complement strand
GTGGGCTCAGCATGAACACGCGAACGCCGCGCTTGCCGCGCATGGCGTATTCGGCGGCGCTGCCCGTGTCGCCGGAAGTGGCGCCCAGGATGTTCAACTCGGCGTGCTCACGGTCGAGCGCGTATTCGAACAGGTTGCCCAACAACTGCATCGCCATGTCCTTGAAAGCCAGCGTCGGGCCGTTGGACAGGCACAGCAGCGACAGCGACGTGCCGCCTTCCTCGCCCAGCTTGTGCAAGGGCGTGATGTCGGCGGTGTTGTCGCCAGCGCGCGCGTTGCAGTAGACCTCGGGCGTATAGGTGCGGCGGGTCAGCGCGCGCAGGTCGTCTTCGGGAATGTCGGTGGCGAACTTGCGCAGGATCTCGAACGCGAGATCGGCGTACGGCAGGTCGCGCCAGCGGGTCAGTTCGTCAACACTGACCCGCGGGTACTGCTCAGGCAGATACAGCCCGCCGTCCGGCGCCAGGCCGCCCAGCAGGATGCGGGAGAAACTCTGCGGCTCTGCGTGGCCGCGGGTCGATCGGTATTGCATGCTCATGTCCTGCGCTTAGTTCAGTTCTTCCATGCGGATGCGCGTGACCTTCGACAGCACGGTCGGCAGCGCTTCGATGGCGGCGATGGCGGCGTTCACGCGCTTCTCGACCGTCACGTGCGACAGCATGATGATGTCGGTCTGCGGTTCGCCTTCGCGCGATTCCTTCTGCAGCATGGCGTCGATCGAGATACCGCCTTCGGCCAGGATGCGCGTGATGTCGGCCAGCACGCCGGTTTCATCGGCCACGCGCATGCGCAGGTAGTAGCTCGAGCGCACTTCGTCGATCGGCAGCACCGGCGTGTCGGACAGCGCATCCGGCTGGAACGCAAGATGCGGCACGCGGTGTTCCGGGTCGGCCGTGTGCAGGCGCGTCACGTCCACCAGATCGGCGACGACGGCCGAAGCGGTCGGCTCGGCGCCTGCGCCCTTGCCGTAGTACAGCGTCGGGCCCACGGCATCGCCGTTGACGACCACGGCATTCATCGCGCCTTCGACATTGGCGATGAGGCGCTTGGCTGGCACCAGCGTCGGATGCACGCGCAGCTCAATGCCCGCTTCGGCACGGCGCGTGATGCCCAGCAGCTTGATGCGGTAGCCGAGCTCTTCGGCGTAGCGAATGTCGACGGCTTCCAGCTTGGTGATGCCTTCCACATACGCGCGTTCAAACTGGATCGGCACGCCAAAGGCGATGGCGCTCATGAGCGTGAGCTTGTGCGCGGCGTCAAAGCCCTCGATGTCGAAGGTCGGATCGGCTTCGGCGTAGCCCAGGCGCTGGGCTTCTTTCAGGACTGTGTCGAAGTCCAGACCCTTGTCGCGCATCTCGGTCAGGATGAAGTTGGTGGTGCCGTTGATGATGCCGGCGATCCACTCGATGCGGTTGGCCGTCAGGCCTTCACGCAGCGCCTTGATGATGGGGATGCCGCCGGCCACAGCGGCCTCGAACGCCACCATCACGCCCTTGTCCTGGGCGGCCTTGAATATCTCGTTGCCATGCAGGGCCAGCAGCGCCTTGTTGGCGGTGACGACATGCTTGCCGTTGGCGATGGCGCGCAGCACCAGCTCACGCGTCAGGTCATAGCCGCCGATCAGTTCCACGACGATATCGATCTCGGGCGAATCCACAATGGCAAACGGGTCGCTCACCACCGGCACGGTCGCCCCGGCTTCCTGCACGATGGCGCGAGCACGGTCGAGATTGCGCACGGCAATCATGGCGACTTCAATGCCGCGACCCGCACGACGGCGGATTTCTTCCTGGTTCCGTTGCAGAACCTTGAGGGTACCGCCACCGACGGTACCGAGCCCGAGCAGGCCGATCTTGATGGGATTCATGAGACGTGTCGTAAAGAAACGAAAAAGCGGAGAAGCAAAAAACACACAGGGCAGACACTTCGGTCTGCCCCGCAGTTACTGATCTGTCGGATGACCGAGCGAATGGTCGAAAGTCAGGCGGCCCGGATGCCAGTACCGTGACGCTGACGGTACCGCTCCAGGAAGCGCGAAATTCGGCCAATCGCTTCACGAAGATCGTCTTCGTGCGGCAGGAAGACGATGCGGAAGTGGTCCGGCGAGTGCCAGTTGAAGCCCGTGCCCTGCACCAGCAGCACACGCTCTTCTTCCAGCAGCTGGCGGATGAAGGTCTGGTCGTCTTCAATGGGATACACCGCCGGGTCCAGGCGCGGGAACATATAGAGCGCAGCCTTGGGCTTGACGCAGGTCACGCCGGGGATCGCTGTGATCAGCTCGTGCGCAAGGTCGCGCTGACGGCGCATGCGGCCGCCCGGCGCCACCAGGTCTTTGATGCTTTGGTAGCCGCCCAGCGCGGTCTGGATGGCCCACTGCCCCGGCACGTTGGCGCACAGGCGCATCGACGACAGCATGTTCAGGCCTTCGATGTAGTCCTTGGCCGGACGCTTGTCGCCGGACACGACCATCCAGCCCGCGCGGTAACCGCACGAACGGTAGCTCTTCGACAGGCTGTTGAACGTCACGGTCAGCACGTCTTCCGACAGCGAGCCGATCGCGGTGTGCTTGTTGTCGTCGAACAGAACCTTGTCGTACACCTCATCGGCAAAGATCACCAGGCCGTGTTCGCGCGCGATGGCGACGATGCCCAGCAGCAGCTCGTCCGAATACAGCGCGCCGGTCGGATTGTTCGGGTTGATGACGACGATGCCCTTGGTGTTGGGCGTGATCTTGGCGCGGATGTCGTCCAGGTCCGGCATCCAGCCATTGGCTTCGTCGCAGATGTAGTGCACCGGCGTGCCGCCCGAAAGGCTGGTCACCGCCGTCCACAGCGGGTAATCGGGAGCCGGCAGCAGCAGCTCGTCACCGGCATCGAGCAGCGCGTTGGTGGCCAGTGAAATCAGCTCCGACGCGCCATTACCCAGATAGATGTCCTCCAGCGTGACGTTCTTGATGCCCTGCTCTTGCGTGTAGTGCATCACCGCCTTGCGCGCCGCGAAGATGCCCTTGGAATCCGAATACGCCGCCGAATTCGGCAGGTTGCGGATCATGTCCTGCTGGATCTCTTCAGGGGCATCGAAACCGAACACGGCCAGGTTGCCGATATTCAGCTTGATGATCTTGTGGCCCTCTTCTTCCATCTGCTTGGCCTTTTCGAGCACGGGGCCGCGAATGTCATAGCAGACGTTGTTGAGCTTGGCGGATTTCTGAATCGTTTTCACGGGCAAGGCGGCGAGTGGCGACGTTGAACGGGCTGGAACTACGGAGCATTCTGTGGCGCAGCAAAGCGGCGACGGTAACGCCACACAGCGGCAGGCGCCGCTACGCTATTCCTTGCCGGACATCGCTTGTGGCGCGGCGGGCGAAGGAGAGAAAAAGATATAATTTAGCCCATTATGACAGACTTAGGCGGGCATTTTTGCAACGCAGCGAAACCTGTCCGAAGTCTGAAACCTAGCGCCTTTGCCAGCGTGCCGCCGTATGCGCCGCAGTCATCGCGCCCGATGGGATTCCTACCTTGAAGCTCCATTCATCCGATTCGTCGACCATTCTCAATACCGTTACCGGCTATGGCGACGGCTATATCGAAATCAACAAGGTGCGCTACGAGCACTCGGTGCTGGTGATGCCCGAGGGCGCCGTGGTGCAGTGGGATGTGTCGCGCTTTGAGGATCTGACGCCCGAGCATTTCGCCCGCGTGCTCGAACTGGGGGCCGAAGTGGTGATCTTTGGCTCCGGCAACAAGCTGCGCTTCCCGCACCCGCGGCTGACGGTGCCGCTTACCGAAAAACGCATCGGCGTAGACGCCATGGACCTGCAGGCCGCCGGCCGCACGTACAACATTCTGATGCTGGAAGGCCGCAAAGTGGCCGCCGCCCTGCTGATCGAGCGTGCCTGACCGCATGTCGATCGACCGCACCGCTCAAGCGCCCGCTCTCCCCTGGCGCAACGCCTCCCTATGGCTGCTGGCTGCTGCGTTCCTGGCCATCTGGCTCGGCACGCTCGGCTACCGGCACCTGATCCCCACCGACGAAGGCCGCTACGCCGAAATCGCGCGCGAGATGTTCGTCTCCGGCGACTGGGTGACGATCCGCTACAACGCCCTGAAGTATTTCGAGAAACCGCCGCTGCAGATGTGGGGCACCGCACTCGCCTACACGCTGTTCGGCATCGGCGACTGGCAGGCGCGGCTGTTCACGGCGCTCTCCGGCATCGTCGGCATTGTTTTCACGATGCTGGCGGCGGCGCGCTGGTGGGGCAAGCGGACGGCCGTCATCAGCGGGCTGGTGCTTGTGAGCGCGCCGCTGTGGAACGTGGGCTCGCACTTCAACTCGCTCGACATGGGCGTCGCCGGCTGCATGACGATGGCGCTGGGTGCGCTGCTGCTCGCACAGCATCCGGATGCCACGCGCGCTCAACAACGCGGCTGGATGTGGGCCTGCTGGGCGTCAATGGCGCTCGCGGTGCTGAGCAAGGGCCTGATCGGCGTGGTCCTGCCGGGCTTTGTGTTGGTGGTCTACACGCTGGTCGCGCGCGACTGGGCCTTGTGGAAACGCCTGCATCTTGTGACCGGACTGATCATCTTCTTTGCCGTGGGCGCGCCGTGGTTCGTGCTGATCTCGATGCGCAACCCGGAATTCGCGTGGTTCTTCTTCGTGCACGAGCATTTCCAGCGTTTCACGTCGACCGTGCACAACCGAAACGCGCCGCTTTGGTACTTTGTGCCGCTGCTGGTAGCCGGGTTCCTGCCGTGGCTTGCTCAATTGCCCAGCGCTGCACGTCTGACCTTCGCACGCGGTGAAACCGCCAGCAACGGTTTCCGCCCCACGCTCATGCTCGGCCTGTGGGCCATCCTGATCTTTGCATTTTTCAGCATTTCGGATTCGAAGCTGCCGGGCTATATCTTCCCGATCATCCCAGCGCTGGCGATTCTGGGCGCCCTGGTCCTGGAGCACACCAGCGAGCGCGCATGGCGCTGGCAACTCAAGGGCTTCCTGGCGCTGGCGCTGGCTGGCCTGGCGGCAAGCGGTTACGTGGCGACAATGTCGTCGGATATGTATCCGAACGCAGTGTTTGCCCAGTTTGCAATGTTCCTGGCTGTTGCGTTCGCGGCGGGAGCAGGATTCACGTGGCTCGCGCTTCGCTTGGCGGGCAAGCGCTTCGAGAGCGTGGTCGCATTTGCGTGCGCGTGGTTCCTGACATTTACGGCCGCTATGCTCGGCCACGAAGCCTTCGGGCGTTCCATGTCGGGCATCGATCTCGTGCCGGCCGTTCGGCCGTGGCTCAAGCCCGACGTGCCGTTCTATGCGGTGGAGCGTCTGGACCATACAATGCCGTTTTACCTCGGCCGGCCCACCATCATGGTGCAGGAGCCTGATGAACTGGCCTTTGGCGTCAAACAGGAGCCGGCCAAGTGGGTGCCGACCACCGAAGCGTTCGTGGCGCGCTGGAAAGCCGGCGGCCAGGCAGTCGCCATGATGGGACCGGGCACCTATGATCGGCTGACAGCCCAGGGCGTACCGATGATCTTGATCGCCCGCGATGCCCGCCGTCTGATCGTCCGGCGCAACTAGGTTTCACCGCCACGGATTCTCGAAAGGGGCGCGCAAGCGGAATTGTCGTAACATGCGGCCCGGCGGCTGGATTGAGAACATCCGCACGGGGAAACCGCCGCAGTCTGTAAAACATCAAAAGAACACATGAATCTGGTCACTTTCGGGCTGATCCTGACGGGCGTCATGCTCAATGCCTGCGCTCAGCTGCTGCTCAAGGCGGGCGTCAACAACATCGGCCGCTTTGCGTTTTCGGCCGACAACATCCTGCCGATCGGCATCAAGCTTGCAACGCAGTGGCCCATCATTGGCGGCTTGTCGTGCTACGTCATCTCGGTGGTGGTGTGGATTCTCGGCCTGTCGCGCGTGGATGTGACCATCGCGTATCCGATGCTCTCCCTGGGCTACGTGGTCAACGCCTTCCTGGCGTGGTATCTGTTTGGCGAAGTGCTGTCGGTGCAGCGCCTGATCGGCATTGCGATCATCCTCGTCGGCGTACTTGTGCTGGCTCGCTCGTGAGCCGATGTGCCCACCCCAGCACCCAACCTTATTCAAGTCATGACGCAAACCACCGCCACTGCCAAACTCCCGTTCCTACCCTTCGTGCGCCCGACCATTGACGAGGCGACCATCACCGCCGTGGCCGATGTGCTGCGCTCGGGCTGGATCACCTCGGGCCCCAAGGTCGCGGCATTCGAAGCCGCCCTGTCGGAATATTTCGGCGGCCGCATCGTTCGCACATTCGCCAACGGCACGGCCACGATGGAAGTCGCGCTGCGCATCGCGGGCATCGGCCCCGGCGATGAAGTCATTACCACGCCGATCTCGTGGGTCGCCACGTCCAACGTGGTGCTGACGGTCGGCGCCAAGCCTGTCTTCGTCGACATCGACCCCGTGACGCGCAACATCGACCTGGACAAGGTCGAGGCCGCCATCACGCCGCGCACCAAGGCCATTATTCCGGTTTATCTGTCGGGCCTGCCCGTCGACATGGATCGCCTCTACGACATCGCCCGCCGTCATAAGCTGCGCGTGGTGGAAGATGCCGCGCAGGCCATTGGCTCGCGCTGGGGCGACAAGCGCATCGGCGAGATCGGCGATCTCGTCAGCTTCAGCTTCCAGGCCAACAAGAACATCACGACCATCGAAGGCGGCGCGCTGGTGCTCAACACGCCCGAAGAAGCCGTGCTGGCCGAAAAATATCGGCTGCAGGGCGTCGTGCGCACCGGCTTTGATGGCATGGAAGTCGATCTGGTTGGCGGCAAGTTCAACCTGACCGACGTGAATGCGGCGATCGGCCTGGGCCAATTCGCTCAGCTGGAAGCCGTGACCGCACGCCGCGCTGCGCTGGCCCGCCGCTACTTTGCAGGTATGCGAGCAGCCGATATCGAGTCGTTCGGCGTTGAACTGCCCGTGGAGAACTTCACGCACACCAACTGGCACATGTTCCAGATCGTGCTGCCGCTGGATCGCCTGGAGGTCGATCGCGCCGGCTTCATGGCTGGCCTGAAGGCGCTGGGCATCGGCGCTGGCGTGCACTATCCGCCCATCCACCTGTTCAAGCTCTACCGCGAACTCGGCTGGAAGCCGGGCATGTTCCCGGTGGCCGAGCGCATTGGTCGCGCCATCGTTACGCTGCCGATGTTTGCCGGCATGGAAGATTCCGATGTGGATCGCGTGGTCAGCGCGGTCCGCCAACTTTGCGCCCAGTACCAATAATCCAATAATGAAGACACCCGCTCTCTCGGTCGTCATTCCTGTTTACAACGAAGAAGACGGGCTCGCCGCGCTGTTTGCGCGTCTGTATCCCGCGCTCGACGCGCTCGGCATTTCGTATGAAGTCGTGTTCGTCAACGACGGTAGCCGCGACCGCTCCGCCGCCATGCTGGCCGAGCAGTTCCGGGCGCGCCCGGACAGCACGCGCGTCGTGCTGTTCAACGGCAACTATGGCCAGCACATGGCCATCCTGGCCGGCTTTGAACATGCGCGCGGCGAACGCGTCGTCACGCTCGATGCCGACCTGCAGAATCCGCCGGAAGAAATTGGCCGCCTGGTGGAGAAGCTCGACGAAGGCTACGACTACGTCGGCACCATCCGTCGCGTGCGCCAGGACAGCTGGTTCCGCCGCACCGCATCGCGTGCGATGAACTCGCTGCGCGAGCGCATCACGCACATCAAGATGACGGACCAGGGCTGCATGCTGCGCGCATACAACCGGACCATCGTCGACACGATCAACCGCTGCCGCGAAGTCAACACCTTCATTCCGGCACTGGCCTACACCTTCAGCAAGAACCCGACCGAAATCGAAGTCGACCACGAAGAACGCTTTGCCGGCGAGTCGAAGTACTCGCTGTACAAGCTCGTGCGATTGAATTTCGACTTGGTGACGGGCTTTTCCGTGGTGCCGCTGCAGTGGTTCTCGGCGATCGGGATGCTGTTGTCGCTTGCGTCTGCCGTGCTGTTCATCCTGCTGGTGGTGCGGCGCTTCGTCCTGGGCGCGGAAGTCCAGGGCGTGTTCACGCTGTTCGCCATCACGTTCTTCCTGATGGGCGTGCTGCTGTTTGGCATTGGCCTGCTGGGCGAATACATCGGCCGCATCTATCAACAGGTGCGCGAACGCCCGCGCTATCTGGTGCAGGGTGTGCTGGAAGAGACGCCGCATCTGCATGAAGCCGGTGCTGCCGATCTGAAGACGGGCTCGCAGCGGGGGGTTGCATGAGTTCCGAACTCAAGCGGCGCGCCGTCGTTTTCGCGTATCACAACGTCGGCGTACGCTGCCTGCGCGTGCTGGCTGCGCGTGGCATTCAGGTCGAACTCGTTGTCACGCACGAGGACAACGCTACCGAGAACATCTGGTTCGGGAGCGTACGCGCCACCGCACAGGAATTGGGTATCCCATACATCACGCCGGATAACGCAAACGGTGAAGACCTGCACGCGCGGATCGCCGCCATTGCGCCGGACTTCATCTTTTCGTTCTACTACCGGCACATGATCCCGATGCGCCTGTTGAGCCTTGCCAAATTCGGCGCGTTCAACATGCACGGTTCGCTGTTGCCCAAGTACCGCGGGCGTGTGCCCATCAACTGGGCAGTGCTGCATGGCGAGACCGAAACCGGCGCCACCCTGCACGAAATGGTCGAAAAGCCGGATGCCGGTTACATCGTCGACCAGACCATTGTGCCGATCCTGCCGGACGACACCTCGCACGAAGTGTTCGAAAAGGCCACCGTGGCGGCCGAGCAAACGTTGTGGCGCGCGCTTCCCGCGATGATTGCCGGGCACATTCCGCAGCACCCGAACGTGCTCGCCAACGGCAGCTATTTCGGCGGCCGCAAGCCCGAAGACGGCCGGATCGACTGGTCCAAACCGGCCCAGCAGGTCTATAACCTGATTCGTGCCGTGGCACCGCCCTACCCGGGTGCCTTTACGGACGCCGGCAGCCAGCGCTACGTTGTCGCGCGTGCCCGTCTGGCGCATCAAACCTTTACGAATTTGCCGCTGGGCTTGCACGTCGTGGATAATGCGATGTTCGGCGTGTGCGGCGATGGGGGAGCCATCGCCATCCACGAGCTCTGGCGCGTCGAGCCCCAAGCTGCCAGCGGAACGTCTGTCGTGACCGCGCAGCAGCTCGCCAGCCAGCTCGCCCTCTCCTGATCTTGAGTTTGCCTTCATGAAAAAAGTACTGATCCTCGGCGTCAACGGCTTCATCGGCCACCACCTGTCCAAGCGCATCCTGGAGACCACCGATTGGGAGGTCTATGGCATGGACATGCAGACCGAGCGTCTGGGCGACCTGGTCAACCACCCGCGCATGCACTTCTTTGAGGGTGACATCACCATCAACAAGGAGTGGGTCGAGTATCACGTGAAGAAGTGCGACGTGATCCTGCCGCTGGTGGCCATCGCCACTCCGTCGACCTACGTCAAAGACCCGTTGCGCGTGTTCGAGCTGGACTTTGAAGCCAACCTGCCGATCGTTCGCTCGGCGGCCAAGTACGGCAAGCATCTGGTCTTCCCGTCGACCTCCGAGGTCTACGGCATGTGCGGCGATTCGGAATTCGATCCGGAAGCCTCGCCGCTGATCTACGGCCCGATCAACAAGCCGCGCTGGATCTACGCATGCTCGAAGCAGTTGATGGACCGCGTGATCTGGGGTTACGGCATGGAAGGGCTGAACTTCACGCTGTTCCGTCCGTTCAACTGGATCGGCCCGGGCCTGGACTCGATCTACACCCCGAAGGAAGGTTCGTCGCGCGTTGTGACGCAGTTCCTCGGCCACATCGTGCGCGGCGAGAACATCAAGCTCGTCGACGGCGGCAGCCAGAAGCGCGCCTTCACGTATATCGATGACGGCATCGACGCACTGGTGCGCATTATTGCCAACAAGGACGGCGTGGCCTCGGGCAAGATCTACAACATCGGCAACCCGTCGAACAACTACTCGGTGCGCGAGCTGGCCAACATGATGTTGGAACAAGCCGCCAAGATCGACGAGTACAAGGACACCGCCAAGCAGGTCCAACTGGTGGAAACGACCTCCGGTGCCTACTACGGCACCGGCTACCAGGACGTGCAGAACCGCGTGCCGAAGATCGCCAACACCATGGAAGACCTCGGCTGGAAGCCGACCACCGTGATGAAGGACGCATTGGCGAACATCTTCGAAGCGTATCGCACGCACGTGGCTGAAGCCCGCAGCCTGGTCGAAGACGGCAACGGCAACAAGTAAAAGCAACACCCCCGCGCAGGTTCATGGCTCTCATCGTCCTCAAGATCGACGTCGACACCCTGCGCGGCACCCGCGAAGGCGTGCCCAACCTCGCGCGCATGCTGCGCGAGCACGAGGCAGGTGCGACCTTCCTCTTCAGTCTCGGCCCGGATCACACCGGCTGGGCGCTGCGCCGGGCCTTCCGCCCCGGCTTCCTGAAAAAGGTTTCCCGCACGTCGGTTGTCGAGCATTACGGCCTTCGTACGCTGATGTACGGCGTGCTGCTGCCCGGCCCCGACATCGGCCGTAAAGCCGCTACCGAAATGCGCGCCATTGCGGAGGCAGGCTTCGAAACCGGCATCCACACCTGGGACCACGTGCTCTGGCAAGACAATGTCCGCCAACGCGATGCCGGCTGGACCGCGCGCCAGATGACCGCCGCCCACGCGCGTTTCATCCAGGTGTTCGGCAAGCCACCCGTGACGCACGGCGCCGCCGGCTGGCAGATGAACGACCACGCGTTCCGCCAGATCGACAACTGGGGCATGGCGTACGCCTCAGACGGCCGGGGTACGCATCCGTATATCCCAAGCGTTGACGGAAAAGCGCTGAACCACGTGCAATTGCCGACCACGCTGCCCACACTGGACGAACTGATCGGCGTGGAAGACATCACGCTCGACAACGTCGCCCGGCACATCCTGAAGATGACCGAGTCCGACCGCGATCAGGTATTCACCTTGCATGCAGAACTTGAAGGGCAGAAACTCGCCCCGATCTTCCGCGAGTTGCTGCGAGGCTGGCGCGCGCAAGGCCATCGGCTAGGATCGATGGGCGATTACTACGCGACGCTCGATCGCAGTAGCCTGCCCGTGCAGCCCGTCACGTGGGGCGAAGTTGCCGGCCGCAGCGGCAGCCTGATTGTTCAGCCGGCCTGATCTTTCCGATCTCCGGTTTGGCGGCGGGCGCGGTATCTCAGATTTGCCCGTCTACGAGCTCCCCGTCTCTCTCTCCTCGCGGTTTTCCGGAACACACCATGCCCGTCACGATCGACCAGCCTCTTCCCGATTTCTCCGCACCGGCCACCAACGGCATCACGTTCTCGCCGGCATCGCAGCGCGGCAAGATCGTCGTGCTGTATTTCTATCCGAAGGACAACACGCCCGGCTGCACCACCGAGGCGATGAACTTCCGCGACCAATACGACGCCTTTGAGGCCGCCGGCGCCGTGGTGTTCGGCATCTCGCGCGACAGCCTGAAATCGCACGAAAACTTCAAGGCGAAACTGGAGATGCCGTTCGAGCTGATTTCCGACGCCGACGAAGCCGTCTGCAACATCTTTGACACCATCAAGATGAAGAAGATGTACGGCAAAGACGTGCGCGGCATCGAGCGCAGCACATTCCTGATCGACACCAAGGGCGTGTTGCGCAAGGAATGGCGGGCCGTGAAAGTGCCCAACCATGTGGATGACGTGCTGGCCGCGGTGCGCGCGCTGTAACTGCACATAGGGCCAAGCTGTCTGAAAAGCGCCCTCCAGGCACCCTTGGGGGTTTGCCTTTTCGTCAATTTCGCATCGTCCTTCGTGTCCAGTTTGCGCCGCACCACACGTCACATGTGACCGATTGCAAATCACAAAAGCTTCCGATACAGTCGGAACCGATGAGTACGAAACCCGGATGCCATTCCGATAGCCCACGACGGTACCGGCGGCCAAGTTGGCCTGATACCGCTTCTGCGTTTTTCCCGGCAAGCAGGCCGGGCAGAACGTCCGAATCGTGCAGCTTGTCGTGGCGTTCACCTAGGCCGCCCCACCTCTCGCAGGTCATGGCGGCTTTTTTGTGGCCGTCGTCCGCACATCAGACGCCGCGACGTGCCCATCCGTTTTCCCGCGTTTTCCGCCAGCACCGCCTCGCCATATGCGCGGACGGTGTTTCGTCGTTGTTCCAGCCAGAGAGGTAATCGAAGCATGCCGCTGCCGACCATGCCCACCCAGCCAGCCCAATTGCTTGACCCGGCTGAATTCAAGCCTTTCGGCAAAGCCGGAAAGCCGAAGGCGGGTCAGGAACCTCGAAAACCGGTGCCAGCGCTCGAGCGCGAGGCGCTGTCAGAAACCGGCCGTGCGCAACCCAAACGCAATGCAGCCAGCACGGCCCGCGCCCGCTCGGGCGAAGCGTCCCCCATGGCGAAAGAGACTTCACGTGAACACGCCGGCATCCTCGCCAAGGCCGTCGACAAGGTAAGCGCGACCGGCAAATCGACCGAAACCGCTGCCCGCCGGCGCGACCGCCGCGATGAAGGCCCCGCCAAGCTGTTCGTGCTTGACACCAACGTCCTGATGCACGATCCGACATCGCTCTTCCGTTTTGAAGAGCACGACGTCTATCTGCCGATGATGACGTTGGAAGAGCTGGACAACCACAAGAAGGGCATGAGCGAAGTTGCGCGCAATGCCCGCACGGTCAGCCGCACGCTCGACCAGCTCGTGGCTGGCACCGATGGTGTCATGGACGACGGCCTTCCTCTGGCCAAGCTCGGCAACCGCGATGCGCAGGGACGCCTGTTCTTCCAGACGCGTCTGAACGACATCAAGCTGCCCGATGGCCTGCCGCAGGGCAAAGCGGACAACCAGATCCTTGGTGTGGTGGCCGCATTGCAACAGCAACGTCCGGACCGATCAGTCGTGCTGGTGTCCAAAGACATCAACATGCGGATCAAGGCACGCGCCCTCGGCCTGCCAGCGGAGGACTACTTCAACGATCGCGTGCTGGAAGACACCGACCTGCTCTACAGCGGCATCATGGCGCTGCCGACAGACTTCTGGCAGAAGCACGGCAAGAACATCGAGAGCTGGCAGGACCCGAAGACGGGCACGACGTTCTACCGCTTGTCCGGGCCGCTGGTGCCGTCGTTCCTGGTCAACCAGTTTGTTTTCCTGGAGCCGAATGACGGCAGCCTGCCGCTGTATGCACAGGTCAAGGAGCTGAACGGCAAAACCGCCGTGCTGCAAACGCTCAAAGACTACACGCACCAGAAAAACAACGTCTGGGGCGTGACCGCGCGCAACCGCGAGCAGAACTTCGCGTTGAACCTGCTGATGCATCCGGAAGTCGACTTCGTTTCGCTGCTGGGCCAAGCCGGCACGGGCAAGACGCTGCTGGCACTCGCGGCAGGCCTCGAGCAAGTGCTGGATCAGAAGCTCTACAACGAGATCATCATCACGCGCGCCACGGTGCCCGTGGGTGAAGACATCGGCTTCCTGCCCGGCACGGAAGAAGAGAAAATGCAGCCGTGGATGGGTGCCTTCGACGACAACCTCGAAGTCCTGCAAAAATCCGACGACAACGCCGGCGAATGGGGCCGCGCTGCCACGCAGGAGCTGATCCGCTCGCGCATCAAGGTCAAGAGCATGAACTTCATGCGCGGCCGCACCTTCGTCAACAAGTTCCTGATCATCGACGAGGCGCAAAACCTGACACCCAAGCAGATGAAGACGCTCGTCACGCGCGCAGGCCCCGGCACCAAGATCGTCTGCCTGGGGAACATCGCGCAGATCGACACGCCGTATCTGACGGAAGGTTCGTCGGGCCTGACTTATGTAGTGGATCGCTTCAAGGGATGGAGCCACAGCGGGCATATCACGTTGGCGCGCGGCGAGCGCTCGCGACTCGCGGATCACGCCTCTGACGTGCTGTAAAAATCACGCGACAACAAATTTGTCTGCCGCAAATCGTTGTGCCATCAGGCCACGCAATCGCGTGGCCTTTTTTTTGCTGCAGATCGGGCACCTCTCTTTTTCCCGATGGAGGCCAATGATGCCCATGCAGCAAAACCTGCAGACCCGATCGCGTTTGACCCTGACGTCGGCCGCGCTGGCGATGATGCTGTCCGCCGGCGCCTCCATTGCGCTCGCCGACGACCTCACGCCAAAGACCGCCGGCCAGATCAGCTACGTCTGCGGCGGCGTTGCACAGGACGAGCAGCAGGCGCTGAACAGCGAGGCGCGCAACTACAACCTGTCTCTGCTGTTCACGCAAGGCGCACGCGGCGAGTATCTCGCCGACGTCGACGTACAGCTCACGCGACACGGCAAGGAGGTGGCAAGCTTTCGCGCCGATGGCCCACGCTGCCTGATCAAGGCCCCGCCGGCCAGCTATAACGTCATCGCCACGTACCAGGGCGCCACCAAGCGCGCAACGGTGCAGACCGGCAGCACGCGCAGCGTCCAGCTACGCTGGTAAAACTGCCCGCAAAACGCGACGCCATCGGGGCAAAATCCGCAGACCCGCACCCCGCTTGGCGTTGCGCCTCGCCAACACGCTGTTTGGCTTTCTGACGCGGCGCGCATAGCATGCTCGCTATCCAGACTCTCCTGATGGCGCATGCTGACGCGGTACAGCTCTTCCTTTGGCAATACCCGAGTAGCAGGCACCGCTCTGCTTGCGCTGGTCTGCCTGCTGTCCGCCTGCTCGTCAACGCCTACCCGCTCCACCGCCTCGCGCGACGCGGGCCTGCGCACACGCGGCGCCCCGATCCACGACCCCAGCGCCGGTCTGGAAGAAATCTCCATTGAGGCGATGGCGCTGGTCGGCACCCCCTACCGCTACGGCGGCAATACACCCGACAGCGGCTTCGATTGCAGTGGGCTCGTGCGCTACGTCGTGCAGCGCGCTGCTTCTGTGAATCTGCCACGGACCGCCGCCGAAATGGGCCGCCGCGGCACGTTATTGGATCGCCGCGACGTCGCGTCGGGCGACCTCGTCTTCTTCAACACGACCGGCCAGCCGAACTCGCACGTCGGCATCTATGTGGGCCAGAACCGGTTTGTCCATGCACCAGCCACGGGTGGCACCGTGCGCCTGGAAGACATGACCAAGTCTTACTGGGCAAGCCGCTACATGGGCGCGCGCCGCGTCGTGGCCGTAAGCAACCTGCCGGATGCACCAGCACCGATCGTCGCACCGATGGTTCCGGCACCCGTCAGCCCCCCCCGTCCGATCGATGATGATCTCCTGGGTACCCTCGCCCGCGCACGCGATGCTCAAACCGACAACCTGATGTCGACGCGCGGGCCCGCCGCTGCGACGGCTCCTGCGGACGATGACCCCATCGCGCGCTTCGCAACGCAATAACTAACGCGGCGCTCACCCAATGCAAAACGCCCACCGATTTGGTGGGCGTTTCGTTTTTTTCGATGTCGACCTGCGGTCGGCTTACAGCACGTGTCGGCCGATCCACCAGGCAATTGCCGCCATGAACGCGGATGCGGGAATCGTCAAAACCCATGCCCAGACGATGTTGCCGGCCACACCCCAGCGCACAGCGGAAGCCTTCTGCGCAGATCCCACGCCGACGATGGCGCCGGTGATGGTATGCGTCGTCGACACTGGCACACCCAACGCCGATGCCAAGAACAGCGTCATGGCGCCACCGGTTTCAGCGCAGAAACCGCCGACCGGTTTGAGCTTGGTGATCTTCTGACCCATCGTCCGCACGATCCGCCAGCCGCCCAGCAGCGTACCGAGACCGATCGCCACATAGCAGCACACGATGACCCAGATCGGCGGTTCAGTTGCAGTGGCCGATGCGTAGCCGCCCGCAATCAGCAGCATCCAGATGATGCCGATGGTCTTCTGGGCATCGTTGCCGCCATGGCCCAAGCTGTACAGCGAGGCCGAGAGCAACTGCAAGCGCCGGAACCATCGGTCCACCTTGGATGGCGGCGTTCGGAAGAACAGCCAGGACACCGCCACCATCAGCAGCGAGCCGAGGATAAAACCCAGCAACGGCGAAATCAGGATGAACGCCACCGTCTTGAGCAAGCCACCGGCCACCAGCGAGCCCGTGCCCGACTTGGCCACAGCCGCGCCCACCAGACCACCGATCAGCGCGTGCGACGAGCTGGACGGAATGCCGTAGTACCACGTGATGATGTTCCACGCGATAGCGCCGACCAACGCCCCAAAGATGACGTAATGATCAACGATGGACGGATCAATTGTGTCGCGCCCCACCGTGGTTGCCACCTTGAGGTGGAAGATGAAAATGGCGATCACGTTGCAGGCTGCGGCCATCGCCACCGCCTGCTGCGGCTTGAGCACGCCGGTCGACACCACCGTCGCAATGGAGTTAGCCGCGTCGTGGAAGCCATTCATGAAGTCGAACACGATGGCCAGCGCCACCAGCAGAACGACCACCCAGAGACTGATCTGAAGCGTATGCATGAGGGCGTCGTCTCGTCAGGCGTTTTCGAGCACGATGCCTTCGATGATGTTGGCAACATCCTCGCAACGGTCTGTGACGCTCTCCAGTTGCTCGTAAATCGCCTTCAGCTTGATCAGCAGCTTGATGTCGTTTTCGGTGCGGAACAGCTTGGCCATGGCGGCACGCATCACGCGATCGGCCTCTGACTCCAGACGGTCGATTTCCTGGGCGATGGTGAGGATCTGACGGCCGTTGTTCATGTCACTGAGCAGCGCCACGGCCTTGCGGACTTCCTCGCAGCAAGCCACGCAGATCATGGCGAGCTGGCGCGATTCGTCCGTCAGGTTGGTCACGTCATACAACGAGATGGTGAGCGACACGTCTTCCATCAGGTCGAGGATGTCGTCCATCGTCGTGATCAGCTTGTGGATCTCGTCGCGGTCGAGCGGCGTGATGAAGGTCTTGTGCAGCAACTCGATCGTGTCATGCGTGATGCGATCGGCCTTCTTTTCAAAGTTCTGCACATTGCGTGCATGCATTTCGGCATTGGGCAAGTCATTGACCAGCTCCTTGAGTGCATGGGCCGCCTTGACGGCGCACTCGGCGTGCTGGTTGAAGTACTCAAAAAACTTGCCTTCGGTGGGCATGAAGCGACCGAACATGATGATCCTTGGGAACGGAAAAAAGCAGGAGTCGTAAAAACAACGCCGGACGGGATCACCGCCGGCGCTGTCATTAAAACGCAATATTTTACCGGAACCGGCCTCGCGAAATACGTGGCACGTTGTGGCGGGCCGACACGAATTACAGGTTACGTATCGTTGTCAAAGAACGCATTGCCCCCGGTGAAGTTATCGAACTTCGTGTATTCCCCCAGGAACGTGAGACGAACGGTACCAATTGGGCCGTTACGCTGCTTACCGATAATGATTTCTGCCGTACCTTTGTCCGGAGAATCGGGGTTGTAGACCTGGTCCCGATAGATGAACAAGATCACGTCGGCATCCTGTTCGATAGCGCCGGATTCACGCAAATCCGACATCACAGGGCGCTTGTTCGGGCGCTGTTCCAGGCTTCGGTTCAACTGCGACAGCGCGATCACCGGGCAGTTGAGCTCCTTCGCCAGACCTTTCAGCGAACGCGAGATTTCCGAAATTTCGGTCGCACGGTTCTCGCCACCACCCGAGCCGGACATCAGTTGCAGGTAATCGATGACGATCAGGCCGAGCTGCCCGCACTGCCGTGCAAGCCGCCGCGAGCGCGCACGCAATTCCATCGGGTTCAACGCGGGCGTCTCGTCAATGAAGAGCTGCGCGTCGTTCATCTTCTGGATGGCATGCGTCAGGCGCGGCCAATCCTCGTCGAGCAAGCGGCCGGTACGCAGCCGGTGCTGATCCAATCGCCCGACCGAACCCAGCATACGCATGGCGAGCTGCGTGCCCGCCATTTCCATCGAGAACACGGCCACCGGCAAGCCTTGCTCCACCGCAACGTGTTCGCCGATGTTCAGCGAGAACGCCGTCTTACCCATCGATGGGCGACCGGCCACGATGATCAGATCGCCGCCTTGCATACCGCTGGTCATGCGGTCGAGGTCGACGAAGCCCGTCGGCACGCCGGTAATGTCGCTCTGGTTATCGCGGTGGTACAGCTCGTCAATGCGCTCGACCACTTGCGTCAGCAGCGGCTGGATTTCCAGGAAGCCCTTCTGCCCGCGCGAACCTTCTTCGGCAATCGCGAACACCTTGGATTCGGCCTCGTCCAGCAGCTGGCGTACGTCGCGGCCCTGCGGGTTGAAGGCTCCGGCGGAAATCTCGTCTGCGATCGTCACAAGTTGGCGCAGCACGCCGCGGTCACGGACGATTTCCGCATAGCGACGGATGTTGGCAGCACTCGGCGTGTTCTGCGCCAGCGCATTCAGGTAGGCCAGGCCGCCCACCTCTTCCGCCTTGCCAGCGGCCTGCAACTGCTCGTACACCGTGATCACGTCAGCCGGCTTGGCCTGCGAGATCAGCTTGCCGATGTTGTGGAAGATCAGCCGGTGGTCGTAGCGGTAGAAATCGTGCTCATTGATGAAATCGGCAATGCGATCCCAAGCGGCGTTATCCAGCAACAACCCGCCAAGCACCGACTGTTCGGCCTCGATGGAATGCGGGGGCACCTTGAGGGAATCGAGCTGGGGATCGGAGGGCGCGTTCATGGCGGGATTATAGCGGCGCTGCTCGGTCTTCAATCTGGACCCCTGATACAAAGGACAACAAAAAAGGCAGAGACTTTCGTCCCTGCCTTCTTGACTCGCGTCGATCGGTGACCCGGGCGCCGCGAGGTGCTGCGCGCGTGCTTAGGCGGCGTCGCCCAGCACCGACACGTTCACGTCAACTGCCACGTCGGTGTGCAGCGAGACGACGACCGGGTGGTCGCCCACGGTCTTCAGCGGACCGTTCGGCAGACGCACTTGCGCCTTCTCAACCTTGAAGCCTTGCGCAACCAGTGCGTCAGCGATGTCGTGGTTCGTGACGGAGCCGAACAGACGGCCATCCACACCAGCCTTTTGTGACAGTTGCAGCGTCAGACCGTTCAGCTTCTCGCCTTCGGCTTGCGCGGCAGCCAGCTTTTCAGCGGCCAGCTTTTCCAGCTCTGCGCGGCGGCTTCGAATTCCTTGATGGCGGAATCCGTAGCGCGGCGGGCTTGCTTGTTCGGGATCAGGAAGTTACGTGCATAACCGTCCTTCACGCGCACCACGTCGCCCAGGTTACCCAGGTTGACGACCTTCTCGAGCAGAATAATTTGCATTGTGAGTTCTCCTTATCCCGCTGATTAGTGCTTGTGCTGATCGGTGTACGGCATCAGCGCGAGGAAACGTGCGCGCTTGATGGCCGTGTCCAGCTGGCGCTGATAGATCGCGCGCGTGCCGGTCAGGCGGGCCGGGGTGATCTTGCCGTTCTCGCCGATGAAGTCCTTGAGCGTGTCCAGATCCTTGTAATCGATCTGTTCAACGCCGGCCACCGTGAAGCGGCAGAACTTCTTGCGCTTGAACAACGGGTTTTGCTGCTGGAAGCGCTTCTTGTTCTTCGCGTCGCGCTGCTTCTTGTTCATGAATGCCATGATTCAATCCTTTACGAATACGTTACATCCGGAGATGTGAAAGACCAGTGCCTTACTGCTGCGGTGCTTGCGAGCCAGGAATCCTACGCAATCCAGGACAGTGCCCGGAGCGATGCGATCCAGAACGGAAGCCATCTTGCCGGCTGCCAGCGCTTCCATCGAAAACTCGATCTGCCGCACTGTTTGCGCTTCGACCGCCTGCCCGCTGTATGCCAGAAGACAATTGACGATCGGTACGCCGGCTGGGGTGTATCGCATCACCTCGCGCTCGACCAGAGTAGCGACGAGCTGCAGGCGATTGATAGCGTTATCCCCGTGGGTTTCGTTCATGCTGGTGATGCGCGGTCAGGCTTGCGCAGCACCGCGCGGCATCAGGCGGCCTGTTCGGTCTGAGCGGCGGCCTTCTTGGCCTCTTCGCGTGCGACTTCCTTCATCATCGGCGAGGGCGCCGTTTCAGCCTTCTTGGTCTGAACGATGAGGTGACGCAGCACGGCGTCGTTGAACTTGAACGCGTGCTCGAGCTCAGCCAGGGTCTCCTTGCCGCACTCGATGTTCAGGCACACGTAGTGAGCCTTTGCGAGCTTCTGGATCATGTAGGCCAGTTGACGACGGCCCCAGTCCTCGACGCGGTGCACTTGGCCGCCTTGCGTGGTGACCGTGCTCTTGTAGCGCTCGATCATCGCGGGCACTTGCTCGCTCTGGTCCGGATGGACGATAAATACGATTTCGTAATGAGCATTGACGCTCCTTGTGGATTAAGCCGCCCGGGCGTCACACTCCGGTGCAGCAAGGTTGGTTAGCCTGCCATTATACGCAGGCCTTGGAGATTTTTTCAATATCGATCAATGACTTGCTGCAGAGAGGCAACTTCTGCCTGGGCGCGCCCCGAGGCCAGAAGCAACGTCAAGAGCACACGCGCTTTATATGGGTTCAGCGATCCGCTCGAGGCCCAGCGCTCTCCACTAGGTTGCGCGGGCACCAAGCCAGCCCCGGTACGCGTGGAGCGCAGCACGAAAACGCCCTGCTGACTCGCCCGGTTCAACGCCGCCTCGAGACTCGCATGGATAGAGCCCGCGCCTGTTGCGGCAATTACCAACCCCTGCACGCCCGCCGCGACTAACGCATCAACGACACGCGCATCGGGTTGCGCATAGCTCGCCACCACTTCCACCCATGGCCACTGGCCCGCTGGCGGCATCGGCAGAACTTCCTCTGCAGTCACGCGCTGCGCAGCACGCTGAAACTGCACTTGGGCGTCGAGCACGAAACCCAGCGGCCCCACATCCGGCGAAACAAAGGCCTCGACCGCGTAAGTGTGCGCCTTTTGCACATCGCGGGCGGCATGCACGCGCTGGTTGATCGCCACCAGCACGCCACGCCCGCGCGCAGACGAACTGGCGGCCAATCGCACCGCGTTCAGCAGATTCAGAGGGCCATCCGCCGACAGCGACGTCGACGGCCGCATCGCCGCCGTCAGGACGATCGGCGTATCCGTCTGCTGCGTCAGGTGCAGCAACATCGCGGTTTCTTCAAGCGTGTCAGTACCGTGCGTGATGACCACGCCATCCACGCGCTCGACGTCGATCCAGTGACGAATACGCGCGACCAGCCTTTCCCATACGTCGAACGTCAGGTCCTTGCTGTCGATCTGGGCGACCTGCTCGGCGCGCACGTTGGCGATGCGCTCCAAACCAAGTTTGCTGGCCGCGAGCAGTTGATCGATGGGGACGGCGCCAGCGCGATAGCGCGCGGCGGAGCCAGCGTCGTCAGCAGAGCCAGCGATTGTGCCGCCGGTGGCGAGGATGGCGATGGTAGGCAAGGACATCGTTGCAGACATGCGTTGTGGGCAAGGCGCGCATTGTATCCGCCCGCCCCGCCTTTGCCGACGCGGGATTGCCCTGGGCGCCCAGAAAACAAAACGCCGGCACTCAGGCCGGCGTTTGGAACGGAAGCAGTGTCGATTATTTCTCGACGAAGGCGCGTTCGATCACGTAGTCACCGGCTTCGCCCATGCGAGGCGAAATCTTGAAACCACGGGCATCGAGCAGCTTGCAAGTGTCTTCCAGCATGGCTGGGCTACCGCAGATCATGGCGCGATCGACGGCCGGGTCCATCGGAGGCAGACCGATGTCGGCGGACAGCTTGCCGTTCTCGACGAGGTCAGTCAGGCGGCCCATGTTGCGGAACGGCTCGCGCGTGACGGTCGGGTAATAGATCAGCTTCTCGCGCACCTGATCGCCGAAGAACTCGTTATTCGGCAATTCGCGGGTGATGAAGTCGGCATAGGCCAGCTCGCTCACTTGGCGCACACCGTGGAGCAGCACGACCTTCTCGAAGCGTTCGTAGGTGTCCGGGTCTTGGATGATGCTCATGAACGGTGCGAGGCCAGTGCCAGTGCCGAACAGATACAGGTTCTTGCCAGGCAGCAGGTCATCGAGCACGAGCGTGCCGACCGGCTTCTTGCTCACCAGCAGCTTGTCGCCCACTTTCAGATGCTGCAGGCGCGACGTCAGCGGGCCGTTCTGCACCTTGATGCTGAAGAACTCAAGGTGCTCTTCATAGTTCGGGCTGGCAATGCTGTAGGCGCGCATCAAGGGCTTGCCCTCGACTTCCAGCCCGATCATGACGAAGTGGCCGTTATGGAAGCGCAGCGCCTGATCGCGCGTGGTCTTGAAGCTGAACAGCGAGTCGTTCCAGTGATGGACGCTCAGAACGGTCTCTTGATTGAAGGCGGACATGGTGACGTTCGGGCCAGCCCAACGGAGTTCAATCGGGCTATGTGGCAATGCAAAAAATCGGTCAAGGCCTTGATTTTATGCGATTCCCCGCAGCCGCGCCTGCATGGATTGCGCATAAGCTTCTAACCACTCGCATGGGTTTTGACGCCGGTCATAAGTAGCGGGCGCTCGCGCAACACGTCACAACAAAATCACTTGCGCTTCCCGCATCACTGTATAAAATCACAGCACCTGTTCAAATATACAGTACGCCAATGGCCGCCCTCACCCCTCGCCAACAGCAGATTTACGACCTGATCCGCCAGACGATCCAGCGCACGGGCTTTCCGCCCACACGCGCCGAGATTGCCGCAGAGTTCGGTTTCTCATCGCCCAATGCGGCCGAGGAACACCTGCGTGCGCTGGCACGCAAGGGGGTGATCGAACTGACGCCGGGCGCCTCTCGCGGCATTCGACTGCGTGCAGCCGGCGACGCGGCACAGCATCAGTTCTCGCTGCCGTCGATGGGGCTGATGCAATTGACGCTGCCGCTGGTGGGCCGCGTGGCTGCCGGTAGTCCAATCCTGGCCGCAGAGCACATTGATCGCCAGTATCAGGTCGACCCGTCCCTGTTCTCTGCGCAGCCCGATTTTCTGCTGAAGGTGCGTGGCATGAGCATGCGCGACGCCGGCATTCTGGATGGCGATCTCCTGGCCGTGCAGCGCGCCGCCGAAGCCACCAACGGCAAGATCGTGGTGGCTCGACTGGGTGACGACGTCACGGTCAAGCGCTTCCAGCGCAAGGGCCGCCATGTCGAGCTGATTGCCGAAAACCCGGATTTCGAACCGATCCACGTTGATCTGGATCGTGATGAGTTTCACCTGGAGGGCTTGGCCGTCGGTCTGATCCGGCCTGCTGCTCCGTAAGTCTCCGGCGCATCTCAGCGCCAAACCTTCGCTGTTTGATCCAACCTGGAGGTGAGCCATCGGCTCGCCAGGGCGGAGTCTTGCCACTCGCTTTTCCACCCGAACTCACGAGGTCTGCCATGCGACTCGGATCGATGTCTTCCCGCCGCCGCCCGGTACAGCCGGTACCTTTCCGCCAAACCCAGGGCGTGCGCATCTATCAGGGGGAGCAGCGCCGCACGATGGTTGGCAGCATGGCCGCCATCTGCCGCATGCTCGATGCGATTCCGGCGGCTTCACGTGGCGCTGGGGCGGAAAGCTGCTGAGCACAAGAACGACGGGCAAGGGCCGCAAACCGCGTTGCGGCGCCCGATCAGGGCATACCCCAATGCTGCCGCCGCAACTGATTTCATACACTTGCCGTGCCCTGAGGACAGGGCTTTCTTCAACTGATTTTCGGCCCGCCATTTGAGCGGGCTGTTTTTTATGTCCGGAAGTTGCTGTAGCGGCACATTCGACAGTGTTCCGCCAGCAAAACGGACGTTTACCCCGATGTTGTTTGGCGTACGTGACAGTAGTATTGCCAATGCCCTCAGGGGCAATGAGATCGCTGAATTCGAAGCCCGCAGATTGCGGGCTTTTTTTTCGCTGGGGCAAGCCGGGGGCCTAAACACTCCCCGCTTTCTCGACAACGAGAATGCGGGCCTCGCCGCGCGGGTGCGCCACATGCTCGCAGCCGACACCGGCAAAGAAAATGTCGCCGGGTTCCAGCGTCGCGACCTTCTCTTCGCCGACTTCGCGGTAATGCATGTCGACCGTGCCGTCGAGCACCACAAACACCTCCTCGCCGTCGTTCACGTGCCAGCAATAAGGCTGGTCCGTCCAGTGCAGGCGCGTGGTAATGCCGCCCATATTGGCAATATCGAGCGCGCCCCAGGCACGCTCGGCAGTGAACGATTTGGCGCGGATGATGTTCATGTCGATCGTCCGTCGGTGTCGGTTATTGCATCGACTGGAGATTGCCGATGCGCACCAGCATCTCGGTGAACATCTGCATATCGAGGTCGAGGTCCGGCACTTCCTTGTACTCGTTGGCGTTGTGCGCGGTGTATTTCTTGCCCGGCATGGCGGGGCCGAAATTGATAGCGTTCGGCATCAGCTTGGCCGTCGTACTGCCGGCCGTCGGTACGGGCTTGGCGTCAAGGCCCGTGGTGTCGCCGTAAATGTTGAGCAGCGTCGACAACCACGCGCCCTTCGGATCGCGCGCCATCCAGTTGCCCTGGTCGTGGTTGATCTCGAGGGCGACATGGTTGGCGTTGGCCCATGCGTTGATCTTGCCGGCGATCTCGCCGCGCAGTGCGTCGGGCGTTTTGCCGCGCGGCATGCGCACGTTGGCGGTCACCTCCACGCGGCCATTCTTGTCACCGATCACGGTGGGTGAAATGGTGAGCGGACCCATGAAGTCGTCCTTGTAGGCGACGCCCATGGTGTTGCCGAGATAGTCGGTGCCGTACACATCGGCCAGATACCGCACGGCGTGGGCGTAGGCGTTATCTGCGAGGCCGATATCAGCTGCCCGCAGGAACAGCGCCAGACGCGGCAGCGGGTTGACGCCCTCCTCCGGACGCGAGCCGTGTGCCGACGTGCCGGTCACCTTCACGACAATGCTGTCTGCGGTGCGCGCGATGTCGATCGAGAACTTGCCTTGCGCCGCGAGGCTGTTCACAAACGCGTCGCGCTTGGCTTCGAGCGCGGCGGCGGCCACGCCCAGATCGCCGCCCTTGAGCGTGGCGGTGGCCGTTTGCGGGATCGAGCTGGCCGACGCCGCGCCCGTCATCGAAACGATGGCCGTATGCGAGGCATCGCCGGCCTGCGCAGGGAAGAACACCTTCAGCGCGCCGGTGCCTTTCTCGGCAACCACGGCCGGGTATTTGCTGTCGAGCACGATGTTGTACGCAGGCAATTGCGTGTGCTCGCGGTAGTACTTCATGCCATCGCCACCCGTTTCTTCGGTGGTTTCGATCATCAGACGGATCGTCCGCGCGAGCGGCACGCCGCTGTCCTTGACCGTTTTCATGGCGTACATGGCGGCGGCAATCGAGCCTTTGTCGTCAATCGTGCCGCGGCCGTACAGCAAATTGCCGACGCGCGTGACCTTGAACGGATCGAGCTTCGTGCCGTCGCCGAGCACCCATTCTTCGGGCTTTGCGGGTACGACATCAGCGTGTGTCAGGATGCCGAATTCATCCGAACCGGTGCCGGGCAGCGTGACTTCAAATACACGGTTATCGACGTTGCGGTATTTCAGGCCGAAGTCGTGCGCCATGCCTTCGATCAGCTTCCCAAACGCGACGATGGCAGGGTTTTCGTACTGCGGAATCTTGTCGTCGCGCACCGTGGGCAGCGCGACCATCTTCTCGATCGAGGCGATCACGGCCTGCTGGTTGTGCAGGCGGTTGTACAGACCGAGCAGACGCCCGATGTTGACGAGGTCGTCGCCAGTGAGCGCGGCCTTCTTCTGGTACGCGGCAACACTGCCTGCGACCCGCGGATCAGCCTTGGCGGCTGCCGCTAGAAAGCTGTTCAGGTCAGCAGATGCCTTGGATTGTTCGGCGGCGAGCAGCGCATCGAGTTGCGGTTTCTGAAGCGTGGCGGCAAAGGCGCCGGTGCCGCAAGCCAGCGACAGTGCGATCGTCAGCGAAGACAGGCCAATACGGGCAGTGCGTTGCATCGGAGTGGTTTCCGGAAAAGGGAAAGGCGCCATCATAGGGGCGAAGCGCAAGCCATGCATTGTGCACCGCGAAAAACGCTAAGCCACGCCCGCTGCGCGGTATGCTTGGAACTTTCCCAGGAGGCTTGCCGCATGGAACCGTCTCTTGATACCGCCCCCGGTCTGCTGAGCGTGCTGGAAGAACTGCGCCAGCGCGAACCCATCTTCCATCGCCCCGAATTAGGCACGCGCCGCGAAGATTTTGAGCGCATGACCACGGAAGATTTCTGGGAAACAGGCGCCTCGGGTCAGCGGTATAGCCGCAGCTATGTGCTCGGCGTTCTCGATGCCCGGCACGGCCATATCGGCGAGGACTTCTGGCAAACGCGCGATTTCCGCTGCCAGGAGATTGCGCCGGACAACTACTTGCTGACGTACACGCTGGTGCAATCGAACCGGACGACGCGCCGGGCGACGTTGTGGCGGCGAACAGCGGATGGCTGGAAGATTGTGTACCACCAGGGAACGGTCGTGGCGGAAGCTCGTTGAACTCCCTTGCGAAACCCTCTAGGCAAGTCGAAAGAATGTTTGTATAATCGCTGTTTCCTTGAACGGCGAGGCGCTGCTCAAGGAACAATGGTGGCTGTAGCTCAGTTGGTAGAGTCCCAGATTGTGATTCTGGTTGTCGTGGGTTCGAATCCCATCAGTCACCCCAAGATTCAAGAAAAAGCCCGCATTCGCGGGCTTTTTTTCATTCAGCGGTCGGGGCACCCCACCCCTTCGTGCGTCAAACCGCTACCGCCTCATCGTTCGATTCTTCGCCGCGCCGCAGGTGCGCCCGCGCCTCGTCGAAGAGCGCGTGGGCGTCGGCCAGCG
>Ga0154015_1529483_pt1 | contig 26867 bp, 37 predicted proteins | sample DielMetaTC5pm1_FD_151992 | JGI IMG/M metagenome (GOLD analysis project Ga0154015, IMG submission 151992) | Corn rhizosphere microbial communities from Kellogg Biological Station, Michigan, USA - Diel MetaT C5pm-1 (Metagenome Metatranscriptome) | ecosystem: Host-associated > Plants > Roots >... | reverse complement strand
GGCAGTGTATGGTCCGTGCTGCCGGTGCCTTCTGCCTTGCTCGCGGTCCCTGGTCCCTCCGGCTGGGCAGCGGTCCCGGCCCTCCCGTCTTGGAGCGCTCATGGCTACGTTTAACCCGGTCTCGGCACTGTCGCTGGAGTACGTCAACGTGCTGTGGGGTCAGCGAACACCATGGGAGACGGTTGCCGACCCGACCGGCGAGGATGTCCAGTTCGCCTTCCCGGTCTCCAGCGGGGACCTGGCCGCGCCCGCCCAGCCGGTCACCTGGTTCACCGGGTCGTGGGTACCGGGCAGCTTCGCCCGTGGCAAGTACATCGCGCAGTGCCTGATCGGGCCAGGGGGGACAGTTACCCTCATAGCAGGGAATTACGACGTATGGTCCAAGATAACCGGGTCCCCGGAATCGCCCGTGTTGTTCGTCGGGGTCCTGCCCGTGTACTGAATGGGGAGCACATGACCGTCACGCCCTTCCGCGCGGGCACCAGCGCGGCCAGCGGACCAGGGATGCGCGCGGCACTGGCAGAGCTGCTGACCGCGCCCGTCTTCACCGGCACCTACACCTTGCTGGCCGATATCAGTGAATTCCAGCCGGACATCTCCGACGCGGTGTACCTGAAATGGTCGCCCGCGATCGTGATCCGCGCCGCCTATGGCGACGCCCACGACGACCACGCCTGGTACGGCGGCGCACGACGCAAGGCGCTGCACGACGGCGGAGCTAAGTTCCTGGGCATCTACCAGTACCTGGTGGCCGGGCAGGACGGCACCGCCCAGGCGGACGCCCTGCACGACCTGGTCGGCCCGTTCCAGCCGCACGAGGTGCTGATCGCGGACTTTGAGGAAGGCCAGCACGCGATGCTGACCGCCTGGTACAACCGCATGATCAACTGGTACCCGGCCCGCTACCTGTGGACGTACTCGGGCCTCAACTTCGGGGCGGACAACGGCGCGCTCCCGGTCGAATGGCTGGCCGCCTACCAGCAAACCGAGCCGACCAGCCCGCACACCCTGTGGCAGTTCACCGGCAATTTCACGGTGCCCGGCGTCGGCAACGCCGACTGCTCGGTCTTCCACGGCACGGCGGACGAGCTGGCCTCCCTGGCGTTCGTTAAGGACACCGCCGCCCCGGTCCCGACGCCGACGGCTCCCGCCCCGCCGCCCTCCGAACTGCGGCAGGATCTGAAGTCGGCCGGGTCGGTGGTGTCGTTCACCTGGGGTCCGGTGCCCGGCGTCACTAAGTTCAGTTTCCAGCTCGAATGGTGGAAGCCGGGCTTCGGCTGGGTGCTGACCGTGGACACGAACAGCGTCACCGGCCAGGCGTACTCGATGACGTTGAAGCCCGCGACCCGCTACCGCTGGCGGGTGTCGGGCGGCACCTGGACAAGCTGGGTGGGATTCGACACGCCATGAAATTCGTACGCGACAAGACCGCCGACCAGGCCGAGCAGGACCACGAAACGATAATCCGCGTTCGCGCCATGCTCCAGGGCTACTACGCCCAGGCGGGCCACGGTGCGATGGTGTCGGTCTCCCACGTGCTCGATCTGCTGGACCCGCGCGGGCTGTGGTCGCTGGACCCGGTGACGCGACGGAACATCGAGCAACAGCAAGAAACGGGCCAGCCCCAGGAGCTGCCTCCTGGCGCTGACCCGCTGACCGGCTGCCTGCCGGTTACCGCTCCGCCGCCGCGTCCTGACCCGGCTGAGGGTCCGTAGGCTCGCCGCCGTGTTCGCACTTGGCGTGCTTGCCTTTGGCGGGCACGTCGCGCCTGGCGCGGGCCAGCCCGATGGCGGCGAACACGCCCGCGCAGACGAACATCGCCCAGCCGGGCCGGAAGACAAAACCCAGCGCGACGTAAGCCGCCGACGCCGCGCCGTATGACACCAGGTACCGTACCCTCACGGTTACCACCATCTTTCGTATTCTTGTACGTACTTGTCCATGCTCATGTGCTCGCGGTGGCCCTCGTCGGCCAGCTTCTCCGCGTTCTTGTATTCGTCCAGGAACAGGTCCACGTCCCTGGCCAGCCCGTCCTTCTGGAAGCCCAGCTTCCCGGCGGTCCTGAGCGCCAGGTAGGCGTCGCGGCGCTCTTGCCAGGTGTAGACCGGCATCAGCGCCGGGCGCTTGTGGGGCGGGAAGACGGCGGCGGCGAAGCGCTGCGCGTCGCCCAGGGCCTCGTCCGCCGACTGAACGCTGCTCACGTCCGAGCGCGTCCACCCGTCGGTGTCAGTGCGGGCACCGTCCGAGCTGGTGACCCGCACCGCCACCCGGATGTTGCCGGTGTCGTCCACCTCTATCTGGAGGTTCGGCCCGAGGGGTTGCTGGTAGGCGATCTTGTCGGCTTGGCTCACTTGTCCTCCTGGAAGGCGTAGTAGCGACGGGGGTTGTTGGTGAACATCAGCGTCCCGGTCACCCCGTCGGACTTGCGGGTGACCACCACGAACGGGGCGGCGAACCCCACCGCCGTGAAGTCCTCCTGCATCTGGGCGGTGTCCCACACCTTGCCGTCGTGGGCGATCACGTCATCCAGGATCGACTCTGGTACGCCTTCCGCGATCAGCCTGGCGCGAATCTCGCTCACGTCCGGCTCCTGCTTCAGCGTCCGGGTGACCGGCCGGGTGTCCAGAGACTCGTCGGTGGCCATGCCCCGGTCGTTGACCAGGCGTCCGTCCTCGTTCACGTGGCTCATGCTGCTACTACCTCCGCTAGCTGGGTTTTCGCGGTGTTCAAGGCCGCCACCACCTCGCGGTAGCGGGCCATGTCCAGGTCGCCGTTGGCGGCGGCCTGGATCACTTCGTTGCGGATCTCGGTCAAGACGGCGATCGTGTCGGCGGTGATCATCGCTTCCACCTCACGTTCCCCTTGCTCGTGTCCGCCTTGATGCGCTTGGCTTCCTCGGCGCGGCGCTTTTCCTCGGCCTCGCGCTGCCGCTGCGCGTCCCGTTGCCGCTGCCGCTCGGCCCTGGCCCGCTCCGCCTCCTGTCGGCGGAGCTGGGCCTGGTTCCGGCGGATCGCCTCGCGGTCCTTGGCGTCGTTGGACTCGCGGGTCATCGGGTCCTCTTCGGCAGCATCGCCCGCAGCTCGGCCTTGATCCGCCGGGCGTCTTCGCCGCGCCAGCCGCTGGCGTTGTCCAGGAACCGGAGCACGATGTCCTCCGCGTCCTCGTGCCCGAGGCGGTCGTCCATCGTCGCCAGGTACGTCATGGCGTTGATGAAGGGGATCGCCGCGTTGGCCGGGTTGCGCCACTTGCGCATGATCTCGTCCGCGATCTTGTGCAGCGGCCGGGGTGCCTTGTTCTCGGTCATCAATGATCATCTCCCTGGGGTCCGGGTCCCTCCCGTGCCCTCTACTTCTATCAACACCTACCGGGGACGGTTTATTCCCCGTGGTTCCCGTCCCACGGGCAGTTCTTGCAGCAGCAGCCCTTGCCGTGGTCGTAGATCGCCAGCACGCCGTCGCTGGCTTCGAGAATGTACCGCTGCAACCTCTCTTGGTTGTAGGACTTATCCACCTCCACCAGTAGGTACGCCTTCTCCGGCTCCGGCGGCGATTGCGGCTTGAACCGCAGCCGGACCACCGGCTCGCCGTCCTCGTCTTGGGTGAACTGCGCGAATTCCACGTCGTAGATGCCCGGCGGCAGTCCCTCGGGGATGTTCTCGATCTCAGTTCGCATCGGGCACCTCCGTGGCCCAGACCTGGATGATCAACTCGTTCAGGTCATAGTCGTAAGCCTTGGTCTCCAGCGTGCGGACCACGGGCCGCACGTCGTCGAACCCGCCGTTGTAGTTCTGGTGGACCATTTCGGACCAGCTCACGTCGATGTCGGCGTCTAGCTCGCCGCCGTAGCTGCTCACGTTGGTAGCGAACGTCACCGTGCCGTGCACCGGCTCGTGGCCGGGGTAGTTCTTGCGGACCCACGCCGCCGCCTTGTGCGCGAACAGCTCGCGGGTGGTCATCTTCTGGTGCTCGGCCACGATCCGCGCCAGCGTCTCGAACGGCGGGTTGTCATCGGAGTTGCTGAACGTCGCCAGCTCTTTCTCGCAGGTGCTGCACCACAGCACCAGGTCCGCCGTGCCGTCATTGCACGGCACCCCGTAGCTAACGACCTCGTGCAGTTCCACGTCGTCTCGCCTCCCTCGCGGCGCAGTCGTTGGCCGTGTCCGGCCGGGTGTGGTTGTGCGGGCACTGCCAGCCCGGCAGCGTCCCGTGGTAGACGGTCCTGCGGCGTCGCCGCCGCGACCGCCAGATCGTCCCTGCCAGGTAGAACGGTCCCGGCAGGGGGATCGACCAGCCGAGCCTCATAGCGGCGGCTCCCTCTTGTACCGTGGCTGGCTGTCGGCGTCGCGCCCGGCGTAGTACAGGTACCCGGCGTCGTGCTCCAGCCGGTAGTACGCCTTGGTCTCGGGGAAAGCCGCCAGGCTTTCCAGGATCTGCTGCGCCGCGTTGACCCCGTACAGCCCGTCGCCCTCTTCGCCGGTCAGCAGGGCGCGGGCCTCGCGCCAGCTTATGGTCCCTGTCTCGATGTCCAGCTCCATGCGCCCCAGGTCGGTGAGCCGGTACGCGCCCCGGTTGCCGTCGCGCTCGATCAGGCCCTTGTTCTCCAGCACGTAGACCTTGGGCAAGATAGACGAGGCGTCCCAGATCCTCGGGCCGTCCACATAGCTCTTGAGCAGGTCCAGTAGTTCCTTGGGTAGTTCGGTCATCACCATCTCCCTCACGACGCCGGGCTCTCCGAGCGTCTGATTCTATCAACACCCGGAGAGCCCGTTCCATTCCGGCTATGAGACATCGACCCACTGCATGACCCGCTGGAGCGCGTCGTCGTAGCTCTCGGCCGCGAAGATGTCGGCTCGGAACCCGGCCTGGGCATCGCTGTGCCCTGCCCGCCGCAGGGCGGCGGTGACGGTGCCCATAACCGCGCCGATGTTGTTGTCGTGGCCGGTAAGTTGCACCTCCACGTCCGGGTAGCGGGTCCAGTTCACGTCGCCCTCGGTCACGTGCCGGTGCTCGCCGGTCGCGGTGAACTGGATGCACACTTCGTCGCGGGCCTGGCACTCACCGAGTACCTTGACCTGCTCGGCGTCCACGAACAGCGGGCCGCCCGCCCAGCGGCAGGAGATCTTGTGCTCGCCGGTCGCCCCGTCGGGGCAGCCGTTCTCGCAGGTGACCGCGTTCGGCTCGTCGTCCTTGTCGGGGACGATGTAGCCCTCCAGTGGCTTGCTCATGACTTCCTCTTTCCCGGCCGCCACGGCTGCGTCGCCCTGGCCGGTGATCTGGTAGTTGGTTTGCTTGGGCATCGACGTGACGGTGACCAGCCCCAGTTTGCGCAGCTCACCGGCCGTGACAGCCGCCTTCTGCCAACTGGTTCCCAGGTGGCGACTCAGCTCACTCGGAGTGACCACGTGTCCTCGGTACGTGGCCAGGTACGCCAGGGCCTTCCGCTCGTGCTCGCCCAGTAGCTGCCAGGTGGCCCTGGCGTCACTCCACGTCATCGCCGCCCCACTTCTCGTACTCTTCCTCCAGGAACTTGTACACGGCGTTCACCGGGTCCTCGCCCTGGGCCACGATCGCGCTGGTGCCACGCTCGTCGTGCGTCACCAGGTACCAGCCCTGGCCGTCCCAAGGCCACTTGACCTTGGCGAACCAGCCCGTGGGCGCGTCCTCCTGGCCGCTGTGCTCGCCAGTGAACAGGTTGTCCAGCGTGTGGGCGTACAGCATCTCCGCCGTCGGCTCACCGCTGTCGATCTCGAACTTGCCGGGGATGGTGTTCTGGCCGTCGGCCGCCCGCTCGATGTGCGCCCAGCCCCGGACGGTGAACCGGGCCGCGAACAGCCCGCCGCCCGACAACTTACGCACGGTGTCGGTCGCTTCTTTTTCGGACAGGCCGTGGTCTTCCAGGAATTCCACGGCCTCGTCCCCGCTGACGATCAAAGTCACCGGATCTTCTCCCTGCTCTTGCCTTCCAGGGCCGCCCACGCGGCCTCGGTGTCGTCGTTGTGCGGATGGAACGGGGCCACCCACTGGCCGTTCCGCTTGACCCGCAGAAACTCGCGGTCTTCGTGCTCCTGCGCCTGACCGACCATCTTGAGGACCGCGTGCAGCACGCCCTCTTCGTCCAGCATCAGCACCGACAGCATGCCCTGCGGGGCGATCTTGCGCCGCACGCGGTACCGGCCGTCGGCGTCGGGGTAGCTGGAGTCGAACGTGTCGAGCACGATCTCCACCAAGATCGCCCCGATCAGGTCAAACGGATACTCGGCGGTGGCGCGGACTTCCATGCCCGGCCGCCAGGTGGCTTGGTTGATCAGCCGTGCCGCTTCGTCGGTCTTCATGCCGCCACCGCGCTTTCCACGGTCCCGAACACCGTGCCCTCGTAACCCTCGTTGACCGCCGTGACCAGCAGGTCCATCTGCGCGTCCCAGCAGGTCCCGCAGATGCGCTGGCCGAGCCCGGCGGGCAGCAACTGGTCTGCCTCCCGCTCGCACGAGGTGCACCGGCCGCCGCGCACGGTGCGCTCAGCCGGGTCGTACGTCTTGACCAGGGCCACGTCCTCGAAACCGCCGTCGGCCTCGAACGTCGCCCAGTCGGCCCCCATGTAGGTCGGGTCGAACATCATGATCATCTCCCTGTCGGGGCTCGGGTGAGCCCTTCACTTCTATCAACACCTCACGGTGCTGATTCATTCCCGGCCGGTTCCTTCCAGCCGACGCCGTACTTGTCCGGCACTCCGGCGGCGTACCAGTTCAGTACCTCGGGGACGTTGAAAAAGTACCGCGTCTGCCCGCGCCGGGGGTGGGCTTCCTCGCGCGTCGGACGCGGGAACGGTACGCCGTCCTTGTTCTTGGTGCCGCGCCGGAACCACTGGTGCACCTGGCGGCTGTCGATCGGCGGGCTTATGGCGTAGAACGCCGTGACCAGCCTGGCCATCACAGCGTAGCCAGCTTCGCCGCCTATCGCCGGGTAGTTTTTCATCTGCTCTGTCATTTTCCACCTCACTTTCCTACGATTACATGTAGTGAAGGCCCGGCCACCGGGGGTGGCAGGGCCGGGCCTTCACTATCTTCGCTACAGCCTGGCGGCGGCCTCCAGCGCGTCGATCGCCTTGCCTTCCAGGGCGACGGCGCGGTCGGGGTCTTCCACGGTCTGAGCGTAGGCGGTGACCGCGTTGGCGACGCCGCCCGCCGTGATCTGGCCGCTGGCTATGAACATGTCCAGCACGCCCTTGCGCTCGTCCTCGGTGAAGCCGAGGCTCTGCACGATCGCGGGCACCGTCTCGCTCGCCTTGGCGACCGGGACGCCCGCCTGCTCGGTGCGCCGGGCGACCAGGCCCTCCAGGTAGCCGCTGCTCAGCCAAGTGGTGATGGTGTCGCGGGTTTCCTTGACGACCAGCTCACCGGCCGCACGCACGGTGTCGGGCTTCATCTTGATGACGCCCTGCTCCAGCTTGGACCCGAAGTGCCTCCGGGCGATGCCTTCCTTGTGCTCCACCCAGCCGTTGGTGCACCGGGCGATGCCGATGACCGGCACCAGCAGGTAGCGTCCGTCGCCGGTCTCGGAGTTGGAGAAGTCCACCCGCATGTAGACCACCGGGGCGTCCTTCTCGCTGAAGATGTGGTGCGCGCCGTACTGCTGGCGGAGCTGGTCGAACCCGCCCGCCCGCGTCACGGTCCCGCCGTCGAACGGGCTCTTGTACCCGTCCAGCAGGCCGGGGGCCAGCGCGGTGACCGACGGAAACTCAAACGACACCCGCATCTTGCGTTCGGACAGGTCGCTGACCCGGACCAGGGGCTGGTGCCCGCTCTCGCGGATGCCGGTCATGACCGCCACCAGCATGTCCAGGTTGTCCATGGACAATGCGTACTTGTCGCTCAGCATGGCCCTGGCCACGCCCTCGCCGCCGTCGTCGCCCCGGAACAGCCGGAGCAGGAACGCGCGGGAGTCGGGCTCAGCGATGACCTCGGTACCCGTCGCCGTCCGCCGCGACCGGCCGTGCAGCCAGCCGTTGACGTTGGTGTCGAGCAGGTCGGGGCGCTCGTCGCGCAGCCTGCGGACGTAGGCGCGGGGGATGCCCAGCTTCTCGCTGATGCCCTCGTCAAACACGTCCGTCGGCCGGTAGGTGCCGTTGACCGTGGTCACTCCGTCCTCGGACAGGACGGCCTCGCTGTCCTTGACGACCAGCAGGCCACCGGCTGACTTCATGTGCGTCGCGGGCACCACCACGTCCAGCTTGTGGGCCTTCTGCTCGTTCAAGATCTCCACGAGCCGGTCGGGGGTGGCGTTGCGCGCTTGCAGTTGAACACTCATGTCCTGGATCTTCTCCCTTGGGTCTGACATTCCGTGAAAGGCCCACAACAGCCAGGGAAGGTTGTCCTACAGGTTAGTGGACGGGAGTTTGAGCGACTCTCCACCTGGATTCCCCAGACCCCTTGCGAGGTGGCCGGTCGTGGCTGACCGTCCTGCCCTTCCCTGTGCTGTTGTGCCCTTCACTTCTATCAACACCCTATGCCTGGATTTCATTCCCGTCAAGGGGGCTGATGACCGGCCCGGCGGAGGGGGTAAGCAACCCGGTTCCTCGGATCCTCCACTTTCGGCTGCCCGTACCGGGCCGATCACTTCTATCAACACTCTGGACTGGGACCCTATTCCCCGGAAGTCAGCTAGCCCACGGGGGCAGCTCGGGAGCGCCCTGCGGCTGCTGGTTCGGCGGCTGCTGCGGCTGCTGCGGCTGCCCGTTCGGGGCCTGGAACTGGGTGGGCGGCACCGCGTTCTGGTAGCCCTGCGGCTGCTGCGGTGCCTGCGGCTGGCCGTAACCCGGCGGCATCTGCGGCTGCTGGCCCCACTGCTGCTGCGGCTGCTGCGGCGGCTGGCCGTACCCCTGCTGAGGCTGCCCCTGGGGCGCGTACCCGCCCTGGCCACCCTGCGGCGGTTCCCAGCCCTGCTGAGGCTGCCCGGCAGGCGGCTGCGCGTTCTGCCACGCCCCAGGGGCCGTCTGCGGCTGCCCCCCAGCGTAGCCGCCAGGGGCACCGTAGCCGGGCTGATGGACGTAGCCCGGCTGAACTGGTGCCTGACCGTAACCGGGACCTCCGGTTGCGCCAGGCTGGCCGCCGTAGCCGCCTCCGCCGCCCTGCCACTGTCCGGGCAGCGCGGCAGGCTGTTGCGGTGCCTGCTGCTGCTGGACCTGGGTGGGAGCACCTGGCCGGGCTTCCTTGATGTCGCGGACCTTGGCGCGCGGCGAACCGTCGTACTCGCTGTCGCTGATCACCTTGAGCAGCACCGGCTTGCCGACCATGGCCTGGGCCACGTTGTGCTCGGTCCAGCCCAGCGCCCAAAACGGCTGGTTAGGCGGCACCGGGATGCCCATCGCGCCGAGCTGGCGGAACATGATGCCCAGCCCCTTGTCGTTGGGCGTGCCGTCGGTCTTGACCGGGTTGATGGACATGGTCATGGTCAGCGGGTAGTTGGCCCGCTCGCCCGTGGTGACGCGGAACTTGATCGTCCACGCGCCCTTGGTGCCGTCCTTGGTCCGACCAAACTCGGCCTCTTCCACCACGGCGTCGTAGCTGCCCGGCTCCAGCGGCTGGATGGTGGAGTGGTCCGCCATCCCGTACAGCTCTCCGAAGTTGTAGCCCTGCGCCATGTTCGGCGTAGTCATTGCTGCCTACCTCCTGGTGTGCTGAGAACTTGCCTTAGCATGTCCTCGATGGTCCACCCCTGCACCCTGCCGGGGTATCCGAGGCGGAGCACCGGGGGCAGCCGCCCGCCGACGCGCTCGCCGGTTTCGTAGTTGAGCTGCGGCCCGATGAACAGGTCGCGGGTCTCGTCGGGGTTGGCGTTGACGTAACCGAGGATGTCCACGTAATAGGGCAGGAAGTTGCCGACCTGGCCCTGCACGAGCGGACGCCACTTGCCCTCGCGCGGCGCGGTGCCCGCGACGAACGACACCGACCACAGCGGATGCGTCGGGTGGGTGATCAAGTCGCGGTACTGCCGCACGCTGGTGCTGACCACCCGCAGCAGGTGCCCCCACTCGTCGCGTTCCACTTTCTTGACGCCGACCCGCTCGTCAATGATCCGCTGCTGCATCTCGGTCACGCTGTCCACCGACAGGGAGTTGAACGGGTGCTGGCCGGAGTTGAGGATCTGGTAGCACCGTTCCATCGTCCGCACGTCCTTGCACAGCGCCAGGCACGAATCCCACGAACCGTCGTAGTAGGGCACCGGTTCGCGCATCGGGTCCCAGTAGACCTTGCGGCTAGGCGTCCAATAGGCGGTGCCCTCGATGTCCATGATCAGGCGCGGCACGGGACCGCTGTCCGCGAACGTGGACTTGCCAGACTTGGCCGGAGCGTGCACGAGGAACGACAGCCCCTGCTGCTTGCGCTGGTGGCGCTGATGCTGCTGTTGCGGGGGCGCAGCGGCCTGAACCGTCATTGCATCTTCTCCCTAGCTCGGGTCCCAGACTAGCCCACTATGCCAGGTGCGTCTGACATTCCGAGCCGCTGGCGGGCGGCCCGCAGCGGATCCTCGCGGTAGTAACTGTAGGGGTCCCCCTGGCGGTACTTGCCGCTGCGCATCAGCACCCCCGGCCAGTCGCTGTCGTCGTCCATCATCGGGCACACGCCCAGGAACGGGCAGCTCCACTTGCAGTCGCGCGGCTGCGGGGACGGGTACAGCAGGTAGCGCTGGAGCGGGTTGACCATGTCCAGGTCCCCGCCGCCCTCGCGGTAGGTGGCGTCTAGCATCTCGCGCACGTGCACGATGTCCGCGCAGATCTTGGCGATGCGCGCCTCGGCCGCGTCCAGTTCGGTGGGCGAGTAGCGGAAACCGTCGCGCTGATAGTAGGGCGGCTCGGACCTGGCGGTGCGCTTGACGCGGCGCAGCGTGTTGACCATGCCGCCCGCCACGATCGCGTGCGCCTTGCCGTCTTCGGCCGCCATCTGGTTGGCGATCAGCCGCTGCACCACGCTGTAGTGCTTGAACTGCGTGTTGAGAGCCAAGATTTCGTGGGTGTCGAAATTGGCGGCGGTCTTGTGATCCAGGAACGACAGCAGGTTGGTCTCGTTGTTGATGATCACCTGGTCCAGCCGGGCCTTCAGGCTGACCCCTGGCACGGCCGGGAACGGCACTTCCACGTCCATCTCGGTGGCCACCACCTGGATGTGCGCGTCGCGGCCGGTGTCGGCCACCCAGTCCAGGTAGCCCGTGATCATGATGATCGCGGTCTCGCGCTCGGCCAGCAGCTCCGTGCGGTAGTCGGGATCGGCCTCGATCGCCAGGGCGTACAGGGCGTCGATCACGTCGGTGGGCGGCAGACCGTAGCCGTAGTATCCCTCCAGCGCGGCGTGCACGCGGATGCCATGCGGCGCGACTCCGACCGGGGACTCGTCGGCGGGCGTCATGCCGAGGAAGTATTTCAGGTACCACTTGCGGCGGCAGCGATCGAACGTCGCTATCTCAGTGTTGCTGATCGAGATCATCGGAGACCACCTCGCCGGGGACGATGTGCGTGGCGACGTGCGCGAAGCCAGGCGGCAGGCCGTCCATGGCCTGCACGACGATCATGGATGCGGCCCTGTGCGCTCCGTCGTCATCAAAGGGGATGACCAGCCTGCGCTGGTTCGTAGAGATGATCCGCCCGTGCTCGTCAAAAACGGAGAACGGGCGGACCATCGTGATCAGCACGAACGAGGCCACGTCAGTGACGGTGGCGGCGACCGGGCTTGTCCTGCTTGTCCCAGGACACGACCTCGTAGACGCCGAAGCCCTGGCTGCGGGAAGCGCCCAGGCCCTGGTCCTGGCCGGACAGCCAGATCATCGCCCACTGCTTCTCGGTCAGTTCCACGTCGGACTTGACCGTGAACTTGATGTGGGCGTCGTTGACGGCTTCCTCGTAGGAGATCGCGTCGCCCCGGTGGGTGTGCACGAACTTCTGCAAGGTCTCGTCGGGATCGGTGACCGGCGTGCCGTCCTCGCGGAACAGCGGCAGGACATCGTCAACGACGAAGACGTGCTCGGGGAACCACTGCTTGATTCCCTTCTTGTAGCTCGCGTTGTCCGGGTTGCCCCAGCCCTTGGTGGTGATCTTGCCCGCGTTGGCCGCGACCGAGACCGCTTCCTTGAGCGCGGCCTTGAGCTGGCGGCCCTCGATGTACAGCACGCCTTCCTTGGTCCGCTTGAAGATGTTGAGCCCGGCCAGGTCTTTGGCGGTCTTCTCCACGGCCATGGCCATGACGGTCTCGTCGGACAGGTCGGCCATCACGTCGGCTTCCAGCCCGGACAGGCTCTCCAGGGTCAGCAGGTCGGCGGCCTCTTCGTCGTTGCCCTCGGCCCTGGCGCGGCGCGCGGCGGCGTGGGTCTCGCGGATCTCCCGCTTGACCTTTTCCACGGTCTCGCGGACGTTCAGTTCCGAGCCGGAATTCCTCAGGTTGGTCTTGATCCAGCCTTCGGCGGTCTTCTCGTCGGCCGGGGTGCCGCCGCAGATCTGCTTGGCGGACAGTTCGCCGTTGTACCAGAACGGCCAGGCGTCGGCTTCGTACTTCTCGAATGGTCCAGGCACGGGTGCCCTCCCTGATTGTCGGTATCTTCTCCCTGCGACCTTCTGTATACCTCAAGGTATGTGGGGATGCAAGACAGCATACGGGAAGTCAGCACGGTGGTGGGACGAATTGGGATGGTACGTCGGCGGGTCAGGTTGGGTTGGGACCGGCCTGACGTGTCGGCTGGACGTGACGCGAGTTGGGTAGTCGGCCGGAGTAGGGGAGAGCCGGGCTGGCTTGTCGGTGTGAGGCTTGGGGAGTCTTGGATTGGGATGGGTCGTCGGCTTGGCTTGGCCAGGCGAGTGGCGGCATGGAGTGTCGGGGCGATCATGGGCCGAGGTGGGCGGACTTGGCATGTCGGACCAGGGCGGATCTGGGTAGTCGGCCGGGCGCGGACTGTGACGAGACGGCATGTCGGCACGGCGTGAGCGGGCGTGGGCGGGGTTGAGTAGTCGGGTGGGCGTGGTGAGGCTTGTATCGTCGCGCTGGGCAGAGCTGGGAAGGGATGTCTTGGCATGTCGGGCGCGGAGTGTCTTGGCATGTCGGCAGGAACTGACCCGGTTTGGGTGGTCGTCTGGGCCGGAGTCGGATTGGCATGTCGGCGGGGAAAGAATCGGTGCGGCATGTCGGAGGTGTCCGGGCGAGGCTGGACTGGGTGAGTTACGGTAAGTCGGCACGACTAGGTGGGGACGGGCTTGTCGGCGGGGTTGGGCGCGGTTCGTCGGAGGGGTTGGACGCGGTTGGTCGGCGGGCTCGGCACGGGTAGGGAAGGCTCGTCGGTTCGGGTGGGGTCCGTTCGGAGGTGGGTGGTCGGCGTGGGAAGGAGTGGAAAGTTCAGTCGCCCTGGCTTGGCTTGGTAAGACTAGGCACCGGGGTGGAAAGTCGGATAGGTAGGCGGCGGTACGGGTAGTCGCGGTTCGGCTTGGCCTGGGTCGGTGAGTCGCGTGGGCACGGCCTGAGTGGGTTAGTCGGCCTGGCTGAGATGGGACGCGGCGAGGTAAGTCACGTGGTCCGACTTGGTGGGAGTGGAGAAGGTCTGTCGCGCCGGGCGGTCCAGGACAGGTGGGTTATGACTGGTCGCAAGGCTCGGGACGATGAGTGGCGGACTGTCGCGCCGGGTCGGCAGGTGGTGACATGGCTCGTCGCCGGGCTGGGTACGAAGTGCGCTGAGCTGGGTAGTCGGCCGGGCGCGGGAAGAGTGGGCAGAGGTGTGGCATGTCATCGCGGACTGGCAAGGTGTGGCATGTCGCGCGGACTGGTACGGCAAGGCGCGGTATGTCGGCGGGGTTTGGTAAGACACGGGCAGGTATGTCGGCGGGGCTCGGATCGCGGTGTACAGGCACGGGAAGTCGGCGGGGCTTGGTAGGCGACGGCAAGTCGGCCAGGCTGGGTTCGCGGGGAAGCGGCATGGGTAGTCGCGGATGCGATCCGGATCGGGGTGTACAGGTTTGTCGGGGCGGTTGGCGACAGGTACGGCTTGTCGGCGGGGACGGATGCGGAGCGGTTGAATTCGTCGCAAGGTCCGGCTTGGGAAGGGGAGACTTGTCACGTGGTCCGGCGCGTTAGGGTTCGGGCAGTCGGTGGGGTGAGGTCTGTCACGGAGTGTCACGGAGTTGAGAACTGGGCCGGGGTGGTCCGTCGGCACGCGAAAAGGTCCGGAAGGACGTGGCTCGTCGGACAGCTTTGACACGGGCGGGTATGTCGGCTGGTGTGAGAGGACCCGGAGAGAGCCGGATTGTCGGCAGGGTCAGCGGCGGAGAGGCTTGGCTTGTCGCCTGGGTCAGGCGTGGTGTGACTCGGCTTGTCGGCAAGGTGGGGTTGGGTGTGTCACCGGGCCTGGCTTGTGTCGGAGCGATGCGTCGGCAGGGCTCGGGAGGACAGGCGAAGGGCTGACTTGTCGGCGTGGCGCGGCAGGGCCCGGACTGTATCGGGATGGCTCGTCGCTGATCAGGTTGGAGTAGGTAGGTCGGCTGGCTAGATAGGAGCAGGTATGTCGCGTGGCATGGGCCGGGACGGCTTGTCTTGTCAGTCCGGGTCAGGACGGAAAAGGGGTGGGTAGTCGGGTGGTCAGGTCCGATGTGGCTTGTCGGCAGGGGTCCGAATCGGTTCGGTTTGTCGGGACGGCGCGGCCGGGGAGGCGGTGGGCAGTCTCCGCAGAGGACAGCGAGGGTACGTCACCGGACGTGGCTCGGGAAGTTCGGTGGCGGGTAGTCACCGGAATGCGGTGGCCCGAGGCGGGATGAACTGTCGCGCGGGTGGAGGTGATGCGACGGAGTGCGGGCAGTCACGTGCTGGTTGTTGCGTCCTGGTCAGTTTCCTCACCCGTGACGATCCAGCGTAGTAGCTCTGCGTCACGGGTGACCTGCTCGGCACGGGTCGTTTTTTCCGTGCTTAGCTGAAACAGCCTGTCTTCTACCGTACCCGGTGTAATGGAGTACGTGACCCGCACCGGGAACTGCTGGCCGATCCGGTCCACCCGGCCGATGACCTGCTCGTTGACGAAGAACGAGGGATCGGGCTGAAGGAACAAGAGGCTGTCGCTCGCCGTGAGCGTAATCGCCTCGCCGCCCGTGCGCCCGGTCATGAGAATGACGCGGCACTCGCCGGTCTGAAACCACTGCACGCTGCGGTCGCGTTCGACCGGAGTCATCTCGGCCTTGATCGAGCAGTGGGTGATCTTATGGGCCGCCAGCCGCGACTCGCACAGCTTCAGGAGCTGCGGGCTGTTCATGCACACCACGAGCTGGCCGGGGTTGTCGTCCAGGTAGTCGATCAGATCATCGACCTTGTTGGAAGGGGTTGTCATTTTCACGAGCTGCCGGGTGAACCCGTCTTTGTCCTCGCCGTCGGCGGTTTCGATCATGGCCGAGGCCACCTGGCACATCCGGCCGAATGCCACGGCGGTGTTGGCCGCGCTGACCGTGGTGGACTCCAGCTCAGCCAGGGCCTGCTTTTTGAGCTGGGCGTAGACGCGCTTTTGGGCGGGTGACATCTCCGGGTAGCGGAAGGTCACCGGCAGCCGCGCGGGCATACCGGGGCGGGCGATTTCCTTGGGGATCCGCCGGATCAGCGGCTGAACGATGGCCTGGAACGCGGCCTCGGTCTCTGGCTTCAGTCCCAGGTACTCGGTGCCGCGCGACCAGGCCAGCATCTTGACTGCGTACAGGTCCAGGAAGCGGCTCTTGCTCGGGAAGGCGCGCGGATCGATGCCGTGCAAGATGGCCCAGATGTCCTCGATGGTGTCGCCCACGGGGGTGCCGGTGGCGGGCCAGAAATAACGCGCGCCGTGCGCCAGGTGCCACACCGCCCGCGTCTGCTTGGAGCCCGCGTCCTTCATCCGGTGCGCTTCGTCCGCGATGACGCCGGTCCAGCGGATTTCGTTCAGTTCCTTCTCGTGCACCTCGCACTGCGCGGCGGTCTTGCCGGTGGATCCGCCGTGCTCGTCGCACTTGACGAATTCCTTGCCGGGGTAGCGGGCCAGCCGGGTGTGCAGCCGCAGCGTCTTCCAGCCGATCACGTACACGTCGGCTTCGCCTTCGTCCATGATCTGCTTGCGGCGCTTGAGCGCGGTGCCGTCGATCACCCGCACGCTCAGCTCCGGTGCCCAGCGGTTCAGCTCGCGCTGCCAGTTGTACAGCGCCGAGGGAGGCGCGACCACCAGCCACGGGCCGGTGTCGCTGTTCAGGTCCCGCACGAGCTGGATGCCCCGGATAAGCTGCGGGGTCTTGCCGTTGCCCTGCGGGTCCCCGAGGACCGCACGGTTCATCCCGTACAGGTACGCCGATCCGCCGCGCTGGTGGGTGAACACCTTACGGACGCTGCCTTCGTCCAGCCGGTCCAGTACCTCGCTGATGTGCTCGGCGTTGGGGTGCACGTCCACCGACTGCCGCCAGGCGTAAGCCATCTGCCGCCAGCCGTCGTCAATGGCGGCCCAGTTGGCGAGCTTGGGCTGGATGTCCACCGGCAGGCCCTGCCACAGCGTGCGGAACGCGATCCACGCGGGGCTGCTTAGCGGAACCCGCCAGATACCGTCGGATTTCCTGTAATTACAACCGGGGATCTGCTCGCACAGATGGAATTCGCTGCGTGCGCAGCCGATGGCGAGCCAGGGCCCGTTGCCGTGCTCGTCTGGATCTATAGCAGCCCAGGCCATTGTCGCGCCTTCCATCGTTAGAGGTAACACGGGAACGGAGGACCGCAGGACGCGGCCCTCCGTTATTTTCTCTCCCCTATGCGATCATGTGCCCGTCGCGCGGATGGTCTTCCTTGTCCAGGCGAGACAGGTGACGCTCGTACTCTTCCACCATGTCCACGGTGTAGGAGTACGTCTTGTCCTGGTGCTGCTTGATCTCGTAGCCGTTGGCGTACGCCCACGTCCGGAATTTCTTCCAGTAGTCGCGCATGGTAGTGCCGACCGCGTGCCAGAGGTACACCCGCCCGTAGCGAGGCACTTCCGGACCCGCCCCGGCCGCCGTGATGGCCTGCTGTGAGCGGGGGTCGATCGCCAGGCGCGGCGCGTCCACCTTGCGGGCAGCGTCCAGGTAGGGCTTGATGCCGTGCCACAGGTCGGCGGTGTGTTCGTCGGTCAGGTCTAGCTCGTACCAGGTGCCGTCCCAGCCGAGCCGGACTGTGTTGTCCGCGATGACCTTGCGCCCTTCAACCAGGTCCATCTCGTCCACGAGCACGATCATCTTCATAATGCGCTCTTAACCGAGGAAGCCAGCAGCTTGCCGTGACCTCCCCACACGTGCGCCCGGATGTCACGCGGGGTCACGTCTTCGCCGTGGCGGACCACCCAGTGCTCGGGCCGGATGTACTTGTAAGTGATGTCCATGTCGAACGCGCCGCCGGGCAACGTCGTCCACACTCGCACGGTCTTGCACGACGAGCAGGTCTCACGCACCTGGAACTGGCCGTTCTTCTCCGGAATGGCCTCGATGCCCTTCGGCAGCGGCTTGTTGGGGCGGATCTTCGGCCAGGAGTGCCCCTGGCTCATGCACACCGCCTGGTCGTCATCCATGCTCGCCAGGTACTGCTGCTCGGCCCGTCCGGGGCTGAGCTGCCTGACGTTGGATTGCGCCATGATCTTCTCCCTTTTCCTGTCCGCTTCTATCTACGGCTCGTTCTTACTGTATATGACTTCCCGTTGTGCTGGCGTCAGCTCATTTGACCTGATCAACCATCTGAGCATATGACAGGCGGCGCTCTGGGCGTCGTCTTTGCCCGGAACCCACCAGCCCAGTGCCTGGAGCATCCGTCTGTCGGCCGCGTCCGGGGTGTGCCGCTGGCCCTCGGAAAGCACGCGGCAGTTGTGTTTGGCGGTCAGGTAGCGGCATACGCCGATCACGTGCAGGGCGTCGTGAATGCCCTGGCGGGTTTTCTTATGGGTTTGGTCGTCTATGTCGAACCGCTCCCAGCCGATGGCGAGCTGCGGACCCCACCCGGAGCACCACAGGTCGATCGAGCGGCACGCCTCGGTGAACGGCAGCTCCAAGGCGTTGAACTGGTAGCCCGGCTGCTGGCCCGCGATCGACAGCGTGGCGATGCCGGTCATCCCGCCAGGGTCAACCCACATGACAGCAAGAGGGAGCACGCGATCACCGCCAGGAACATGAGGCAGCCGAAGTTAGGCGGGATGGCCCCTGGCTTGTGGTTGGCGTTCACATCCGCTCCTGTTCAGGCAGCGAGTATGCCACACCGGGTTCGACCTGGATCGACGGGTCGCCCTGCTGGCTGCCGATGTAGACGGCTTTCTCGTAGCTGTCCTCGTCGGGGACGATCACGAGTTTCAGCGACTCGATCAGCGGGTCGGCGCAGTCCTTGCACAGGTCCACCGGCCTGATGTAGTCGTGGGCGACGCTCTCGCCCCGGCTGGTGGTGTGCCGGATGCCGCCCTCTAGGTGGACGGTGAGGTTACGGCACTGGGCTCCGCACTTGTCACAGAAGGTTTTCTGCATTCTTCTCCTATCGCTGCCAGTTCGCGGACCACGGCGTAGAACACGCGCACCTTGGCTCGTTCTTTCACCGGAAGCTGGTCCCACGGCACCAGGCAGGGGTGTGTTTTCTTCTCGTTGTCTTTGTCGGGTCCGTATACCCAGCCCTGGGCGGTCTTGTAGTCGCACCACAGCTCGTGGTTTTGCTCGGGGGTCAGCCCCATGCGGACGCGGCGCACGCCCGCGACGGTGGAGTCGCGCAGGGAGTGCGGCTCCCAGTGCCAGGGCAGCGACGGCATGTCGTCACCGAACAGCGCCTGCATCGCGCGATTCGTCTCGTGGACGATGAACGCGATCTCTTCGTCGGACAGGTTCATTTCACCCAGCGACCCTCCAGCACCTTTCCGTCCCAGGTAATGGGCACACGGAAATTCTCCCGGTCGGTAAGTATTCGTGATGCCTCTTTCAGGCCCTGCTCGGCTATTTCCTCGGGGAATTCGAACAGGTACTCGTCGTGAATCGTGAGCCGAATATACGGGCCAAAACCGTGTGCATCCAGGTCGATCAGGCCGCGCTTCAAGATGATAGCGGCACTGCCCTGGATCATGGTATTGAGGATCGCGTACTCGTGCCCTTTGAACACGTAGAGTTTCCGGCCGTCCAGTGCGGTGGCATGCGGCCGGGAGTCGCGCTTGCCCTCGCGGATGAGCTGGTACATCAGGTGCATGACGCCGGGATACCGCTGCTGGAAGCCGTAGTATGCTCCAGACATCATTTCTTCGGTCACGCCCGCCGTACGCGCTGCGGTGTCCAGCGAAGCGCCGTACACCTGCCCGTAAGAGGCGTTCTTGGTCAGCGAGTAGCGCGGGTCTTTCTTGGTGATGTCCTGGCTGTAAATCCTCTTGGCAGCCATGACGAAGAACGACTGACCGTTGCGCTCGGCTTCACGGAAGTCGTGGATCAGATTCTGGTCGCCGCTGAAGTGCGCGGCCAGCCGCATCTCGATCTGGTCGGCGTCGATCGACACCAGCTTGTGACCGGGGCGCGGGATGAAGCTGCCCCGGATCACCGGCTCGTCGCGGTCGAACGTCTGCATGGGCGGGTCGGTGACAGACTGACGTGATGTCCTGGCCCGGCAGGTGTTGATGGTGTAGTGCATGGTGCCGTCAACGTGCAGGTCCAGGAATTTCTGGAGGTACTTGCCGACGATGTCCCCCGCCTTGCGGGCATAGCCGATCGTCTTGATCAGGTGCGCGTGTTCGGGGTAGACGTTGGCGTAGAACTTCAGCGCCTCTTTGCTGATGGACGGGTTGCCCGATTCGGTCCACACCTTGGTCGGGATGCCGAGGCTGTTCAAGGCGCGCATCACCTGGTTGGCGCTGTTGACGCTGGCGATGCCGAATTCGGCCTTGAGCCAGGTCAGGGCGTGGTCGCGGAAGCCGCTGATCTTGTCGATCTTGTCGTGGATGTAGGGCAGGTCGATCGCCATGCCGGTGTCCATCATCGCGGCGCTGACCCGGATGGTGGCCTTCTCCAGGTCGTAGGCCTCGCGGTAGCGGCCGGTCACCTGCGGGCCGAACTTCTCCCACAGGTGGCAGGCGATCACCGGATCCAGCGCGCCGTAGCACCAGTACGGCTCCCAGGAATCGGGCACCGTGTCCCAGCTCCAGTGGTTGGCGGCCATGCCCTCGTGCAGCACCTGCTCGCCCGCGATGGCGCGCGGGTCCACCTCGATCGCGCCGCGCGCCTTGAGCGCGGCCAGCTTGAGGCTGTCGCAGATGTGCCCGGCGGTCAGCGTGTCCTCGATGTGCTCCCATGGCAGCTTCACGCCCGTGTGCCGGTGGATCACCCGCCAGTCATACGGTGAGTTGTGCCAGATGACCTGCGGGTACTTGCTCAGCAGCTCGATCGCCGGTCCCCACCAGCCGGATGGGAACGCCCACCCGTGGCGCGTGTCACCGACCTGGACCAGCCGCATGCGGTGGTGGTAGGGAGACAGACCACCTGACTCCGTGTCGCCGCCGATCGGGCCGGGACGGCGCTCGCCCGCCCACCGCAGGAACGCCAGCAGGGTCTCCACGTCCGCGACGCGGTGGAGCTTCACGCCGTCCAGGGGGCCACCAGACCGGATGGCGGCGGTCTCAGGGACGGCAACGCTCATGTTGTTCTCTTGGCCCTGGCTCTAGCATTGGCAGCGTCTCGCTGGCGCTCTAGCTTCCGTATCTTGCGCTTGAACTCGGTAGTCATCCGGGCCATCTCTTGCTCATGCTCGGCCTGGAGAGTCAGCGTAGAATTCATCGCTGCTAGGGCAAGAGCCGTGCTGTCGTACCTGTGCCGGGTGGTCGGGTCAACGTTAACGTTGTCCTCCACCCAGGGAGCCAGTGTCTTGACGTACGTCTCGATATTGGTAGACAGGCCCTTGGCGTGCGCGCCCATGGTGTAGTCACGCGCTTCATCGGCGGTCAGGGCCGGACGATAGACCAGGGTATTCCGATCTTCCCGTTCATCCCTGACACCGATCCACTGCTCGTTCCTGACCAGGTACTGGAGTGCCGCCTTGACCTGGTTGTAACTGAGGCCCGTCTCTTCCATGTCGATTTTGGAAAGGGGAACACCAAGCTCCGTATATAGCTGCTTAATACGCTCTGAGTTGGCTTTGGGTCCGTCTCCTGTGAAGTTAAGCGCCATCGGTATCATTCTCCCTTGAGGATGTTTTCTAGCTCTTGGTCCAGAGTTACGCCGCTGTTCACCCGGATAAGCTGGGCGAGCGCTTCTGTTACCTCGTCCGCTAGCTGCGCGATCTGCGCATCCTTGGACCCGGCTAGGTTCGCCTGAACGGTCATGTGCGCGGCTTCCCGAATGCTCTGCTTGGCCCTGACCAGAGCCGACAGCACGTCCATCCGGTTAGGGTCGGCTGGCGGTTTGTGGTCGTCGGACCAGGACTTGCCGGTCAGTTCCCTGCTGAACTCGCGCAAGGTCATGTGCTCACGCTCGGCCCGCTCCATCAGCTCGGGCGTCCACTTGCCTCGGTATCCGGATGCTTCCATGTATATTCTGAACGGGAGCCGCCAAACCCTCTCCTCAGAGGAGAATGTTTTAGCGGTGACTCGCATAGCAGCGAGGTAGTGAGGCTTGGCTTCGTATCCCTGCTCGGCTAGCCATGCAGAACAACGGCTGTATTCGTGTTGCTTGACGATGCCTGTGTCGTACGTCTGTATCTCTTCAAGCAGCGCGTCCGCTACCGGCCAGCTCCGGTCTTCCTGGTCGCGTAGTGCGGCGAGAGTCTTCGGGTAGCCCATGATCTTTCTCCCTTTTTGCGATGCGATGCAGTTAGCCCAGGTTAACGCTGTACCCGTTCTCCAGGCAGAACGCCGTCCAGTCGGCGGGCTGGCAGTAGCGCTCGTCGTTCAGCGACGGGTGCGCCCACCCGTACTTTTCGTACAGGTAGGCGTAGAAGCTGCTGCACACCACCTCGCCGGGGCGCAGGTCGTGTTCCCATTCGGTGTTCCACAGCTTGACGTGCAGGTCATCGAATCCGTCACCGAGGATCGCTTCCCAGTCGTACTTGGTGCCGAACATGCCCTGGGCGTCTTTCATCAGCGCCAGGCGCTGCGCGTCGCCGCGTCCGGGCTGAAGCGCGTTGGTCACGGTGTACCGGCTGGCCAGGTAGGGCCGCATGTCGCATTCGCCCACCCCGCCAGGGCGGCCCTCGATGCCCCAGGGCACCTCTCCGGAATCGTAGTGGCTGAACCCGGCCACGTGGTTGTCCAGGTTCGGCTTGCCAGCCAGTGCGGCACCGAACCGGATCGCGGCGGCCTGCCAGCCGGATGTCCGTACGACAACGATGTCGCCGGGCTTCAAGAGGAAGCGCGTCACCGGACGGCGGGAGTCATGAGCAGCACGTCCCCGGCGGTCAGCGGGTCGCGGCCCATGAACACCAGCACCTGGCCGCCGGAGTCAACCGACCGGATCCGGCGGGCGTCCTCGTCGGCGCGGTGCTCGCCGCCGCAGCGGAAGTACGGCGTCCACACGGCCATGCCGTTGCCCACCATGTTCTCGCCCGCTCGCGCGAGGATAAGCTGCCTGGCCGGCTCGGGGCACGCGCCCATGTCGCACCGGATGGTGTTTTCGTCCATATCTTCTCCCTGTGGTTCCGGTTGGCTACCGGCTGAAAGCCGGATCGTTCAGGGCCGCTTCACGCAAAGCGTCCCGTACCGGCTTACTGTACCTCACGCTCCGGCCGTGGTCACGGTGGTGGATCACGGTCAGCCGCTCCACCACTTCCTCGGGCGTGGCGCAGTTGTCGAACGTGTGACGCGGGAACTCATACCGGATGACCGCGCGCTCGGGCAGGTACTCCGGCGGCTCGGGGCGGCACCGCAGGCACGGCTCGGCGTCGTCGGGCAGGTCATCGATGGTGGCCACGTCGCCGCGCTGGTCGCCGTCGCGGGTCACGCACCGGGTCCCGGCGGTGTGGTAGGTCAGGCTCATGCCGATGCGGTGGGTCATGTAGCCGCCGTCGCGCAGCTTGTAGATCTCGATCTCCGCCCATGCCAGGGAGTCAGGGCGTCGTGACGTACCGTGGCCGATACGGACGCCGTTGATCTCCACGGGCTTGATCATTCCCTTGTCCGCGATCAACACAGTGTCAGCCTCTGTCATCATCATCCCTCTCCCTCATCTTTCTCAACTCTACGCGACCGGCGGTAAAATCACGTACAGCGCATCCGCCCCGGATCGCGCCAGGGAGATGATCACGTACATGAACAACGCTTCTGACCAGCCAATTCCCTCATGCGAGTGCATGTGGTTCCCGGCCGGGCACCGATTGCCGAGGAAATACGGGCTCGGCGCGGTCGCGCTGCGTTACGCCGCCCTGGGCTACGCGGTGTTGCCGCTCGCGCGCGGCGGCAAAAGACCGCATGCCATGCTGGGTGATCGTGGCGGGGTGCACCGTGCCACGCGGGACCCCGACGAGATCATGGACCTGTGGTCACTCGATCGCCTCGCCAACGTGGGGGTGGCCACCGGCTCGGTCAACCGCCTGGTCGTGGTGGACCTCGATGTCAAGCATGGTGCGCAGGGGATAGCCGAATGGGGCAGGTTCCTGAACGGCCCGCCGCCGTGTCCCGACTGGCCGAATGCCCCGGCGGTGGCCACGCCGTCGGGCGGGCGGCACTACTGGCTGCGGACGGACGGCCCGGTGCCGGAGCGGCCCGGCATCTTGCCGGGCGTGGATATCAAGGGGGACGGCGGGCTGGTGGTAGCGCCGCCGTCCGTGCAGCTCGTGTCCCCGATCATCCGGCCGGGCGAGCGATCGGGCACCGATCAGGTGCCGGTCCCTTATGACTGGGTGGCGGGCTGCCCGCACGCGGCCCCGGATGTTCCCACCTGGTTCGGTTCATGGCTGGCGTCCGCTGAACCGGCACCGCGTGCGGAGTCACAGCATACCCAGACGGTCGGTGCCCCGCTGGATGACGCCCTGGCCGAATACGTCAAAAACGGCGTTCCGGTGTCCATGCGCAACCGCGAGATCTACCGTATAGCCTGCGGTCTGTATCGCCGGTTCGGCACCGATCCGCACGGGTCAGCGGACGTGCTCGATGTTATCCGGCAGGTATACGCGAATACTGACAAAAGGGATTTTCCGTGGCGGGAGGTGCTGACGTGCGCGGAATCGGCGCGGCGGTTTGTCGAGCACTCACGGCAACGCGAGCACGAACGCAACGCCGAATTCCTGAGGTGGCTTACGCACCGCAATCACCCTCGGTGACACTCGTTGTCATGGTCTCCCATACGGGCCGATCGCGCCGTAGAGTCGGACCTACCTGAAAACGGTTGAGACCCGGCGGCTACTTGGACTGAGCCACCGGGTCTCGCAAGGGCTTCCGTCTTTGCGCGTGCGGAGAGTGCCCCTAGCTGCGCCCAACCGGAAAGGACGGCAGTTGATGCTTACCATACACGGATGTGCAGTCGTTACGCACTCCCTTGTCGTTAGCTTCCTGTTATGGCGGCCCCGTGCTGTCCGGATCGCGCCGGTATGCGCGGCCACCCGTACACGGCTCACTGGTTCGTGATCCACGACATGCAGGGCGCGGTCAGCGCCTGGGACACGCTGCGATTCAACGGCCTGCCGCATTCGGATGTTGAACTTTCAACCTTGATCCAGGGCATGCTGGAAGCAGCCGGATGCAACACCATGTACGGTCTCCAGGACGACGCCTGGTACATGTGGGACGGCTCGGGCCGCTACGCCAAGCAGTCAGTCAAGTTTTCCATCCGGATGACTAGGGAATGTGCGGCCTGGCTCCAGATCGCTTACAACGACGTGTGGGATTCGGTACGCGAAGAGATCCTGACTGGCTACCTCGAAGCTGAGCACAACCGCAGGCTGAAGATAGCGGCTGACACATGGAAACCGCACAGGGCGTTCATAGCCAAGATCTGGAACGACGCGGGCCAGAAGGCCATCCGCAAGCAGATCAGCGAGGCCGTATCGGAAGATTGTGAGCTGTTCAACCGGGTCACCGGCAAGATCATCGTGGACAACGGCGTGATCGTGCTCAATCAGGTACTAGCTGACGGTTACGTAAGGCTGCTGCCGCATGACCGGGGCGACTTGGTGACTAGGCGGATGGGGGCTGGCGTCGCGTGGGATCCGTCTGCGGCGTGCCCGGTGTTCGAGCGGTTCATCACCGGATGCGTGCAGGACCCGGCGCAGCGTGACTGGCTGCTATGGCGCGTGGCCCACACACTGTTCGGTTCGCAGCCGCGCAAGGGCTTCGTCAACATGATCGGTGCCACCAATACAGGTAAATCGACGTTCACAGGTGTTATCGCGAAACTATGCGGTGAGTACGCCCAGAACGTGCAGATCAGCACATTCCTAGCTAAGCGATCCGGTGACCAGGGATTTCGCGAGCACGAGCTGATGGGCACGCGGTTCGTGCACACTCACGAGCCGAATCCGGGCTCGGTCTACGACAACGCGCTGATGAAGACGCTCACCGGCAACGACACTCAGCACACGCGGACCTTGTACAGAGGATGGCAGGACTGGGACCCGCAGTGCACGATCTTCATCGGGTCCAACGGCCCCATCCGGTACAACACGGCCGACAACGCGATGGTGCAGCGAGAGGAAGCAGTCTTGTTCTCGGTCGGTTACGACCAGATGGACGACTCACTGCCCGTCCGGATGGCCGCCGAACTGCCAGGCATCCTCCGGCTGCTGCTGTCGTACATCGAACGCGAGAGCCGGATGGGCAGGCCGCAGATGCCGCAGTCGATGGTAGACCTGCGTGAGCGGATGGCGACCGCGACCGAGGATGCCTTGCAGTTCATAGCCGAATGGATCGACGAAGGCAGGCTGACCGCAGACGATGACGCGCCTGTGTACAGGTGCGCCCAGGTGACCGAGCTGTACCGGCACTACCAGAACTGGTGCCCAGACGCAGGCGTGAAGCCGGTTGGACGCAATATTTTCAGCGGGATAGTTGGCCGGAAGTTTCCACACGGAATCTCCAACGGAACCCGGTTCAAGGGTCTGGTCATCCGGGGTCAGTGATCTGCCTGATCTGCAATCTCCAAACTTACAATGGAACATCCAAGGCCAAAACACCGTATGAGCTGGGAAGATGCAAGATCATTGGAGGTTTGGATGTTTGGATGTAGAAGAGTTTCGCGTATGTGTGAGGAGATGGGTTTTACCCCCTAAATCGCGCGCCTATAGGGGAGCTTCCGCAAAAAATCCTCCAAATCTCCAAGAGTGGTGCCGGATGCGGCGCGGGTGGTAGTGTGAAGACCGGATGAGAGGGAGAAAGATGCAGGTGAGCGCCGTGCCGAATGAACCAGATGGGAACGCTGGGCCCAGATCACACAGCTTCCAGCAGTGGATAATCCAGCAGACAGGCCGACGTGACCGGATCGGGGCACTGGCCAGGCTGGCTGTGTCCAGGTACTGGGACTGGGACAACCCGGATGAGCTGCGCAAAGTGCTCGATCAGGCGGTCAGCGAGGCAATAGCCGAATGGGAAAGTGTGCCCTATGAGGGTATACCAGGGTCGTGGAAGCCTGTAGACTTGTCGCAGGTAGATCCACATGATCCAGGCAGATAATCAGATCCAGGCAGGCAGATCCAGGCAGACAGAGGGAGTTGATTCAGATGGGCACGTTCGCCCAGTGGGTCAAGCAACAGGAGGACCGGCAGGACGGCATCGGCTACTTCGCCCGCTACTGGGCGAGCGTCACGCCGGGGAAAATCAGTTCGGTGGACGGGGTGAAGAAGCAACTCGACAAGATCGACAAGACCTACGCCGACAGCCGCGACGAGCGCGGCAAGGCCGCCATCGCCGCCGCCCTGTCCGGCTACGGCCTGGCGGTGGGCGAGTACCACAAGC
>Ga0154015_1032531_pt1 | contig 29843 bp, 32 predicted proteins | sample DielMetaTC5pm1_FD_151992 | JGI IMG/M metagenome (GOLD analysis project Ga0154015, IMG submission 151992) | Corn rhizosphere microbial communities from Kellogg Biological Station, Michigan, USA - Diel MetaT C5pm-1 (Metagenome Metatranscriptome) | ecosystem: Host-associated > Plants > Roots >... | reverse complement strand
TGATCGACGGCGGTGAGGGTGCCGAGCCGGCGCTCTGGCTGGCCCGTCGCGCCGAAACCAAGCCGATCGACCCCGGCATGTGGGACAACCTCGTCGCCGGCGGCATCGGCCATGGCTTCGATGCACGCGGCGCGCTGGAAAAGGAATGCTGGGAAGAGGCGGGCATCGGCGCCGATCTGGCGGCGCAACTGGTGCCGTGCGGCACGCTGGATGTGCTGCGCGAAGTGCCCGAGGGCATCCAGTGCGAAACGCTGTTCGCCTTCAACCTGACGCTGCCGGACAGCTTCATCCCCGCCAATCAGGACGGGGAGGTCGCCGGCCATTTGCGTGCCAGCCCCGACGCGGCGCTTGATATCATGGCGGACTTCGCGATGACGGTCGACGCGACGCTCGTCACTCTCGACGCCCTGGCGCGCCTGAGTTTGCCCCGGGCGCCGTAGCGGTTTGCGTCCGGCAACAATACATAAAACGCTTCATGAGTCACTCCGGTTTCATTCTTACCCTGTCATGCCCGGACCAACCGGGCATCGTCCACGCCGTGTCGGGCCTGCTTTTCGAGCAGGGCTGCAACATTCTCGATTCGGACCAGTTTGGCGACGAATTCACGGGCCGTTTCTTCATGCGCGTGCATTTTGTTCCGCAGGGCCAGCCGCTGGACCTTGCCGCACTGCGTGACCGCTTTGCGCCCATCGGCGACCGTTTCTCCATGCAGTGGGGCATGTTCGACGCCGCAATCAAGCCGCGCGTGATGATCCTGGTTTCGAAGATCGGCCATTGCCTGAACGACCTGCTGTTCCGTGCCCGCGCCGGCCAACTGCCGATCGAGATTGCGGCCATCGTCTCGAATCACCGCGATTTCTACCAACTGGCTGCGTCGTACGACGTGCCATTCATGCACCTGCCGTTGCTGCAGGCGACGGACGCGCAGAAGGCGCAGCAGGAAGCCCGCATCTGGGAGATCGCGCAGGAGCAGCAGATCGACCTGGTCGTGCTTGCGCGCTATATGCAGATTCTTTCCGACGATCTGTGCCGCAAGCTTGAAGGCCGCGCCATCAACATCCACCACTCGTTCCTGCCGAGCTTCAAGGGCGCCAAGCCGTATTACCAGGCGCATGAGCGTGGTGTGAAGCTGATCGGCGCAACGGCGCACTACGTGACGGCTGATTTGGACGAAGGCCCGATCATCGAACAAGAAATCGAGCGCGTGGATCACAGCATGGACCCGGAGCAGCTCACCGCAGTCGGCCGCGACGTGGAATGTGTGGCGCTGGCCCGCGCGGTGAAATGGCATGCGGAACACCGCATCCTGCTCAACGGCCACAAGACCGTCGTCTTCAAGTAATCCAGTCAGAGTAGGGGAGCGCGCGATGCGACAGATCATTCTCGATACCGAAACCACCGGCCTGAATGCCGCCACCGGCGACCGCGTGATCGAAATCGGCTGCGTGGAGATGGTCAACCGCCGCCTGACCGGCCGCAACCTGCATTTCTACATCAACCCCGAGCGTGAGATCGACGCCGGCGCGATGGCCGTGCACGGCATCACCAACGAGTTCGTGGCCGACAAACCGAAGTTCGCCGAGATCGTTAACGAGATCCGCGACTACGTGCAGGGCGCCGAGGCGATTATTCACAACGCGGCGTTCGACTTGGGCTTCCTGGACATGGAATTCCAGCGCCTCGGCTTGCCGGCATTCCGTGAACACCTGTCGGGCCACATCGACACGCTGCGCGAGGCTCGCCAGATGTTCCCGGGCAAGCGCAACTCCCTGGACGCGCTGTGCGACCGTCTGGGCGTGAGCAACGCGCACCGTACGCTGCACGGCGCATTGCTGGATGCGGAACTGCTGGCCGAGGTCTACCTCGCCATGACGCGCGGCCAGAACACGCTGGTGATCGACATGCTGGAGTCAGGCGAAGGCGCATTGGCCGAAGCCGTCTCTGTCGATCTGAGCGCGCTGCAACTGCCGGTGCTGCTGGCAACCGAAGCCGAGGCCGAAGCGCATGCCGGCGTGCTCAAGGAAATCGACAAGGCCAGCGGCGGCAAGACCGTCTGGACGCGCGAAGCTGTGGAATCTGCGCCGCCGGTTGCCTGATCAAAAAAATGTGCGGCCAGGGTATTTACACGGCTGCGCCTTTTCGCCATAATCTCGTTTTCACCGCATTCGGGTGGTTAGCTCAGCGGTAGAGCACTGCCTTCACACGGCAAGGGTCACAGGTTCAATCCCTGTACCACCCACCAAATTAGCAGCAAGCATTGCCCAGCAATGCCAAAAAACCCGCGATAGCTCAAGGCTTCGCGGGTTTTTTGTTGCACGCGTTGCCAGGTTTGCCCATTGACAGCCGGGGGCAAGTGGGGGCAACTTTGGGGGCAAGTGACCACCTGTCACTGGGAGTTGCCCCCAATGCCGTTGACCGATACCGCCATCCGTAACGCCAAGCCGTCTGAAAAGCCGATCAAGCTGTCAGACGGTGGCGGCCTGTACATTGAGATCGCGCCTTCTGGGGGCAAGTGGTGGCGGCTGAAATACCGCTTCGCCGGGAAGGAAAAACGGCTCTCCCTTGGCGTCTACCCTGACGTCGGCCTGAAAGAGGCGAGGGATCGGCGCGACGCCGCAAAGCGGCTGCTGGCCGATGGCACCGATCCATCGGTGGAGCGCCGGGTGCGGAAGGCAGCGACCGTCGAACGAGCGGGAAACAGCTTCGAGGCTGTCGCGCGCGAATGGCACACCAAGTTCTCGCCTGACTGGTCTGAGAGCAACGCCAAGAAGGTGCTGGCCCGTCTGGAGAATGATGTGTTCCCCTGGCTCGGCGGCCGTCCGATCGCCGAAATCAAGGCGCCCGATCTGCTGGGTGTAGCTCGCCGCGTCGAGTCCCGCGGCGCTCTCGATACGGCGCACCGTGTGCTGCAAACCTGCGGCCAGATCTTCCGCTATGCCGTCGCCACCGGGCGGGCAGAGCGCGACCCATCGGGGGACCTGCGGGGAGCCCTGCCGCCGGCAAAGGGAAAACACTACGCTGCGCCGACTGATCCCAAGGAGGTGGCTGGCTTGCTGCGCATGTTTGACGGCTTCTCCGGCACATTCGTTGTGAAGTGCGCACTGCTGCTGGCCCCAATGCTTTTTGTTCGGCCCGGCGAGCTGCGTCAGGCGGAATGGGTGGATGTCGACCTTGAAGCTGCCGAATGGCGTTTCATGTCATCCAAGCGGGGTGTGCCTCACATCGTGCCGCTATCCACCCAGGCCGTTGGAATTCTGCGTGACCTGCACGCATTGACCGGTCATGGGCGCTACCTATTCCCTGGCGCCAGGGACAAGGCTAAACCCATGTCGGAAGTCGCCATTAACGCAGCACTGAAGCGCATGGGCATCGACACCCAGAAGGAGTTCACCGGTCACGGTGTGCGTCCCATTGCGCGCACCATCCTGCGCGAGGTGCTGGGTTTCGAGGCCGAGGTGATCGAACTGCAGTTGGCCCACCGGAAAAAAGACCCAAACGGTGCAGCGTATGACCGTGTGGCTTTCCTAGCCGTGCGCAAGAAGATGATGCAGGCGTGGGCGGATTACCTAGGCGAAATTAAGGCCGGGGCCAAGGTGATCCCGATGCCGGCGAGCGTGTAAGGGGTTTGTAGACGTGGAGCCATCTCAATCGAGCAACGCCGAAGGGCTGTCTTGCAACGATGCGGAGGTTGCCTCTGCCATATCCCGACAACACAGGCGTTATCACAGGATAGCCGCAAAGCATCTGCCGGAATGGGCACCGTCTGGGGTTGTGCTAAGCCTCATACAAGCGATGTTGAATCTAAGAAACGTTCGTCGCGCACAAAGGCGCATTCATGAGGACGAGAACAAGGACGGCAGCCAGGCACCCCGTGCGGAGCACCTGAGATATGCCGAGGCCGAAATACCTCGTCTCGTGCGTCTGTGTACCTATAGCGATGAAATGCGGAAGGTTTGGCGAAGAATTGCAATCATGCCAAGCCAAGGCAGTGTCGATCCTGCATTGGCTATATGCGAGCATATTTCGCTCACACTGGGACGATTTAGCCAAATCCCCAAGAGACTTCCGGCTGAACGAAAGAGATCGCTTCTTCGTGTGGCAAAGGCTATCGACGATCTTCTCAAGACAGTTGAATCCGATAGCGAGGCCAAGGCCTTTCTTGAAATTGCCCTGATGGAGTACTTGGGCAATCGGAACCTAAAGATGCGCATCGAGGACGGAGAGTCGGTTAGCGGCCATGAATTTCGCGACCCCTCTCGGACACTGGACCCGAGCAACTTTGTCGCAGGCGATGAAGGCGGTCTGGAGGATGAGCCCTACCATCAGAAGCCTTGGCGGCAATGGTCGTCGTTCGAGAGATACGCGTGGCTCTACGATGAAGCATCTATGACCGGGGTTCCCGAGTTGCTGACCTTCTGTCGCGACGGGTTAGACGACATGGTGCAAACGCCGCCCAAGATTCCCCAGCCGGGAAGACCGGATGGTGGGCTGCAGCCGTTCCTGATCCGGAGTCTGTCCGGCGCCATGATGCGCATATACGGCCAACCTCTCGACGATTCGGTGGCACTGCTTGTCTCCGCAGCGCTCGACCTACCGGAACCTCTAACAAGAGAAGCGATTCGCCCGTACCTGAAAGGCACCGGGAAGATTTCGAGCGGGAATCGATAGATTTCTTCCCGTTTCAAAATATCAGAGGCCGAGCAAGCTACCGCCATGTTCAACGACCTTCCGCGAGGTTTGACTCATGGCGACCAAAGCAGCAACCGAGCATCCCGCCGGTGCCGTATTTCTTCCCAGCCCAGAAGCATTGCCGGCCGACGGGTTTACACGCTGGAAAGATCTCAAAGCATTCGTTCCCCTCAGCCGTGAAGCAGTGCGCTTGCGCGAGAAGGCTGGTCGCTTTCCCAAGCGAGTTCATCTCTCACAACGCTGTGCCGCCTGGCCGAACCGCGAATTGCATCGGTGGTTGGCGGATCCGGCCGGCTATCGAGCACCGGAGGCAGCATGACAATGGCTGCTCCAACCGCAATTAGCTTCCTGGACCTTCAAAAGAACAACCGGGAACGCCTGCGCATTCAGGTGAAGGAGTACAAGGGTCTGACATATGTCGATCTCCGGGTTTGGTTCGTAGCGGAAGACGGCGAATACGCGCCCAGTTCCAAAGGCGTGATGCTGAAGCCTAGCCATGTAGTCGAGGTAGCGCAGGGTTTGCTGCTCGCGTGCCAGGCTGTGGACCCCAAGGGGACGGCTTGATGAGGTTCAGCAAAAACTCCTTGCGCCCTGTAAACAGCCGCGCGTATACTTTTTCCGTGGCTGAAACAACAGTCACCGGGTTTGGCGACCTGATAATGTTGGCGGACGAACCGCCGATCTTGGCGGTATTTTTTCGTCCGTTGCGCTTGCGCACGTCTATCCATGGCGGGCCTTGCGGGGCAGCCTTCGGGCTGGCCGGTGCCAACGTTCCGGTTCGCCAACCCTGCATGTGCCCGCCTCCCTCATTTGGCGATGAGCGGCGGGCTCCACTCTTAACGTTGGAGGCCTCCATGCCTAAAGCCCTCGCTCGTCCTGAGCAATCTCATTTCCCCCTTGCTGTCTCTGCCGGCCGTCACGCAGCAGATTTGTGGCTTCAATCTCCGCAGGTGTCTTTGTGCGACTGGCGTGACAGCCGCTTTGCTGCACACGCGTGCGGTATGGGCATCATCGATCTTGCGGAGAGTCGCGCGGCCTTCAACGAATCCTTTGCCCAAGGTATTGCAAACGCTATCGCCGCGGTGATGGTTGTTGCCGTGGAGGTGTGCCATGTGTAAGTCCAGCACTCAGCGCCCGACTGTTCCAGAGCAAGTCTCTGCAATTGCCCACCAAGGAGCAGACGAAGTCGAGGTCGCCTGTTTCTTCCTGAAGAGTCTCGGTGCGGTAGTTGGTTCGATCAGCCGTCTGAACACCGACACCGAGATGCCGGAGGCAGCTCGTGAAGTTGCTTTGCACGATCTGCTGGGACTGGCCAAGTACCTTGTGGATAGTGGCGCCGGGGGCGCAGACCATGCAGCGCGCGAATTGCGTGAAATTGCAGAGGGGGTGCGTCATGGCTAGTACAAAAATGTCCCTCCTCGCGCGCAGCGCAGCGGAGAATTTCGAGAAGCTGGAAGCGCTGTTCGAAGCGATTCTGACGCAGGCGGACGACAACACCTACTTGCAATCGCTCGTTTGCCTCGGGGCCGAAACGGCGTCAGGGTATGCGTCGCAAATGGTCAAGATCACTGAAGATGAAGAACAGGAGGCCTCGCAATGATCGCTTCTCATGTTCGCCGTAGCGCTCTGTGTGGGTTTGTCGCCAGTCGCTACTACAACCGCCGGCGCGCAGCCCTACGTCGCTTCTGCGCGGCTTTCTGGCACCTGCTGGGAGCCTGATACCCATGATTCCGAATCTGAACCGACTGCACGGGCAGCCGGGCGGGGACGCTCACGCCCGCGAACCTGCAGCCGCCCGATTTTTCTCGCGAGGGCTGACCTCATGAATGCCCCGGTCCTGATTGAACGTGACTTGTACACGGCACTGGCGCAAGCCTGCGCTGAGGTGGGGGTAGAGTACAAGGAGGTGCCGCAAAACGGTCGCTGGCACAAGGCCAACATCGCCGACGATACTAAGGGTAAGAACGACGCTCGCATAAAGCTATTCGCGGATGGTCAGGGCGGTCACGTCTGGAATCACAAGGGCGGTGACCTGGTGTTTTTCGTCCGGGACGACCGCAAACTGACCCCGGCGGAGCTGGCCGAGCGCAAGCGCGTGGCTGACCAGGCGCGAGCAGATGCGGAGGCTGAGCAAGCCAAACTGGCAGAGGAAGCCGCCGCGGAGTGCGTGAAGCTGTGGAACATCGCAGCGAATGTTGCTGGCGAGCACCCATACATTGAGCGCAAGGGCATCAAACCGGCTGGCGCTAAGCAATTGCGCGATGCCCTGCTGATTCCATTGCGGGATGCTGCCGGCGATCTGCGCAGCCTGCAGTTCATACAGCCTGACGGCTCCAAGCGCTTCAAGACCGGTGGTACTGTGGCCGGTTGCTACTGTGCCCTGGGTGGCAAGCCGGCGCCAAGTGTGCCATTGCTGATCTGCGAGGGCTGGGCTACGGCGTGCAGCCTCTACGAGGCGACGCGCTATCCGGTGGCCGCCGCGATGAACGCCGGCAACCTGCTCGCCGTAGCGCAGGCGCTGCGTGCCAAGCTGCCCGACGCGCAGATGATTGTTTGTGCCGACGATGACATCGAGACAGCCGGTAACCCGGGTTTGACGAAGGCGCGAGAGGCGGCAAAGGCCATCGGCGCACTGCTGGCGTTACCGGATTTCGGCCCGGAGCGCCCGGATGGAGCCACCGACTTCAACGACCTGGCCGTAGCGTGCGGGCGTGGTGCAGTATTGGGTTGTATCGAGGCGGCCGGAGAGCTTCGCGGCGTTATGGGAGATGCCCCGAACCCGGGCGCTACGTCACCCATGCAGGAACTTGCTCTCGCTCCTCGGTTGATGCTGCAGTGTGCCGCCGATGTAGTGCCGGAGGCGATCACCTGGCTGTGGCCAGACTGGTTGCCAGCGGGAAAGATTTCGATTCTGGCTGGCTCGCCGGGCACCGGGAAAACCACGCTTGCACTTGCCATATCGGCTGTTGTCACCACAGGGGGCATCTGGCCGGATGGTTCCCGGATGAAAAGGCCGGGGCATGTGCTGATCTGGTCGAGCGAGGATGACCCGGCCGACACGCTGGTCCCGCGGCTGATGGCGGCCGGCGCAGATCTGCACCGCGTCCATTTCGCACAAGCTGTCGCCGACGAGAACGGTGAGTTGCAACCGTTTGACCCAGCGAGGGACATGCATCTGCTGTCTGAGCGGCTGATCGAAATGGGTGGCGCAGATCTGCTGATCGTTGACCCCATCGTAAGCGCCGTGTCCGGCGACGCCCACCGCGTCAACGATGTGCGCCGTAACCTGCAGTCCCTTGTTGATGTGGCAGCGACGCATCGGTGTGCCGTCCTGGGAATATCGCACTTTGCCAAGGGCACGAAGGGGGGCAGTCCAGCCGAGCGCGTTATCGGCTCTCAGGCGTTTGTGGCACTAGCCCGCATGGTGCTGGTGGCTGGCAAAGATGAAGCCGCCGAACGCCGTATCCTCGCCCGCGCCAAGTCCAACATCTCCCCAGATGATGGCGGTGTGAGCTATTCCATTGAACAGGTGGAGGCAGGCATCGGCATTACGGCCAGCCGGATCGTGTGGGGCGAACTGATCCAGGGTACAGCGCGCGAAATCCTAGGTGCCGTCGAGCAGGAAGACGACCAGGAGGAGCGATCAGAGCGTGACGAGGCCGCTGATTTTCTGCGCTCACTGCTGGAGGCCGGTCCTGTATCGGCGAAAGTCATTAAGGCGGACGCAGCAGGAGCCGGATACGCCTGGCGGACGATCGAACGAGCGAAGCGTGCGCTAGATGTGAAGGTGCGCAAAGCCGGCATGAAAGAGGGATGGGTTTGGGCGCTCCCTGCCGAAGACCGCCACGAAGGTGGCGAACCCCGCCACTCTCTAATCGGTGGCGGTCTTCGGGAGTCGTGGCGGTCTTCTGGAACTACAAGGGTTTGCGGGGAGGCGAAGACCGCCAGTTTTGCCGAAGTCCGCGAAGACCGCCACGATACAGGGAGTGGCGGAGTTCGCCCTCAAGATGCCGAAATCGATACTTCTGGACCTGCGGATAACACCGTGCCCGTCGTCAATGATGGTATTGGGGGTGAGTTGTGAGTCCCTTCGAGTTGTGGTGTGAGTGCAGGCGCTTGTCCGTGCGTCTGACGGTCCATGGCGATCGCCTGCGCTACCAAGGGCCAGAAGATGCGGTTAAGACCGTGCTCCCAATGCTCGCCGAGAACAAGGCGGCAATGGTTGCTTGCGTTGCGGACTTATCTCGCTACCCGATGGCAGATGGTCCGTTCATGCCGTGGTGTGCGCCCATGTCGCCCGACCGCGCTGCGGCATTGTTAGACGACCTCAGGGCGACTGTTAGCAAGGTGGCCGACATCGAAGGCTGGACAACTGATTGCCTCACGCGCGTGCTGGGTTTGATAGCTCGTCAGCCCGTTTCCACCTTGGCTGACGACCTGGCGTATTTCCGGGGGCGCTTGAACACCGCCACCGAACGGACTTCACGAAATTCCGTGACCCCATTTGCAGATTCGCTGGCCCCCAGTGCGCCCCTGAATGCGTCCAGCGAACACACTTCGAAAGCGGCCCGTCGCAAAGACAGTCGCGCACCACACGATTCGAACCTTTTGAGGAAATACTGATGCACTTCTACACCATCAAAGAGGCGGCTACCGCCTGTGCAGAGCAGCTCCTCTCTCGATAGGGCGCGTATAGAGACGCGAACCATGAAACCGAATTGGCGCAACGCTGATGACTACCCGAGACCCGCCGACGCCACTCCTGCAGAATGGGCGTGGGAGTTTCTTCGCCGCAACACGGAATACGTCGAGGACTGGAGGGCCTTCAAGGAGCGCATTGGCGAATATGCTGATCGGTATCCGAACCTGAACGGTCAAGAGATGGCGCGATTTCTCATGGACGAGCGCTATCAGTACGTCATCGAGACGGGCACTCTCTCCAGGGAAGAATGGCTGGCCGGCAAGAGGGGGACATACAGCAAGACGGAAATATCGCTGGCGAACTGGTATGGCCGCAAATGGGGGCTAGTGAGAATCGCAGATCCGGAAGCCTCGTATAACCATGCGACGCACACTTGGTCCGACAAAGCCGGCGCCTTGAAATTTCCTGCCAGTGGGTTTGACTTTGGCGATCCGCGATACATGGCGGTGGCGATCGACCTGGCGCTACCGATCAAGGAGCAGCTGCAGCAGGTCCGGACGCACTATGAACGTCTTCGCAAAAACAGAATGGACAGAGGGCTGATCAAGCCGACTGCCGAAAAGCAAAAGCGCTTCGATGACTATCCCGGATACCTTCGAGCCCTCGACGCATGGAGAGAGGGTGTAAAGGAGCCCGAAATTGCATCTGTTCTGCTTCCTCATGTGGATGACTCCTACGCCAACGGCCATCTCGGCAGAAAGAGCATCTGCAACTGGCTGAAAGCCTCAACTCGCCTTGTGGAAAAAGAGTACAGGGCGTTGCCGCTGATACCCAGGAAGTAACCCGGCTGACACCACGCCAGGTGCATAAGCAGCGGGAAAGATTTCAGGCATTTAAAATCTTTCCTGTTCCTCTGCCTGTCGCTCCGTTTCAATGCACTCATGCATCCCGCTTCATTGGGGTTTGTGCAGCTACATACGGAGCGATAGCCATGATTCATTCCCTGCAGGAAGTCCTCGCGCGCGTTGAAGCGTTGCCAGACAGCTCGCTGCTGACTGAGGACGAGGCAGCCGCGTTCCTGCGGCTCGCCAAACAGACGCTCACCAGTGATCGCGCAACACAGCGGCTCGGAATTCCATATTGCCGCATGGGTCGGGCCATCCGATACCCCAAAGGCGCCATTTCCCTCTGGCGCAATGCGCGCCTCGTTAGTCCGGTCGTCACTGCGTAGTGTGGTCGTAAACACGGCGATCGCAAATTCCCACTATCACTCGTAAGAGGTCCCATGACGAACAAACACAAGCAGGAAGCAAATGAGAAGGGCGGATACGCACTGACGCCTGAAGTGAAGGCTGCAATTCAAGATGTCCACGATGCCTTAGCGCGCCGAAAGCTTCTGGATGAGGCCACCGAAGCATCTCCGGCACGAATCGCGGAGATCGAGCACGAAGCCAATCGACTGCGCGGTGAGATTGCAAGCCGGGAGGCGGACATTGCCTTGTGCGATGAGGCAGAAGCCCCAGCGAAGGAAAAAACCATTCGGAAACTGGCCGATGAACTGACAGCCAAGGAAAGAGAACTGAACCGCGCCAAGGCACGACTTGAGGCTCTGGAAGCCCGTGCACCCGAAATCGACATGGCAGTCGATGACGCGGCCCGCACGCTCAATCTCGAAGTCAGCATGTTGGGGGAGAGCTTTAAGGTTCGAATCTGTGAGGAGTTGAGAGAGGCGGTAAAGCCGTTGTTGCCCATCCTGGAAAAGGCGCGTGCGGTGGGCCGGCCATTCAATGACTACTTCCAGGCTGCGTACCTGCCTGATCCGGAAGGCTTCGTCCTGTCTAACAAATACATAGGTGCCATTTCTGGCCACGCGGGTGTGAACCTGCTGGACAGTGCCTCTGGCGAGTCCAATCCGATCACGGAAGTAATGGCGCCCGTTAGGGCGGCATTGAACGCGCTTTGCGCTCACCGTGCCTATGTGCCGCTGGCGAAGCGTCCGAAACCGTACGTTCGAAAGGGGGCATGGGACGGTCCCGGTGGTCGAACCGAACGCCCGGAAGAGAGCGAGCCGGGAGAACCGGAGACGCCGCGTATGACCATCGAGGAGGCGCTTGCCAAGCCTTACCAGAGAAAGGCACAGGACTGGCGTGGCCGTGACTTCAATACGGGTGCAGAACTAAACATCGCGGCTGCGCTGGTGGCTACACCAAGCGCCGACTGACGACAACGCCGGAAAGGAAAAAGATGAACTCAACAAACGAGAGTGTGCCGAGCACTGGCGCACACCCCACCGATCACGTAGTTGAAGCTCCCGTAGGAATCTGCGGAAAACCGGTTGGTCAATCGGTTGGCATCGTGACTGTTCCATCCCAAAAGCAAGAGGAATCGCATGTACCAAATTGATAACGCGACCGCGGCAACGTCGCAGCCGGCGTCGACTGCTGCCGGTACGTCAGGCTTCTTCACTGACGGCAACCCCGCCACCAGCACGCCCGCGACGGTTGTTCCAGCAGAGTGGTTGAATGCCGTGATGATGGAACTGGTGAACGTGGTGACGGGGGCCGGCCTTACACCGACGAAAAACCAATTCAATCAGGTCGCTTTGGCCGTCAAGACCCTGATCCAGAATCAGGGGTTCAATTACGGCGGCGACGCAGGATCTGCAAATGCTTATGCAGTTGCGTACACGCCGGCGGTTACGTCGGTTTTCGACGGTTTGCGCTTGCGCTTCAAGGCAACGAATGCGAACACGGGGGCATCGACCTTCTGCCCGGCACCGGGGACGATCGTAGCCTCCCCGCTTTGGGGTGCAAACCACTCGGCGTTGCAAGGCGGCGAGATTTCGCCGAACAGCGATGTCGAAGTGGTGTGGAATAGTTCGCTGAACAGCGGAGCTGGTGCATGGGTGCTGCTGGAAAATACTGGCGGCGCGTTGCAAGTATCGCCGGCGACGAAGAGTTCCCATGCACCACAGATTAGCCAGGTTGCAAGCGCGCTCGGGGCAGTCAACACCAAGGTCTACACTGCTGCGGCTTCATCGTTCACGCTGACTGCTGATCGGGTGGTTGCGGCGACGGCGCTGGCAGGGGGCATCGCTTACGTCACCTCAGGTTTCAGTAAGACGATCAATTTGGCGACCACCGGTGCTGGCGGCATGGATACCGGCAGCGCGCCAACCTCGGGTTATGTCGCAATCTACGCGATTTACAACCCGACTTCGAACACGTGGGCACTGCTGGCCACGAACGCTACGTCGGCGGCAGTCCCGGAGGTCTATAGCGGCGCAAATATGCCGAGCGGCTACACGGCATCGTGCTTGGTTTCGGTGTGGGGGACAACCTCAACGGCGAACCAGTTTCGAGCGGGTTTGCAGCGCGGGCGCAATATCACGTTCGTCGCGGTCGTTTGCCTAAACACATCAACGACCCAAGCAAGCTATACGAGCTTGAGCATTTCGTCGACTGTCCCGCCTAACGCAACAACCGTCTACGGAAGCGCCAATCCACAGTCATCGGCCGCTTCTACGTTGCAGGTTCACATTGCTGGTGATGGCGCCGGCGTTGGTGACAACTACATTGTTGCCACCAGTTCATCTACAGGATCGGTCGGCACAAGTGGCGTCTTCCGCGCAGCAATGTCTGCCGCGCAGACCATCTATTACCAATGGTCTAACACCGGCGGGACTCCTCAGCTCGGCATCAACGTTTCTGGTTACGACTTCTAAGGGATGCTCATGGCGACCACTATCTACGTCGCGTTCACCGACGCGAGTAAAGCCACCATCGACTCCGTGTTTGCAAACGTGCAGCCGGTTGAATCGTTCCCATACCAGGATGGGGTGCCGAGCGACGACCCGCGCTATGTCGCCTACTACGACAAATTCACGGGCCTCTTCCCGAATCTTGTCGATGTCCTGGTGAAGCCGGGCACTTAATCACTGATTGATAGCGGTAGAGCGAGGCCCCAGCCGGAGGTGGGCAATAACACCGGCAACTGTCGATGCTCATGGAAGCAGATGCCTTTCCCGGTGACCTCCCGGTTCTAGTCTGCGGCAGGCGACAGTGATCCCAACAGTCAAATGGGCGAGCGTCCTCCGCATTTCTGAAGCTGGCGACGGCCAAGAAATGACTCGATAGGAATCGGGCGGGTCCTTCCCCCTCCTGAATGCAGCGGGGGCAATTGCGCACCCCGATTTCCCTCCAGCTATGAGCGCCAAAACTTCGGTAACAACTCGTGGGAAGGTAACAATAGGAAGAAACTATGGCGCTAGTGAGGCAGGCGGAATTTGCGGCGATGTGCGAGGTATCGCGTAAAACTGTGACGAAGTGGAAAACTGAGGGAAGGCTTGTTCTGCAAGGGAACTTGGTCGATGTGGATGCCACCGAAGAACGCATGCGGCGACTTCGTCGTGACGGTTCGCCCATACGAAAGGCGCCCGCCAAAGTTGTTACCCAAGCTGTTACCTTGACGCCAAAGGTAACAGTTTTGGGTAACAGATCCGTTACCCAACCCGTCGGGGGTAACAAGCCATCCGGTCCGGTTACGCTGACTGTCGAGGAGATTCATCGACAAATAACCGCATTGGATTGGACGCAGCAATTCGACTGGTCCCCGGCAGCGATGGATGAGCGAGCACGTCTAGCTGCAACATGTATCGGATGGGAGGCTGTTACATCGCCAGTCCGGGACGATGGTCATTGGGGGCATTTTCAGTTACGGATTCCTGAGTTCATCGGCCCAGCTGGCGACCTTTGTGCCGATGGGATCGCGGCCGGTTTCGGCTTCGAACTCGACGCATGGGACGTGATTAAAGCCTGTCGCAGCGAGTTGGACCCGGTAGAAGGGGAGGGGCGCGATGTGGCAACGGTGCGTCCAGATCTGTTGTCGCTTCTGGCGCACCCGTTTTCTGAGCACGATAAACAGCACCAGTAAGGCCGCGCTGAGTAGGGAGTCTGCGCCTCAATGTAAAGCTCAGCTGTGTGTTTCCCGGTCCTAAGTATTCTTGTCAGCTTTTTCTAAGCGGCGAGGAGCGCAGTTCGCAACGTCGATGACGGCCACTTCGGGCTGGGGGCCTGTGAGTGATCCACGCTGCCGAATGTGTGCCGCGAGGTCGTGGAGACGCTGCGCGAGCTGCTCAAACGTGATGAAGCTTCCGTCTGCCAGTTCCCAGCCTCTTGCACGCCGCACCTGCTGCACCAGCACGAAAATACCATCGCGGCAGTCTTGGGCTCGCAGATACTGTCCGCAGAGCTGGTTTTCGAGCGCTTCTTCCAACTGCACAACCGTCCAACTGCTTGCAACTTTGATTTCCGCAGGGACCTTCGCGTTGCCCGCTTTTGCAGTAAAGACTAGGTCGGGCTTTTTTCTCTGAACGGTCTCGGGCTCGCGCTCGATAGAGTATGAGGTCCCCTGCGCGAGTCGCAGTCGGTCGGCTAACCATGCCTGCACTGCCGGTTCATCGGGTAGCGAGCTTAGAGTTGTTCCTTGCTGGAAGTCGCCGTGTACCAAGTCATGTTGCAAGTCTTCGAGCCGGTTCAATGCCACAAGCTGCAAGTCACGACCCGTTACAGGCCGGCGCTCGAACCTCGCTTCAAAATGTTGGGCCTCCGTCGACTCCCACGACGCTGCTTCTGCATCCTCGCTGGCACGTTGCAGTACCAGGGCACGCAGCCGCGCTGGTGAGATGGGGAAACCTGGTATTTCGATTAAGCGGAGCAGCGCATCGACGGTTGCGCGTCCCGGTGTGTTGGCGAGCAGGCCGAAGGCGGCGGAACGCGCGTCCTGTGCATCGTCTCGTTCGTCTGGCGAATAGGCCCTCCCGTTCATGCGATCATGATCATCTTCGACGCGGACCGTCCGATAGGCTAGGACAACAAGCCGTTCCAAAGTTGGCAGATCAAGCTTCGCTGGCCTGCACGCAGTCAGAGAGATACGCGAGCCAAAAATCTGCGGCAAAACCCGTTCGACTAACGATGTTTTCTCCGCATCACCGATGTGGTTGAGTTTGTCGACCAGGGCATCAGTCGCTCCCTTTGCGTCAATCGCGTAGGCCGCGCCGAGATACAAAGCGGCGGTCTGCGGTTGTTCTGTGGCGGCGAATCTCACGAGCGTCATGTCATAGAGTTCCTGCTGTCGCGCTGCAGACAAACCACGTCGCAGCACTGACAGAACCGGCTGCAGAGCACGTGGATTCAGATCTTCTCTAGCTCGCAGTTCGCGCCACAGCGGCTCGGCCATCACGCGGGCCACGACATCATCTGCTCGTTCGACCGAGTTCAGTGACTGACAGTAGCTTTCGGTGTCAGGGTTATTTAGGTCATAGATTGCCTGCCCGGTTAGTACGTCCTCGACAGCGATCGGCCATGCCTCTGCCAAGCTTGTGATCCATTTGGGTAGCCCGTTGAGTTCAAGCGTTGCGTACTCGGCAGCTCTGACGGCTTCTGTCGCTGTTAGGCGAGAAGCCCAGTCCGGGTGCGTGGCTGCCTCAATGGACACTGCGGCAATACCCATGCAATCCAACATATTGATCTGATTGCGCTCCATTGGAGGGCGTGCGCTACGCAGCGTCGGCGTCCATGTGCGCCACATCGCAGAGAGTCCCTCGATAAACCGTGCGGCAACCGACGCTCCCGCGATCTCCACAATTGGTGCAACGTTATCGATCGCATACCTTGAGTCACTTCGGGTCGCCGCCTGAAGGAGTTGCCATAAGTAGTACAACCGACTATCAACGGTGGTCGCCGGCGCTAACATGGGACGGCGCAGCTGATCTGGATCGTCGCGTAGGTTTTCAACGAACTCCACCCACGATTGTTCTTGCTCGGCCCGTTGTCGCTGATTCTCGCGCGTTGCCTCCGCAAGCTCCGCTTCGCTGCGGAGCAACTCTGGCGATTTGGTTGGTGGTTGCATCCATTGCTCGTAGGCCTCATCCGTCTCGGGCGTCGACGCAGCAACAGACGCAATACGCGCCCGGAGTTCTTCAGCGCGGGCTGCCTGATCCCACAATCTCAGCGCAGCGTTGATAGCTAAGCGGCGCTCGTTCGGCGCATTGCGCGCTGGGCCGTCAATGAGTAGCCAATCGATGTCGTCAAGGCCCAATCCTGGTGACCACCCCAGGAATTGCATTTGCAGCGGGTCTACCAATCCCCGACCATACAGATCCTCGCTCGATCCGAAATGGTTGGCTGCGCGCCAGAAAGCGGCCCGGCGCCGCTCAGGCGTTTTATGCAGTTCTTCGACGGCGTCGTTGGTCTCAACTGTTCCACGAAGCGCAAAATGGTTGCGCCGATCCCCGAGGTAGAGGACTGCATCAATTGCCGCTTCAGGAGCACTATCGCGCGGTGACAGGTCAAGGATTCGTTTTGCCGCTGATGCAAGCAACTCCGCAGCAGCGATTTTCATTTCTGTCTCTTCTGCCTGGGCATCCTTTGATCCCGCACGCAACTGCTGCAGGATTAGGACTATCAGCCGAGCTAGATCGCCAGGACTTGACAGGTTTCCCACGAGCTTTTCAATACCCCATGAACTGAGCCCGTTGCCCATCTCATCACGCTGATGTACAACCGTAAGCATCGCGGCGAGATCGTCGACGCCGATGTATTGTGGAAATAGACCTTCAACGCCTTCCCAGACGACAGACGCAGGTAAGGATGTGCAGTCTCGTTTGATGTGAGCCGCGTATGTCTGCTGCAGGGCAGAGTCACCTGTTGCAAGCAGTGCACGCCCTGCTATAAGAGAGGTGCGATTGTCTTTAAAGGGCCCCAATCCCTCATCGGCAGCTATGTCTGCGCAGTCTTCGATTGCGCCTAACCAAATGAGACGAAGCACAAAGATCCGTACTTCCTTGTGCTGTTTGCTAGACCTCCAAATTGCCCGCAGCGCGGGAGCGATGTCAGGCTGTGCAAAGCGGGTTACGCTGCTCAAATCGAGCAAGGGTACTTCCTCTCCCTGGAGCATCTGCGTTACAAGGGCATGCAGTACCGTTTCGCGAGTTTTCAGAGGAAGGCATGCCGGGTCTCCTGCGGTAAAGAGCAGGAACGGAGCACGTCGCACTACCTCGGTTGCAACGCTTTCATCCCAAAGACAGAGCCAGGCTGCAGTCTCCAGCATAGATGGCCGGATTAGGTCGATGTCGTAGTTGCGTGCGAACACCAGGCTGTGTAGCCGGCGCAGAGGAAGATTGGCTTGGCGAAGACGCAGCAGCCATTGCGCCGTCAGGTATGCGCGGACCACACCCTCGTTGTCGCTGTGCAACCTTGCGCGACCGAAGGTCGATGGATCGAAAGCCGGCCGACTGAGCAGTTGCAGGCGTTCTTCGCTTGACCAGTCCGGAAGTACCCCATCAATCGTGATCGTCGCCGGATCGTCATGAGGGCGGGCATCTTTGTCGGGTATCGCGATGGTCGCTTTCCGACCAAACACCAGTGTGGCTCCAATGCGCTCCAGGCCGCGCAAGGCGCGCTCCGTATTGAGACCATCGCGGCGACTGCGGTCAGGGTCTTGCTCTTGTAGCCGTTCCCGTAGGCTTTCCGCGAGCATGGTTGAGAAATTTCCCAAGCGGCCGTGAGCATGCCAATATCGTACGATCCACTCCAAGTCGACTGGCCTGCGCGCAAACTCGTGCAAATATCCTGTTTCGATAGCGACCAAGAGACCCTCGACATCGGGAGCCTTCTTGGCTTGCGCGTAGGCACGTACCTGAGCGGTATCAAGCGGCGCCATTACAACGATCAGCGGTATTTCCGGGTCCTTTGGCTTAGGGCGTTCCTCATGCCGGAGTACACGGCGGACAAGTGTTCTGAGGGTGGGCAGCGGTTCGGCCAAATCATCTGCTGGTAATGGCAACTCATCCTGCAAACGGCGAGCGTCCCGCGCGAATTCCCAATCGGTGTGGCGACCAGAAAGCACTACATGCGCGCGTCCTTCCGCTCCAGCGATACCCTCCGCCAAATTGCGTAAGGCCCAATCTAGGTTGATGTGGTCCAGTTTTGCTTCGTCGATAGAGTCGACGAAGAACCAGCCGGCTTGATTACTTTCGCGCCATGCCTGCAAGCGTCTGCGGTCAGGTACGCGAATGGCTTTTTCTAGGCCCCCACGTCCAACATCTTGCACCGTCATGTAGAACGCAAACTTGTCTGCCGCCTTCAGTTGCCGCGCCTGCTCCGACAATTCTTCACTTTTACCACTTCCAGCTTCGGCCAAAACAACAACGCGCCGGCGCGTCAGTAAGTCGCTCCAGCCAAGAGTTCCGCCCGATAGGCCAAGGAGCCGTCTGGAATCAGCGATCTCTGCAGCGCTATCGCGCCACTCGTAGAACCTACGATTTAGCGGAATTGTCGTCATTTGTTGTCCATCGCTCTCGGGGCACGCCGCTACGCGGTTCCTATGAAACCCCAATACGTACGCCTGGGACGATCTCGTAGTCCGATGTATGGACTACGACAAACTCGTTTAGTCGCGATTGGACGTTTGCGTCGATGTTCATGTCGGCCAACCATTGTTCGGCGCCGCTGATCATGTCCTCGCAGAAGCCAGGGACCGTTAGATTTAGCAGATTCACGCCGTTCACGTTCATGCGATTGCAGTGAGGACCGCCTGAAGAGAAGCCAATCCTATCGAGGACGTCCGCTGCTCCTCGGCTATTAATGGCGTCCGCACCTGCATGCAGGTATGCGCAGCGCAATGCATAGGTATCGTCCGCAGAGAGAAACACCATTTCCCCGCCTGGTAGGTTGTGGGTGTATCGCGGAACTAGGTATTTATGACACCACTTCTTGTATCGCTGCCCGACGCCTTCTTTCGGATTCGAAAGCGCCCCGCAAATGTCGGGGACTGTGAGCGCCACAGCAAGCGCCGCATACCAATTCTTGGTTCCCAAGCTAAGTTCGATTGATTCCAGGAAGTTTTTCATTCTATTTTTCTCCTGCTTTGCAGCCTCCGCTCCGTCGGGCCAGGCGCATGCGTCCTCCGAACGGATGCAGTCTAGGCGAGTATCGCGATCAATGCCTCCTGGTCATTTCGCGTTCGATGACGTCGAATTCCTGATGGATTGCGCGGACGTGGACTTGTACATTGTTGGCCAGATTGCGATTGGCCTGCCTTACTAGTTCTAGAAACGTCTCGGGATCGTCGGCGAAATCACGCTTCGCACGCTCAAGGTGTTTTCCAAGTTCTTCGTGCCGCCATGGGCCTGCTACAAGCTGCTCGACAGAACAGGTGAGGAAGCCAATCTGATCGCGCATGCTCGCGAATGCAAGGATCGCATTCGGCGTGCCAATATCGTGAAGTGGTACAGAGTTCATCGCAGATATGACGGAATCCGTGATGCTACGGTGGAAATGCAGGGCCATCGCACTTTGCGGATCTTTGTGCTCCAAGTGTTTCGCAATCTCATCGGTCCGCAAGACTGCGGCTGTGGCGACCGCGAAGATTGCATCCCGTCGCTTGGTCATCTCGACGCGCTGCTGGTGCTTTGCGACCCATACTGCGCCAAGAATCGCGCCGATGGATCCTATGGCTTGAACCCAACTTGCCATGATAGTGGGGTCATAGGATTTGGTCCCCAGCGACGTCGCGCCGGCATACGAGACAATGCCAGCGCCAGCGATCAATCCCCAAATGCCCACAACGGTGCTCCAGTTCCGCCAACTCAATTCGCACCTCGTGCGGAGGGTAGTTCGCCGGCCACACTCACGCCGTCTTGCAGTGCCATAGCGATGGCCTCGCCAGCAGTCGCGTATGTCAGCAACCCTAGACGACTTGGACCAGCAACGCGGATCGGATCGTCGCCGGGAATGTCGATCCAGTACCAACCCTCGAATCTACCGACGACGTCGGCCGGTTTGGACTCGCCGTACACCAGATACCCGCATTTTTCGATCGGGTTGGCGGGTAGTGTGGGAATGTTGGTTTGAACGCTTTTCATGTATTCCCCCAGGAGCGTCGCAATCACTCTATCGACACGCGCGCAGGCGTGTCACTGACCACGTTTGAGCAGTCTCGAAGCAGCGCCGTCTCAATTTGATTGAGGTGTGCGAAAAATTCGCGATTGAAAAAGAAATAGGGCCCCGCACTTGCGCGGGGCTTCTTCATAGTTCAGTAGATGCGCCCTGCGTCGCAGGCGGCCATGCCGGGCCGATAGATTCCGCCGTCACCGTTCTTGCCCTTGCGGCAGAGCTTCATGTCCGACGGAATGATGGCGCCATCTTCGCAATAGGTAGCGCCGGGTCGATAAATGCCGCCGTCGCCATTTCCGCCCTTTGCGCACGACATCATGCCGGAGGGGCTCATCATCGGCTCGCTTGCGCAGCCGGCCATGGTGGCAATCAATGCGACCGCGGCCGCAACCGCGATCCGTTTGTTGAACTGCATGTTCAATGTTCCTTTGGTGATGGACAACTAAGTGGGACACTGATTCTGCGTGCGCGATGGCGGCGCCGGCTCCCTACGGTGGTGGGGCTGATGCGGCGCCACAACGCGCGCGAATTGATCGCGTCCGCAGATCACGCCAGAATAGAAATCGAAGATCGGGCAGCATCTATCTACTCTTTCCGCAGAGGGGCGCGTAACCAAGGGTGCCTCTGGGCGGGCCTATTTGGTAGCCGGGGCCCTTGTGAGTGACTCAAGCGGTACCTTAAAGCCAATCGCCATGAGTTGGCTCCCCGGGGGGGGCAAGTTGAACCCACTCGCCCCTTTGGGGCCCATCCGTGCTAATCCAATGTGGGTCTGCCGCCGGACGGGGGCGGCGATGTCTCATCGAGGCTCGCAAAGCGCTTCGAGAGCGGGTCCATCGCATCGGCTACGCTCCGAGCCCACACCGCCCATCGGTCGACTACGGAATCTGGTGCGACGGTGCCACTACGGCGTAGCGCTGCATCGATATACGCACGTAACTGTTCTGCCTCAAACCACTGCCTCATTTCGCTTAACAACTCTTCGCGGCGCGTGGCTTCTTCGATCAAAAATCGTTGTCGTTCCACCTCGACTCGCTCTGCCTCAGCCTGGCTTACCATCAATGTCTCGGTCTCGGTCTCGGTGCTTTGCGCCAGGATCGCTAGCTCGCGCCGCCGCAGCCATTCAGGTGCTTGTCCAATTGCGCGAGCAACATAGTCTGCCAAATTGGCAAGTTGAGTCTCAATCGGCGAGGTGGACTCGTCTCGAATTCGAAAATCCCCGGCCGGCCCTTCTCGAAGAGTGATGCGCAGTCGCCCGGTGGCACTCCATCCGGATGAGTCAGTGGTGCTGTTCGGCAAGCCTCGGTTTTTCTCAGCGATTTCCGATAGACGCAATGCGAACGTATGATCGCGACGGCCGACTAGGGTTTTACCGTCAGCAACCCACATCCTTAGCTTCCGCTCTCGGAGCATATCGATAAGGGTCCCCATTACAGCCAGGGCACGATCTCGAGCCGCCGGTGTGGACATGACACTGAGCACCTCGTTGGGCGGGACAATCACGCCTCCTTCCTTCAGGATATTGCGAGTCCATCCCCAGACGGGTTCCACCTTTAACCCCCGACGCGCTCGCTCCGCCATCTCCGCTTGTCGGTGTTCATAGTCGGCTATCCGCCGGTCGAGCTTTTCAAGCTCGCGACGTGTGCGCCGTATGATGGGATGCTCGCCAGCAAGATTCGCCGACGATTTTTCCAAGTCAGGAGTGACCACGTTCCTCTCCGGGGTTTGTGCTGTCACTATGCCTTGAGCGCATCGCCATCGACTTGTTTTTGTCGCCTCTGCGTAAGAGGGGGCACGGCAAGTCTGGGGGCAACTTTGGGGGCAACTTTCCAGGAAAAAAAATGCAGAACGGCTTGTAGTGTTGATTTTCGGCAACTGTTTGGTAGCTGTACCACCAAACAAGCGAGAAATCGCTTAAAAGGCCCTCAGGCAAATGCCGAGGGCCTTTTTCTTTTGTCCGCGTTCTCCGTGCGGGCTTTTCCGGCCGATTCACCGTCGCGCCCGGCACAAACCTCCCTTGGCGCAAAAAAGAGACACCTTTGGTCGATCCGTTTCGGTCTTTCGACCACGGGCTGTGGGCACGCGTCGGGGCGACAAAGGCCGTTTTGCCCCATGCTTTGCACAATGCTGTGTTGCGCGCCAAAAAGAAAAGCTGCCACTACAAGCGTAGGTCTGCTGGTAAGCGCCACGTGCAGTACCACAGTTGGCGAGACACGAAAACGCAGGGATATCCCCCTCCTGGATTCAGCGTGCGCGCGGGAACTCGCACAGATCGGTTACGTACCAACCTGCGAGCGCGGGCGGGTGGCATGGGTACGCTTTCTGCTGTGCTCGGGATAGCCGATCGTCGTGGTGCATGCGTGTTGATGCATCGTGCAAGGTCCGTTTAGCACTTGATGCTGTCGAGCGCTAACGCAATTGCGACGGTTGTGCACCATTCCAGGCTCTCAACCGTTCTTGTGATCATCGGTGATTCGTCTACAGTGGAATCAGCAACGCACGCAAGAACTAGCCTGGCTCTCGCTTGTTGGTGTGGAGTAGGGAAGAAATCTACGGGGGAGATATGGATATTTTCCGCCACTACGCAACGCGTTTTGAAGCTCGCAAAGAGGACGAGTACAGCATCCAGGAGTATCTGGATATCTGCAAAAAAGACTCGACCGCCTATGCGACTGCCGCGGAGCGCATGCTCACCGCGATTGGTCAGCCTGAACTGGTGGACACTCACCACGATCCTCGGCTGTCACGATTGTTCTTCAACAAGGTCATCAAGATCTACCCGGCTTTCCGGGAGTTCTATGGCATGGAGGACACGATCGAACAGATCGTTTCCTTCTTCAAACATGCCGCGCAGGGCCTTGAGGAACGCAAACAGATTCTTTACCTGCTCGGGCCTCCGGGCGGCGGCAAATCCTCGCTTGCCGAGAAGTTGAAGGCGCTGATGGAGCAGATTCCCATCTACGCGCTCCAGGGCTCGCCTATTCACGAGTCCCCGCTCGGGCTGTTCTCGCCCGACGAAGACGGCAAGATTCTGGAGGAAGACTACGGCATCCCGAGACGCTATCTGAACACGATTGCCTCGCCCTGGGCGGTCAAGCGGCTGCATGAGTTCAATGGCGACATCACGCGTTTCCGCGTGGTGAAGCTGCATCCGTCGGTGCTGTCGCAGATTGCGATTTCCAAGACGGAGCCGGGCGACGAAAACAATCAGGACATTTCGTCTCTGGTGGGCAAGGTCGACATCCGTAAGCTGGAGGACTATCCGCAGGACGATCCCGATGCGTATTCGTATTCGGGCGGGCTATGCCTGGCCAATCGGGGCTTGCTCGAGTTCGTCGAGATGTTCAAGGCGCCGATCAAGGTCTTGCACCCGCTGCTGACGGCCACACAGGAAGGCAATTACAAGGGCACGGAGGGCTTTGGCGCGATCCCGTTTGATGGCGTCATCCTGGCGCACTCGAACGAGGCGGAGTGGCAGAGCTTCAAGTCCGATCGCAACAACGAGGCGTTCCTTGATCGCATTTACATCGTCAAGGTGCCGTATTGCCTGCGCGTGTCGGACGAGGTGAAGATCTACGACAAGCTGCTGCGCAACAGCTCGCTGGCCGCGGCGCCGTGCGCGCCGAACACGCTGAAAATGATGGCGCAGTTCGCGGTGCTCACACGCATCAAGGAGCCCGAGAATTCCAACATCTTCTCGAAGATGCGCGTGTACGACGGCGAGAGCCTGAAAGATGTCGACCCGAAAGCAAAGTCGTATCAGGAGTACCGCGACTTTGCCGGCATCGACGAGGGCATGACGGGCTTGTCGACGCGCTTTGCCTTCAAGGTGCTCTCGAAGGTCTTCAACTTCGATGGGACGGAAGTGGCGGCCAATCCGGTGCACTTGCTGTATGTGCTCGAGCAGCAGATCGAGCGCGAGCAGTTCCCGCCGGAGACGGAATCCAAGCTGATGTCCTATATCAAGGAATACCTCACGTCGCCGTACGTGGAGTTCATCGGCAAGGAGATTCAGACCTCGTATCTGGAGTCCTATTCGGAGTACGGGCAGAACATCTTCGACCGCTACGTGGTGTTTGCCGACCTCTGGATTCAGGATCAGGAATATCGCGATCCGAACACGGGCGAGATTCTCGATCGCAGCGCGTTGAACGATGAGTTGGAGAAGGTGGAAAAACCGGCGGGCATTTCCAACCCGAAGGATTTCCGCAACGAGATCGTCAATTTCGTGCTGCGGGCGCGGGCCAAGAACGGAGGCAAGAACCCGGTCTGGACGAGCTACGAGAAGTTGCGCGCGGTGATCGAGAAGCGGATGTTCTCGACCACGGAGGATCTGCTGCCCGTGATCTCGTTCAATGCCAAGTCGTCGCATGACGACAAGGAGAAGCACGAGAACTTCGTGAACCGCATGGTGGAGAAGGGCTATACCCAGAAGCAGGTGCGCTTGCTGGTGGAGTGGTATCTGCGCGTCAGGAAGTCATCTTAAGGAGGTAAGGAGAGGGCAAGGACACCCAGCGAACTTCCAATCGAGGGCAGTCACATGGGCACGATCATTGATCGGCGGGAGAACGGTGGCGGCAAAAGCACCGTCAACAAGCAACGCTTTATCAAGCGTTACCGAGACCAGATCCGCCGTGCGGTGGCCAAGGCGGTGACGGGTCGCAAGATCATGGACATCGAGCAGAGCGGTCAGGTGTCCATTCCCGTCAAGGACATCTCCGAGCCCATGTTCCACCACGGCTCGGGCGGGCGCCGAGAAGGCGTTCACCCGGGCAACAAAGAGTTCATTCGCGGCGACAGCTTCGACCGCCCGCAGCAGGGCAGCGGCGGCTCCGGTTCGCAGGCCAGCGACTCGGGCGAGGGCGAAGACGATTTCATCTTCACGCTCTCGCGCGAGGACTTTCTCAACTTCTTTTTCGAAGACATGGCGTTGCCCGATCTTGCCAAGCGCAGCCTGGCCAAGATCGCGGAGGTGCGCAAGGTGCGTGCGGGTTTTTCGCTCGATGGCACGCCGTCCAACCTGTCGATTCTGCGTACGATGCGCAGTTCGCTCGGTCGCCGCATTGCGTTGTCCAGCCCGTATCAGCGCCGTCTGCATGAGCTGGAAGGCGAGTACAACGAGGAGCTGGAAAACGACGGCCCTTACAGCGTGCGCGCGCAAGAGCTGATGAAGGAGATGCGACATCTGCGCTCGTGCCTGGATCGCGTGCCGTTCATTGAAAAGCTCGACCTGCGCTACAACAACCGCGTGCTGCGCAAGCGTCCGCAGGCGCAGGCAGTGATGTTCTGCGTGATGGACGTATCCGGCTCGATGGACGAGTCGCGCAAGGATTTGGCCAAGCGCTTCTTCATGCTGCTCTACCTGTTCCTCAAGCGGAACTACGAACGCATCGACGTCGTCTTCATCCGCCACCACACCGTGGCCAAGGAAGTGGATGAAGAGGATTTCTTTCACTCACGGGAGTCGGGCGGCACTGTTGTGTCGAGCGCACTCAAGTTGATGGCGGAAGTGATTCAGGAGCGCTATTCACCAAGCCAATGGAACATCTACTGCGCGCAGGCTTCGGATGGCGACAACTGGGCAGGGGACTCGGAGCTGTGCGCCAAGATACTGCGCGAAACGATCCTGCCGCTGACGCAGTATTACGCCTATGTTGAGGTGGTCTCCACGGAGCCGCAGAACCTGTGGGAGGAGTATCTTACGTTGAAGGCTGGGCACGAGAACTTCGCGATGCAGCGCATCCTCAAGGCGGACGAAATCTATCCGGTGTTGCACGAGCTGTTTCAGAAGCGCGCCGCCTGATCGCTGATCGGGCCGCAGGAGTTGCTGCCAGCCCGGCACTGCCGCCGCGCAATGGCAGCGTGTGCCATGGCGAGCACGCCACCTGTGACCCTGTGTGATGGACCAACGGGAACGAGCATGGCCTACCTATCTACGGGCTCGGAGTGGACCTTCGAGCTGATCAGGCGCTACGACCAAAGCATCGCCCAGATTGCCGCAGATTTCGGCTTGGACACCTATCCGAACCAGATCGAGATCATCACCGCCGAGCAGATGCTGGATGCCTATGCGTCGTCCGGCCTGCCACTGGGCTACAACCATTGGTCATACGGCAAGCACTTCCTCGCATCGGAGCGCGGTTACCAGCGCGGCCTCATGGGGTTGGCGTACGAGATCGTCATCAACTCGAACCCCTGCATCGCTTATCTGATGGAGGAGAACACGATGCCGATGCAGGCGCTGACCATCGCGCATGCCTGCTACGGCCACAACTCCTTCTTCAAGGGCAATTACCTGTTCCGGACGTGGACGAACGCGGACGCCATCGTCGATTACCTGCTCTTCGCCAAGAACTACGTGGCCGAATGCGAGCAGCGCTACGGCGAGCAGGAGGTGGAACTGCTGCTCGACTCCTGTCACGCGTTGCAGAACTACGGTGTCGATCGTTATCGACGACCGAAGAAGCTGTCGATCAACGAAGAGCAGGCTCGCCAGGCTGAACGCGAGAAATACCTTGAAGCACAGGTGAACGACCTGTGGCGTACGCTGCCCACGCACCGGGCACGCGCGCTGGCGACGGCCGACGACGTGCCGGAGCCTGATCCGCAGTTTCCGCCCGAGCCGGAAGAGAATCTGCTGTACTTCATCGAGAAGAACGCGCCCAAGTTGCAGCCGTGGCAACGAGAAATCGTGCGCATCGTGCGCAAGATCGCGCAGTACTTTTATCCGCAGCGCCAGACCAAGGTGATGAACGAAGGCTGGGCCACCTTCTGGCACTACACCATCCTGCACAAGCTGTACGACGAGAAGCTGGTCAACGACGCCTTCATGCTTGAGCTGCTGCAGGCGCATACCAACGTGATCTATCAGCCGCCATTCAATAGCCCGTACTACAGCGGCCTGAACCCATACACGCTCGGCTTTCTGATGTTCCAGGACATCCGGCGCATTTGTGAATCGCCAGAAGAAGAGGATTACCGCTGGGCGCCCGAGATTGCCGGCAGCGATTGGCAGAAGACACTCGATTTCGCCATGCGCAACTTCAAGGACGAGAGCTTCCTGTTGCAATTCCTCTCCCCGCGCGTGATCCGCGAGTTGAAGCTGTTCTCTGTGCTCGATGACGATCGCGACGCCAAGTTGCGCGTCACCGCGATCCACGACGACGATGGCTATCGCAAGATCCGCGAGTTGTTGGCAGGGCAGTACGACCTCTCGAACATCGAGCCCAACATCCAGGTGACCAACGTTGATGTGGGCGGAGATCGCTCATTGACGCTGCGCCATTTACAGAGCAACCGACGCCCGCTTGGGCCGAACTACGAAGAGATGCTGCGGCACGTCGTACGCCTATGGGGCTTTACGTGCCGGCTGGAGGTGGTCTACGAAGACGGGCGACGCGAGATGAAACACGAGTGCAAGCCTGACTAGCCCACATTCGTTTCCACAAGGCCAGCTTCGCGCTGGCCTTCTTTTTGTCCGCCGCAGGCGCGGATGTCGGCCATGCTGCCCGTCGCTTCGCTACATGCCGAAGCGGAAATGACCGCTACGCAGCACGATGTTGTGCGAATCCGTCAGCTTGAACAGCGAACGCGCCATGTCTTCAATGGTGCCGCGGTGGCTTTCCATAGCTTGCAGCAGATCCTCCTGCCGCCACGAGCGGGCGCCGAAATGCTCTTCGAGCGCTTCTGCCGTCACCGCATAGCGGGCTGGGACGCCGTCGACGCTTGCCGTGCAGGTAAGCGTGAGGTCCGCAGCGCAATAGCGTGGCGGGCTGGCGTGGAATTCAATGGTTTCCATGGGCGGCCTCCATGAAAAAACGGCGATGCACCGTGCGCCGCCTTCCAACCAGTGTATGGCGCGATTGCGTGAATGCAATGTGGTCGGCTCAGTGTTTTCACCCCGCGGTGAACCCTGGGGCCCGTGACGTCCGAAAAAGGCAGGGGAGGCCACGGGCAGGTGCATGTCGCGGCGCTACATCGCACACATCTGCAGGCGGACGAGGCTGGCCTTGCAGCGCGAGAGCCAGAGCGCGGCCTCGGTCCGGTTGTTGACGCCAATTTGCCGGAACAGCGCGTACAGATGGTTTTTGATGGTGCCTTCAGCTACGTTGAGCACGCGGCAAATCTGCTTGTTGGATTTGCCCTCTGCAAGCAGTTGCAGCACCTCATGTTGCCGCGGCGTGAGTCGGCGCCAGAGTTCGGCCGGGCTTTCTCCTGAGCTTTGGCGCGGATCGTCGGGAAACAGATTACTGATGGGCGGCAAGTAGACCGCGCCTGAGGTAATGCGCAGCAGGGCTTCGAGCAGAACGTCGGCCGTGGCTTGCCGGTCGACCACGCCGGCCGCGCCAAAGCGCAGCGCATCGCCCACCACGTGCCGGCCGACCGCTTGCACCGTCAGCAGCACGGGCACTTCCGGCAACACCGCTTTCAACTCCGACAGGCGCTGCCGTGCGTCGTCGTCCTGTGCGCTCCATTCCATCACAACGGCGCTGGGTTCGGCTTGCCTGCAAGCCGGTCCGATTTGCTCAACGTAGTGAGTATCGATAAACACACCCTGCGCGTCGAGTGCATTCAATACATTGGACACACCTGCCGCAAAAAGCGGCAAGCTATCGATTACCAGAATATTCATCGACCCCTCGTACTTCAGTTAATTATTTTCGGCGAAACCGATTATTTTGTAGGGCGGGATCGATCCGGATGCATTGAAACGGAAGTTCAGTGCCGAAAGTCACGGGCCGCCTGTCGATACGTACTGGGCCGCTGTTCCGTGGCCTTGGCTGGGACTTTCGAGGCATCGAACCCCGTAGGAAAAACTCTTACTTTGGATTCGGGCACACAAACCTGTGCGTCCAAATAATTCAATGTGAGGAGTTTTAAATGGACAACGGACTTATCGGGTCGGTTATCAATGCGCTGCCGATCGACAAGATGATCTCTGCGCCGCTGCAGGCCATGATCGCAGCGCAAACCACGGCGGCAAAATCCTATGCGGATTTTCTGCTGCAGGTGTGTATTCAGAACGGCAAAGCCGTTGCGGTGCAATTTGACTACGACGAAACCATCGTCGACGAGAAGGGGGTGTCGCAGGGCACGATCCAGAAGACGATGCGCATTCCGCTGCTGTGCGCGGTCGTGCATCCGGTGATCGCCATCGAGGAAGGCACGATCGACTTCGAGCTGGAGATTTCGCAGTCGGAGAAATCGTCGTCCAGCACCGAGGCCGAAGGGTCGTTCCAGGCCAAGCTCGGCTGGGGCCCGTTCAGCGTGTCGGTGTCGGGACGCGCCTCGCATAAGTCGGAGCAGACCCGTAGTACCGACACGCGTGCCAAGTACTCCTTCCACACCCAGGTCAAGCGTCAGAACCCGCCGGAAGCGCTGATGCGCGTGATGGAGTTCTTGACTGACGCGGCAACCAAGCCGGTGGTCGTCAAGGGCAAGGAGAACGACGTCAAGCCGCTGCCGGCCACGCCGACCGACGGCACGATGGTCGGCGAAAAGGTGCCGGCTGGCGGCAACGCGCCGGCCCCGGCCCCGGCAAATCCGTAAGCCGCCACGGC
>Ga0154015_1534809_pt1 | contig 39370 bp, 36 predicted proteins | sample DielMetaTC5pm1_FD_151992 | JGI IMG/M metagenome (GOLD analysis project Ga0154015, IMG submission 151992) | Corn rhizosphere microbial communities from Kellogg Biological Station, Michigan, USA - Diel MetaT C5pm-1 (Metagenome Metatranscriptome) | ecosystem: Host-associated > Plants > Roots >... | reverse complement strand
TGCGCCCGGGCGGCTCGTGGCTGGCGCTGAAGGCGCTGCTGCTGGCGTGGCCACTGCCCGGCGTGCTGCGCAAGAACCGCTACACGATGCAATGGGCGTCGATGTTCATCCTGCTGTTCTTTACCGAAGGCATCGTGCGGGCGACATCGGACGTTGGGCTTTCGCGCTCTCTGGCATGGGGCGAGGTGGCGCTCAGCGTGGTGTTCTTTACCGCAACCATCTTCTACCTGCGCCCGTTCAAGCGCGCTGCAAAAGCCCGCGCCGGCCACAGCACCTGACCCGTCATGACTCACGATGCCTTCCTGCAAGCCTGCGTTGATGCCATCGGCGCAACACACGTCCTGACCGCGCCGGAAGACCTGGCGCCCTACCTTACCGATTGGCGCAAGCGTTTCACGGGGCGCGCACGCGCAGTGTTGCGCCCGGCCAGCCCCGACGAGGTGGCAACACTCGTACGCCTGTGCGGCGAATACGGCGTGCCCATCGTTCCGCAAGGCGGCAACACCGGCCTGTGCGGCGGCGCCACGCCCGACATGGAAGGCAGCGCAGTCGTGATTTCGTTGCAGCGCATGCAGCGCGTGCGCGCCGTCGACCCCATCAACAACACCATCACCGCGGATGCCGGCTGCATCCTGGCCAACGTGCAACAAGCCGCCGCAGATGCTGACCGCCTCTTCCCACTCAGCTTGGCGGCCGAAGGCAGTTGCACGATCGGTGGCAATCTTGCGACCAATGCGGGCGGCACCGCCGTCCTGCGCTACGGCAACGCGCGCGAGCTCTGCCTGGGCATCGAAGCGGTCCTGCCCAACGGCGAACTGTGGAATGGCTTGCGTGGCCTGCGCAAGGACAACACGGGCTATGACCTGCGGGACTTGCTGATCGGCGCGGAAGGCACGCTCGGCATCATCACCGGGGCGATGCTGAAGCTGTTTCCGCAACCGCGCGCCAAGGTGACGGCGCTGGCGGCGCTGCAATCGCCGCGGCAAGCGCTGGAGTTTCTATCGCTGGCGCAAGGCCATGCAGGGACGCTGCTGACGGGCTTCGAGCTGATGTCGGCGTTTTGCCTGGAGCTGGTGCACAAGCATTACCCGCAGCTGCGCGTGCCGTTTACGCAGACATATCCGCAATACGTGCTGCTGGAATTGTCCGATCTGGAAAGCGAAGCGCATGCGCGCACGTTGTTCGAATCGCTCATGGAAGACGCGCTCGCGCGAGGCGTGATCGACGATGCGGCGGTGGCGGAATCGGTGGCGCAGTCGCGCGACTTCTGGAGCCTGCGCGAACATATTCCGCTGGCGCAGGCCGATGAAGGCAAGAACATCAAGCACGATATTGGCGTGCCCATCTCGCGCATTGCAGACTTCATTGACGTGACCGACCGCGCGCTGGCCGCAGCCTATCCCAGCATCCGCATGGTGACGTTCGGCCACCTTGGCGACGGCAACCTGCACTACAACGTGTCGCCGCCAGAAGGCCATGCGCACGATGCGTTCCTGGCCAACCAGGACGGCATCAACCGCATCGTGCACGACAGCGTGCATGCGCACGGCGGCTCCATCTCGGCTGAACACGGCATCGGCCAGCTCAAGCGCGAAGACAACGCGCGCTACAAGAGCACCGTTGAACTGGCAGCCATGCGCGCGATCAAGCAGGCGCTGGACCCGCGCGGCCTGATGAATCCGGGGAAAGTGTTGTAAGGCGATCCGGCCTTGCTTCAGCCGAACAGCTTCAGCGTGTAGTTCGCCACCGCCAAGAGGACCGTTGCCCCCAGCAGCCACAACAGCATGCGTGGTACGCCGCTGGGCGGCAGACGATGATCGTTGGCGTTGGAACGGTCGCCAATTCGCCCGCTCTGGGCGCTACGGATGTAGGTACTGCGGGACGCCCCTGCCGGGCGTCGTGCATGACGCGTGCTCATTGTTGTTTCCTCCCTGCCCCATGGCTAGCGCCTCGCCCCGGCTCCCTGCAGCCATGGCGAAACACAGCAGCCCCATGGATCGCTCCATGGCTGCTCAAACAAGACTCCCTGATTTCCCGTCTGGCCGAACCCAAAAGGCTTCGTCACGCCCGTTTGGCGTGCATAGGCACGGTGTTCCGCGTCATTGCGCGGAATTTCGAATGAAACGTTATTGTTGTATGGCACTACCCGACGCCACGAAATGTATCAAAAATCCCCCCAATTGGGGGGTACGTATTTTAGGTATCACCTTTTGGATGATGCGCAGGAACGACGCTTGCGGGCTTGATCAGGGCAAACCCGAACTCGACCCATGTATGGAGGCAGCCCATGCCCGCTTTGCCCGACCTGACCAAGCGCGCCCACATCACGCCGCCGCAGCCGCCCGAACAGCCCCCGCACCCGCCGCCGGAAATGCCGCCGCCCGACGAACCGGCCCACGACCCGGTGCACGACCCTGAACCCCAAACGCCCCCAATCGAACTGCCGCCCGGGGAGCTACCGCCGGAAATCCCGCCCCAGCATTAGCGCGGCGCAACATCCCATCTGTTAGAATCGCGGCCTCCCAGGCACCCGGAGGCCGCGCGTTTTTGGTATGCCTGGGCAGCCGGCATATCTGCATATCTGCCCATAGCTCAGTTGGATAGAGCATCGGCCTTCTAATCCGACGGTCGGGGGTTCGAATCCCTCTGGGCAGGCCAAAATTCTTTGCGAATCAGGGCACTTAGAGAGTCGCCGCATCGGGCGATTTCTGGAAAACTGCCCGCGCAGTGTGCCAGAATTGCACCAAGGAAACCACCGCAAAACTAGGCCCAGAGCCGATTTGCGGCGCGGCCCATCCGAGCCAATTGCACCAACGCTCGATATCGGACCTTTAGAGGGATTCTCAAAGTAGGTCGCCAAACGGCCAGAGCCCCCCTCCCTGTCCGGCAAAACCGAACAAGTACGGCGTGGTGTCGGATGGCTTCTCTAAGCGTTATGGCCGCTTCCTGCGGGAAACGCTCAAGATCATGGATAGGCGCATCACGCTCCATTCCTGGCGGCATGGGTTCGCTGACATCTGCCGAGCCGCTGGTGTTGCTCCAGACGTGCGTATGGCCCAAATGGGTCATACCAAAAGCGGGGGTTTCCGGGACGGACGACCTGGGCGACGGAATGCCACCTAGGAGACTGATTAAGGCGGTGGCGGGGGCTCGCTACGCGGCAGTCCGTCGCAGTCTGCCGGGCCCAGCGTTGGAGTGGCGGGCTGGGCATCTCGCTGTTTTAATTTACGTCCGTAGATGGCATCTATGCTGGTTTTGAATTCGGCCCGTCGCCGAACTGGCGCGAGGGCCGGTCACATCGAAATTTCAAGTGTTTTCGCGCGCTCCTGAAAGGCGCTTTTCCAACTCAGGCCATACTAGATCGACTATTTTTGAATATTGCTTGGCTAGATGTTTTGCGGATTCAATGTCGTCGGAACCTATCGGCAATTGATTTAACAAACAAACCAAAAAAAGACGCGCGATCACGATTACTTGGATGCGTCTCACTTTCTCGCGAAGAATATTGCGACAAATCTCCCCGCTCTATATAAAATGAGTAGCGATCTTGAAGATCCAAGGCAACAAAGAAGAGATAGGCCCCGATAAAAGACATTGAAACGTCAAAACCATCATCAGCACGAGCTTTGAGCGTCAAAATCAAGCCAATCGAGTCAGCCTCATACTCCTGCAAGTGCGAATCCGAAATTGACTCCCCGACAGCACTATCGATGACGGATTTTGAAACAAAACTCTCCAAGTGATTCGCGAACACATGGCCAAATTCGTGTGCCACCAAAAACACTTCCATTCCGACGCGGAATAGTGCAGCAAGTTGAAGGTGCGCATCTCCCGGAATATATGGCTTAACCATAGACGGCACTTCTGTCTCATCAATAACAGAAAGCAACTCCTCAAATTTTTCGATGCACTCTCGATTATTTTTTATATTCTCACAAACATCATCAAGATCGACGGAAAACCGATAGGCACCGTCCTCCGACTCTAAAATCGGGATGCATAGAGAAAAGGCTTTGGCGAACAGATTGCAATAGGTGAAAATCTGAGAGTCAAAGAGCAAAAATTTCTTTTCCGAGCAATCCAGTCGAACCGCCTGCGCATTTACAAGACCAGTTGGAATTGTGGAATACAAAGGAAAGTTCTCAGCATCCAATCCAATATCTTGAGTAGCTTTCTTGATTTTTTCGACAAGCCCATTAAGTATCGAATATTGAATCGGAGATTCAAACCGCGTTGGCAAAACAAGTTCCGCTGGGTACACATCATGGAACCCGATCTCCTCTCGCCCCACTTTAGAGGAAACTTCTTCGAATACCCCCCCGAATCTCGTCAAAAATTTTGTGTGCCTCGTACACACCTCGATCAGACAACCCACCCAGATTGCCACTTTTCAGGTGCTTCTCCAGGCATGCGTAATTTTCATCGGAGTCAGATAGATATTTTATTTTCACGATTATTTTCTTTTATATAACCCGATGCTAGCCGAATTATATTGATGCATGATCAACTCCTGCCCGAGCAGCACGGAGACAATGGCCGGTTCCGCATAGCAGTTATTGCGGCCTTGTCATTCTTGTTCATGTTGGCAAGCGGAATGCCTTGAGGACTGAGCAGTCGGAGCTGCTCATCAAAGGCGCCGTTCATGTATGACAACGCATCTGTACCACTATCGGTGCCGGCATCTTGTTGCGCGCTTAATGCCGTTTGGCTCGGCACCACACCCATTGATTCCACCATGTCATCACCCCACGCGTTGCCCGCCAGTTGAGCCATGATGATCGGCGGCGTGGCGCACTTGCAAAGCACAATATCCTTGTCTAATGCGGTTTCGCCCATGAACCGGATACGCCGAGGACCCCCGGCTTTGGCAATCACACCGATGCACTTGCACGCTTCGCAGTAGGCCTCGCCACCAATCAGGGCCACTTGGTGCCGTGCATCATCGAAGCCGCTGCTCCGCCCGCTATAGGGCAAGATGTGCCCGCCCCGCTCCAGTGCGTCACCCACAACGGCGATTCTGCGTTTCATGCTCCGGTCTCCTGAGCCGCGGCTGCGGCGTCGTGTAATAGGTCAATACATGTAGGGCGGAACACACTGGCAAGGCGCACGTCCTCACGTTCGGTCCAGCACGATCTCTACGCGCCGATTCAAAGCCCTGCCCGCTGCGGTCCGGTTGTCGCCAACGGGCTCCTTTGCCCCGCGTCCCATGGTGGACATGCGGCTCTCCACAACACCGTGTGCTTGTAGATTGCGTCCGACTGCCATGGCGCGGGCAGCCGATAGCGCCAGATTGGTTTCCGTGCGGCCGCGGGCACCGGGTGAATCGTCGGTATGTCCCACAATCGTCATCTTGCCGCCTGCATCGGCCAGCACCATTGCAAGCCGCTCAAGCTGGCGCGCGAGTGTCGGTGTCAGGTCTGCGCTACCGGCAGCGAATCCCAGGTCGTTGCTGAAGACGATGTAGATGCGATCGCCTTCCGTGCTCAAGCCAAATTGGTTGGCACCGTTTTCGGACGCCAACGCGTGGGCAATGCGATCCTCCAGCGAGGCTTGCTGCTTCGTGACTTGCGCGGAAAGTGATTCCACTCGGCTTGCGAGCGCCTGGTTGTCGAGGTGCTGGCGGTACACAACAAAGGCAAGACCAAGCACGAGAGCGACCACTACCATCGCAATCACGATCCGTCGCCAACTACGCTGCGGCGGCTCATCTTGAACTGGCAGCGCCTCTGACGTTGGCATGCCGACGGTGATCATCACTTCCGGCGCCTGGGCTTCGGCGGTGGAATTACCCACCGCGACATGAATGCGTTGATGCTCGGCGTATGCATTGGCGACGGCCACATGCGGGCGTTGCCGTGCTGCAGCCGGAGTTACGGTGGTCACTTGCGTATGGCCGTGAACGGGCCAAGCTTTGGGCAACGGCATGCCGCGCTCATCCCGCAACCCACGCTCCATCAATTGGCCGATCACTTCCAACGCGTTTTCACTGGCATTGGGCGTCTCCTGCAGCTTGGTGATCCAACTGCGACAGCGTTCTCCATAGCTCCGTTCGCCATAGAATTCGGCAACTAAGCCGTGCTGGAGCCAGACACCTCGCAAGCGGTTGGCACGACCACGCACCCGGCTGCCGGCTTGATCCAGCGCCGCACAGAAACAGTAGTGAACCGCCTCGATGGCATCGGCCTTGAGTGAAGCTGCCTGGCAGGCTTGTTTGAAGGCCGCCAGTCGTGTGCGTGTGTCAGACTTGAGCGCATCGAGCCTGGCGGCGGATTCCAATTCCGGTGATAGCTCATCGAGCAGCCAGAACAACGGCTGTGCCAGTCTGAGGAGGTGATTTTTGGCGGCGCCATGTGGCCCCACTGAGTTCTTGGACATGTCTCTACAGCTCCGAAATCAGGCGTATCAAATCGACTTCGCCACTCACGTATGCGGCGTCAGCGCCGTCCGCCTGCCACAGGCAACCGAACCCGCCCCTCCGGATGAGCGATTGAGGCCAGTCACGGCGCGCGATCACGCGTATGTGTAGGTGGATGCCAACCGCAACCCCATTGCGAGGATCGGCCTATTGTTTGAAATGAATCCCGAAGCGGCTACGCCAGTGCGGCCGATGCTCAGCCCATAAGCCATCGACGCTCTTTGCAAAATCTAACGCCTCGGGTGAGTCGATATGCTCACAAACCAGCGAAGCAAGACTGGAAAGCCACAACGCAGGCGCATCCAGAATCTGCTCGACCCAATACCAACTGGTGGTCTGCCAGACGATCAACGGGTATTGGCGACCAACGCGATCACGAGACGACGTCACAACACCAACGAGGTCGTCATCCGCCAGGAAACCAAGGCTGCGCGCGGACAGCAGGAAGAAGCAAGGCTGCCCTGGGTGAATGGCGCTGACTGCATCGGGCTCGGATGACGTCGCATCACGTTTCAACGCTAGTGCGTGCTCCGTGCCCGCCTTGGATACCCGCCAACCGGAGCGTTCGACGCGCGCCGCATCGAACCATCTGCGCCATGCCTCCATCTGATTCAGCGGGGCGTTGTGTCGAACGTAGTCCCCCAATGCCGGCAACTCGCCAAAAACCGACGGCGCAGAAATCAACCCGATCTCCCAGGGCACTGGAAACCTTGCAGCAACCCGGTCGTCCACGGGTTTGCCAAGCTGCCCGTGTTGATGTCGAGCTTGGCTTTGCGCCCGTCGAAGTCGTATTCAGCAATGAAGTGACTGCTCGACACCGAACTGGCGAGCTTGCCCTTGGCAATCACGCGCATCATGGCCCAAGGGCCATTGGCCGTCAGCGTGGACGTCTCCGGCCGCACGCGCGGGTTGGCCGTAATCTCTGCGCCCTGCCCGCCACGCGGACCCGGCCACGTTACCTTGAGCGGGATGACTGGCCCGTGCACGTACCTCTGGCTCTGGCCGTCGAAATCCATGTTCAATTCGACGATCTCCGGGTCGAGTTCCACCACCTTGAGGTCAACCTTCCAGCTCATCTTCTTGGCGCCCGGATCGCGGAAGAACACTTCGCGGATGTCTTTAGCCCGTTGGAACGGGGCAAGGCTCGGTCCGGCCACGGGCGGCACATCCGGTGCACTCAGCTTGTAACGCCAAGGCGAGATGGTGGTGTCCACGTGCGGCGCCAGCACCTTCTGGAAGAAGTCATCCAGCACCCCACCCGTGGCGAAGACGCGCGCAAAGTCTTCCGTGTCAACGTCTTGGGCGGAAGTGGGCGTGAACGGATACTTGCCATTGATGGCACTACGGCAGCTCTCGCCAATGACGGCATTCATCTGCGCGATCAGGATGTCGCCAACACCCTTGTTGACGTCACGCGTGCCCTGCATCACCAGGTCGGCCAGCACTTCCTTGAATGGGGCCGGCAGCTTGGCAGCTTCCATACGCAGTTGGGAACCTGCTTCCCCCGGCGGAGGCAGATTGCGGGTCTCCAACGCATTGTTGGCGACCACCAGCGTGGTGTAGTACGCATTGACCATGCCAGCAATGGCATCCAGCCTCGGCCGGCTTGCCCCAGCTTGCGGAGCGGCCGCCGTTGGATCGGCCTGGCCTGTCACCACTTCGCGCAGGGCGGCGAACCGACCGTCCACCAGTTCGCGCTCCTGACGTGCCTCGGCACGCGCGGCAAAGCCACTGATCTTGTCGGACTTCTTGTCCAGCACGGCCAGCGCTTTGTCGGCCAGCGACTTCCCTTCCGGATCGGTTGACTGGCTCAGAGTGGTCTCGCGTACCACCACGCGCCCCAGACGTGCCAGTGGCGAGTCGGGAGCGGCAAAGTTGCGCAGGACTTCGAGGTCGAAGGTCAGGTTGTTGCCCGTCAATGCCCGAATGTCGGACAAAAATTCCGTCCAACGCTGGGCATATTCGGTCAGGTACAGGCGACGGATTTCCCGGGTAAGCGGGTCATCACCGGTCAGCCGCCCAGCGGCGCTCTCAAGCGTTTTTTTTTGAGCCCCGGCGCGACCCATCACCCAGGTGTCCACGGCCTGCGCCTTGCTGACAAACTCCGGCAGGCGTGCGTTGAACAGCTCGTGATAACCTGCATAGGTGAACAGGCCCGGGATACCCCGCTCCAGTGGCTCCCCGCTTGCGCGGGTGAAAACCGTACCAGCCTGCGGCCCGATGGCGCGCACCAGCGTGAAGTCTTGGGGCGCCTCGTCCATCATGGCTGCCTTGGCGCGGTCGTACAGGCGCTCGGTCGACTTGTTGCCATCCAGAAAATCCCGCGCAGAACGGATCAACGCCTCGTTCTTGGCATAGGGCGACTGAATCGGACGGCTACCGTCAAACAGCGTATTGAGGTGATCGACCACGGCCACCCGTCCGCCAAAGGCATCGGCGCCGCCACCGGTCGCCCAATCGCTTTGAACCCAGCTACGCACGTCGGACGCATTGAACTGCTCCCTGTCGTACAGCATCAGGTAGACGCGCAGGGTGTCGTAGGTAAGCTTGGCGTCCTTGTTGGCGATCGCGGAGGTCAAGACGGATTCCACACGACGCACAAGGTAGGGCACCAGCAAGCTGTCTTCCAGCTTGGTATGCGTAAGCACGGCCGCAGTCAGCACGGGAGCCACGCTGTAGAGGCCATAGCGCCAATCCATCGTGGGGCTGGTCAAGGTCAGGCCAGGGTAGGCCGGCAAGTCATGGGCGGCAGCCAACACCTCTGGCATGGCCTCCGCCTTCGGCTTCTTGTAGAACGCCGTGACAGTGGCCGCCAGTGCTTTGGCCTTCTTCTGAACGTACTTCAGGTACTCGTGGTTGTGCCCAAAGCTGACATAGAGCGCGCCCACCAACCACAGGAAAAGGACGACGGCCAGGGCGTGCCCCAGCAGACGCAGTAACCGGAAGCGGAGCTCCCAGCGCAGGTTGGGCCGTACCAGACCGGCTTCGGGAACAATGACCTGCTTGAACACATCCACCAGGAAGAAGCTACGGTTCCCGACAATCTTGGCGGGGTCCGCCGAGGGGCCATGACTGGTCTGCGCGGCTTGCGGCGCGTCCATAGGGTCGAATGCTCCCCCACCGCGCTCGAACTTGCGGAACACCGTGCTGTAGTCACCCACCACCACGTGTTCAGTCTGCGTCGCGCTGGTGAAATACACTCCGCGCAGCATGTGGCGCCGCTCGGTATCATCAAAGCGTGAATCCAGGAAGACGTGCTCCAGCATCGCCAACAGCGGCTGGGTCAGGCTGGCAAACTCTGGGCGGAACGCCACCATGCGCTTTCGTCGTGCTTCGTCAAACTCTTCATAGAAGCGCGTGTTGAGTCCGGCGCGTAGTCGCCCTTCCAGTAACGCAATCTCATCCTTGCAGCGGGCAAGTATGTCGAAGCTGGATTCGCCGCGCTTGCGCTTTCTGTCGCCAAAGGGAAGTGTGAACCCCCACGGTTGCCCGCGACCTTCGCTGGACAGGTATTGGAAGTACTCCGTAAAACCCATCAGTTGGTCGAGCTTAGTGACCACCACATACACCGGGAACTGGATACCGAGATCCTGCCTTAGCTCCGACAGGCGGGCGCGTAGCATCGAGGCTTGTGCCACGCGCTCTTCCGGCGAAAGCGTCAGCAGGTCGGTAGTGCTGATGGCCAGCAATGCGCCGTTGATAGGCGCGCGCGTGCGGTGCTTGCGCAGCGAGCCCAGGAGCCCCTGCCACTCGGCAGCGTCAATGCTGGCGTTGGACTCATGCGTGCTGTAGCGCCCAGCCGTATCGATCAAGACGGCATCGTTGGTGAGCCACCAGTCGGTATAAGCAGTGCCGGGGTGTTCGCTCGCTGCGGCGCGCATCTGTTCCGCAATGGGGAACTGCAGGCCGGAATTGAGCAAGGCGGTCGTTTTGCCGACGCCGGCGGGGCCGACCATCATGTACCAAGGCAGTTCGTACAGATAGCGCTTGTTTTCCAGCAACCGGCGCAGCCCGCCCGTGCCACGCATACCTTTCAGTTGCCGCAGCGCGTGCTGCACGATCTCATTGAGTTTGGCGATCTCAACCTTGGTCGCCTCGTCCTTGGCGTTGCCATTAAGCCTCAACACCTGATTGCGGAAGGTGATGTCAGTCCGCGCTTTCTGGATCAACAGATACAGCACGTAGGCGCAATACAGAAATGCGATGGCCGCGATCAGCAAGATGCGCACTGACGACGGTTCCAGCGGCTTGCCATGACCAATTGCCAACATCGGACCTGCGTGCCAGATCAGCAAGCACACGGCAGCCACACCAACCGCTGAAATCGGCCATCCCACCAGCCAGAAAATAGCGAAGGCCAGCAGCAGCACGATGATCGTGACGCGCATCCCGACGCTGGCCAGCGGTTGCATGCCATTGAAGCCGAGCAGGGGACCCATAAGCCAAACGGCGACCGCCACCAGTAGCACCGCGAGGAACGCGAGCGCCTGCCGGGAGAACAGGGCCTCCCTGATACGTTTCAAACTTTCCATCCTGTGCTCTCGTTACTGCGTCACGATGATCTCAACGCGCCGATTCTTGGCACGCCCCGCTGGCGTCTTGTTATCGGCCACGGGCTCAGTGTCGCCCTTACCAATCGCCTCCAGTCGGCTCTTGGCCACACCCTTGCTGGCCAGATACTCGACCACGGTTGCAGCGCGTTCTTCCGACAATGCCTGGTTCGACGGGAACTTGGCGGTCTTGATCGGTATGTTGTCGCTATGGCCGATCACGGTGACCTTGCCGCTCACGTTGCCGATCTCCGCAGCAACCTTGTCCAACACTGGCAGGATCTTCGGGCTGACATCGGCACGGCCACCGCCAAACATGTCGTCGCCGCGGAACGTGACATCACTGCGCGTCGCGTCTTCCTGCACGCTGACCACGCCGCGTGCGATCTCGCCTTTGAGCAGTTCAGCCAGGCGCAAGGCTTTGGGTGGCTTGGTCGGCTCTGGGGGGGTGATCTTGCCGATGGAGAGGATCTCCTGTTCAACGTCGTGCGCCTGGAATAGCAACTGGTATTTGAACCAGGCAAAGAGCCCGAAAGCGCCCAGGGCCAGCACAGACGCGATGACCCAAACCGGGATCGAACGTAGCAGGCTAAGCTTGCCGGCGGACTCACCACGCCAATGCGGAGAAAGCTCACGCGGCACTTCCTCACGCTTGCCGGACAACAGGTTGAGCAGGCGCTGCCGAATGGCTTCCAGCTTTTGATGACCTTCGGCCTTGTCAGCGCCATAGCGGCCGGCGAAACCCAAGGACAGGACTTGATAGAACAATTCAATCAAATCGAGGTGTTCTTCCGGGCTGGTGACCAGACGGCCCAGCACATGGAAGCTTCTCTCACCGCCCCTGTTGTCTTGGTGCAGGCTGACGAGCAGCGAAGACAAGGGCCAGCCCCCCTCCCCCCAGTTTTTCTTGTGCGCGGCTTCGTCCAGAGCCGTGCAAAGTAGGTAGTGAGCCCCCAGAATGTGGTCGCGCCGGATATTGGCACGCTCACATAACTGCTGGAAGCGCGTGAGTTCGTCACCAAGCAGGAACCGCAATGCAACGACAGGCCCGGATGGGTCCAGGTTTGTTGCGCCTCCTCCTTGCCGCGTGTTCTTGTTCCCTATTTCTCGCTCTTCTTCTGCTTTGACGCCAAGCAAGTGCGCCGGCATCTCCGCCAGCGCTCGCAGCAGCGGCTGGGCCGCTTCCAGCAGTGGGTTCGGCGCACGCTGGATGCGCGCAAGGCACTCTTCAGGCGTCTCGGCGGTACGCCATTGCCAAGGCGTTCCCAACACGCGCGCGGGCTTAGCTAGCTGCGCTTGGCTGCCTGAGGTCTGGTTTTCTTCAGCCACTCGATCTTGCGTGGCATCACCGGCATTGGGTGCCAGCTTCTCGTTGTCGACACGGTCGTTCATCGCACGCCCCACAGTTCAAGACGCAACTCGGGGAAATTACCTGCCACGTGCAACGCGAGCCCCCCGTAGCGTTGGACTTGCACCCACAGCGGATGGTCTTGCGTCAACTCAAAATAGACCTGTCCCGCATTGAAGGGAATCTGACGCGGCGGCACGGGCATGGCTTGCAGCGGAATGCCCGGTAGGTGTGAACGCACCAGATCCGCCAGGCGTTCGGCTGGGCCCACCTTGGCTTGTGCCGGGAATTGCTGCTGCAAGACGTCGCTCGGCATCTGCGCGCCAACCGCCAGCACGAAGGTGTTGAAGCGCGCGAACTCCGTCGGCTCCAGCACGGCCAGTTGAATGCCGTGCTGTTGCTTCTGCAACTCAATAAGTTGAGCACCACGCTCCAGCACTACATTAAGCAGGAAGCGAAGATCGTCAACCACCGGCTTGATGCAGGTGTGGGGTTCGTCGTGACGATATGCGTCGTATCCCTTCGGGCGTCGGGTGGTTGTACGAACAAAAGTGGACAGCTCACCAGCCAGCGCTGTCAGTTCCACATACAGCGCCTCAGGCGAGGCGGCCTTGGCGGCCATCATGTGTTCCAGCTTAGGCTCAACACGGTTGAACAATTGCAGGATGAGGTGTTCGGAGATTTCCGCAGCATCACCTCCCCGGGTACCGGACGCGGTCAAGCGCTCGGCCAGCGAGGTGGCACGCAAGCGCAGCAGCCCATGGACTTCGCCCAGCCAGGTTTGCAGCAAGGCACTAGCGGTGTACACGTTGACGGGCGGAATCAGCCCGGTATCCAGGCGAGCGCTGCCATCGGCACGGATCTCCGTCACCTTGGCCAGCGGCATACCGAGCCAGGATTCGGTCAGTTCCTTCTCCGGTGTCAGGCGCAGGCGCAAGTCGCCCAATTGCACGAGCTTGGGGCCCTGACCAATGGAGTTGGCGTCGAGTAGGTCTTCTTCGAAACTACGGTAACGAGCCAGTGAATCCTGCGCATCCTGAAAGCTCGTTTCTTCTGCGTTGGGTGTGCGAATGGGCACGGCCAGATAGATGATCTGGTTCAGGTGCTCGTGGCGCAGCGCTAGCGGTGCCGGCAGCTTGGCGTGGGCTGGTGCATCAAACGGCGTGCCGTCTTGAAAGAGTCCGGTGGCGCCGGATACCACCAGCTTGCCAAGCGCCAGTGCCTCCGCATCAATCGCAAGATGTTGGAAGCCCCAGAAGAATGGGCTCAAGGCTGCAGCGCGCTTGTGGGCGAAATGTTCTAGGTAGCGCTCTTGCTGCTGGAAGAGCTGCGGGCGCAGGAAGAGCCCTTCGCTCCAGACGACTTTGTTGTACCAGCTCATGGAGAAAATCAGTCAGGTTTGGATACGGTAATCGCTTGCTGGTCCAACACGACCTGCAGCTTGATCTTGCGTGCGGGGACGACTGCCCTGTACCACGCGGCTTCGGGCGCGGGTGGCAACTTGTAGACGGAGCGCCAGGTGGCTTTGCCTAGATCGCGGTAGCCCACCAGAAAACCGATCGACTTAGTTTCTGGATTCAGCTTGCGCTCGATGTCTCGAGCGTCGCCGGGGCGAAGGACAAACTCGTCGCGCACCAGCAAGTCTTGGTTCAGCACCGTCTTGTCGTTTTTCTCCAGCGAGAAGTAATCGGCATTCTCGAAAGCGCTGTCGGCCTTGAGCTCGTACACACGCACGAGCACTGGCGAGGCGCGATCCTTGTCATCCGGGTTCACCGTCGACTTGGCTTCGATGGATAAGTCGAGCTTCATCTGCTCGGTTTGTGCGGGTGTGCTTGCGCAACCTCCAAGCCACGCCGAGGCGATGCAGACCAAGCCCATCAGCCGGTGCCGATGATGACGAACCTGGTGCCAATGTGTGTGAAAAATCATGGCTGCCGCTCCTGCCAGCCACCAATCGGGAAGGGATTAGGAGATGCTGCTGTCATTTCTGGCGATACGTCTTGGGGCTGGGGAATGGATATTCCGGATGGCCAACAATCATGTTGGTTACCAAAACCTTGACCTCATCGTTCGGGAAGAAATGCACGGCAAATATGTCGCGCTTGTCTGATTGGTATTGCGGCACCTCAACCACTTTGGTTTTCCAAACAATTGGATTGGCATTGCGCCTGTCGGTCCACCTCACTGTCACGGTCGTGCCCGGCTTCCACACCTCGGGAACAGAGATGCAGCAAACAAATCCCCCCTCCGCTATAGGGCATCACGTTTGGGCCGGGATAACCGTTCACGGTAAAAAGTGAGACGTAGGTATCCGTATAGTTGATGCCGGTGATGTCCATCGCACCGACAGGACTTTGGGTAGCGCAGCCAACAAGCGCAAGACAGCAGACAATTTGGCGCAGACGGGCGAGCGTAGAAATTGTGACGCGCTTCATGGTTGGGTTTTCATAATTTAGTGGCGTGTCCAAATTTAACCTGCACGGCATTGCTGTCATGCATCAATTTCTGTCAAAGATGCTGCGAAAGCGCATGATGGCCATCTCGTTGAGGCTGTCATTTCTACCGATACGTCTTGGGGCTGGGGAATGGGTAGTTCGGGTGACCAACAATCATGTTTGTCACCAAAACCTTTACCTCATCGTTCGGGAAGAAATGCACCACAAAAATATCCCGTTCGTCCGGGCGATATTGCGGTATCTCTACCACCCTGGATTTCCAGGGAACAGGGTTGGCGTTGCGATCGTCGGTCCACCTCACTGTTACCGTCATGCCCGGCTTCCAGACCTCGGGAACAGAAATACAGCAAACAACTGCCCCCCTCCACCATGCGGGTAAACATTCGGCCCTGGGTAGCCATTGACAGTGAATGCCTCAACAACGGTATCGGTGTAATTGATGCCAGTGATGCCCATCGCACCGGCAGGATTTTGGGTAGCGCAGCCAACAAGCGCAAGGCCGCAAAAAATTTGACGCAGGCGGGCGAGCATAGAAATTGTGACGCGCTTCATGGTTGGGTTTTCACAATTGAGAAAGTGCCCCTATTCAATCTGCATTGCAGCGTTGTCATGCTTCAATTTCTGTCAAAGATGCTGCGAAAGCGAATGATGGCCATCTCGTTGAGGCTGTACTCATTCATGCCAGCGTTATAGAAACCTGCCACAGAGTCGTGAACGTATTCGTCAAAAAATCGCTCGATGGGCTCGGAAAGTTTTCTCACGTCGACGGACGCCATGACTTTTCGAAGCTGCTGATAGGGAATATTGTGCTGGTAGTTCGCTTCCATGCCGGCAGACTTGATCGCCGCCTCATGATTCATCAATGCGAACTTGGGATCGTAGTTGGGATCGACGGGTGATGTGTGGCCGTATAGTGAACCCATGCGTTCCATTACGCTCCGTGAGGTCATATCGAGACCCGGCCGCTCTTCTTTGGATGCCCGCACATACCAAGGGCATTGCTTGTAGTTCTGGCGGTATTTGAAGCGATAGCTGTGATACAGCGACATGTGTTGCTGGTGCATGTCTTCAACACGACCTATGCTGACGTTAGCGGCCAGCAGGTATGCGTTAACGTCCTTAATAACCGTACCTGATGGCGTTAGGTCTTCTCGGTCACCCTTGGACAATTCATCCATGGCACGCAAAGGCACGCCGGCACGGCGCGCTTCCAAATACATATTGGCCCCCGCCACCGTGGCCATAATGTCGGCTTGCGTTGGCGAGACACCCAGAGCCCCTGGCTTGTAGCCCCCACCCACATCTGAGTGAGAGCCGGGGTACATCACCTCTTTGACATTGGGCGGGTAATTGCCGCGGATCCGCACGCTGTCCAACGAAAAGCTCCCGCGCACTTCATGGCCAGCGACAAAATGCACACACTGTTCAATGGCGGGGTGAATTTCCATGAAATTGCCCCAGCCCCAGTGACCCTTGGCCCAATCGTTGCCGGTAGTGTTTCCGGGTCCGACTGCCGCAACCGTGTCGAAAATACCCAGAAAAAACACGCGCAAGGGGATGCCTGCAAACAACCAAGCACCATCCTCCTGAGTGCAGGATTCGAACAGCCAATTGGTGAACGCACGCGCTTCCGCGGCTCCGCGCGAGAAACCAAACACGGAGAGGTTGATCTGTGTGATTTGCGGCTTCTTGCCTCGCAGGGCTGCCTGCAATCGGTCTTGCCGCTCCTTGATCGACAAGACGATGTTTTCGGGGGGGACGCCTGTATTGGCAAATTCTTTTGATGCAGAGGCATCTAGAAAATCGGTTCCCTGAACATAGGAATAAGCCGCGTTCATGAGACGCGTAAACGCCCAAACAATTCGCGCCTGACCGCCAGCCCCAAAGGCACTTCCTTTGGCACCACCTTTGTCGCCAATCTCAGCAAATGGGGTGCCAACACCTGGGATGTAAAAGGGAGCGAAGCCATTATCTGGATCGTTTCTATAGGCATGAAAAAGACGCACTACGTTACTGTGCTTCTGCTTATTTCGGTCAAGCGGGGTTTCGGGAGCCCTTGGGGCGCTCCCGGACTTCATCGCCTCGCGTTGCGCCTCTGCCGTGATACCAATGTAGTCCTCCAGACGGTTGTTGCCGGTACCATCAAAGAAGATGCCTACGTTGACTTGGCCGGTACATGCGGGCTCGCTGTCCTTGGGAAGCGTGCACGCCAGCGCGGCAACCCGCTGCATCGCCTCGCGAGGCGATAACTCACGCAAACCATCGGTCGGGAATGGATCTGGAGATTGCGCTGTCATTTCGCTTTCCTTTTGGGGGAGCCCAATGGGTAATCAGGATGATGGGGATACAGCATCGTCACCAAAACCTTGACCTCATCGTTTGGGAAGAAATGCACTGCAAAATGCCCCATGTCTTCCGGGCGATATTGCGGCACCTCAACCACGCGTGTTTTCCATGGAGCAGGATTGGCGTTGCGATCATCGGTCCACCTTATCGTCACCGTCATGCCGGGCTTCCACGCGTCTGGCACCGAAATGCAGCAGACCCCCCCCGCACCACCGCCGTGAGGGTAAACGTTCGGACCTGGGTAGCCATTGACAGTGAATGCTTCAACAACGGTATCGGTGTAGTTGATGCCAGTGATGTCCATCGCACCGACGGAACTTTGTGTGGCGCAGCCCGCCAGTACAACAAGGCAGAGGAATTTGCATGCACGCGCGAAGATAGAGAAGACGGTTTTTTCCAAAGCAATGTCCTCGTGGTTCGAAGTCAGTCAGAAAAATGTCCGGAGATTGCGTTGTCATTTCTGGCGGTAGACCTCTGGATCGGGGAAAGGATAGTTTTGGTGATTTGGAAGCCGACGATGACATACCCAGTACCGTCAATCGAACAGCTCGACCAGCGCCTTCCCCATTTCTCCGCGCTTCCAACCACGGTCTGTTACCAGCTGATTTAGCTTCGGATTCTCCAAACCACGCTGTCCGCTCAGCGCGTCGAAGCTTGCAAGTGCGACAACGTCCGGAAACGAGTCGAACTCCCGTTCGCGCGCGAACTTGCACACTGCTTGGATTCGCTCGAAGAATTCGGCCTTTCTGGTTGTCGGCAGCGCGTGCTGTGTCTGCTCGAACATCGCTTCGATCACCGCATCCGGCTCACCTTGGTCCACCAGTCTCTTGAACTCATGCTTCCCGATCTCGAGTGGATATCTTGGTGCGGCATCAACAGGGATCACTGGCAGGCTCGCGAGCGCTCCAGTTCGATCGACGTACCACCATGCAATCAGGTCATGTGTCAGTGCTGCCCATGATTCCGGGCGCAAGATTTTTGGCAAGTCCTGTAGCACTCGGGTATCAGTGAAACGCAGCAACAGCTTCTGTCTGTCGTCTGACACGACGCGCACACACTTCTGCCAGTTGGGCTTGAGCTCGGCGGCTTTTTTTTCTGCAACCACCACACTCAACATTGGTCGGCCAGCGCAGTGCCGCACGATGGCATTCAGTTGCTCCACGAGCGTGTCCTTGTCCTCGCGAACCAACGGAATCAGCAAAGGTGAAACCTCGCGCATGGCATCCAATTCATCGTTGGAATACAGAACCTCTCGCGAGCCCGGGCACGCGAGCGCACTGCCGCCATGGTCAAAAGCGCTATCGACGACTGCGGTCCAATACGCATGGGACTTGGCCTCGATCAGCGCGATCAGCTTGGAGGTAATGTCCGCATCGTCCAGCGGATCTACGGCAAAGTACATGTTCCATTCCTTGTCAGGGTGCACTCAACGCACTGCCTTCTTTCCTGTCAAACAGCAGCAAGTGCGCTACCTGCTTTCATGGCCTTAATCAGACACTCGATGCACACCGGCTTGGGCATGGCGGGAAAATCCATCGGCAAAGCCTGTTTCACCGGCCACCCATGGTCGGCCGCATGGGCGATATAGAGGCCTTCGGTGGTGTGTTTGATACCGGCGGCGTTGTACTGCGTGTGGCTACCGCCGCCACCAATCAGTAGCTCCTTCTTGGCGATCACCTTGATGCTGTCTTCTGTGCTGATGATGCTGATGCCCAGCTTGGCCAGCAGGCTCATGGTGTCGTTCTGCGCCTGGATTTCCACCGGACCTCGGCTAGCGAACAGCCTGATGCCCAGCTTGTGTGCGCAGATGGAGACCATCTCCTTGACGCTGGCAAGCCAGCTCTTGCCAACGTTGAACGACAGGTGCTCCCCCATCGTCAGCGAGGTGTGCTGCCTGCTGTGCAGGTGGGTGCTTTCCGCAGCAGTAGCGGCAATGCCGGCGGCGCTTGAGACGACGACGTGCGGGGATGTGAGCTCGCCCAGTGCTGCACCCGAGCCTTTGATGGTGTCGTTCTGCTGCTTGATGGCGTCGGCAACGCCTTTCTGTTCGTCGAACTGGGCTTGCACGCTGGCGGAGGCTTCCTGAAGCGTTTCAGCGATGCTGAGCGCCTCCTTGAGCCGTGCGATGGTCTCGCGCATGTCCAGGGCGTGGCTTTGGGCGCTGGCACGAGTTTCCGTACTCACCAACGTCCCTTTGGCGGAGCGCAGGGCCATGTGGCCGTCGGTGCGCACCTCGGCGCCTTCGCCACGCTTGTCCTTGCGACCGCTGGGGTCGGGGATGCGGGTAATGTGCCCCAGGTTAATCTGTGACAGCAGGTGATCGGATGAGAGTTGCGATTGGATCTCGCCCTGGGTGTCGTCCATCACCAGGTGGTTACGTCGGCGACCGAAGAGCTCCTTGCTGGCAATGCCCGACAGCGCATGCTGGCTGGGTAGATTCCAGGGTGGCGTGTTGAGCTGGTTAGGAACGCGCCCCATCACAACGGGCGTGTTCGGATCGCCGTTCAGGTAGCACACCAACACCTCCTGCCGGATGCGGGGCACGTGCATGGCGCCAAACTGGTCGCCAGACCAACCGTTGGCAACACGGATCCAGGGCGAGGAGTTCTCGTCGTACTTGCCGTAGCGGTCCCATTCGAACTGGACTTTGACGCAGCCGTGGTCATTGGTCCATACCTCTTGGTTCTTGGGGCCGGTGACGATGGCGCGCTGGATGCCTTGAACGCGCGGCTTGTGGGCGGTCAGCGCCGGACGGAAGACTTCGTCGGTGGGGTGGGCTTCCAGCTTGACGCGGCAGGTGTATTGCTGCGTGCTGCCACTATGAATGCCCACGTCTTCCAGCGTGAGTTCAGTGCTGACGATGAGCACCTCGCGGTTCAGGGCGTCGTGGTCGTGGTTGCTAATCTGGTAGGTGCAACCTGCGGCGATACCGCGCAGGTTGCCTGCGCCGTACATACGCCGGCCTTTGGCACGCCGCTCTTCCGCGCGGATGCGCACTCGGAAGTTGCCGACTTCACGGCTGTCGTAGACGCCGGGTTCGTATTCGTAGCGCTCGAATTCCGAGAAGTGGGTATCACGCGGCAGGCTGTCGCCAACGGTCAGGTCGGCCTTGGGCTGGCGCGGGTCGTAGTCTTTGAGGGTGACCTTGCCGGTGCGCAGGCGATTCTTGGGCTCGAAGCGAGTCAGGTGCTCCTGGTCGACCTTGAATCCTTGCGGGTAGATCGACAGCGCGTGATACGCCTGGCTGGGAAATTTGTTCCAAGCGCCGGATTCGGAGACGAGGACGAGCCGGTGGTGACCACCGTCGTGCTCGAAGAAGTAGGTGATGCCCCATTCTTCAGTGAGGCGTTGGATGAAGTGGGCGTCGGTCTCGCCGTGCTGCACTTCCCAAATCAGCTTGGGGAAGACGCGGGTGTCCAGACGCTTGTCCACCGAGTACGGGTAATCGGCCAGCACTTCGTCCAAGATGTCGATGACTGACTTGTTCTGGAACGATTTGAAGTCGGAGGTCTGCGTCGCTAGCCAGAGCCAAGGGCGCAGGGTGTAACGATAGAGACGATTGCTGTCCACACCGCCGATCAGCTCTACGGCGCTGATCAGGCCGGTGATCTGGCGCTCGCCCGCGCCAATGCCGCCCAGTAACCCCTCGCCCATGCCGTCGAGTTCAATCGACAACGTCATCTCTTGGCCGATGGCGGCATCGAGATCGGATTCAAGCATGGACTGATCGGCGGCGAGGGAGACGGGGCGCAGATCCACCGTGTAGGTGAACAGCTCGCTCAGGGCTTCGCGGCCCGAAACGCGCACGAATTCCAACTGCGGCATGCCCAGCAATTCGGGAATCGCGCTGCTTGTCGCTTTGACTGTGCGATGACTGCCCATCAAGTTGGAAATCTCTTCTGCTGCGCCCATCTCTCGACTCCTTATGATTGAGACACCACTGTGATGACTGGTGGCGCTGCCCATCTAATCGTTGTTGCCGTCAGATGGGCTGGACATATCACGCTTTCTGATTGCCCTTGATCCAGCGCTTCCAGCTACCTTGCTAGTTCATGGCTGTTGCAGCGGCCATGCCTGCAATGCCCAGCGGCACCAGCGGAATCGACAGGAGCGTCAACACCCCATCGGCAGCGACCGTCAGCGGTGTGAGCAGCACCAGCGCGGCCTTACCACCGGTCGGCACCTCTTCACGAATCTGCACGCTGTAGGTCTGGTTGAACTTCTTGGCCAGCGCAGAAGGCATCGTGAACCCCTTGGCGCTGTAGCGTTTTCCGCTCAACAGGAACGACTGCGTCATGCGTCCGCTGGCGTTCTTTGAGAAGCCGTAGGACTGTGCCAGCCGCTGTTCCTCGCTGCTCGCATCCGCCGGCAAGGACAGCGTGAAGCCGCCGGTCATGTCCGACTCCGGCGTCACCTTGAACTGCTCCATGCGCGCCGTTACTTTCGGGTGCAGCGGCGAGTCCATGACCTCAACCAGACGCGGCGGCGTGTCGAGGATGTAGTGGTACTGCGATCCAAGCACAACGATCTTCGAGCCATTGGCCGCTACCAGAATCTGGCTCACGTTCTCTGTGTAGTTCTTGTATTCCTTCTGTGAGATTTCCGAATACAGTGACTTGGTAACGGGCGCGCATGCGCCAAGGCCCAACAGCGGCAGGACAGTTGCTGCCAGGATCAGTTTGCCTTTCATTTCTATATTTCCTCTTGGTCTTTTTTGAACAATCAAGGTGGTGCCCACCCGATGTAATCAGCTATCGGATGGGCAAGCCTAGTTAGGCTTCCTTATTGCCCTTGATGTCGTAACCAGCCGTGATCGCACCACCGCTGCCACCCTGGGCGTTCTGCACCATGTACTCCTGCTTGACCTTGGAGAACGACAGCGCCACCTTCTCGCGCACACGCGCCTCGTCGGTCGCGGTACCACGCGGTGCCACCTTGGTCACGATCACATCGCTCATCGTTAGCTTCAGGTACTCCAGCGGGTTGCCGCCGGCCTTTCGCACCACCAGCGTGGCTTGGTCGATGTGCTTACCAGTCAGGCAGTACTTCATCAGGTTGGGCGATGCACGGTCGACGTAGTGCTCGAAGGACAGGTCCGACACGGTGGCTTTGCCGGCACCGCCGCCGCTGCCGGCGTGCATGTTCGACTGTTGCTCGATGTTCCAGTCCCACACCAGCACTTCGATTTCGTTCTTGTGCGACGAGTCTTGCGATTCGCCGTCGATGCCATTGATCTTCAGGAAGATGTCCTGTGCCATTGCAAAGCTCCTTTTGTTGTATTGAGTCTTTCGTCAGGTACTGCTAACAAAGGCCGCAGCAGTTCCCCGCGGGCCTGCCGGTAACAGGTCCGTTGGGAACCACCTTGGATTCAGGGGTAAAGCTGGGGGTCAGGTTTACGCAGCTTCCTTAACCGACGGCAGGCGCGCCACCAAGCGCAGCGAGACGGTCAGACCTTCCAGTTGGAAGTGCGGGCGCAGGAAAAACTTGGCGCTGTAGTAGCCCGGGTTGCCTTCCTGCTCTTCGACCACGACTTCGGCGGCAGCCAGCGGGCGGCGTGCCTTGGTCTCTTGCGAGGAGTTGGCCGGATCGGCATCCACGTAGTTCATGATCCATTCGTTCAACCAGCGCTGCATGTCTTCGCGCTCCTTGAAAGCACCGATCTTGTCGCGCACGATGCACTTCAGGTAATGCGCAAAGCGCGAGCAGGCAAACAGGTACGGCAGGCGCGCCGACAGGTTGGCGTTGGCCGTGGCATCCGCGTCGTAGTACTCGGCCGGTTTTTGCAGCGACTGCGCGCCGATAAAAGCAGCGTAGTCGGTGTTCTTGCGGTGGACTAGCGAGATGAAACCGTTCTTCGACAGTTCGGCTTCGCGGCGGTCGGAGATGGCGATTTCGGTCGGGCACTTCATGTCGACGCCACCATCGTCGGTCGGGAAGGTGTGGCACGGCAGATTCTCAACCACGCCGCCACTCTCCACGCCGCGAATCAGCGTGCACCAGCCGTATTGCTTGAACGAGCGGTTGATGTTGACGGCCATGGCGTACGCCGCGTTGCTCCACACGTACTTACGGTGATCGGCGCCGTCGGTGTCCTCTTCAAAGTCGAAGGCATCGACCGGGTTGGTCTTGATGCCGTACGGCAGACGCGAGAGGAAACGCGGCATGGCCAGACCAACGTAACGGGCATCTTCCGAATTGCGCAGGCTATTCCACGGTGCGTATTCCAGGTTCTGGAAGATCTTGGACAGATCGCGCGGGTTGGCCAGCTCTTGCCACGAGTTCATCTGCAGCACGGAGGGCGACGCACCGGCAATGAACGGGGCGTGGGCGGCAGCCGAGATCTTGGCGAGCGAGCCGAGCAGCTCGACATCCGGCGGCGTATGGTCGAAGTAATAATCCGCAACAAGGCAGCCGTACGGCTCGCCGCCGAGCTGGCCGTACTCTTCTTCGTAGACGCGCTTGAAGAACGGGCTTTGATCCCAGCCGATGCCCTTGTAGCGGCGCAGCGTGCGGCGCAGTTCTTCCTTGGAGACGTCCATCACGCGGATGCGCAGCTTCTCGTCGGTCTCGGTGTTGGAGACAAGATGATGCAGGCCACGCCAGGCGGATTCCAGCTTCTGGAAGTCTTCGTTGTGCAGGATCAGGTTGATCTGCTCGGAGAGCTTGGAGTCGATCGCACCGATGATGGCCTCGATGCTCTTGTAGGCATCGTCGCTCATGGTGAATGTGCTGGCGAGCGCCTGCTCGGCCAGGGTGCGGACGGCCAGATCAACGGCCTCACGGGCTTGGTCGGTCTTTGGGGAGAACTCGCGGTTCAGTAGCGCCGCAAAGTCGGACTGGTCAGCCGTTGCGACGCTCTGTTGTTTCTGTTGTTGTGCGGAAGCCATGGATTGCTCGCTCAATGGTGGAAGTCAGGAAGGCAAGAAGCTGGGTGGCTCAGGCGTCGGTCTGTTCGGTTTCGGCTTGAACCGGCGTCACCTCAGGCTTCGGTGCCTTGGCCAGTGCCCGCAACAGCGCCGGGTCCTGCAGCAATTGGTTAATGAGCGACTCTGCGCCGGACTTGCCGTCCATGTAGGTCTGAAGGTTGGCAAGCTGCGTGCGGGCCTCGAGCAGTTGCCTAAGCGCGTCGACCTTGCCGGCGACCGCGGCGGGCGAGAAGTCTTCAATGCTCTCGAAGGTCATGTCGACCATCAGTTGGCCTTCGCCGGTGAGCGTGTTCTGCACGGCAAACGCAACGCGCGGCTTCATGGCTTTCATGCGCTCGTCGAAGTTGTCGATGTCGATTTCGAGGAACTTGCGATCGGCCACCGCAGGCAGCGGCTCGGCCGGCTTGCCGGACAGGTCGGCCAACACGCCCATCACGAAAGGCAACTCAATCCGTTTCTCCGAGCCGTAGACTTCGACGTCGTACTCGATCTGGACGCGCGGTGCGCGGTTGCGCGCAATGAATTTTTGCGAACTGTTCACAACAGACATGAATCTCCCCTGTTGGGTTGAATGAAGAGGAAGTGCTTGAGGAGCGTGCCGCCGGCGCTAAGCCGGTTCGGCGGCGGGAATGACCGGCTCTAGGCCGCGTCCGGAAAGGTATTCGGCTTGGTAAGCCAACTCGATGCCATCACTGACCAACTGGATGTGGATGGTGGCGAGTGGCTGTTTGCCTGCCAGCGCACCCAGCCAAAGCTTGGCCAGTTGTGGCTGGATACGTTGTTCAATGAAACTGATGAGCTGGCGAGCGCCTGTTTCACCGATCGGGCAACGCTCGACGATGTGCGCAACCACGGCGGCGTCATAGGTGAGCGCGATGTCGTGCTGCTCACGCATGCGCTTGACCACGCGGCCTAGGTGCAGGCGGACGATACGGCCGAGGTTATCGGCGGCCAACGGCAGGTACGGCACCACCACCAGACGACCGAGGAATGCGGCGGGGAAAGTCTTGCGCAGCTCGGGCATGAGTGCGTCGCGCAGTGTGGCGGGTTCCGGCAGCAGCGCCGGGTCATCGCACAGGCTGGTCAGCAGGTCAGAGCCGGCGTTGCTGGTCAGCAGCAGGATCGTGTTCTTGAAATCGATGTGGCGCCCTTCCCCGTCTTCCATATAGCCCTTGTCGAAGACTTGGTAGAAGACTTCGTGGACGTCCGGGTGGGCCTTCTCCACCTCGTCGAGCAGCACAACGCTATAGGGGCGTCTGCGTACGGCTTCGGTCAACACGCCGCCCTCGCCATAGCCGATATAGCCCGGCGGCGCGCCCTTGAGCGTGGAGACGGTGTGCGACTCCTGGAATTCGGAGAGGTTAATGGTGATGAGGTTCTGCTCGCCGCCGTAGAGGGCATCGGCCAAGGCTAATGCGGTTTCGGTCTTGCCGACGCCTGAGGGGCCGACCAACAGGAAGACGCCGACGGGCTTATTGGGGTCGGTCAATTGGGCGCGCGCGGTCTGGATGCGCTCGCCAAGCAGGGCAAGCGCGTGGTCCTGGCCGATGACGCGTGTGCCCAGCGTTTGCGGCAGGGCCACTACGGTGGCGATCTCGTCAGCCACCATGCGGGTGACGGGGATGCCAGTCCAATCGGCCACGATGGCGGCGACCACAGCTTCGTCCACCTCGGTGTACACCAACGGTGTCTCGCCTTGGGCGGCCTGCAACTCGGCTTCGAGGTCGGCCAGTGCGGCCGGCGACTGGCTCGCCCCTTCCGGTACGGCGTCGATTGCCTGCCGCTGCTCCAGAATGCAGGTGGCAAGTGCCCGCTCCTGCTGCCAGCGGGCTTCGGCTTGACCGAGTTCGATGTTGATCTCGCGTATCACACTGTCGACCTCGGCGATACGGCGACGATCTGCCTTACCGAACGCGGCTTCCTTGGCAAGCAAGGCCGATTCGGCCTGGGCAGCAACCAAACGCTGCCGCGCCAACTCAACGGTGGCGGGCGGTGCGTGCAACGACAGGGCGACGCGCGCGCACGCGGTGTCGAGCAGGCTGATGGCCTTGTCGGGCAACTGGCGCGAGGGGATGTAGCGGTGCGAGAGCTTGACGGCAGCACGTACAGCCTCGGCGCGGATCAAGACCTTATGGTGAGCTTCAAAGGTGCCCACTAGGCCACGCACCATGGCGACAGCGTTGGCTTCCTGCGGCTCCATCACTTGCAAAACTTGGAAGCGCCGGGTGAGCGCGGGGTCTTTCTCGATATGGCGTTTGTATTCGCTCCACGTGGTGGCACCGATCGTGCGCAGAGCCCCACGGGCCAGTGCGGGCTTGAGCAGGTTGGCGGCGTCGCCCGTACCGGCTTGGCCACCTGCGCCGACCAGGGTGTGCACTTCGTCCACGAACAGGATGACGGGCTTGGCGGATTTGGTGGCCTCTTCCAGCACCCCTTTCAGGCGCGCTTCGAATTCGCCCTTCATGCTTGCGCCGGCTAGAAGTGCACCAACGTCCAGGCTGAGCAGGCGGACGTCTTTGAGGCTCGGGGGAATGTCGCCAGCAGCGATGGCCTGAGCCAGGCATTCGATGACGGCCGTTTTGCCGACACCGGCCTCGCCGATCAGCAGCGGGTTGTTTTGGCGACGGCGCAGCAGGATGTCCGTCATGGTGCGGATTTCGTGCTCGCGACCGATGACGGGGTCGAGTTGGCCTGCGCGTGCGGCTTCCGTCAGGTCGCGGCAATACTTGGCGAGTGCGCTCTTGCCCGTACCTCCAGGGGCCATCGCACCGCTCGCCTCGCCTGGAATGGCCGGCGCGAGGCCGCTGCCATCGTAGGCCGCTTCCTGGCTTTCGGGGGATTGCGCGATCAGCGCGGGAATGCTGTCGACCAACTCCTCCGCTCGCACCTTGGCGAACTGATGGGAAATACCGAGAACGGTGCGGCGCAGTTCCGGTGTCTTGAGCAGCGCAGTCAACAGATAGGCACCGCGCACGCGGTCATCGGCGAATGCAAGCGTGGCATACACCCACGCGCGCTCGACAGCAGCTTCGATTTGGAAGGAGAAATCGCTGATGGAACTGGCGCCGGCTGGCAGGGAAGATAGTGCGCGTGCAAGATCAGCCTCAAGTGCCTGGAAATCGGCTTCGGCATGCCTCAGCACGCGCTGCAGGTCACTATCGGATGCTTGCAGTAGCTGATGCAACCAGTGCACAAGCTCGACGTATGGGTTGCCACGGAGCTTACAGAAGGCGGTCGCGCTCTCGATCGCCTTGAAAAGGGTGGAATTTAGTCGGCCGAATAGCACCTGACGTGAGATATCCATGACTCTTTTTAACTCCCCAAATGGCCGCCAATAACATGTCTGACGGCCAGATTTCATCCCTCATTTTTGGAGAGAAGCGTATGGTCAAAATCGCACCCAGGCAACTGAAATAAGCCTCTAGATAAATCACAAAAAAACACACTCAACTAAACGCGACATTTGATTTCAAACGAGCCCTTGCTTTTTTAAAAAAAGAACGGCGAAATCACCGAAGACGTTTATTCCACGACGAAAATTAACAAAAATTCACCTGATACAAGCGACCAACTTAGGGCTATTCCGATTGCTTATTTATTAAACACCTCACTCGCTCAATCTCGATTTTATTAAAACTAAATTCAGACTCCAATAAATAGAAGACCTGGAGATTTCCGAGCATTTCTGGCTAGGAGAAACTCCGATTATGATCTGCGCCATTTATCAAAAATTGGGCGTAGAAATCATGGGCGACCAGCAGTTCCCAGCGGCGCAGCGCAGCATCCTCGATGACCTGGTGCCCAGCGACGACACATCGGGTTGGGTACCCGACGCTGGCGACCCCTTCTCGATTCTTCGACGCACTGGCGGCATGGAGCTCACCCAGTCGCCGCCCACCGCTGCGAGCAATCCTGAAGATGTGCTGATGCAACTCAGCCGCGAGGCCGATGCGGTGCTACGTAACCCCGAGCTGGCCAATGCCTACTACCAGCATCAGGTGCCTCCACGAAGCGATGGTGCAATTGCCAGTTTTGCTGATGCAACGTCTGCCGATCCGCTACAGGTAGGTACGCAACCAGCAACCGACAGCCTGCTTGACATGCTGATTGGCCAGCCTCGAATTGAGAGCCTCATCGGTGATGCAGACAACTTCACTGACTTGCAACCACTCTTTGCCATCCCGGCGATGCCGGACGTTCTGCATCTTTTTGCGGGCGACATCGTGATCGCGGAGCGACGCGCTATCACGGCGGCGCTGGCCCGCCGCGAGCACCACCTCGTCTCGATGGACAGTGCCTACTTACCGGCTGTCACATATCAACAGGAATCACATAACCATGACAACTGACACCTTGCTTATGGATCCGTCGTCGACATCGGGTCTGGCAGCCGTTCTCCAGCACAACGGCTCGGTTGCTCAAACGCTGCGGAACGCTGAAGTGCGCGTGCGTCAGCAACCGGGCGCGTTTGAAGAGCGCTGGCAGCTCTTTCAATGGTTGTGCGTGACGGGCGACTGGGAGCGCGCGCTCAAGCAATTGCAGGTCGCGACCCAACTGACGCCAGACTTTGCGCAGACCGCACACGCCTATCGCAACCTGATTCGGGCGGAGATTTTTCGTCAGGGCGTGTTCAACGGAGAGCGCGAACCCGGTGCACTGCTAAGCCCGCCGGCCTGGTTGGAGCCGTTGCACAAGGCATTGGCACAGGCGGCATCAGGAGACATTGAAGAAGGGGACCATAGCCGACACCTTGCCCTCGTAGACGCAACTACGGCATGCGGCGCACACAATGCGGGCACCTTTGCCTGGATCAGCGATAGCGATACGCGTCTTGGTCCCACCTGCGAAATCATCTCGGCGGGCCGTTATGCCTGGCTGCCGTTTATCCAGACGCGCAGGTTGGAGATGAGCGCAGTGACTGGCCTGCTCGACTTGGTCTGGCGCCCGGCCACCGTAACACTTGCAGACGGCATGGTCTGTCGGGGCTTCATACCAGTGCGTTATCCCGGCTCTGAGCATGGCAACGATGCGACCCGGCTCGCGCGCGAGACCCATTGGACCGAGTTGGGTGAGACGGGTGTCCTGGGCTGGGGCCAAAAAACATGGGCGACGGATCAGGGAGACATTGGGCTACTCGATGTGACCCTGCTCGTGCTGGAGAACTAGTGTGTCAGGGCACCGCACACCGATCCGCCCCAATGCACAACTGCTGCCGACACTCTTTGACCGCTTGCGGGACGATGCACCACAGCGGCAAACGGAAGCCGGCAATGAATACACGGTCACGCGCACGCAGATGCGCGAGATCCTCCAACGCGATCTAACTTATCTGCTCAACACCACCAATCGCGAAGACGAGATCGATCGGACACGCTACCCAGAAGCAGCGAGTTCCACTCTCAACTATGGGGTACCGCCCGTCGCCGGCGGCTATCTGTCGGAACACAAGTGGACCGACATCGTCAAGATCGTGCGCCGCGCGATTCTGGATTTCGAGCCACGGCTCATTCCTGGCTCCCTGGAGGTCAAGCCATTGCTCAAGGAAGGTGCGCCAACGCGCTACAACGTGCTCCTGTTCGAGATCAGTGGACTGATCCACATGGACCCATACCCGATGGCATTTACCGCGCAGAGCTCGCTCGACCTGGAAACAGGTCACATGAACGTCCGCTCACTTCATGCCCACTGAAACCATGGACCCACAACTTCTGGATTACTACAACCGGGAACTGGTCTACATGCGGGAGCTGGCCGGTGAATTCGCCCGGCAGCACCCGAAGGTCGCCAAGCGCCTTGGCATGCACGGCATCGAGGTGGCAGACCCTTATGTAGAGCGCCTGATCGAGGCGTTCTGTCTGCTGTCGGCACGCACTCAAATCAAGCTGGATGCGGAGTTCCCACGCTTCACGCAACGGTTGCTGGACGTGATCTACCCGAACTACGTAGCGCCGACGCCAGCCATTGCGGTGGCGCAGTTCTACCCTAGTCGCACGGAAGGCGATCTGGTGCGCGGGGTTTCAATACAGCGGGATACGGCTTTGCTCGCAAAGGCACCACCTGGCGAATCCACCGAGTGCGAATTCCGCACCACCCAACCGCTGACGCTGTGGCCAATCGAGATTGCGGAAGCGCGGCTTACCGGCATTCCACCGGACATTCAGGGCATGGAGCGCTATTTGCCGCCGCACGTGAGCGTACAAGGTGCACTGCGCCTGCGGTTGCGGCTCACACACGATGTCAGGTTCAGCCAGTTGGCCGGCCTGGATCGCCTGCCCATCTACCTAAGTGGCAATGATCAGATTGCCTCACATTTGTTCGAGCTGATCCACAGTGCTGGCTGCACGACACTCATCGGCAAGCCTGGCGCCATGGATGAACGTCCAACCGCCGTCACGGACAACGCCGTCAGCCATGTCGGCATGGCACCCGACGACAGCGCACTGCCATTAGCCTGGAACAAATTCCACGGGCACAACTTGGTACATGAGTACTTCACATGCCCGCAGCGCTTTTACTTTTTCGGGCTCGATGGCCTTGCGCGGGGCCTCGCAAAGATCGACGGCCGCGAAGCGGAGCTTGTGGTGCTGCTCTCCAAGGCACCGAGTGCAGTGGTGAGCCAAGTCGATGCCAGCCAGTTCGCGCTGTTCTGCACACCGGTCGTCAACCTCTTCCCGATGCGCACCGATCGGATGGAGGTGAGCCCGGGCCGTACGGAATTCCACCTGGTGGCCGACCGGCGACGCCCGCTTGATTACGAGGTGTTCTCGGTACAGAAGCTCTCGGGCCAGGTGACCGAGCACAGTACGCCGATCGACTTCCGGCCGCTGTTTGCTACGCTCAACAGCGATGAGGGCAACCATGGCCGGTACTTTTCTGTGCGTCGGGAGCGGCGGTTGATCTCAGACCAGGCGCGTAAGTACGGCACCCGCACAGCCTACACAGGCACGGAGGTGTTTCTCTCGCTGGTAGACCAGAACGAAGCGCCCTACCCGAACGACCTGCGTTATCTGTCGGTGGAGGCGATGGTGACTAATCGGGATTTGCCGAATCTGGTACCGCGCAATGGATTCAGTGATCTGAGCTCACCCGCTTCGATTCCGGTGGAAGGGATTGGGTTGATCCGCCCGCCATCGGCACCGCATGCGCCGTTTGCCGAAGGCGAGATGGCCTGGCGGCTGATCCGCCAGTTGGGCTTCAACTACCTGTCGCTGATGGATCTCGACCATCGACAGGGTGGCCAGGGGCTGCGCGACATGCTCCGGCTATTCGTGTCGGCCAACGATACCGCCCAGCAGCGGCAGATCGAGAGCCTGATCGGTTCCAAGCTCAAGCCAGTGACACGGCGCATGCCGGGGGCGGGTCCGATTCTGTATGGCCGAGGCGTGCAGTGTCAGTTGACGGTGGATGAGGCCGGCTTCTCTGGCGTCAGCCCGTACCTGTTTGGCGTGGTGCTGGAACACTTCCTGGCGCGCCATGTGTCGGTCAACGCCTTCACGGAAACCGAGCTGCACGCGATGGAGCGCGGACTGATCCACCGCTGGTCGCCCCGCACGGGCGGCCGCAATGTCATCTAGGGTCGTTTAGCCATGTTCCACGGTCAAAATGATCTTGGGCCACCGCCCGCGCCAGCACGGCACGCCCAAAGCCACTACGCAGATCTGCAACCATGGAAGCTGAGCTTTCTCGGGCTATTGCGGGGGCTGTCTGCGCGCCATGCCTCGCTGCCACCTGTAGGCCGCGCACCCCGCCCGCAGGCGGAACCCTTCCGCATCGGGCAAGTGGCTTCGCTCACCTTTGCGCCACGCGAGATTGCAAAGCTGGAGCAGCGCGCCGATAGCCTGCGTATCCAGTTGTTCGGCCTGGGCATGCTGGGGCCCAATGGCGCGCTGCCGATCCATTTAACGGAAATCGTTCGGGAACGAACCGAGGCGCACCATGACAACACCACGGCCGCATTTCTGGACATCTTCCACCACCGCGCGCTGACGCAGTTCTATCAGGCTTGGGCTGAATCACAGGCAGCCGCTGGACTCGACCGGCGTGACGAGGAGGTGTTCTCGCGCTACATCGGCTGGCTGGCAGGAGCAGAGGCTGACGAGATCGCTCGCAGTGCGCTGCCACCACATGCGCGGCTGGCAGCCAGTGCCCACCATGTGCGGGAGTCGCGTAGCCCGGACGGCATCGTGGCGGCGCTATCGCATTTCTTTGGGGTGCCGGTGCAACTGCAGGAGTTTGTGCTGCATTGGATTGCACTGGATGCTGCCGAGTGCAGCCACCTCGGCCGCCCGGGTGCAACCAGCGTGATGGGGCAAGGCGCCTTGCTCGGCGAGGCTGTGCCCGATCGCCAGCACAAGTTCCGGCTCATTATCGGACCGCTCGACCTGCAGCAGTATTTGAACTTCACCCCCAAGGGACGCGATCTGCCCGTGCTGGTGGAGTGGGTGCGCAGCTTTGTGGGCTTTGAGTTTGAGTGGGAAGTCGAGCTGCAAGTGCAACCACAATCTGCCCCGCCGGCCGTGCTAGGCGCAGATGAGCGTCTGGGATGGTCGACCTGGCTCGGGCGGTCCGATACAAGCTGCGCCATTACAGGCATGGTCTTTCAACCTGAACACTATGTTGCTCAATAAGCTCATGAAGGCAGTCGCTTCCAAGCCGGCCTCCTCGCCTGATATCCGATTTGCTGAGTTGGCGTTGCCCATCAATGCGGATCAGCCATGTGGTCCGGACCTTGAATACGACACGGAATATGTGGTGCTGCAAGCCCGTGCCACCCCGCGCGAGGCAGCCCAGTACGGGGACTTTATGACGCCGACCGATGCGCTGAACTGGCCTGAGCTGGAGCGCGATTGCCAACGGCTGCTGTTGCGCACCAAGGACATCCGGCTACTGACACTCTTTCTACGATGTCGCACCCGACTGGACCAGGCCGAGGGCCTGCGCGATGGCCTCGCGCTACTGCATGCGGTGCTGACGGCCTTTCCCGAGCAAGTCCATCCTCAACTTGAGATCGATGGGGAGATTGACCCTGGCGTTCGGGCAAACGCGCTCGCGACGCTAGTCGATCCACAAGGGTTGTTAGCCGACGTGCGCGAGATTGCCCTGGGCAGGAACGCCATGCGCCTTCAGATACGCGACATCGAGCGTGCGCTTGGCATGTCACGTCCAGCCGATGCGCTTGCACCGGCATCAGTGCATCAGCAACTGGAAGCCCTCCGTAGCCAAGGACTGCCTCAGATTGCGGCTATGCAGGAAGCCTGCGCGCTCGCGCAGTCCATTCAACTGTGGTCCGAAACTTCACTGCCCGATCACGCGCCAGATTTGAAGCCGTTGATACGGCTGCTGCAATTGGCCGGGCGTCCTGACTCGGCGCAGCCCGTGGCGAGTGAATATGCGCCGGCAAGTGAAATACCCCCTGCTGCTGCACCGGCCCCAGCGCCCCCACGCGCCGACAATGCCCCATTGCCGCCAGCAGACGCGCAACCTGCCCCCTCCCAGAACGTCAACGCTATGCCAACCAGCCGTCACGCCGCTTTGACGCAAATCCGCTTCGCTCGGACTTGGTTTGAAGCGCACGAGCCAAGCAGTCCGGTCGCGCTGTTGCTTCGGCAGGCAGAGTCGCTGGTGGGGAAACCGTTTGCGGAGGTGTTTCAGGCGATTCCCGCGGATATCGTTGAAAGGTGGGCGCAGAACGAATAATGGTGCCGTGCGCAGGACGTACAACATCGGACAGCAACTGCCCTCTTCCCCGGCGTTCCTGCGCACGTTGTGCCATCGGCCACACCCTATTGCAAAAATGAGCCTTAAGAGGCGCACAAAACTGCCGATAGCCAGAGGTTGTGGTGAATGCTCTGCACCCAAGCCTCGCCGCTCCAGAAGGCTTCCAGCAGTCGTAGCCACAGGTCGGCCCATCCGGCCTAGGCTCGGTTGCCGAATGCGCGCGTGTCTTTCCCCATTCTTGTCACCTGTCCGATCTCATGCTCAGCCCGCTCGCTCTGATAGGTATCGTGATGGTGTCCTGCTTGATGAGCGTCGCCATCCTTGGATCACTGCTTCGGACCGCCGTGCCGGGAATAGGCCGCTGGTGCGTGGCACACGCGCTATTGGCCACGGCTGCGGCGTGTGTGCTGATCGCGGGCAGTCTGCAACGGCGGTTCGTCACCCTCGCAGCTGCGCTCATCACGCTGACGGCCGTGCTGTTGCTCATACAGGGGATGCGCCAGTTTTTCGGAAAGCCTTGGGCGGTGCCTCAAGAGACGGGGGCGTTTGCCATCGCGTTCGTTGCGTTGGTGTATTTCACGCTCATATCGCCGAACGTCAGCGCAAAGATTGGGATCGTGTCGGTGTTCTTTGCCTATGCCCGGATTGCTGTCGGGACATTGGCCCTGCGTCACGCGCCGCATGAGGGCGCCCGCTATCCCTATCGATTCGTTGCCGCGGCCGCATACCTGGGCGCGTTGTTCCATATCACCCGGGCGATCGCCGTTGCGTTCGGTATGCCGCAAACGGCTTTTCTGGAACCGTCGGCGTGGAACGTTCTGTTTCTTGGGCTGGCGATCGTCACGTTCCCATGCATGTCGACCGGCATGGTGATGCTCGCGCACGATCAACTCGCCCGGAGGATGGATCAGCTCGCGAATATTGACGAACTCACGGGCGTACTGATGCGGCGTGCGTTCATGGCAAGGGCAAGCGTCTTGCTTCACGACGCGGTGGCGAGCGGCAAACCGTTGTCGATTGCTGTTCTGGACATCGATAAGTTCAAAGCAGTCAACGACGGTTTCGGCCACGCGGTGGGCGATCGCATTCTCAAGCACGTCACGTCGGTGGTCTCCACGCGGCTGAAGCCAGGCGATCTGTTCGGTCGCCTCGGTGGCGAGGAGTTTGCGATTGTGATGGTCGACGCGGAAAAGACCGCCGCTGCGGCTGTCATGGATGAACTCCGGCTCGCAGTTGAGCATTCGCCAAGAGAAGGCGTGCGTTGCACCTTCAGCGCGGGGGTCGAGTGCGTCATGCCCGGAGACACATTGGCGGCCACCCTCGCCCGAGCGGACGCGGCGCTCTATCTGGCGAAAGAGAAAGGGCGCAACCGGGTCGTCATTGCCTCAGAGGCTCACGAACGCGACGTCGAAACGCATGAAGCGACCGCCACGTCAAAACTGGTCTGCTGATGCTGGGATGGCGGCCATTGAGCCCCTCCACAGTTCAGCCGCAAATACACCCTCAATCCCCCTGCCCCACATCCCGCACCGGCAGCGCAGTCGAATACTTGATCTGCTCCATCGAGAACGATGAACTCACATCCGACAGCGGCACGGACTTGATGAGGTGCTTGTACACGCGGTCATAGTCTTCGATGCCCGCCACCGCAACACGCAGCAGATAGTCCATCTCGCCGCTCATCCGGTAGACCTCCACCACCTCGGGCATATCGCGCACCACCTGCGTGAAACGCTGCGCCCATTTTTCGGTGTGTTGATCGGTGCGCACGGCCACGAACACCGTGGTGCCGACGCCCAACTTGCGTGCGTCGCACAGCGCCACCTGGGCGCGGATGACGCCCGTGTCCTTGAGCCGCTGCACCCGCTTCCAGCACGGTGTTTGCGAAAGGTTCACGCGCTGCGCAAGCTCTGCGATGGGCAGCGTCGCATCGGCCTGCAACAGCCTCAGTAGTTCGCGGTCAATGGCGTCCATTTCTGCAGAAGAATTTGTTTCTATAGATGACAAATTCTAGGGAATATTTTCCGCACCATGGAGAAATTCACAGGAAACTTTGAATTATTTTTCCGGGCTGTCCGCCGTATCATTTTCCTGCCTCCACCGCAGCACAGAAAACGACATGAGCGACAGCAACACCCTCCATTACCTCGACTACGCAGCCACCACGCCGGCCGACCCTCGCGTGATTGCGGCCATGACCGCCTGCCTTGGCATGGAAGGCGCCTTCGGCAACCCTGCGTCAAGTTCACATGCGACGGGCCGCTTCGCGCGGAACAAGGTCGAGCAAGCGCGCAAGCAAGTTGCAGCGCTCATTGGCGCCGATGCCGACGAGATCATCTGGACCTCGGGCGCAACCGAGTCCAACAACCTCGCGCTGAAGGGCTACGCAGACGCCGCCACCGGCAAGCGCCACCTCATCACGAGCCGCATCGAACACAAAGCCATTCTCGACACGATGGCGAACCTGTCGGCGCGCGGCTGTTCGGTGACGTATCTGTCACCAACACGCGACGGCGAAATGACGCCCGAAGCGGTCGCCGCTGCGGTGATGCCTGACACCGGGCTCGTCTCGCTCATGCTGGTGAACAACGAACTGGGCACGCTGACTGACGTTGGTGCGATCGCGCAGATCGTGCATGCCGCCGGCGCGCTGTTCCACGTCGACGCCGCACAGGCACTCGGCAAGACGCCGATCGATGTGCGCGCGCTCGGCATCGACATGCTCTCGATGTCCGCCCACAAGGTCTATGGGCCCAAGGGGATCGGCGCACTGTATGTCCGCCGCGACATCGCCTCACGCATTGCGCCGCAAATCCACGGCGGCGGCCATGAGCGTGGTCTGCGCTCGGGCACGCTGGCGACGCATCAGATTGTCGGCATGGGCGTCGCGTGCGAATTGGCTGCGGAAGAGCTGGAGCACGAAACCGCCCGCATTGCCGCGCTGAGCCAGCGGCTGAAGGCCGCGGTGCTCGCTCTCGGCGACGTGGTGCAGAACGCCGACGTGGCACGACGCATTCCCCACACCCTCAGCCTCACGGTCAACGCGCCCGGCTTCATGCCGATGATGCTGGGCGACGACCTCGCCGTGTCGTCCACATCGGCGTGCAACTCTGCAGCGGGCACGCCATCGCACGTGCTGACGGCCATCGGCCTGGATGCCGATGCCGCCGGCCGCACCGTGCGCATCAGCCTGGGCCGCTTTGCGACCGAACAGGACGTTGACTTTGCCGCTGCGTGCTTCCAGCGCGCGATCGAGCAATGTCGCGCCACCGCATCCAGCGGGTTGACGGCTTCGCGGCAGATCATGCCCGCCGATCTGAAGGCCATCTGCAATGCAGGTTTCCGCTCGGTGATCTGCAATCGCCCAGATGGCGAGAGCATCGACCAGCCCGCCTTTGAGGACATTGCCGCTGCCGCCCGCGAGCTGGGCCTGGAAGCGCGCTACCTGCCGGTCGAGCCGAACGGCATTGGCGATGCAGACGTCGCGGCATTTGGCGAACTGGTCGACACGTTGCCCAAGCCCATCCTTGCGTATTGCAGAAGCGGCAACCGGGCCGGCATGCTCTGGAACCGCCTGATGGATCAACGCAAGGGCTTAGCCGCTCGCACCGTCGGCTAAGCCACCGGCAGCTCCGTCGTCGACAGCACCTGCTTGAGCACCATGAACGTCCGGATCTGCCGCACGCCCGGCAGATACAGCAACTGTTCGGCATGGAGCCGGTTGTAGCCTTCGTTGTCTTTCGTGCGCACGAGCATGAAGTAATCGAATTCGCCCGTCACGACGTGGCATTCCAGGCAACCGGGCACCTTCTGCACCGCTTTCTCAAATGCCGTGAACGATTCCGGCGTCGAGCGATCCAGCACGACGCCGATCATCACCAGCGACCCCAGATCCAGCGCACGCGGATCGAGCAGCGCAACAATCCCCTTGATCAGCCCCAGCTCCTTGAGCCGTTCCACGCGGCGCAGGCAGGCCGGCGGGCTGAGGTTCACCTTGGCCGCCAGGGCCACGTTGGAGATGGACGCATCGCGCTGGAGCGTCCTGAGAATCGCGCGATCGGTGCGATCCAAGGCGTGGCGCGCTGAAGCCGCCGACGCGTCAGCATCTTCCTGCAATTTTGTTTCGCTCTTTTTCATATTTAAGAAATAAAGAGATACATAGTTCGATATACGGCCCTCTACGTTCCGGATATTAGACGATCTTTGCAACCTCATTTCGTAGCGTTCTGCGTACCATTGGTTTCCGACATCCCGCCATTTGCGGCACTGAAGGAGCCACCTCATGAACCTGCAGCGATTTCCCCGTTATCCCCTGACGTTCGGCCCGACGCCCATCCAGCCGCTGAAACGATTGAGCGCGCACCTGGGCGGCAAGGTCGAGCTGTTTGCCAAGCGCGAGGACTGCAACAGCGGCCTGGCCTTCGGCGGCAACAAGACGCGCAAGCTGGAATACCTGATCCCGGAAGCGCTGGAAGGCGGGTACGACACGCTGGTGTCCATTGGTGGCATTCAGTCGAACCAGACGCGCCAGGTGGCCGCCGTGGCCGCGCACCTCGGCCTCAAGTGCGTGCTGGTGCAGGAAAACTGGGTGAACTACTCCGACGCCGTGTACGACCGCGTCGGCAATATCGAGATGTCGCGCATCATGGGCGCCGACGTGCGCCTCGATGCCGCAGGCTTCGACATCGGCATTCGGCCCAGCTGGGAACAAGCCATGGAAGACGTGCGCAAACGCGGCGGCAAACCGTTCCCGATTCCGGCCGGCTGCTCCGAACACCCGCTCGGCGGCCTGGGCTTTGTCGGCTTTGCCGAAGAAGTGCGCCAGCAGGAAGCAGAACTAGGCTTCAAGTTCGACTACATCGTCGTGTGCTCGGTCACGGGCAGCACGCAAGCCGGCATGGTCGTCGGCTTTGCGGCGGATGGCCGGGCCGACAAGGTGATCGGCATCGATGCCTCGGCCAAGCCGGAACAGACGCGCGCGCAGATCCTCCGCATTGCCCAGCACACTGCCGAACTGGTCGACCTTGGCCGCAACATCACGGAGAAAGACGTGGTGCTCGACACGCGCTACGGCGGCCCGGAATACGGCCTGCCCAATGAAGGCACGCTGGAAGCCATTCGCCTGTGCGCACGCCAGGAAGCCATGCTGACCGACCCGGTGTACGAAGGGAAATCCATGCACGGCATGATCGACATGGTGCGCAACGGTGAATTTCCTGAGGGCTCGCGCGTGCTCTACGCCCACCTGGGCGGCGTGCCGGCACTCAACGCGTACAGCTTCATCTTCCGCAACGGTTGATGCGGCGCCGCCGCGGCGGCGCATCCGGGCGCGGGCGTGCATCGCGTGATCACGGCCCGCCTTCCCATCCTTCCTTCAGGCAGGACCCGTCATGACGGATTTATCGACAGGAGCCGCGTCGATGCGCTCCCTCGTGCATCGCACCGAAGACAGCGACCCAGTGGAAACCGCGGAATGGCTCGACGCGCTGGATGCCGTCGTACAGCATGCCGGCACCGCGCGCGCGCAGTTCCTGTTCGACCGTCTGGCGGAGCGCGCCTCAAAGCTGGGCGTCGGCACCGCCCTCGCCCGCGTCACGCCGTACGTCAACACG